>Ga0228701_1000225_pt1 | contig 53571 bp, 52 predicted proteins | sample McNCre117_Aug_MG_2_FD_178017 | JGI IMG/M metagenome (GOLD analysis project Ga0228701, IMG submission 178017) | Freshwater microbial communities from McNutts Creek, Athens, Georgia, United States - 11-17_Aug_MG | ecosystem: Environmental > Aquatic > Freshwater > Creek | place: USA: Georgia... | reverse complement strand
TTGGCATGTCGATCGCCTACACCGCCCGCAGCGCCAAAGCCGATGTCGGCTTCAAGTACTTTCCCTCCGCCGCCGAACTGGCTGCGAATGTGGACTTCTTGGTCGTCATCACCCCCGGCGGCGCAGGCACCAAACACCTGATCAATGCCGAGGTGCTCAAAGCGCTGGGCCCACGCGGCTTTTTGATCAACGTGGCACGTGGCAGCGTGGTCGATGAAGAAGCGCTGATCACAGCCCTGCAAAACGGCACCATCGCAGGCGCAGGCCTCGATGTGTTCGCCAACGAGCCCAACGTGCCCGAAGTGCTGTGGACCATGAACAATGTGGTGCTGACCCCGCACATGGCCAGCGCCACCCATGAGACCCGTCAAGCCATGGCCGATCTGGCTTTTGCCAACATGCAGGCGGGCACTTCAGGCCAGCCTTTGCGCACGCCCGTACCCGAGTGCGCGGCCCTGGCGAAGTGACCCCCAGCACAGTGCCACGAGCCGATATGAGCACCACGCCTTTGCGCCTGATCGTCATGGGGGTCTCCGGTTGCGGCAAGTCCACCATGGCGGCTGCCCTGGGCGAGCGACTGGGCCTGGACATGGTCGATGGCGATGACCTGCACGCTCCCGAAAGCGTGGCCAAAATGCGCTCGGGCATCGCCTTGCAGGACGCCGACCGCTGGCCCTGGCTGGACCGCATTGGCGCCTACCTGTCCCAGCCTCACCCGCAAGGCCGCGTGGTGGCCTGCTCGGCACTCAAGCGCGCCTACCGCGACCGGATTCGCCAGCAAGCGGGTGAGGTGTGTTTTATCTTTCTCGACGGCGACTTTGAGTTGATTCAAAAACGCATGCACCAGCGCGTGGGCCACTACATGCAGCCAGGCTTGCTGGACAGCCAGTTCCGCACGCTCGAAAAACCCCAGGCCGATGAGACCGATGTGATCCGCCTGCCCATCACCGAACCAGTGCAGGACATGGTCCAGCAAGCGCTTCAGGCTTTGCAGCTGCGCCTGCATCCTGCCCTTTGATTTTCAAGAAAGACTTTTCATGTTCATCCGCTGTGCATTCTTCCAAGGCAAGGTCAAACCCGGCATGGAAGACGCGTTCAACACCTACATCCGCGAAAAACTCGTGCCGCTGTGGACCCGCTTTCCGGGCGCGCAAGAAGTGCGCGTGCTGCGCCAGGTCGAGAGTGATGTGGCCGATCCACACTTTGGCATGGTGCTGTCGGTGCGCTACCCCAGCCGCGAATCGATTGAGATCGCGCTGGCTTCTGCTGTGCGCATGGAAAGCCGCGAAGTGTCCAAAGACCTGATCGCCATGTTCGATGGCACTGTGTTCCACACCGTGTTCAGCGCCGACGAATACGCGCTGCCCACCGATTGATTTTTCTCGACCGACCTTTTCAACCCACCATTCGAACCAGGAGACATCACCATGAAAATTTCCCGTCTGCTTCTCGCCTGCCTGATCGCGGCCACCGGCTCGGCGGCCTTTGCAGCCAAGTTCAACCTGAAGATGGGTCACGCGGTCAACACGACCGATGGCCAGCACGCCGCGGCTCTGAAAATGGCCGAACTGGTCAAGCAACGCACCAACGGCGATGTTGAAATCACCATCTTCCCGTCCAACCAGCTGGGCAACGACAGCGCCATGATCAACGGCGTGCGCGGCGGCACCATCGACATCGTCTCCAGCGGCGCCTCCAACTACAACGGCCTGGTGGCCAACACCGCCGCCATGGAATTGCCCTTTGTGTTCCGCAATGCGCAGCACGCCTACCACGTGCTGGACGGCGACATCGGCACCGGCGTGCTGAACGAACTGGCCCCGCACAACATGAAAGGCCTGGCCTACTGGGAAAACGGCTGGCGCGCTTTCACCAACAACAAGCGCCCGGTCAACAAGCCCGAAGACCTCAAGGGCCTGAAGATCCGCTCCACCCCCAACCCCTACCACATTCAGGCGTTCAAGCTGCTGGGCATGAACCCCTCGCCCATGCCGATCGCCGAGCTGTACACCGCGCTGGAGTCGGGCGCCTTTGACGCGCAGGAACACCCCATCAACGTGACCTGGTCGTCCAAGTTCTACGAAGTGCAGAAGTACCTGACAGTGAGCAACCACGTGTACTCGCCCATCATCGTGGCCATGAACAAAGGCAAGTTCGACAGCCTGCCCGCCAACTACCAGAAGATCGTGGTGGACGCGGCCCGCGAAGCCGCCAAGTTCCAGCGTGACCTGAACGCGCAAAACGCGGGCAAGGTCGTGGCCGATCTGAAGAAGTCCGGCATGCAGGTCATCGAGAACGTGGACATGGCCCCGTTCCAGAAGATCGTGTCGTCTGAAATCGCCAAGACCTTTGGCGAGAAAAACGGCACCGCTTTGCTGAACGCCATCGAAGCCACCAAGTAAGTTGTCCCCATCTGCCCCCTCGCGTGAGGGGGCCATTTATTCAAGCCGGGCAACCGGCTTTCTTGGCATGAGCATTCTTGATTCTTTCCAGCTGCACGGGCGCAGAGCCCTGATCACCGGCTCCTCAGGCGGCATTGGCCTGGCCCTGGCACGCGCCTTGGGGCAAGCGGGCGCACACGTCATCTTGAACGGCCGCAGCGCAGACAAACTGCAGCAGGCGGTAAACACCTTGCAGTCGGAAAAACTGTCGGTCAGCAGCAGCGCTTTTGATGTCACCCACGCCGACGACGTGCGCTCGACCATTGCGGGCATCGAGGCACAAAGCCCGATCGACATTCTGGTCAACAACGCGGGCATGCAGATTCGCGGCCCGCTGCACGAGTTTGCCGACGACGACTGGCACACCCTGATGAAGACCAACCTCGACAGCGTGTACTTCGTCAGCAAAGCCGTTGCACAACACATGATCCCACGCGGTCAGGGCAAGATCATCAACATCTGCTCGGTGCAAAGCGAGCTGGGTCGCCCCGGCATCGCCCCCTACACGGCCAGCAAAGGCGCCGTGAAAATGCTCACCAAGGGCATGGCCATCGACTGGGGGCAGTTTGGCCTGAATGTGAATGGCTTGGGCCCCGGTTACTTCAAGACCGAACTGACCGAGAAACTGGTCAAGGACGAAGCCTTCACCGCTTGGCTGGTGGGCCGCACGCCCAGCCGCCGCTGGGGCGATGTTGAAGAACTCGGCGGCGCAGCCGTCTTTTTGGCCAGCGAAGCTTCGCGCTTCATGAACGGCCACGTTTTGTATGTGGACGGTGGCGTCACCGCCACCCTGTGACCGAAATGATCACCCCCATCGCCATTTGTCAGCCATGATCACCTCCCATCCCCTTTCCCTTCGCACTCCAAAGGTCCTTTCATGATCGATCGTTTCATAGACCAGCTTTGCAAGCTCATCAAACTCATCATGGTGGTGTTTCTGGCCATCATGGTGGTCCTTGTTTTTGGCAACGTGGTGCTGCGCTACGGCTTCAATTCAGGCCTGGCGGTCTCTGACGAGCTGTCACGCTGGCTGTTTGTCTGGATCACCTTCATGGGAGCCGTGGTCGCCATGCGCGAAGGTACCCACCTGGGCACCGATACACTGATCTCGCGTCTGTCGGTGCGGGGTCAAAAAATCTGCTTTGTGATTGCCAACCTGCTGATGTTGTTTTGCTGCGGCTTGCTGGCCAAAGGCGCCTGGCAAATCGTCGGCATGAACATGAGCACCAAAAGCCCGGTGATGGAACTGTCAGAGGGTTTGTTTTATGGCTGCGGCATTTTTGCAGCAGTGACTGGCGCTGCGGTATTGCTCTACAAGATGTGGCAATTGAGCACTGGCCAGCTCAAGGACGCTGAATTGATCGGTGTGCGCGAGTCGGAAGAAGACACCTTTGATCTGCCCACAGCACAACGATAAGCCAAGGAGCACAACATGACCATTTTCATTTTTATTGGTTCTTTGCTGGCGGCCATGGCGCTCGGCGTACCGATTGCCTTCTCTTTGCTGCTGTGCGGTGTGGCCCTGATGTGGCATATGAACGTCTTTGACGCGCAAATTCTGGCGCTCAACGTGATTGAAGGCGCCAACAGCTTCCCGCTGCTGGCCGTGCCTTTCTTCATGCTGGCAGGCGAGGTGATGAACACCGGCGGCCTCTCGCGCCGCATTGTGGACTTCGCCATGGCCCTGGTCGGCCACATCCGTGGGGGTCTGGGTTATGTGACCATCGTCGCCGCCTGTCTGCTGTCGGCCCTGTCGGGCTCGGCCGTGGCCGATGCCGCAGCGCTCACGGCCCTGATGCTGCCCATGATGGTCAAGGCCGGGCACGACAAGGCCCGCAGCGGTGGCCTGATTGCCGCTTGCGGCGTGATCGGTCCGGTCATTCCACCCTCCATCGGTTTCGTGATCTTTGGTGTCGCTGCCAACGTGTCGATCAGCAAGCTGTTCCTGGCCGGCATTTTCCCCGGCGTGCTGCTGGGTGCTGGCCTGTGGATCACCTGGTGGTACCTGACCCGCAAGGAAAACCTGACCCCACCTCCCCGCAAGACCTGGACTGAAGTTCTGGGGGCCATGCGCAGCGCCGGTTGGGCCCTGATGCTGCCCCTGATCATTCTGGTCGGTTTGCGCATGGGCGTGTTCACGCCCACCGAAGCCGCCGTGGTGGCTGCGGTCTACGCCCTGTTTGTGGCGGGTGCGGTGTACCGCGAACTCTCCTGGAAACAGCTCTACGAAGTATTTGAGCGTGCCGCCATGACCACCGCCCTGGTGATGTTCCTGGTGGCTGCGGCCATGGTGTCGGCCTGGTTGATCGCCGTGGCCAACCTGCCCGCACAATTGGTGGAGCTGCTGCAGCCACTGATCAACCAACCCACGCTGCTGATGTTCGTCATCATGATCTTGTGCATGGTGGTGGGCACCGCCATGGACATGACGCCCACCATCCTGATCCTGACGCCGGTGCTGATGCCCATCGTCAAGGCAGCAGGCATTGACCCCGTCTACTTCGGTGTACTGTTCATCATCAACAACTCGATCGGACTGGTGACACCGCCCGTGGGCACCGTGCTCAACGTGGTCGCAGGCGTGGGCCGCATGCGCATGGACGATGTGACACGCGGCGTGATGCCCTTCATGACGGTCCAGTTCATCGTCATGTTCCTGATGGTGATGTTCCCGGCACTGGTCATGTTCCCAGCCCGTTTGATGTACTGACCACAACCTCCACCCGATTTGAAAGTTGCACAGCATGCGTTCTGTCATTTGCCACGGCCCCCGCGATCTGCGACTGGAGCAGCGTGAGCTGCCTGCCCTGAACCCCCAACAGCTTCAGGTGCAAGTCGCCTACGGCGGCATTTGCGGCTCTGACCTGCATTACGCCCAGCACGGTGGGTTTGGCACCGTGCGCATCAAGGAGCCGATTGCCTTGGGCCACGAAGTGTCCGGCATCGTTCAGACCGTGGGCGCCGACGTCAAAGGCGTGGCTGTGGGCCAGCGCATCGCCATCTCGCCTTCGCGTCCTTGCGGTCACTGCCGCTTTTGCCAGGCAGGTCAACACAACCACTGCCTGAACATGCGTTTTTACGGCAGCGCCATGCCCTTCCCGCACATCCAGGGCGCGTTCAGCGAGCAGCTGGTCATCGAGGGCTACCAGGCCCACCCGATTGCCGACCACCTGAGCCTGTCTGAAGCCGCTTTGGCCGAACCGCTGTCGGTCGGTCTGCATGCCATCCAGCGCGCAGGCAGCGTGCTGGGCAAGCAGGTGCTGGTGACCGGGTGCGGCCCGATTGGCTCCTTGCTGATTGGCGCCCTGCGCCGCGCAGGCGCAGCCCGCATTGTGGCGGCCGACATCGCCGACTTGCCACTGAAATGCGCCAAGGAAATGGGCGCAGACGAAACCATCAACCTCAAAACCCAGGCCGAGGCGCTGGACAAGTACAAGGTGGACAAAGGCCAGTTTGACGTCGTCTTCGAAGCCTCGGGCAGCGAAGCGGCCCTGCGCACCGGCCTGGACACCATCGTGCCACGTGGCGTGCTCATCACCGTGGGCATGGGCGGCGACATCAGCCTGCCCATGACGCAAGTCGTGGCCAAAGAAGTGGACATGCGCGGCACCTTCCGCTTCCATGCCGAATTTGCCACCGCCGTGCGCTTCTTGAACGAAGGCCTGGTCAACGGCAAGCCCGTCATCACCAGCGTGCTGCCGATGGACCGCGCTCTGGAAGCGTTTGAGCTGGCCGCCGACAAGAGCCAGTCCCTCAAGGTCCAAATTGCTTTTGCCGATGCGTGAACATCACGCCAATTTATTGCATCCCTGAAAGTCCCAAGACATGAAAAAAGTTGCCCTCGTCACCGGTGCCAGCTCCGGCATTGGCCAGGCCTGCGCCCTCGGTTTGCTGCAAGAAGGCTGGCAAGTGGTGCTGGTCGGTCGCCGCGCTGACGCCCTACAGGAAACCATCGCCAAAGCCGGTGCCAACGCCGCCAACGGTGTGGCCATGCCCGCCGACGTGTCCAGCGAAGAACAGGTCAAGGCCTTGTTCGAGCAGGTCCGCGCCCGCTTTGGTCGCCTTGATCTGCTGTTCAACAACGCAGGCATTTCGCTGCCCACCACGCTGCCCGGCGATGTCACAGGCGACGACTGGCGCCGCATGGTCGACGTCAACCTGAACGGCGCTTTTTACTGCCTGTCTCACGCCTTCAAGCTGATGCAGGAGCAAAGCCCACAGGGCGGCCGCATCATCAACAACGGCTCGATCTCGGCCCATGTTCCGCGTTATGGCTCCATTGCCTACACCGCCACCAAACACGCCATCTCGGGCCTGACCCGCGCCGCCTCGCTGGACGGCCGCGCTTTCAGCATCGCTGTGGGCCAGATCGACATTGGCAACGTGGCCTCCGACATGACCGAGCGCATGGCCAAGGGCGTGGCGCAAGCCGACGGCTCCATCAAGGCTGAGCCGCGCATGGACATGGCCGCCGTGGTCGAGACATTCCTTACCATGGCGCGCTTGCCGCTGTCGGCCAATATGTTGTTCACCACCGTGATGGCCACCAACATGCCTTACGTGGGACGTGGCTGAAAATATGCAGCGCATGGACATCGGCCTTGTTGGCCTGGGGGTGATGGGCGAAAACCTCGCCCTCAATCTGGAACGCAACGGTTTCTCGGTCTGCGGTTTTGACCTCGATGCGGCCAAACGCCAAAGCTTTGGCGAACGCACACAGGGTTTGCGTGCAGCTGTGGCCGACTCGCTGGCCGAACTGGTCAGCCGCCTGCAGCAGCCCCGCTGCGTCTGGCTGATGGTACCTGCCGGTGCACCTGTGGATGCCGTGCTGGCCCAACTGCAACCCTTGCTGAGCCCAGGCGATGTGGTGATGGACGGCGGCAACACCCTCTACACCGACACCCAGCGGCGCATGCAGGCCCTGGAAGGCTCAGGCATTCACTACGTGGGCGCAGGCGTCAGCGGTGGCGAAGAAGGCGCGCTGCGCGGCCCCGCGCTGATGCCCGGTGGCCATGCACAGGCCTGGCCTCGCCTCAGGCCCATGCTGCAAGCCATCGCTGCCAAAACCGATGACGGTGCACCCTGCTGTGAATGGATGGGCCCAGGCGGCTCGGGCCACTTTGTGAAGATGGTGCACAACGGGATTGAATACGCCGACATGCAGACCATCTGCGAGGCTTACTGGCTGATGCACCACCTGCTGGACATGAGCCCGGCCGAGATGAGTGCGGTTTTCCACGACTGGAACCAGGGCGAACTCGCCAGCTACCTGATGGGCATCACCGCCGACATCCTGGCGCACACCGACCCGGAAACCGGCGACGCGCTGGTCAACCTGATCCTGGACACGGCCGAGCAAAAAGGCACAGGCAAATGGGCCAGCCAGGTGGCGCTCGATCTGGGTGTGACCGCCCCCACCATTGCCAACGCCGTATTTGCACGCACTGTGAGCGCCCTTCACCATGAACGTGCCAAGGCATCGCAAGTGCTGGCAGGCCCAACACCAAGGGCTGCTGGTGAGCGTGCGCAGGTGCTGGCACAAATCAAGAATGCCCTGCTGGCGGCCAAAGTCTGCGCCTACGCGCAGGGTTTCAGTCTGCTCAAGGCGGCAGACCGCGAGCACCAGTGGCAACTCCCCATGGGCACGGTGGCTTCGGTCTGGCGTGCGGGCTGCATCATCCGAGCCCGCCTGCTCGAAGACATCAGAAATGCCCACGAGCGCTCGCCGCAGCTGGACAACCTGCTGATGGACCCGCACTTTTCTGGCGTGATGGCCCGTTGCCAGCAAGACCTGCGCGAAGTCGTGGCTTTGGGGGCCTTGCACGGCGCGGCCGTGCCGTCCTTCATGAGCGCGCTGGCTTACTACGATGCCTACCGCTCGGCCCGCTTGCCGGCCAACCTGCTGCAGGCCCAACGCGACTACTTTGGCGCCCACACTTATCAGCGTGTAGACAAGCCAGGGAAATTCCACACGCGCTGGAACGGCTGACCCCCATCGCCCCGAGGGCGGGGCTCTTACAAAAGGCACCCCTCCCCTGTAGGAACGGCGCCCTCGCCGCAAAGGCGCGGCTCCTACGTACTGACCCGCACCACGGCATCGGGCCGCTTGTGCAAATCAGGCAGCAGCTCCAGGCCCAGGCCCGGTTTGTCGTTCAGGCTGATCATGCCGTTCTTCACTTGCGGCAACTCGGTCACGAGCTCCTTGTACCAGCCGGTGTAGAAGGCGCGCACGCTTTCCTGAATCAGCGCATTGGGGGCATGCAGCGACAAGTGCGTGGACGCCGCCCACACCACCGGGCCAGTGCAGTCGTGCGGCGCCACAGGCAGCTGCCAGGCGTCGGCCATGGCGGCGATCTTGCGCGCTTCGGTCAGGCCGCCGCACCAGCTCAAGTCCAACATGGCCACACCGGCCACGCCGGTTTGCAAATAGTCCTTGAAACCCCATTTGTAGCTGAGCGTTTCACTGGCACAGATCAGCGCTTTGCTGTCTACGGCGTACTGCTTGAGCAGGTCCAGGCTGTCCATGCGGATCGCGTCTTCGTGCCAGAAGGTGTCGAACTCTTGCAGGGCGCGTGCAATCTTTTGCGCCATGGGCAGGCGCCACAGGCTGTGGAACTCGACCATGATGTCCATCTTGTCGCCCACCGCTTTTCGGATCTTGCGGAAAGGCTCCAGTGCGGTGTTCAGGTCTTGCGGGCTGATGTACTGGCCGTGCGACTTTTCAGCGGCCATGTCGAAGGGCCAGATCTTCATGCCGGTGATGCCTTCGCTCAGCAAAGACTCCGCCAGTTCGTCTGCATGGTTCAAAAAGCCCTGCAAATCTTCATAAGGCCCGGCGTTGTTGCCCAGGCCCCAGTTGGAGCTGGTCTGGTTGACATTGCTTCGGATGTACTGGTAGCCCGCGCAAGTGTTGTAAACACGGATCTCGTCGCGGCTCTTGCCGCCCAGCGCGGTGTAGACCGGCATGCCTGCGGCCTTGCCAAAAATGTCCCACAGCGCAATGTCCACCGCCGAGTTGCCACGCGTCTCAGCCCCGGACCCACGCCAGCCCAGATAACCGGTGATGTCACGCAGGCGTGACTCGATGGCCAAGGGGTCTTGTCCGACCAATTTGGGCGCGACCCATTCGTGCAAATACGCCTCGACCGCTTGCGCCCCCATGAAGGTCTCACCCAGGCCGACCAGGCCTTCGTCGGTGTGCAGGCGCACCCAAATGATGTTGGGAAATTCGCCCAGGCGAATGGTTTCAAGTTGGGTGATTTTCATGGCAAATCAAAATTCAGACGTTAAAAAAGCCCCACAGTTCTGGACTGTGGGGCTGGCAACCTGGGCTTAACCGCCGCGGGCTTTTTTGAGTTCGTCCTGCACCACCTTGATGGCGTCGGCACCGATCAAGTCTTTGTGCTTTTCATACACCGAAGCCACTTTGGCGCGGATGCGGTTTTGCTCAGGTGCACTGACTTCGTTGATCAGCATGCCCTTGGTCTTGAGCGAAGCCAGCGACTTCTCGTTCAGCGTGCGGTTGGCAGCGCGCTCGACTTTTTGCCCTTCGATGGCCGCCTCACGCAGCAAGGCCTGCTCTTGCGGGTTCAACTGGTCCCACAGCTTCTTGCTGTACAGGATCAGGAAAGGTGTGTAGGCATGGCGCGTCACGCTCAGGTACTTCTGCACCTCATTGAACTTGGACGTTTCGATGGTCACGAAGGGGTTTTCCTGACCGTCGATAGCGCGGCTTTCCAGCGCCGAGAACACCTCCGGGAAGGCCATGGGCACGGCGTTGGTGCCCAGGGTCTTGAAGGTATCCAGGAAGATGTTGTTCTGCATCACGCGGACCTTGACACCGTCAAAGTCTTCCAGCTTGGCCACTGGACGCTTGCTGTTGGTGAGGTTGCGGAATCCGTTTTCCCAGTACGCCAGGTTCACCAGGCCAGCAGCTTCGAGCTTGGCGTTGAAATACTTGCCTGCAGGACCGTCGAGCACCGCATCGGCTTCTTTCTCGTTCGCAAACAGGAAAGGCAGGTCAAACACACCCAGCTCTTTGACAATGCCCACCAGCGGTGAGCTGGAGGTGCACACCATCTCTTGCGTGCCGGCACGCAGCGCCTGTGTGGCCTGCAGGTCGCCACCGGCCATGCCACCCCAGAAAGCGGTGATCTTCATCTTGCCGCCCGATTTGGAAGCAATCATCTCTTGCATCTTTTTCACACCAGCAGCCACCGGATGGTCTTCGTTGATGCCGTTGGTGAACTTGATGTTGCGCTCCGAGAACTGCGCCATGGCGCTACCGGCCACCAGGAAGGTGCCTGCCAGCAGGGTCACCAGATTTCTGCGTTTGAACATGTTTGTCTCCTTTTGTGAAACACAGGGTTGAAAATCTTCAAGACACCGCCAGCGGCTTTTTCAGGCGAGCAGGCGCTGCCGATACACGGGGCAGTTTGCGGCGTGTGGACACCACACGCTCAATGTCTTCGTTGGCACCGTGGATGAGCACCATGATGGCCCGCTCGGCCTTGTCGGGTGCGTGCCTGATCACGGCGTCCAGCACCGCTCGGTGCAGGGGCAGCGAGCTGCGCGGACCGTCCTGGACGCGGGTGGAAATTTCAAAACTGGTGCGCAGCAAGGCACTCAGGGCCTTGCCCATCTGGATCAGCATGCGGTTGTGCGAAGCCTGCAGCAAGCCCTGGTGAAAACGCAGATCGTGAACCACATAGTCCCCACCCTGCTCAATGGCCTGCTTCATGCCGGCATAGGCCTGCTCCATCTCGGCAATGTCTTCGTGGGTCGCTTTTTGCGCCGCCAGGCGAACAGCAGCAGGCTCCACCACATGGCGCAGCTCCTGCAGGTCGCGCAGGAATTCAGGCGTCAGCCCCGCCTGCGCCTGCCAGGTGATCACATCGGGATCAAACCAGTTCCAGTGCTCATCGGGCAGCACCCGGGTGCCCCGCTTGGGGCCAGTGATGAGCAAGCCCTTGGCCACCAGGGACTTGATGGCCTCGCGCACCACCGTGCGGCTGACGCCGAACTGCTCGCACAGCTGCGGCTCGGGCGGCAAACTGGCGCCCACGGCATACCGGCCGGACAAGATGGCTTGTCCCAGCAAATCGAGAGTGTGACCGTGTACGTTTTTGACCATGTGGTGTCGAAGGTTGCAAGTCAATCATATGATGAATAAGCGCTTTCAAGCCTCAGGAAAACCCTGAAATGGCAACCGCCCTCCAAATTCAAGCCTGTCTCAGGGTTTACATGGTGGCCGCGAAACTTCTTTCATCATACGATTGAAATTGTTTGCCAACCTTCTGATTCAGACTTCAACATGTCCTCCTCTCCCCGCAAAAAACCCGAAGAACTCCGCAGCCAGCAATGGTTTGGCCGCCAGGACCGCGATGGCTTTGCCTACCGCAGCTGGGTGAAAGGCAAAGGTGTGCCACACGACCAATTCGACGGCCGCCCCGTGATTGGCATCTGCAACACCTTCAGCGAACTCACGCCCTGCAACTCGCACTTCCGCACCCTGGCCGAGCAGGTCAAGATCGGCGTGTACGAGGCCGGTGGCTTCCCGCTTGAATTCCCGGTCATGTCTTTGGGCGAAACCCTGCTGCGCCCCACCGCCATGCTCTACCGCAACCTGGCCAGCATGGACGTTGAAGAATCCATCCGTGGCAACCCGATCGACGGCGTGGTGCTGCTCATGGGCTGCGACAAGACGACGCCCTCTCTGCTGATGGGCGCATCCAGCGCAGGCTTGCCCACCATTGGCGTGTCGGGCGGCCCCATGCTGAATGGCAAATGGCGCGGACAAGAGTTGGGCTCAGGCACCGGCGTGTGGAGCATGAGCGAGCAAGTGCGTGCAGGCACCCTCAAGCTGCAGGACTTTTTTGAAGCCGAGAGCTGCATGCACCGCAGCCATGGCCATTGCATGACCATGGGCACCGCCAGCACCATGGCCAGCATGGTCGAAGCCCTGGGCATCGGTCTGCCGGGCAACGCGGCCTACCCCGCGGTGGACGGCCGCCGCAATGTGCTTGCCCGCGAAGCCGGTCGCCGCATCGTCGAGATGGTGCACACCGACCAGACCATCAGCAAGGTGCTGACCAAAGAGGCTTTTGAAAACGCCATCCGCACCCTGGCGGCCATTGGCGGCTCGACCAACGCGGTGATCCACCTGATTGCGATTGCCGGTCGTCTGGGCCTCAAACTCACGGTGGACGATTTCGAGCGCTTGGGCAGCGAGTTGCCATGCCTGTTGAACCTGCAGCCGTCTGGCGAGCACCTGATGGAAGACTTCTGCTACGCCGGTGGCCTGCCGGTGGTGATGAAAGAGATCGAACACCTGCTGCACAAAGACATCGTCACCGTGAGCGGCAAGACCGTGAGCGAGAACATTGCAGGCGCTGTGAACTACGACCCTCGCGTGATCAAAAAGTTCGACGAACCCTTCAAGGAAAAAGCGGGCATCGCCATCCTGCGTGGCAACCTGGCCCCGCGTGGCGCGGTCATCAAGCCCAGCGCGGCCACGCCTGCGCTGATGGTGCACACCGGCCGCGCCGTGGTGTTTGAAGACAGCAACGACTTCCACAAGCGCATCGACGACGAGAACCTGGACGTGGACGAGAACTGCATCCTGGTGCTCAAGAACTGCGGCCCCAAGGGTTACCCCGGCATGGCCGAAGTGGGCAACATGCCATTGCCCCCCAAGGTGCTGCGCAAAGGCATCACCGACATGGTGCGCATCTCGGACGCCCGCATGAGCGGCACGGCGTACGGCACCGTGGTGCTGCACACCGCGCCAGAAGCCGCCGCTGGCGGGCCGCTGGCCGTGGTGAAAAACGGCGACATGATCGCGCTGAACGTGCCCGAGCGCAAACTGCAGCTGCTCATCAGCGATGAAGAATTGGCCCAGCGCATGGCCCTGTGGGAAAAGCCCGCACCCGCCATGCAGTCCGGTTACTGGAAGCTCTACATTGACCACGTGCTGCAAGCCGACGAAGGCGCCGACATGGACTTCCTGGTCGGCCAACGCGGCGCGGCCGTGCCCAAAGACAACCACTGATTCTTCAGGAGATTTTCGATGCGAATTTTGATCACCGGCGGTGCCGGATTTTTGGGCGCTCGCCTGGCCCGCGAGATTTTGAAGCGCGGCCAGTTGAACGGCCAAAGCGTGACCGAGCTCGTCATTGCCGACCTGTTCCCCGCGCCTGCTGACTTGCTGGCCGACCCACGGGTGAAAGGCCACGCAGGCCCCATGCTGGAACAGGGCGACTTGTTCAAGAGCGGCTTTGACGGTGTGTTCCACCTGGCGTCTGCCGTGTCGGGCGAATGCGAGCTCGACTTCGATCTGGGTCTGCGCTCCAACGTGGACAGCACCCGTTTGCTGCTGGACAGCCTGCGGGCCTCGGGCAAGGTGCCCCGCATGGTGTTTGCCAGTTCGGTGGCCGTGTTCGGCCCGGATGCAGGCAACGCCATGCCCGACCAGGTGACAGACACCACCTTGCCCACCCCGCAAACGTCTTACGGCACGCACAAACTGATGCTGGAATACATGGTGGCCGACTACACTCGCAAGGGCTACATCGATGGCCGCGCAGCGCGCCTGATGACGGTGGCTGTGCGCCCGGGCAAGCCCAACGGTGCGGCCTCGTCTTTCTTCAGCGGCATCATCCGCGAGCCCCTGTCGGGCGTCGAGACGACCTGCCCGGTGGACGCGAACGTGTCGCACCCTGTGTCTTCACCGGGCACCACCATCCACAGCCTGATCACCGTGTTCGAGGCCAGCCGCGAAGCCATCGGAAGCCGCATGGCCCTGAACCTGCCAGGACTCACCGTGACAGTGGGCCAGATGCTGGCAGCACTGGAAAAGATCGCCGGTCCGGCCGTGCGTGCCCGCGTCAAGTTCGAGCGTGACGAGCGCATCGCAGGCATTGTGGCCAACTGGGCGCGCGGTGCCACCTCGCAGCGCGCCAACGCCCTGGGTCTGCAGGCCGACGCCAACTTTGAAGCCATCATCGAGCAGTACATCGAAGACTGCAAAACACGCCCAGGCTACCCTGCGCAAGCCTTGAACGGCCTGAAGTAAGGCATGACCAGCCCCTGCCAAGGGTTGGTGCTCAAAAATGCGTGCTGATCGCTCCGCTGATGCGCCCATCGTCTTCGATGAGCGCCATCCAGCGCCATTTGTCAAACGTGGTGCAAGGATGCGAAATGCCCAGCGCAATCCGGTCGCCCACCTGTGGCCAAAGACCCTGCGCATCGAAGGCCATGTGCGCGTGCTGGTCGCTCAGCGCTTGCACCTGCCAGCTGCCTGGCGCGGCCTGCAGGGCAGCTGCGCCGCCTTGCCCTTTGGCAGCCCAACGCACTGGCATGGGCATGCACTGGTCAAAGGACAGGTCACGCCGCCCTGCACCCAAAATGGCCAACCCTGGCTCGGGCACCGACTGCACCATGGCCCAGACTTCCAGCGCGGGCTGCAGCGATGCACTCAGGCCCTCGCGCTGCTCGACCAGCTTGAGGTAGCGGGCGTAGTTCCAGTGGTCGTGGGTCACGTAGCAGCCCGAGCGCAGCACGCCTTGCACCGGCCGACTCTTGACCTGCAACTTGAGCAAAGGGATCACCAGATCGAACACCGCCGAGCCTCCGGCCGAGAGCAAGACCTCGTCGTTGCCCCACAGGCCTTGCGCATCGATCTGCTGCACCAGCGCCTGCACGCTGCGCACCAGGGCACTGACCGCTTCGGTGTCGTGCGCACTGTCGCAACGGCCCAGCCCGCCTTCGTAGCACTCCACCCCACCCAGCCGGGTCACTGGCGATGCCGCGATGGCCTGGGCCAAAGCCAGCGCCTGCTCGTGCGTGCGGCAACCGGTGCGGTAACCCGCGACGCCCAGCTCCAGCAAGATGTCCCAGCAACGGGCGTTGTGGCGGCGGTCGGCCCAATCGGCCAGCGCATCGAGCTGCGCCTGCGAATCCACCAAAAACCACACCCGTGCCTGCGGGTGCTGCGTCAGCAAAGCGTCCAGGCCATCGAGATCGGCGTCCGACACCAGCTGGTTGGCGATGATGGCCTGCTGCGCCCCGGCGGCCAGCCCCACGCGCAACTGGTGCACATTGGCAAACGTCAGGCCCCAGGCTCCGGCCTGCAATTGCAGGCGAAACAGCTCGGGCGACATGGTGGTCTTGCCATGCGGGGCCAGCGCCACGCCTTTGCGCTGCACAAAGTCCTGCATCCAGGCCAGGTTGTGCGCCAGCGCCGGACGGCGCAGCACGGTCACGGGATAAGCCAGGTCATCGGCCAGCAGGTTCCAGCCCCGGCTGGCCAGCTTGGACACCGCGCAGGGCGCCGCCGCCAGCGGGTAGCCCTTGCAGTTCGCGTTCAATACAAAATCGTGTTCCATGCGCTGGATCTCCCGTTTTTTCAACCGTGCGGGTCAGCCCGCTGCTGCGATGATTCTCCCACCACCTCCAACACCCGAACGTTTGACCTGACATGAGCAGACACATCAAAACACTGGACATCGTGGCGCTGGGCGAAGCCATGGTCGAATTCAACCAGACGCCCCAGCAAAGCGCCGACGAAGCACCTTTGTACCTGCAGGGCTTTGGCGGCGACACCAGCAATGCCGCCATCGCTGCGGCCCGTGCGGGCGCACGGGTGGCCTACCTGACGCGCCTGGGCAGCGACCGCTGGGGCGACCGCCTGATGGACCTGTGGCAGCGCGAGAACGTGAACACCCAGGCCGTGCTGCGCGATGCGCAGGCCGCCACCGGCATCTACTTTGTGAGCCACGATGCGCAGGGCCACCACTTCAGCTATGCCCGCGCCGGGTCCGCCGCCAGCCGCATGCAAACAGCAGACGCCGCGCATTGGGGTCAGACCATTGCCAGCAGCCAATGGCTGCACCTGTCGGGCATCTCGCTGGCGATTTCGGCCTCGGCATGCGACACGGCTTATGCCGCCATGCAGCACGCCCGCAGCGCAGGCACACGGGTGGCGCTCGACTCCAATCTGCGCCTGTCGCTGTGGCCTCTGACCCGCGCACAGGCCTGCATCCGCCAGGCCGTCAGCCTGTGCGATCTGTTTTTGCCGAGCCTGGAAGACATGACGGCCCTCACCGGCCTCACGCAGCCGCAAGACATCATTGACTGGAGCCATGCCCAGGGCGCAGCGCAGGTGGTGCTGAAACTTGGGGCCGATGGCGCACTGGTCAGCGACGGCCAGCGCCAGAAAAGCGTGGCGGGCCACACGGTCGAGGCCAAAGACGCCACCGGCGCTGGCGATTGCTTTGCGGGCAACCTGCTGGCACGCCTGGCTGCGGGTGACAGCTTGCCCACCGCCACCGCCTATGCCAACGCAGCCGCCGCCCTGTCGGTGCAGGGCTATGGCGCGGTGGCGCCCTTGCCCCGCAGCGAGCGCGTGCGCGAGCTGCTCACGAAAGCCACTGCAGCATGAGACCCTTGATCGCCATCGACTGGGGCACGTCTTCACTGCGGGGTGCCCGCCTGAGCGACACCGGCCAAGTGATCGAATCACGCGAATTTCAGCGCGGCATCCTGACCGTGGCACCGGGCCAATTTGAAGCCGTGTTCAACGAACACTTTGGCGACTGGATGCAAACGCCAGACGCCCTGTGCCTGATTTCGGGCATGGCGGGCAGCCGTCAGGGCTGGCAGGAAGCGCCCTACTGCCCCTGCCCTGCGGGCTTTGCCGAACTGGGCCAGCACCTCTTGTGGTTGCAGCCCCACCGCATGGCGCTGGTGCCAGGCCTGAGCTGCACAGCCGCTGACCCCAAGCACACCCCCGATGTGATGCGCGGCGAAGAAGTGCAGATTTTTGGCGCACTGCAACTGGCAGGGCGAGACAGCGCCACGCTGGTGCTGCCCGGCACACACAGCAAATGGGCGCAGGTGCAAGCGGGCCGCGTGCGGCGCTTCCAGACCTTCATGACCGGTGAGGTGTTTGCCCTGATGGGTCAGCACTCGATCCTGGGCAAAACGATGGACCTGAGCGGCCCCTTTGACGAAGCGGCTTTTGTGCAAGGCCTGCAGCAGTCACAGCAGCCCGGTGGCGTGCTGCACCACCTGTTTTCGGTGCGCACGCTGGGCCTGTTCGAACGCCTGAGCGCGGCCGCCCTGCCCAGCTACCTGTCGGGTTTGCTGATTGGCGAAGAACTGCGCCACCAACACCTGACGGCAGATGCTGGCCCGGTGATCGTGATCGGCAGCAACACGCTGACGCAGCGCTACAGCCAGGCCTTGCACCACTTGAACATCGCCAGCCAAAGCCGAGGGGCAGAGGCCACCTGGGCAGGTTTGTTTGCCCTGGCCTCAGCCTGTTGACTCTTTGACCCTTTGTCGCGGCGAGGGCGCCGCTCCTGCACAAAACCACCATGACATCGATGAACAACCCCGCCCACCCCCTGGCCCAAGCCATGGCGCAACTGCCTTTGATCGCCATCTTGCGCGGCCTCACGCCTGCCGAGGCTCCCGCCATCGGTGATGCGCTGGTGGCCAGCGGCTTTGCCCTCATTGAGGTGCCGCTGAATTCGCCCGAGCCTTTGCAAAGCATCGCCGCGCTGACGCAGCGCTTGCCACAAGCCCTGGTCGGTGCGGGCACGGTGCTGAATGTGCAACAAGTCAAAGACGTGCACGCCGCTGGTGGCCGCCTGGTCGTGGCGCCCAACTTCAACCCCGCTGTCGTCGCGCAAGCTTTGAGCCTGGGCATGGTGGTGCTGCCCGGCGTGGCCACACCGAGCGAAGCCTTTGCCGCGCTCGATGCGGGCGCGCACGGGCTCAAGCTCTTTCCGGCCGAAATGATCTCGCCCGCCACCGTCAAGGCCCTGCGGGCAGTGCTGCCCAAGCAAGCCGCCTTGATGCCCGTGGGCGGCATCACGCCGGACAACATGGCCGCCTACCAGGCGGCAGGGGCCAACGGCTTTGGCCTGGGTTCGGCCCTGTATGTACCCGGGCGCAGCGCTGCGCAGGTCCAGGCCCGCGCCACGGCGTTTGTGCAAGCCTTTCAGGCAGGCATCGGCGCAGCCTGAGCAGCCAGCTCACGCAAGCGCACATGCGCAGGCCCTTGCACGTCAGGGGGTAATTGGTGTTTGGCCTGTAGATAGTGGTGCGTGTAAACATCCAAATAAGCCAGCAAGGTGTTGGCTGCATGCACCTCAGTGGCCAGGTCCAGGCACATGGACGCGACTTCACTGGTGCAAAAGTGGTCATGGCGGCGTGAGCGCCGCAGCTGGTAACGCGAGACTTGCTCGGGTTTGAGGCTCAGCACCGGAAAACCATCCAGATACGGGCTTTTGCGAAACATCTTGCGCGCCTCGGGCCAGGTGGCGTCCAGCAAGATGAACAAAGGCCGCTTGCCCGGCGGCTGCAAGGCCACGTCATGCACCAGCCGCCCTGCTGCCACAAACTCCCCCGGAAACACCACAAAAGGCTGCCACTGTGGATCGGCCAGCAACGCCAGCAGCCCCGGGTCCACCTCGGTGCGGGCCCAGCCAAACGCAAAAGTGTCTGGCACCACATCGGCAATCAGCCAGCCCGTGTTGCTGGGCTTGAGGGCCTCGGTGTCGGCCATCAACAAGCACACCCCTGCGGTGGTGGGCACCACGGGCCGGTAGGCACACAAGCAATGGCTGGGCACCAAACGGCAAGCCGCACAGCGCTCGCCCTTCACGCCCCCTCGCGCCAAGAACGGCCGGGTGCTGCGGGCCAATCGCGCAGCGCGCAGCCGGGCCACGGAATGGGGTTCTAACTTCTGCATCTCGGGTCTCCATCCACACCCGAATCGGGCAACACATGAAGCGCGATGATAGCGGCCCCATCCGCTTCGCGCTGAGCTGCAAGTGCCGTCTCCGCGTTGGAAAACGAGAACTGTGCAACCAGGCTGCAAGCCCCTCGCTGCCATGGTCTCGGCAACAGGCACAAGCGCCCGTTGTGTATGCCTGCTCTACTCAGTCGAGCGCGGCCTTGGACTTCTTGATGACCTCGGCCAAACGGCTGGATTCAGCCGTGATGTAGTGGGTGAATTGCTCGCGGGTGGGTGTGAAAGGCTCATAGCCGAAGGACACGAACTTCTCACGCACGTCGGGCTCTGCCAGGGCCTTGGCAATGTCGGCATTGATCTTGTCGGCCACGGTTTTGGGCAGCCCCTTGGGCGCGGCGATCGCGGTCCAGCCGCTGACTTCAAAGTCCTTGGGACCACCGGCTTCCGCCACAGTGGGCACATCCTTGAAAGCCGCCAGACGCCGAGGTGCAGCGATCGCCAGGAACTTCAGCTTGCCAGCGCGGTACAGCGGGCCAGCCGTTGCACTAGTGCCCAGGGCAAAAGCCAGTTCACCTGTTGCCACCCCGGTATAAAGCTGCGTGGTTTCCTTGTAGATGACATGCTGCATTTCGGTACCGGTCACGGTCTCGAAATAGGCCGAACCCAGGTGCACTGGATTGCCCACAGACCAGGAGCCGTAATTGAGCTTGCCCGGATTCGCTTTCGCATCCGCCACGATGTCACTGACATTTTTGTACTTGCTGTCGGTCGCAGCAGTGAAGAAGAAGTAGGTCTTGAACAGCGGCAGCAGCACGTCGAAGTCGGTGGCAGCAGTGTAGGGCAGCTTCTTGAACAGGTGCGGATAGGCCGTCAGGTGCACGTTGTCGAGCTGGATCAGGTCGTGGCCATCGGTGGCGCCACGCTTGAATGCGTCGATCGCGATGAAGCCATTGCCGCCTGGGCGATTTTCGACGGTGACAGGCTGCCCCCAAGTCTTGGAAAGCTTGTCGGCCACCAGGCGAGCCACACCTTCGGGACCACTGCCCACGGGGAAGGGAGTGATGATTCGGACCGGCTTGGTCGGGAAAGTTTGGGCCTGGGCGGCGCAAGCAAGGCTCAAAGCAAGCAGGGTCAATACGCGCTTGAACATGGATGGCTCCTTTTCAATTTGTGGGGTGTCTAATGAATTGAACTTCGCAATAGGGAATTTTAGGAAGTTGAAAACGAGTACAAACAAATTTGAAGCACTCGCTGATATTCAAATACGCCATACCTCTCGCATTCAGAGGCTCAATTTGAAATGAATTAAAAAATTTCATATTTACTGGGGCAGCATCATGCTGCCAGCGAAACCACTCTCAGTCGCCCTCAGTTGGCCAAACGCTGAGACAACAGCTCAGTGCGCACAACGCCCAGCACACCTGCCACGACCAGGACAAGACCGCTGAATCCCGCAATGCTCACCGGCTCGCCCAGCAACAGCACCGCCAGGACAAAGGCCACCACAGGTTCGGTCAGTGCAAGGGTCACGGCCGTGGCAGGTCGCACGTGGTGCAACGCAATGCTGAACAGCAGGTAGCCCACGCCGGCCGTGACGATGCCCGTATAGGCCACCGCCACCAGGTCTCGCACCTCCAGATGGGGCAGGCCTGTCTGGAGTGTCGCTGCGGGCAGCGCAAAAAGCGCGGCCACTGCAAAGGCGGCCAGCGTGATCGATGAGGCTGGCGCATGCCCGATCATGCGTTTGTTCAGCAAGGTGTAGATCGCGTAAGACAAGCCCGAGGCCAGGCACAGCGCGACCCCAAGGGCGGATACCGCCTGCGCACCGCCACCGACTGACAGCAGCACACCACCTGTGATGGCGACCGCTGTTCCCGCCCACCATGCGGGCGTCGGCGGCTGACGCTGGAACACGGCCTGCAGCAAGCCGGCCCAAATGGGGCCGCTGCCCAGGGCGATGGCCGTGCCGACACCAACGCCTGTCAGCTTCACCCCGGCGAAGAAAGCCAGGTTGTAGGCCACCATGCACAACCCGGCACCCAGGGCCGAAAGAGGCGGCAGGCCTTGCCAGGCACGGCGTGTCAACCCACCGGAGATTGCAGCAAAGGCCATGAAAAAGAGCGCGGCAAACACCAGCCGCAGCGCCCCAAACCACAAGGGCGGAAGAGCGCCGCCGGCCAGCGCCTGTGATGTGCCGGTGGTGCCCCAGAGGATGGCCGCACCGACCACGCAGACAACACCAAAAAGGGGACGAGCGATGACTTGCATGGCCTGCATTGTGCGGCCTGTGAGGCGTTCAACTTTCGAGAAACGCTCGTCTTTGACGAAGCTGCCGGGCGCCACTGTTGCGCTCCCGCCGCAATGCGGTGGACAGGGCGCTGGCACTGGCATAGCCCACTTGCACAGCGGCGGCCTCAAGAGAGAGCCCCCGCCGTAACAACGCTTCTGCCCGATTGAGTCGCCTTTCTCTCACGAAGGCCTGGGGTGATTGGCCCAGGCCTTCGGCAAAACGCGCCCGCAAACGCTGAGGGCTCAGGTTGCAGGCCGCAGCCAGTTCGGCCACCGTCCAGGAACGAAAGAGTTCAGCGTCAATGCGCTCGGTCAAGGCGTCCAGGTCGATGCGGCGCCTCGCCCGCAGTGTTGACGTACCCAGCAATGTGTCCAGCAAGGTGTCGACTTCCAGCCCGGCTTTGTGCCAGCCCTGCGGGAGGACGAAGCGTCGCAGCCGTTCGGTGACCGGACCAGCCAGGTCGTCGATCACCAGCACCCGAGCTGCTAGCGCAGCACTGTAGGCATGGGTGGCACCTGCGGGCACCACCAGGCCACAGCTCGCATCCACCCAGGCGCTGTGCCCTTCGACCTCGACATGCAGGACTCCTTCGACGCCGAACAGCACCTGCGCGTGGTCATGCGCATGCGTGCCGCCTTCGCGGTCATAGCGACGCACCAGGGTCGAATCGATGCCAGGCGAGAACATGCCATGAGCTTAACAGCCAGCGGTAAAGCCCATTCAGTCACCCATGTGGCTGCGCATGCCGTGCGGGATCAGGCAAGCTGCACGCTTGGCTCAACAGGCACTGAAAAACACCATGACCCACAACACCCTCGAAGAATGGATGGCACAAGAACGCGCTGTGCGTGAACGGCTCGACCAGGGCGCCGGCCCGGGCGTAGCCACGCCGCAGCAAATCGCTGGGAAAACCGGTCTGGACATCATGCAGGGCCTGCTCAGCGGTGAGCTGCCCTATGCCAGCATTGCCAAAACGCTGGACTTTGTGCTGATCGAGGTCAGTGCGGGCCACGCGGTTTTTCAGGGCACCCCCGGCCTGCAACACATGAACCCGCTGGGCACCGTGCACGGCGGCTGGTTTGCTACCTTGCTCGACTCGGCCTTGGGCTGCGCTGTGCACACCCTGATGCCGCCTGGCCGCGCCTACACCACGGCCGACCTGAGCGTGAAGCTGGTCAAAGCCCTCACCCCCAAAGTGCAACGCGTGCGGGCCATTGGCCAGGTGGTGCACTGTGGTCGCCAGCTGGCCACGGCCGAGGCCAGGCTGGTCGGACCCGACGGCACGCTGTATGCCCATGCCAGCACCGCCTGCCTGGTTTTTGACATCCCATCACAATCGAAGCCATGAGACTTCTTCACACCATGCTGCGCGTTGGCAACCTTCAACGCTCGATCGATTTCTACACCCAGGTGCTGGGCATGACACTGCTGCGCACCTCAGAAAACCCCGAGTACAAATACTCGCTGGCCTTTGTGGGCTATGGCAACAACCCGGACCACGCCGAGCTGGAGCTCACCTACAACTGGGGCGTTGAAAGCTACGAGCTGGGCACGGCCTACGGCCACATTGCCCTGGGCGTGCCCGACGCCTACGCCGCCTGCGAAAAAATCAAGGCGGCTGGCGGCAACGTGACGCGGGAGCCTGGCCCCGTCAAAGGCGGCACCACGGTGATCGCGTTTGTGACCGACCCCGATGGCTACAAGGTAGAGCTGATCCAGCGGGCCGAATACGCCGCAGGCCGGGGCCTGCGCTGAGCCTCAGCGCGGCAACTGACTCGCCTCGCGGGCCAGTTTTTCAATGCGCGCCCAGTCACCCTGGGCCATCGCGTCTGCAGGCACCAACCACGAGCCGCCCACGCAAGCCACGTTAGGCAGACGGAGCAACTCGCCTGCGTTTTGCTGCGTCACACCACCGGTAGGGCAGAACTTCACATCAAAGAACGGACCACTCCAGGCCTTGAGCATGGCCGGGCCGCCCGCCTGCATGGCAGGAAAAAACTTGAGTTCGGTGTAACCGTCTTCCTGCGCCATCATGATTTCGCTGCCGGTGGCCACACCGGGCAAGAGCGACAAACCGTGATCGCGACAGGCCTGACCCACCGCACGGGTGTAGCCCGGGCTGACCGCAAACTGCGCGCCCGCTTTGGCAGCAGCAGCGGCGTCTGCCGGGCTGCGCACGGTGCCCGCGCCGACCACGGCACCCGGCACTTCTTTGGCAATGGCTTCCATGCAAGCCAGGGCCTGCGGGGTGCGCAGGGTCACTTCGAGCATGCGGATGCCGCCCGCCACCAGGGCGCGGGCCATGGGCACGGCGTGAGCCACATCGTTCAAAACGATCACGGGGATCACGGGGGCGTCCTGCATCACTTGCAGGGAGGTCAGATTTACAGCCATGTGCAGGCTCCTTCTTCGGCTTTGAGCGCGTTGCGGCGCATGTTGGCAAACAGTTCACGGCCCATGCCCACGCCGTTGGCAGCGCGCAGCTCGGCAGGCATCTGGGCCAGCGGGCGGGCGGTCCATTCGGCCTCGCTCACCAGCACTTGCAGGGTGCCGGCCACGCCATCCAGGCGAATCAGGTCGCCGTCTTGCACCTTGGCCAGCGGGCCACCGGCCACGGCTTCGGGCGACACATGGATGGCGGCGGGCACTTTGCCCGACGCACCGCTCATGCGGCCATCGGTCACCAGCGCCACCTTGAAGCCCTTGCCTTGCAGCACGGCCAGCGGCGGGGTGAGCTTGTGCAGCTCGGGCATGCCGTTGGCTTGCGGGCCTTGCCAGCGCACCACGCAGACCACATCACGTTCCATCTCGCCCGCCTTGAAAGCGGCTTGCAGTTCGTCCTGCGAATTGAACACGCGGGCCGGGGCTTCGATCACATGCAGCGCTTCGGGCACGGCAGAAATCTTGATCACGCTGCGGCCCAAATTGCCTTGCAGGAGCTTGAGGCCCCCTGTGGCGCTGAACGGGCTGTTGGCCGGGCGCACCACGGACTCGTCCTTGCTGGCTCCGGCGTCCTGCCAGACCAGTTGGCCGTTTTGCAGAGCCGGGATGCGGGTGAATTCGCGCAGGCCGCCGGGACGCACCGTCAGCACATCGGCGTGCATCAGCCCGGCGTCGAGCAGTTCGCGGATGACGTAGCCTGGGCCGCCTGCGGCCTGGAACTGGTTCACGTCGGCGCTGCCGTTGGGGTACACGCGGGTGAGCAAGGGCACCACTTCAGACAGGGCCGCAAAGTCGTCCCAGTCGATCACGATGCCTGCCGCACGCGCCACCGCCACCCAGTGGATCAGGTGGTTGGTGGAGCCGCCCGTGGCCAGCAGGGCGACCATGGCGTTGACGATGCAGCGCTCGTCCACCAGGCGGCCAATGGGCGTGAAGTTCTTGGCTTTGACCAAACCCAGCACGGTGCGGGCGGCTTCGCGGGTCAGCTCAGCGCGCACGCCTTCGGCGGGGTTGATGAAGGCCGTGCCGGGCACATGCAGGCCCATGGCTTCGAGCAGCAGCTGGTTGCTGTTGGCTGTGCCGTAAAAAGTGCAGGTGCCTTCGCCGTGGTAAGCGGCCGACTCGGCCTGCAGCAACTCGGGGCGCCCGACTTTGCCCAGTGCGGCTTGTTCGCGCACCTTGGATTTTTCGCTGTTGGACAGGCCGCTGGTCATGGGACCTGCGGGTACAAACACCGTGGGCAAATGGCCAAACTGCAAAGCACCGATCAACAGGCCCGGCACGATCTTGTCGCACACGCCCAGCATCAGGGCCGCGTCAAACACGTCGTGGCTGAGCGACACCGCCGTGGCCATGGCGATCACGTCGCGGCTGAACAGGCTCAGCTCCATGCCGGGTGTGCCCTGGGTCACGCCGTCGCACATGGCGGGCACGCCGCCCGCCACCTGGGCGGTGGCACCCAGCTTGCGGGCTTCGTCCTTGATCAGGTCAGGGTAGTGCTGCAACGGCGCGTGGGCCGACAGCAGGTCGTTGTAGGCATTGACGATGCCGATGTTCGGGGCACGCGGGGCCACCACCTTGATTTTGTCGAGGGCCGTGGCGTTGGCTTTATCGGCTTCGGGCATGGCCGCAAAAGCGTGGGCCACATTGGCACAGCCCAGGCGCTGGGCGCCAGGGTCGCGGCTGGCATAGGCGTCCACTTGGGCCAGGTAGGCTTGCCGGGTCGCTTGGCTGCGCTGTGCGATGCGCGCCGTGACAGCCGCCAGGGTCGGATGAAGGGTCATGTTCGGCCTATGGTCTCGGGATTGGTAACAAAATTACATCACCGATGGTAACCGCGTTCTCCTGCTTTGGCGTGCCATCGAGTTACAGATGGGGTACCAATCTGAGCCCACGGCGCCGAACCCTGGGCGTAAAAAAACCCGCCGAAGCGGGTTGGTTCATTCGGCAAGGCCAAATCACTTGGCGACCGAAGCCTCGGCTGCAGGCGCCGATGCGGCGGCAGAAGCAGCTTCAGCAGGGGCTGCGGCCACGGGTGCAGGTGCAGCGGCTTTCTTGCTCTTGGCCATGCCAAAGCCCATGGCCAGGCCCACGGCCAGCACGATCACGGCGACCAGAACGGCCCACACCACGGCTTGGTTGTCATTTTGATTGGACATGTCAGTTTTCTCCGGAAAATGTGCTGGCCATTCTAATGGGTGCACAGGGCCTGGCGCTGGCAGGGCTGTGCCTATACTTGCCTCATGAACATCGCCGACCTTCGCAAGAGCTACGAAAAAGCCGAACTCAATGAGCAGGCCTCTCATGCCGACCCGCTGCAGCAATTTGACCGGTGGCTGAAAGAAGCGATCTCGGCCGAAGTGCCCGAGCCCAACGCCATGACGGTGGCCACCGTGGGCAGCGACCTGCGGCCCAGCACCCGTGTGGTGCTGATCAAGGGCTACGACGAAGGCGGCATCGTCTGGTACACCAACTACAACAGCCGCAAGGGCCAGGAACTGGCGGGCAACCCGTTTGCGGCATTGCAGTTTCACTGGATCGAGCTGGAGCGCGTGGTGCGCATCGAAGGCCGGGTCGAGAAAGTCAGTGATGCCGAGAGCGACGCCTATTTCCACAGCCGTCCGCTCGATTCACGCATCGGTGCCTGGGCATCGCCACAAAGCCAGGTGATCGACAGCCGCACCGTGCTGGTAACCCATGCCGCCAAATACGGTGCGCAGTTTCTGCTGCAGCCACCACGCCCGCCGCACTGGGGGGGCTACCGGCTGGTGCCCGAGCAATGGGAGTTCTGGCAAGGCCGCAAGAGCCGTCTGCACGATCGGCTGCGCTATCGCCTGGATGGCGGTCAGTGGTTGCGCGAGCGGCTGGCGCCTTGATGACCGCTGACTTTGTAGGAGCGGCGCCCTCGCCGCGATAGATCGTTCACAGCACCGCAAAAATCGCCCCGAGGCGAGGCTCCCACGAAGACAAAACCGCTGAAGAGGCTTGCAGCGGCTAGGGCAAGAGTGGCAACAAAGCCAGCACCACCGAGATGGTGGCGATCGAGACGGCCGTCGACACCGCCACGGCGGCTGTGATCATGTCTTCTTCCTTGCGGTAACGCTGCGAGAACAAAAACACGTTGGCACCGATCGGCAGACCTGCCGCCAAGACCATCACGCCCAACTGCAGGCCACGCAGCCCCAACAGCCAACCCACCGCGGCCATCAGCACCGGATGCACCACGGTCTTGACCAGAGAGAGTCGCAAGGCGTTTTGCCACTGTTGGCCCACCGGGGTTTGCGACAGCGTGACGCCCACCAGCACCAGGGCCATCGGCCCGAAAGCATTGCCCAGCAGGACCAGCGGTTTGTCCACCACAGGGTGCAGGCCCCAGCCCGTGAACGAGTAGGCAATGCCAATCAGGATCGGCAGCGGCACCGGGTGGATGATGGAGTTGCGCACCGCAGACCCCAGCGTGCGCCAAAGCGAATGTTCGCTGCCCGCTTGTGCGGCCTCCTCGCGTGCCACCTGCAGCTCCAGCACCAGCGTGGCAATGCTCAACAGGATCAAGGCATGCAGCGAGATCAGGGTAAAAAGAAGCACCTGCCCCTCTTGCCCGTAAGCCAGGCCCACCAGCGGCACGCCAATCATCAGGGTGTTGCTGAAGATGCCCGCCAGCGCCATGACCGAGGCCCGGCTGTTGCCACCGTAGACCAGCAACATGGCAAAAAACAGCACGCTCGCCACCAGGAAATACTGCATCACCGGCCGGAAGTCGAGCTGCGCCACATGCGAGGTGGCCATGGTGCGAAACAGCAGCGCCTGGGTCAGCACCAGAAACACCAGATTGGACAGGTCACGCACCGACTCGCCACGCACCAGCTGCGCACGCCCGGCCACATAGCCAATGAAGATCAGCAACACCACCGGCAGCAGCGCAGACAAAACAGCATGGTCAAGGTTCATGCCAGGCATTATCCCGGCCTGCACCACTTGCCCAGCGGCGGAAACCACGTAGACACCCCGTCCTGTGCGGCCCGCTTCAGAAACCAGCCTGCACACCCAGCCTGAGGCTGCGCCCCGGCAAGGGCGACTTGCCAAACGCCGTGGTGGTCAGGATCGAGGTGGCGCTGTAGGCCAGCTGGTTGCCCAGGTTGTCCAGGCGCGCAAACCAGTCCAGCCAGGCGCCGCCCAGCTTCTGGCGGTAAGTCACACTGGCGTTGACCAGGGTGTACGCCGCCGTGGCCACACTGCCCACAGGCACACGGTTTTGCGCGGCATGCCAATCGGCGCCCAGTCGGGTGCTCCAAGGCCCCTGCGCATACAGCGCCGTGGCCCCCAGGCGCAGCGGTGCGATGCGCGGCAAAGGTTCGCCTGTGCTGAGGTTGGTGGCGCGCACGCTGTCGGCGCGCCAGTCCAGATCCAGCGTGGAGCTGCCCTGCCACACGCGCTGGCGGCCACTGGCTTCAATGCCGCGAAAGCGGGCTTCCACCCCCTGGTAGGCCTGCACCGGCAAGCCGTTCTGGCTCTGCGTGGTGCCCATCAAACCGATGTAGTGGGCGAAATCGCTGGCAAACGCCGTCAGGCCCATGCGTTCAGGACCGGACTTCCAAGCCAGCCCGGCGTCCAGGCTGCGGGATTTTTCAAGGCCCAAGTGGCTGCTGCCCACCTCCCAGGCGTGTGTGGCCAGGTGCGGGCCGTTGGCAAACAACTCGTAGTCGGTCGGTGCGCGCTGGGTCATGGCGGCATTGCCCGTGAGCTGCCAAGTGCTGGAGAGCTTGAGCGCGGCGCCCATGGCCAGGCTCCACGGCGCAAATTGGCGCGAGCCGACTTCAAAGCGATCCAGCGTGGGGCTGCCCAGCGACGTGACGTGCACAGACTCCGCACGCGCACCGGCATTGAACTGCCCCCAGGTGGTGGGCAACACCTCGTGCACAAACACGGCCTGGCTGCGCGTGTGGCTGGCGGGTGCAAAGGCCTCGTCGCCCACCGTAGAAAAACGGTTGGACTCGATCTGTACGCCCACCAGGCCTTGCCAACCGGCCACATCGCGGTGGCGCGCCTGCACACGCAAGTCCTGGCCTTGTTTGGCAAACACGGTACCGGGCACGCCATTGTCGAACTCGGTGTGCTGGTAATCGGTATGGCTCATGCGGGCATTGACGCTGTCCCAGATGCCAGGCAAATGGCGCTGCTCGGCTTCGAGCGCGTAACGCGTGGTTTTCATGCCGATGGTGACCTGGTCCTCGGCCACCGTGCCATAGTCGCTTTGGTGGGTGTTGACGGAGGCACCCAGGAAACCACCGTCCCAGAAGGTGCTGGCGCCAATGGCCCCGCCGCGCGACTGGCTGGCCGAATTGCAGATGCGCGATGCGTAGCGCGTGTCGCCTGTTTTGTCGCAGGCCAGCACCACGGGCACGCGCACATCGCCCGTGCGGCGGTCAAAGCCGTCCACATGCCAGGCCCAGCGCTCGTTGCCCGACTCCAGCAGCCCTGCGGCGCTGCGTTCGTCGTTGCCGGTGCCCGCCTGCAGCTGGACCTTGCCCGATACCCCAGACAGGGGCTCACGCGGGATGCGGTTGTCGATCACGTTGACCACCCCACCCACGGCACTGCCACCGAACTGCAGCGCCGCCGGGCCGCGCAAGACCTCGATGCGCTCGGTCGACAAGACATCGAGTGGCACCGCGTGGTCGTAACTCAGGGCCGACACATCGGCACTGGCGCCGCTGTTGTTGAGCACCCGGATGCGGTCACCGTCCAGCCCCCGGATGACGGGTCGGCTGGCGTTGGGGCCAAAGTAGGTGCTGGAGATGCCCGGCAGGCCATTCAGCGTCTCGCCCAGGGTGGTCTGCCCGCGCTCCAGCAGCTCGCTGCGCCCCAGCGCGCTGGCGGGCACGGTGGTCTGCTCGCGCCCAAGGGGGTTGCCCGTGATGACGATTTCGGCGGGCGCGGTCTGCGCCAGCACCGGCATGAGCGGGCACAAGGCGCACGCCCAGGCCACAGCCGACAATTTGAAAAAGGAATGCATGGTCCGAACTTGAAAAACGGGAACTCACCTGAGGCCTCGAAGCGGGTCGAGGTCATGCAAGCGGCCAACAGTGTTTCAAGTGGGGTTGGGAGGTGCTCTGGCCTGCGTCGTCCAGCAGGGGCGCATGTCCACGGTGGACAGGCCCAGCCACACAGGCGATGGTGCAGGCAACCACAGCAAAGCCGCCTGCAAGGGCCATCCCGTCAAAGCACTGGCGTGGCCCAGGTGATCCAGCACCTGGCACAGCGCCGAGCCTTGCACGTGGCCGTCGTCCGAATCACCAGCGGCAGGGAGCACCACCGGGCTGGACACCCCCTGGCGCACCTGGTGCGCAATGCCGTGCCACTGCCCCCAGACCGGCGCCCACAACAGCGCCGCGACCAGCCAGAGCGTGAGCGCTGCGCGCCAGCGGCGCATCAGAAAGCGGGAGGAAGACAAAGCAGGCATCGGCGCGATTGGAACATCAAAACGATGACAGGACTGTGACCCGCAGCACCAACATCAGCCGCGCACCAGACGTGCAAAGGTCTGGCGGAATTTACTCACCTTGGGTGCGGCCACCGCCAGGCAATAGCCCTGGTGGGGATGGCGCTCAAAAAAGTCCTGGTGATAGGCCTCGGCCGCGCTGTAGTTGGCCAGTGGCAAGACCTCGGTCACGATGGGCTGGCCAAAGGCCTGGGCCGCTTGCAGTTCGGCGATCAGGGTTTGTGCCACCTGCTGCTGTTCAGGCGTAGTGAAGTAAATGCCGCTGCGGTACTGCGTGCCCACATCGTGGCCCTGACGGTTGAGTGTGGTCGGGTCGTGGATGACGAAAAAGACTTCCAGCAACTCGCGGGTGCTGACCTGCGCCGGGTCGTACACCAGCTTAACCACTTCGTTGTGGCCGGTGGTGCCGGTGCAGACCTGCTCGTATGTGGGGTTCAGGGCCTGGCCGTTGCTGTAGCCGGATTCGACATCGAGCACGCCGCGCACCTGCACATAAACCGCCTCGGTGCACCAGAAGCAGCCGCCACCCAGCACCAGGGTCTGACTCGCAGAAAAAGAGGTGTTCATGGCCGCAGATTATCCGGCGGGGGCCATTTCCGTGCGCACGGCAGCGACAAAATCCTGCAGCGCGGTCTGGTCACGCCCGCTGCGCCACAGGCAGCGCGTGTCGTAGCGCAAGGCACTGTCCTTGAGCGGCACAAACACCGCCCCGGCCAACGCCGACTGCGCCAGCGCCTCGGGCACCAGCGCCACGCCCTGCCCTTGCGCCACCAGCGCCACCACACTCAGCCAGTGGCGCAGCTCGTGCACCACGGGAGGCACCCAACCCGCCAGCTCGCATTCGGCCAGGATGCGTTCGTGGTAGTCGGGCGAGACGGTGCGCGACACCACCACCAGCGCCTGGCCCTGCAAAGCCTGCAATTCCAGCCCTTGGGCTTTGGCCAGTGGATGGTCTTTGGGCAGGCAGGCGACCATCGGCTGGCTGGCGACCAGCACCTGCTCAAACCCCAGCGGCACACGCGGCGTGTGCACAAAGCCCACATCCAGCCGGTCGCGCACGAGCTCGGACAGCTGTTCGCTGGAACTGAGCTCGCGCATCACCAGCCGCAGCTTCGGGTGCCCGGCCTGAAAGCGCTGCAGCACCTGCGGCAGCCCGCAGTACAGCAGGGTGCCGGCAAAGCCGATCTGCAGCTCGCCCGCCTGCCCTTGCGCCACCTCGCGCGCCTCGCGCATGGCGGCGCCCGCCTGCGCCAGCAGGGCGCGGGCGGCCGGCACAAAAGCCTGCCCGGCGGCCGTGAGCTGCACGCCTCGGCTGTTGCGGGTGAACAGCTGGGCCCCCACCGAGGCTTCAAGTTGCTGGATGTTGAGCGAGAGCGGCGGCTGCGAAATCGACAGGCGCTGGGCAGCACGGCCAAAGTGCAGTTCTTCGGCCAGGGCCAGAAAGTAGCGAAGGTGACGGAATTCCATGAATTTAAAATTTATATTGCCGAATCCATAATCAATATTAGACAGCTATTCATGGCCGGATGACAATCGGGCCCAACATTCTTTCAACGGAGACCCGAACCATGGCCACAAACAAGAACACCTTCAACTGGGAAGACCCCTTTCACCTCAGCGCCCAACTGACCGAAGACGAGCGCCAGGTGCAGGAAGCCGCCCGCGCCTACTGCCAGGAAAAACTGCTGCCCCGCGTGAAAGACGCCTTCCTGAACGAGACCACCGACGTGGCCATCTTCCGTGAGATGGGCGAGCTGGGCCTGTTGGGGCCTACCATTCCGGAGCAGTACGGCGGCGCCGGCCTGAACTACGTCTGCTACGGCCTGGTGGCGCGCGAAGTCGAGCGCGTGGACTCGGGCTACCGCTCCATGATGAGCGTGCAGTCGTCCCTGGTGATGGTGCCGATCAACGAGTTCGGCACCGAAGCCCAAAAACAGAAATACCTGCCCAAGCTGGCCCGTGGCGAGTGGATTGGCTGCTTCGGCCTGACCGAACCCAACCACGGCTCCGATCCCGGCAGCATGATCACCCGCGCCAAAAAGGTCGACGGCGGCTACAGCCTGACGGGTGCCAAGATGTGGATCACCAACAGCCCGATCGCTGACGTGTTCGTGGTCTGGGCCAAGGACGACGGCGGCCAGATCCGTGGCTTCATCCTCGAAAAAGGCTGGAAAGGGCTGTCTGCCCCCGCCGTGCACGGCAAGGTCGGCCTGCGCGCCTCCATCACCGGTGAAATCGTCATGGACGAAGTGTTCGTGCCCGAAGAAAACGCCTTCCCCGAAGTGCGTGGCCTCAAAGGCCCCTTCACGTGCCTCAACAGCGCCCGCTACGGCATCGCCTGGGGCGCGCTGGGCGCCGCCGAAGACTGCTACTTCCGCGCCCGCCAGTACGTGCTGGACCGCCAGCAGTTCGGCCGCCCGCTGGCCGCCAACCAATTGATCCAGAAAAAGCTGGCCGACATGCTGACCGAGATCAGCCTGGGCCTGCAGGGCTGCCTGGCGCTGGGCCGCATGAAGGACGCGGGCAACGCCCCAGTGGAAGTCACCTCCATCCTCAAGCGCAACAGCTGTGGCAAGGCGCTGGACATCGCCCGCATGGCCCGCGACATGATGGGCGGCAACGGCATCAGCGCCGAATACGGCGTGGCCCGCCACCTGGTCAACCTGGAAGTGGTCAACACCTACGAAGGTACGCACGATGTGCACGCCCTGATCCTTGGCCGTGCGATCACTGGGATTGCGGCCTTCTCGAACTGAGGCGACAACGCGCTGCGGACCTGCTGCGCGCACCCACACCAAGGGGCTTCGGCCCCTTTTTCTTTACCGGGTATTCACATGCACTGCCTTGACGCCATTCCGGGCAGGCCCTACATTACTAACCTTTGAGTCATTAACCATCTGACGGCCTTGTCCGACCTGCCTTCCACCCACAAACGCGAACGCCGCAAAGAGGCCCGCCCCGGCGAACTGCTGGAGGCGGCGCTGGACCTGTTCGTGGAAAAAGGGTTTGCCGCCACCCGCGTCGAAGAAGTGGCCCAGCGGGCAGGCGTGTCCAAGGGCACGCTGTTCCTGTACTTCCCGACCAAGGAAGAACTCTTCAAAGCCGTGGTGCGCGAAAACCTGGTCAAGCACCAGACCGAAGGAGCCGAAGAGATCCTGCGCCACGAGGGCAGCTCGGGCGAATTGCTGGAGTACCTGATGCTCGAATGGTGGCGACGCTACGGAGCGACCAAGGCCTCGGGCATTTCCAAGCTGATCATGAGCGAGGCCAACAACTTTCCGGACCTGGCGCGCTTTTTTCAGGAAGAGGTCGTCACGCCCGGGCACGCGATGGTGCGAGCCGTGCTGCAGCGTGGTCTGGACCGCGGCGAGTTTCGCGCGGCCAACATGGACCTGGCCGTGCATTCGGTCATCACCCCGCTGTTGTTCCTGGTCATGTGGAAACACTCCATGGGCCCCTGCTGTCCGCAGAGCCAGCAGATCGATCCCGAAGCCTTCATTTCCCAACACGCGCAACTGCTGCTGCGTGGACTCTCACTGCCTTCTTCAACATGAAACGTTCTACCCTTTGGATCCTCACCGGCGTGGCTGCGGCCGTCCTGATCGCGGGCGGTGTCCGCTACGCTCAGCAGCGCAAGGCCAGCACAGCGGCGCCCGCCGTGGCCGGCACGGCAGGCGCCTTGATCGAGCTGAGCCCGGCCGAAGTCATCACGGTGCAGAAGATGGACATGACCGTGGGCCTGCCGATTTCCGGCACGCTCAAGGCCAGCCAGAGTGCCATCGTCAAGGCGCGCGTGGTGGGTGAGCTGATGGACTTGATGGTGCGCGAGGGCGACGCGGTCAAGGCCGGCCAGGTGATTGCCCGCATCGATCCGGTGGAATACCAGGCCCGCGAGCGCCAAGCCAAGCTGCAGGCCGATGCCGCACAGGCTCAGGTGGAAATTGCCCAGAAGCAGTACGACAACAACAAGTCGCTGGTGGACCAGGGCTTCATTTCGCAAACCGCATTGCAAACCTCGCTGTCCTCCCTCAATGGAGCCAAAGCCACCCACATGGCCGCTGTGGCGGGCCTGGATGTCGCGCGCAAAGCCATGGACGACTCCATCATCCGGTCCCCCATCGCCGGGCAGATTTCGCAACGACTGGCCCAGCCGGGCGAACGCATGGCGCTGGACGGCCGCATTGTCGAAGTGGTCAACCTCTCGCAGCTCGAAATTGAGGCGGCCTTGCCGCCCGCCGACGCCAGCCAGATCAAGGTCGGCATGAAAGCCCAGCTCAAGGTCGAAGGGCTGGAAGAACCCGTGCGAGCCAAAGTGCTGCGCATCAGCCCCAGCGCGCAAGCGGGCAGCCGCAGCGTGATGGTGTACCTGGGCGTAGCCGGCGAAGACGGTCTGCGTCAGGGCCTGTTTGCCGAAGGCACCCTGGGCACGCGCAGCATCCAGGCGCTGGCGGTGCCGCTGTCGAGTGTGCGCACCGACAAGCCGCAAGCCTATGTGCAGGTGGTGGACAACAACCTGGTCAAGCACGTGAATGTACAGACCGGCACCCGCGCCGAAAAAACTGTGCGCAGCAACACCCTGACCTGGGTTGAAGTGCAGGGCCTGGCAGAAGGTGCGCAGGTGCTGGCCGGCAGTGCTGGCACGGTGCGCGAAGGCACGCAGGTCAAGTTCACCGCCGGTGTGCGCTGAAAGGGTCTGATCCATGTGGTTCACCCGCGTCAGTCTGAAAAACCCCGTGTTTGCGACCATGGTCATGCTGGCCCTGGTGGTGCTGGGCCTGTTTGCCTACCAACGCCTGAAGGTCGACCAGTTCCCCAACATCGACTTCCCGGTGGTGGTGATCAGCACCGAATACCCCGGCGCTTCGCCCGAGATCGTCGAGAGCGAAGTCTCCAAAAAAATCGAAGAAGGCGTCAATTCGATCGCGGGCATCAACGCCCTCACCTCCCGCAGTTATGAAAACCAGTCGGTGGTGGTGATCGAATTCCAGTTGAACATCAATGGCCGCAAGGCGGCCGAAGACGTGCGCGAAAAAGTTGCCGCCATCCGTCCCAATCTGCGTGCCGAAGTCAAGGAGCCACGCGTCCTGCGCTTTGACCCCTCGGCCCGCTCCATCTGGTCGCTGGCCGTTCTGCCGGAAGCGGTCAATGGCAAGACGCTGAGCGATGTGGAGCTGACCAACTGGTCCGAGCAGGTTCTGAAAAAACGGCTTGAGAACGTGCGCGGTGTGGGCTCGGTCACCCTGGTGGGCGGCACACGTCGCGAGATCAACCTGTACCTGCAGCCAGCCGCCATGGAAGCACTGGGCGTGACCGCCGACCAGGTGGTCAATGCCGTGCGCAGCGAAAACCAGGACCTGCCCGTGGGCGCCATCCGCTCGCTGGAGCAGGAGCGCATGGTGCAGGTCGAGTCCCGCATGCTGCGCCCCGAAGACTTCGGTCAGATCATCGTGGCCCGCAAAGGCAGCACATCGATTCGCCTGTCGCAGGTGGCCCGTGTGCAGGACGGTGCGCAGGAAATCGACACACTGGCGCTCTACAACGGCCAGCGCACCCTGCTGCTGTCCATCCAGAAAGCCCAGGACGAGAACACCATCGAGGTCATCGACGGCCTGGTCAAGACCGTCGCCGACATGAAAGGCCAGGTGCCACCGGGCATCCGGCTCGAACCAATTGCCGATGGTTCGCGCCCCATCCGTGTGGCAGTCGACAACGTGCGGCGCACCCTGATCGAAGGGGCCGTTCTCACGGTGTTGATCGTGTTCCTGTTCCTCAATTCGTGGCGCTCCACCGTCATCACCGGGCTGACCTTGCCGATTTCACTGATCGGCACCTTCATGTTCATGCAGATGTTCGGCTTCACCGTCAACATGGTCACGCTGATGGCGCTCAGCCTGTGTGTGGGCCTGCTGATCGACGATGCGATTGTGGTGCGCGAGAACATCGTGCGCCATGTGCAAATGGGCAAGGACGCCTTCAGCGCCTCCTTGGACGGCACACAGGAAATCGGCCTGGCGGTGCTGGCCACCACCTTGTCCATCGTGGCGGTGTTTTTGCCGATTGGCTTCATGGAAGGCATCATCGGCAAGTTCTTCCACGAGTTCGGCATCACCATCGTGGCGGCCGTGCTGATCTCGATGTTCGTGAGCTTCACGCTCGACCCCATGCTGTCGAGTATCTGGCACGACCCGAGCATCGAAGCCCACGGGAAACACCACGCACCCGTGACCTTCTACGACAAGACCATCGGACGCGTGACCCGCTGGTTTGACCAGTCCACCGACCGTCTGGCTGATGGCTACCAGTCCATCCTGGCCTGGTCGCTGGTGCACAAGCGCAAGACCGTGCTGCTGGCCTTAGGCATCTTTGTGCTGAGCATTGTGATGGTCCGGTTTGTGGGCACCGAGTTCGTGCCCAAGGCCGACTATTCGGAAACCTTTGTGAACTTCCAGACCCCGGTGGGCAGCTCGATCGAGGCCACCGAGGCCAAGACCCGTCAGGTGGATGCCATCATCCGGGAGTTCCCCGAGGTGCGCTACACCCTGACCACCCTCAACACGGGCAACGCGCTGGGCAAAAACAGCGCCAGCATTTATGTGCGGCTGGTGGACCGCCAGGCGCGCAGCCGCAGTGTGGATCAGATGTCGGCCATTCTGCGTGACCGCCTGGCCAGTGTGCCCGGCATCACCGTGACGCATGCCGGTTTGCTGGACGCGGTGGGCGGCAACAAGCAGATCGAGTTTTCCCTGCAAGGGCCTGACCAGCGCGAACTGGAGCGCCTGGCCCTTGAGGCGATGGACAAGATCCGTGGCATCCCCGGCCTGGTGGACCTGGACTCCAGCGTGAAAGCCAACAAACCCACCCTGCGGGTCGAGGTGCAACGTGCGTCCGCCGCCGATCTGGGCCTGGGCACGAGCCAGCTGGCCAGCCCCTTGCGCACCCTGGTGGCGGGTCAGACCGTCGGCAACTGGCGCGCCCCCGACGACCAGACCTACGACGTCAATGTCCGTCTGGCCCCCGAGAGCCGCAATGCGGCGCAGGACCTGGAACGCCTGCCCTTCGCCGTGACTTCCCCTGTCGACGGCAGCCAGCGCATTGTTCGCCTGGGCCAGGTGGCCAAGGTCAGCGAATCCACGGGTTCCAACCAGATCAACCGCCGTGACCTGACCCGTGAAGTGGCCATCAACGCCAACGCCTATGTGCGTGCGGCAGGCGAAATCTCGGCAGACATCCGCAAGGTCATGGACGGCATGAATCTGCCCCCGGGTTACCGTTACCAGTTCGGTGGCTCCACCAAGAACATGGCTGAATCCTTTGGTTATGCGGTGTCGGCCCTGGCCATGGCGGTGATCTTCATCTACATGATCCTGGCCAGCCAGTTCAAGAGCTTCCTGCAGCCGATGGCGCTGATGACGGCTTTGCCTCTGACGCTGATCGGCGTGGTGCTGGCCCTGATGGCCTTTCACTCCACCTTGTCGATCTTCTCGATCATCGGCGTGATCATGCTGATGGGGCTGGTGACCAAAAACGCCATCTTGCTGGTGGATTTTGCGATCCGCGCCCGGGAGGACGGCATGGAGCGCAACGCCGCGCTGCTGATGGCGGCCAAAGTCCGCTTGCGCCCGATCCTGATGACCACCCTCGCCATGATTTTCGGCATGGTGCCACTGGCCTTTGCCCTGACCGAAGGCTCCGAACAACGTGCCCCCATGGGCCAGGCCGTGATCGGCGGGGTCATCACCTCCTCCCTCTTGACCCTGGTGGTGGTGCCGGTCGTGTACTGCTACATGGACGACCTGGCGCAATGGCTGCGCCGCAAGGCGGGACTGGCCCCGGCATCGGCGGCCAGCGCTCCGTCTGAGGCTGGCCCCAGCCGGTAAAATCACTCCAATCGCTCAACTTTCCTCTCGGAGTCACCCATGGACCTGAACCAAGCCCGCTTCAACATGATCGAACAGCAGATCCGCCCCTGGGAGGTGCTGGACCCGCAGGTGCTGGAATTGCTGTCGGTGGTGCACCGTGAAGACTTCGCACCTCTGGCCCACAAGGCCCTGGCCTTTGTCGACATGGAGCTGCCTTTGGGCCACGGCCAGGTCATGCTCGCCCCCCGCGTGCAAGCCCGCCTGTTGCAGGAACTGGCCTTGAAGAAAACCGACAAGGTGCTCGAAGTGGGCACCGGCTCAGGCTTCATGGCCGCGCTGCTGGCCCATCAGGCTGCCAGTGTGCTGAGCCTGGAAGTCAACGCCGATCTGACCGCACAAGCCCAAAAGAACCTCTACAAGGCTGGCATCAACAACGTGACCGTGCGCAACGCCGATGGCAGCCAGGGCGCTGCCGCGGACGGCCCATTTGATGCCATCCTGCTGTCGGGCTCCGTGGCCGAAGTGCCGCAAGCCTTGCTGTCCCAGCTCAAGGTGGGTGGCCGTCTGGTGGCAATCGTGGGCGACGAACCCATGATGCGCGCCACGGTCGTGACCCGCACCAGCGACACCGCGTTCACCACCACCCAGCCCTGGGACGTGAACGCGGCGCGCCTGGCCGGGTTCACTGAACCTTCGCATTTCGCCTTCTGATCCATGCAGCAGATCACCCCTTTCCAGCTGGCCGAGTGGGCCCGAGCACAAAGCGAGCGCCCCGTGCTGCTGGACGTGCGCGAAGGCTGGGAGCTGCAAACGGCCAGCGCCAGCGCACCCGAGCTGGATCTGATGCACATGCCCATGCAGATCATCCCGGCGCGTCTGGCCGAACTGAACCAGGAACGCCCCATCGCCTGCCTGTGCCACCATGGTGGCCGCAGCCAGCAAGTGGCGTACTTTCTGGCCAGCCATGGCTATGAAGTGGTCAACATTGCAGGGGGCATCCATGCCTGGTCACAGCAGGTTGATCCCCGAATTCCCGTTTACTGAGCTTTGCTTTTTTCAGGCTTTCACGAAAGATGTCCATGCAGCTGTCTCGCCCTTCCTCCCTGTTCCGCCAACTGCCTTTGAGTCTGGTGCTGTCCTTGGCATTTGCAGGGGCCAGTCAGGCACAAAGCCTGGTCGATCTGTACAACATGGCCAAAGGCTATGACGCCAGCTACCAGTCGGCCAAGTCGCAGTACGAAGCCAACCTGGCCAAGGCCGATCAGGGCAAGGCGCAGTTGCTGCCGCAGATTGGCTTTTCTGCGGGTGCGACACGCTCCAACTTTGATATAACCCCCGTCAATGCACTATCCAACCGCGCATACACAACCCAAACCGCAGGCGTGAACGCCACTCAACCGCTCTACCGTCCAGCCAACTTGGCGATGTACCAGCAAAGCCAAAAAGGACTGGATGCCGCACAAGCTTCACTGACCCAGTCTGAGCAAGATTTGATCGTGCGCGTCAGTCAAGCTTACTTTGATGTATTGGCTTCTCAGGACAGCCTGACCTTTGTGCAAGCTCAAAAAACCGCCGTTGCTGAACAATTGGCCAGTGCCAAGCGCAACTTTGAAGTGGGCACCGCCACCATCACCGACACCCGTGAAGCCCAGGCACGCCATGACCTGGTGATCGCCCAGGAAATCGCCGCAGACAACGATCTGCGCGTCAAAAAAATGGCTCTGGAATTGCTCGTAGGCAAGGGCAATTTGTCCCCCCTGCGCATCAAACCCAATGCCACATTGCCCCCAGTGGATGGCAATGGCGTAGATGGCTGGATTGCACAAAGCGAACAAGCGCACCCAAGCATCTTGCTGGCCAAAGCAAACCTCGACATCGCCAAACTGGAATCTGAGAAGGCCATGGCGGGTCACAAACCCACCGTCGATTTGACACTGGGTTACAACGTTCAGAAAAACATCAATGGCACCGCAACTGCCAACCTGGGCAATGCATCCAACCAAGTCACTGTATCCAGCGCAGGTGTGAGTCTGAATTTGCCAATCTTCGCTGGCACCGCCACCCAGAACCGCCTGCGTGAAACCGTGGCGCTTGAAGAAAAGGCCCGCATGGACCTGGAAGGCGCACAGCGCCAGGTGGCCCAGGCCACACGCACCGCGTTCCTAGGCCTGCAGTCGGGTCTGGGGCAGGTCAAGGCTTACGAAGCAGCAGAAAGCTCCAGTCAGGTGGCTCTGGACGCCAACAAGCTGGGTTATCAGGTGGGTGTGCGCATCAACATCGATGTGCTCAACAGCCAAAGCCAGCTCTACCAGACCAAGCGCGATCTGGCCAAGGCCCGTTACGACGTTCTGGTCGGCCAGCTCAAGCTGCGCCAGGCTGCTGGCGTGCTCAAGGCCGAGGACATGGCCAACATCAACAGCTTGCTGGCGCCCTGAGCGTTGCTGTAGGAGCCGCGACCTCGCGGCGATCAGCACACCGCCGTGTGCTTCAACGAACCATTGGCCCGAGGGCGGGCCTCCTACAAAACCAAAAGATCCTTCACCAGCGCGGCCACTCGCCGCGCTGCGCCTTTGTGGGCTTGCGTGAATGCCAGCGCCTGCGTGCGCCAGCTTTGCATGGCCGCTGAATCTGTCACCGACGTCAACGCCAACTGCACGGCCTGGGCCATGTCCGGCACGCGTCGGGCGGCTCCTTCGGCCTGCGCGTGCTGCGCGACCTCGGCAAAGTTGAAGGTGTGCGGCCCCATGACCACCGGGCAGGCACAGGCTGCGGCCTCGATCAGGTTCTGCCCACCCAACGGTGCAAAGCTGCCCCCGAGCATGGCCACATCAGACAGGCTGTAGTACAGCGCCATCTCGCCCAGGCTGTCGCCCAGCCAGACATCGGCCGCCCCCTGCGGGCCTGCATCACGCCAGCTGCTGCGGCGTGACACGGTCAGCCCCGCCTGCACCAGGAGCTGCTCGACCTCATCCACCCGCTGCGGATGGCGAGGGACAATCAACCACTGGGCCTGGTGCAAGGCTTCGGGCGCTGCGCGCAGCGTCTCCAGCCATTGGGCTTCTTCACCTTCTCGGCTGCTGGCCAGCATGATCACCGGTTTTTGGAGCCTGGCACGCCAGGCCTGCGCCTGTACGCATTGAGCGGCATCGGGTTGGGCATCGAATTTGAGGTTGCCGGTGATGGCTTGCACTGGGGCACTGAGTTCAGCCAGACGCTGCGCATCGTCAGCCGTCTGGGCCCAGACGGCGCTCAATGCACCATAGGTCGGCTGCATCAAAGTTGCCCAGCGCAGCGCCGAACGCAGCGATTTTTCGCTCATGCGGGCGTTCACCAGCGCCAGCGGCACGCCTGCTGCGCGGCTTTGCAGCACCAGATTGGGCCAGACTTCTGTTTCCATCAGCAAACCCACACGCGGGCGGAAATGCTTCAAGAAACGCTGCACAGCCGCTGGCGTGTCCCAGGGCTGCCAGACCTGCACGTCGCCAGCGCGCAGCAGCCTTTGCCCTTCGGCACGGCCTGTGGCGGTGCCATGCGTCAGCAAGATGCGAACGCCTGGCACAGCCTCACGCAAGGCCTGAATCAAGATGCCTGCAGCCCGCGACTCGCCGAGCGACACCGCATGCACCCAGACCAGTTCAGAGGCCGCCTCCAAGGGCTGCGTGTAGTGGCCAAAGCGCTCGGGCACCGCCACGCCATAACCGGGCTCGGCCACCGCACGGCGTGCCAGTTTGCGACGCAACAAGGGTTGCGCCAGCCACACCAGCAGGTTGTAGGCCGTGTGGTGGAGTCCTGGCATCGGCAACTCAGTGGGCCGATGCGCCCACTTGCGCGTCGGGTTTGACTTCACGCAGCAGCGCCAGCATGGCCGCCTCAATGCGGTGCAGCGCCACTTCGGTCTGGCCCTCAAAGCGCAGCACCAGCACCGGTGTGGTGTTGGACGCACGGATCAGGCCGAAGCCATCGGGCCAATCCACCCGCAGACCGTCGATGTCGGACACCTTGGCGGGTGACTGGAACGCCTGCGCCGCCCTCGCCTGCAAGGCACGCGTTACGGTATGAGGTTCGCCTTCGGCACAGGCCACGTTCAGCTCGGGCGTACTGAAACTGCTGGGCAGCGCGTTGAGCACAGCGTTGGCGTCGGGGCTGCGGCTGACGATCTCCAGCAGGCGGGCGCCTGCGTAGGTGCCGTCGTCAAAACCGTACCAACGCTCCTTGAAGAAGATGTGGCCGCTCATCTCGCCACCCAGCGGGGCCTGACCACCTGCGGCCTCAACCTCTTTCATCTTGGCCTTGATGAGCGAGTGGCCTGTTTTGTACATCAGGGCTTGGCCGCCCGCTGCCTCAATCGCCGGTGCCAGGCGCTGCGAGCACTTCACGTCAAACAAGATGGTGCCGCCGGGCACACGGGTCAGCACATCTTCGGCAAACAACTGCATCTGGCGGTCAGGGTAAATGTTGTGACCGTCCTTGGTCACGATGCCCAGGCGGTCGCCGTCGCCGTCAAAGGCCAGGCCCAGCTCGGCGTCGGTGCTTTGCAGGGTGCGGATCAGGTCCTGCAGGTTCTCGGGTTTGCTGGGGTCAGGGTGGTGGTTGGGGAAGTCACCATCGACCTCGCTGAACAGCTCGATCACTTCGCAGCCCAACGCCCTAAAGATGCCAGGCGCCGACGCTCCGGCAATCCCGTTGCCCGAATCGACCACGATTTTCATGGGACGCGACAGCTTCACATCGCCCACGATGCGCTGGGTGTAGTCGGCCAGCACGTCCAGGTGCTCAACGCTGCCGCCCGCCTTCAGCTGCCAGGACTCGGCTTCCATCATCTGGCGCAGGGCCTGGATCTCGTCGCCATAAATGGCGCGCCCGGCCAACACCATCTTGAAACCGTTGTAGTCCTTGGGGTTATGACTGCCGGTGACCTGGATACCGCTTTGGCAGACCGTGTTCGCCGCAAAATACAGCATGGGGGTGGTGCACAGGCCCACATCGATGACGCGCACGCCTGCAGCCACCAGCCCACGAATCAGCGCTGCAGACAGACTTGGGCCACTCAGGCGCCCATCGCGCCCCACAGCCACGGCGGTCTGGCCTTCGGCCAACGCCCGTGTGCCAAAGGCCTTGCCCAAACCCTCGGCCACAGCCTCATTCAGCGTGGAGGGCACAACGCCCCGGATGTCATAGGCTTTGAAGATGGAGGGTGTGACTTGCATGTGGGCCCGTTTGTACACAAAAGATGAGCATGGATTGTAGGTGTCAATGCCCCGTCAGCATTCCGAAACAGGCTCGAAACCACATGTCCGGAAATGACCAATGCCTGCAATTTTTGAGGCTAACATGCCTCACATGCACATCCCTCAGCCACTGTTCTTGCATGGTCAGCCCGTCGACGAAGGCCGCTGCTACCGTGCATTTCAGGACAAGGACGCCCGCTTTGACGGCTTGTTTTTCATGGGGGTGCGCTCCACCGGCATTTACTGTCGCCCCGTGTGCCGGGTGCGTCTGCCTTTGCAAAAAAACTGCCATTTCTTTGAGACCCCCACCCAGGCCGAGGCTGCGGGTTTTCGGCCCTGCCTCAAGTGCCGCCCGGAGCTGGCTCCCGCCCAGCGATGGTGGTCCACCACCGATGCCAGCGTCATCCTGGCGCAAGCAGCAGCCCGTCTGCTGAGCAGCGACCTGTCGCAAGGCGGTAAAACCCCGTCCATGAGCACCTTGGCCGCCCGCTTGGGGGTCAGCGACCGGCACCTGCGGCGCGTGTTTGAAAAACACTGGCAAGTCTCCCCCTTGCAGTTCTTGCAAACCCAACGGTTGCTGCGCGCCAAACAGTGGCTGCAAGACAGCCCCTTGCCCGCTTCCGAGATCGCCCACCTCAGTGGTTTTGGCTCCACCCGGCGCATGAATGCCAGCTTTGCCCAGCATTACCGGTTAACGCCGCGCCAGCTGCGCCCCCAGGCACGCGACCCTCAAGCGCCGCTGACCCTGAGGCTGGCCTATCGCCCGCCCTTGCAACGCGAGCTCCTCTGGGACTTTCTGCAAAACCGATCGTTGCCTGGCGTCGAACTCTGGACAGGCGAAGGGACTCAAGCCCAGTTGCACAGGACAGTGCGCTGGACACCCAAGTCAGCACAGCACACCCCACTCACAGGCTGGATCGTGGTGGGCTGGGCGCCTGACGCCGCCCATGTCCAACTGCAGGCCAGCGCCAGCCTCTTGCCAGTGTTGCCCGACCTGGTGGCACAGGTGCGTCAATGGCTGGACCTGGACGCCGACCCGGCCGCCGTGCATGCGGTGCTGGGGCACCACTTTGCACAGGCCCAAGGCATCCGCATTCCGGGTGGTCTGGACAGCTTTGAGCTGGCGGTTCGCGCCGTGCTGGGGCAGCAGATCACCGTCAAAGCTGCCCGCACCCTGGGCCATCGCCTGGTGCAGGCCCTAGGTCACCCCTGCCCGACACCCTGGCCTGAGCTGAATCGGCATTTTCCGGATGCGGCCACGCTGGCCCGTGAGGAAAATGCCGAGCTCATGGGCAGCCTGGGCATCGTGCGCCAGCGCCAACGCGCCATCCAGGCCCTGGCGCAGGCCGTCGACAGCGGGCAACTGCAACTGACGCCGGGCAGTGACCTCGCCGCCACCTTGAGCACCCTGCAAGCCCTGCCGGGCATCGGCCCCTGGACAGCCCATTACCTGAGCATGCGCACGCTGCATTGGGAGGACGCCTGGCCCGTGCAGGACGTGGCGCTGCAAAACGCCCTGGGGGTGCGACACGAGGCCAAACCAGCCCAAGCACTGGAGCGCATCGGCAGCGCCTGGCAGCCTTTTCGCAGTTACGCCCTGTTGGCCGCCTGGGCAGGGCTCACCACCACCCACAGTTGAACCACCCATCCATGAGCACCTTCACCACCCGCACCTCCAGCCCCTTGGGCGATCTCATCCTCGCCTGCAGCGACCGGGGCCTGTGCGGCGTCTGGTTTGAGGGGCAACGCCACTTCCCTTCAGACGCCTTGGTGCAAAGCTGGCAACAGGCATCTGATCACCCCACCTTGCTGGAGACCGCCACCCAACTGCAGGCCTACTTTGCCGGGCGCAGAACCGTGTTTGACTTGCCACTGGACCTCTCGCGTGGCACACCGTTCCAGCAAGCCGTCTGGCACGCCTTGCTGGCCATCCCTGCAGGTGTTCACCAAAGCTACGGCCAATTGGCCCTGGGGCTGAGCAATCCCCAGGCTGTTCGGGCCGTGGGCGCGGCGGTGGGACGCAATCCGGTGAGTATCATCGTGCCCTGCCACCGGGTACTGGGCAGCACAGGCCAGCTGACCGGATACGCCGGAGGGCTGGAGCGCAAACGTGCGCTGCTGCTGCTCGAAGGCCACCACGATCTTTTTCAATGAACACCTCCCCTGCACGCCCCTGGTTTCGCGACTTTTTGCTGCTGGCCCTGATCTGGGGTTCCTCGTTTCTGTTCATGCGCATCGCGGCGCAGGAACTGGGCCCGCTGCCCACTGCAGCGCTGCGCGTGACGATTGCCGCACTCTTCCTGTGGCCCATCTTGCGGATGCGGGGCCATGCACCGCTGCTGCGCCAGCACTGGAAGCCCATCTTTTTTGTGGGTGTGCTGAACTCCGGCATTCCGTTCGCGCTGTACTCGTTTGCGGTGATGCACATCACCACAGGCCTGTCCTCGATCCTGAACGCCACGGTGCCGCTGTTTGGTGCCATCGTCGCCTGGTTGTGGCTGGGCGACCGCCCGGGCTTGTCGCGCAGCCTGGGCCTGGCCCTGGGCTTTGCGGGTGTGGCGCTGCTGGCCGGTGGCGCAGCATCATTCAAACCCAATGATTCGGGCATCGCCCCATTCTGGGCCGTGCTGGCCTGCCTGGGGGCCACGGTCTGTTATGCCTTGGCGGCCAGCTTCACCAAAAAACACATCCCCAGCCTGCCGCCCTTGGTCACCGCCACCGGCAGCCAGATGGGCGCAGCGCTGGCCCTGGCGCTGCCTGCGCTGTGGTGGCACCCACAACATCTGCCCAGCCTAGGCGCCTGGTCTGCCCTGCTGATGCTGGGCATCCTGTGCACTGGCGTGGCCTACATCCTGTACTTCAAATTGATTGAGAACACGGGCCCGGCCAAGGCACTCACAGTGACCTTCATGGTGCCGGTGTTTGCCATCCTCTACGGTGTGCTGCTGCTGGGTGAAGCCATCACGCCCTGGATGCTGGGTTGCGGCCTGATTGTGCTGCTGGGCACGGCGCTGTCGAGTGGTTTGATCCGGCTGCCTTCCAAGGCCTCCTGAACCCGGGCGTCAGAGCGCCTCGCTCATTTGGCGCACGAACTTGACACGCTGCACCACTTCACGGGCGCGCAGCTGGCCACAACCGCCATCCACATCTTGCCCTGCCGACTGGCGCAGTTTGGTCAGCACGCCGCGCTGGTGCAAGCTGCGGGCGATGGCGGCGGCCTTGTCCCAACTGGGGCGCTCATAGGGCAAGTCGGGCACGGCGTTGTAAGGGATCATGTTCATCAGTGCGTATTTGCCCTTGAGCAAACGCACGATGCCTTCGATTTCTTCGGCACTGTCGTTGACGCCTTCGATCAGCGTCCACTGGTACTGGATCGGGTAACCGGTGGCTCGGGCGTAACGCTCGCCCGCCTCCACCAGGTCCTCAGGACTGATCCGTGGTGCGCGTGGCAACAGTTGCGCACGCAAGTCGGCCCGGGTGCTGTGCAGCGACAGTGCCAACGCCGGTTTGACCGGACCTTGCGGCAACCGTTCAAACACGCGCTCATCACCCACCGTGGAAAACACCAGGTTCTTGTGTCCGATGTTGCCCACCGTGCCCAGCAGGTCAATGGCCTGCATGACCTGGTCCAGGTTGTGCGAGGGCTCGCCCATGCCCATGAACACGACTTTCTTCACAGGACGCAAGGTGCGGGCCAGCGCCACCTGGGCGACGATTTCGGCACTGCCGACCTGCCGCACCAGGCCTTCGCGTCCGGTCATGCAAAACACGCAGCCCACGGCGCACCCGACCTGGGAAGACACACACAGACCATCGCGGGGCAGCAACACACTCTCGACCGTCTGGCCGTCGCGCAGGCCCACCAGCAAACGGGCCGAGCCGTCTTCGGCCGGGTGCTGCTCACGCAGTGTGGCGAGCGCGCTCAAATCCTGACTGAGCTGCGGCAGCGCTTCGCGCAGGGCTGTGGGCATGAAACTCTCCAACGCCCGCCGACCGCTGTCTTGCGGCAAGGCCTGCGCCCACAAGCGCAGCACGCGCAACTCGTGCTTGGGCCGGGCCCCCAAGGCCCGCACACGGTCACGGATGTCCTGCACGCTCCACATGGCAAGGCTCAATAGTGCGGCGGAATTTCGTCGCGCAGGTTGCGCACCTCGGCACCGCCGCCGCCCTCAGGCATGCGGTCGCGCAAGGTGCGCAGCTCGTGGATGAGCGCGTCGATTTGTTGCTGCTGGCGAAACACCTGGGCGTTGAGCTGGTCCAGCAGGTCTTCGGCAAAACCGGCCTTGACTTCGAGGTCGATCAAGCGGTTTTCAATGGGGGCGGGGATATCCATAAGAACGTATTGGACATGATTTTCAGAGGGGATTTGGCATCTTTTATAATTTGCCCCATCGCCGAGTTATTGAACAACTTGCAGGGCGATTCACAAAATCTGCTAAAGCGTTCGCCAGGCTCCGGGTTTTCAGGGTCGGCAACGCCGATAAACCACTGCAAACCAGGAGCCTTTTTCATGTCCAACGACTTCCTCTTCACCTCCGAGTCCGTCTCCGAAGGTCACCCCGACAAGGTGGCCGACCAGATCTCCGACGCGATCCTGGACGCCATCTTCCAGCAAGACCCCCGCAGCCGTGTGGCCGCCGAAACCCTGACCAACACCGGTCTGGTGGTGCTGGCGGGCGAGATCACCACCAACGCCCATGTGGACTACATCCAGGTGGCACGCGACACCATCAAGCGCATCGGCTACGACAACACCGAGTACGGCATCGACTACAAAGGCTGCGCGGTCATGGTCTGCTACGACAAGCAGTCCAACGACATCGCCCAAGGCGTGGACCACGCGTCCGACGACCACCTGAACATCGGCGCCGGTGACCAAGGCCTGATGTTCGGCTATGCCTGCTCGGAGACCCCTGAGCTGATGCCCGCCCCGATCTACTACGCCCACCGTCTGGTCGAGCGCCAGGCCCAGCTGCGCAAGGACGGCCGTCTGCCCTTCCTGCGCCCGGACGCCAAGAGCCAGGTGACCATGCGCTACGTGGACGGCGAACCCCACAGCATCGACACCGTGGTGCTGTCCACCCAGCACAGCCCCGACCAGTCCGAATCGGCCACGAAGATGAAGGCCAGCTTCACCGAAGCCATCATCGAAGAGATCATCAAGCCCGTGCTGCCCAAAGAGTGGCTGCAGGACACCAAGTACCTGATCAACCCGACCGGTCGTTTCGTGATTGGCGGCCCCCAGGGCGACTGCGGCCTGACCGGTCGCAAGATCATTGTGGACACCTACGGCGGTGCCTGCCCGCACGGCGGCGGTGCCTTCTCTGGCAAGGACCCCTCCAAGGTGGACCGCTCGGCAGCGTATGCCGCCCGCTACGTGGCCAAGAACATCGTGGCCGCGGGCCTGGCCGAGAAGTGCCAGATCCAGGTGGCCTACGCCATTGGCGTGGCCCGCCCGATGAACATCACCGTCAACACCCTGGGCACCGGCAAGGTGTCGGACGAGAAGCTCTCCGCCCTGGTGGCCGAGCACTTTGACCTGCGTCCCAAAGGCATCATCCAGATGCTGGACCTGCTGCGCCCGATCTACACCAAGACGGCAGCCTACGGCCACTTTGGCCGCGACGAACCTGAATTCAGCTGGGAACGGACGGACAAAGCCCAAGCGCTGCGTGCAGCGGCCGGGCTGTAAGCACGGCACCCGCGCAGCGGGTCTTGGGGTTTGGGGCGAAGCTCATATCGCGCAGCGATGTGAGCGAAGACCACAAAGCTGCAGCACTGCGTGCTGCTGCAGGGCTGTAAAGCCCTCCTTGCGTCAGCAAGGTATCGGTTTTTGGGCGAAGTTCATATTGGCGCAGTCAATGTGAACGCAGACCAAAAGCATCCCAATTCAGTTCGCCAGCGCACACCGCAAGCCGCCCCCGTCACCGGGTGCGGCTTTTTTCATGGTCCAGCTCGCCGACAGATGGGTCTGTTTTTTTCCAGAATGCGTGCAAGCGAAAGGAAAACGCATGTTCAAGGACCGATCCGATGCCGCACACCAGCTGGCCCAAAGGCTAATCCGCTACAGGGGGCAGCACCCGCTGATTCTGGCCATCCCGCGTGGTGCGGTGCCGATGGGGCAGATTTTGGCGGCCTCCCTGGACGGCGATCTGGACGTGGTTCTGGTGCACAAGTTGTGCGCCCCTTTCGATCCCGAAGTGGCCATTGGCGCCATCGACGAAAGCGGCCGCATCTGGTTGGCCCCTCATGCCAGCGAACTGGGTGCCACCGCCAAATACATTCAGGCAGAACGGGATCGGCAGCTGCAAGTTCTGAAAGAGCGTCGCCAACGCTGCACACCGATCCATGGCCCTATGGCAATTGAAGGCAGGTCTGTGATTGTGGTGGACGATGGCATCGCGACAGGCGCAACCATGGCAGCGGCGCTGACCACACTGCGACAACAGCACCCGGCTCGCCTGGTGTGCGCCGTGCCTGTGGCCTCCAGCGAAGCCTTGAGCACCATCCGCCCGCTGGCCGATGAAGTGGTCTGCCTGTCAGTCCCACCCTGGTTTCAGGGGGTGGGGCAGTTTTATGAACAGTTCGAGCCTGTAGAGGACGATGAAGTCATGGCCTTGCTGCACCAGCGACCGCTGTTCACGGATGCACCGGTGAGTCCGCCCACTCAGACAAACACATCGGCCTCGGCCAGCAAGCGACCTGCGGCATCCTTGGCGGCCAGCAAAGGCGCGGTATCTAGAGGCCACTGAATGGCCACGGTCGGATCCGACCACAACAGACTGCGCTCGTGCTCTGGATACCAGTAATCGGTGGTTTTGTAGAGAAACTCGGCGCTCTCGCTTGTGACCACAAAGCCATGCGCAAAACCCGGTGGCACCCACAGCTGGCGGTGGTTGTCGGCACTGAGGTGGACTCCTACCCAACGGCCGAAGGTATTTGAGTTTTGCCGCAGGTCCACCACCACATCAAACACCTCGCCCTGCGCCACACGAACCAGTTTGCCTTGCGGGTGCTGAATCTGGTAATGCAGGCCACGCAACACACCCTTGGCCGATTTGCTGTGGTTGTCCTGCACAAATTCAACGTCCAGGCCAGTGGCTTTCGCAAAGTCCCGCGCATTGAAGGACTCGAAGAAAAAACCACGGGCATCGCCAAACACCTTGGGCTCCAGGATCAGGACTTCAGGAATGGCGGTGGTGATGACGGTGTAGGGCATCTTTACTTCAGCAAATTCAACAGGTACTGGCCATAGCCATTTTTGGCCAGCGGCTGTGCCAGTTTTTGCAGAGCGGCTGCATCGATCCATTTCTGATGGAACGCGATTTCTTCGGGACATGCGACCATCAAGCCTTGACGCTTTTGCAGCGTGGCGATGAAGCCTGCAGCCTCGTGCAAGCTGTCGTGGGTTCCAGTGTCCAGCCAGGCATAGCCACGGCCCATGATTTCCACATGGAGTTGCCCCATCTCCAGATAACGCTTGTTCACATCGGTGATTTCCAGCTCACCACGATGCGAAGGTTGGATGTCAGCAGCGATGTCGCAGACCTGAGGATCATAAAAATACAGCCCCGTCACCGCGTAGTTGGACTTGGGTATTGGGGGCTTTTCTTCGATGCTTACCGCCTGCTGCTTGGCATCGAACTCGACCACGCCATAGCGCTCAGGGTCATGCACATGGTAGGCAAATACGCTGGCCCCAGAGCTGCGATCGCGGGCGCTGTGCAGCAATTTAACCAGATCGTGACCATAGAAAATATTGTCCCCCAGCACCAAGGCGCTGGGATCATGGCCAACGAAGTCCTTACCGATGATGAAGGCCTGCGCCAGACCATCCGGGCTGGGCTGCACCGCATACTGGATATTCATGCCCCACTGACTGCCATCGCCCAACAGATCGCTGAAACGCGGCGTGTCCTGCGGGGTACTGATCAGCAGCACATCCTTGATGCCGGCCAACATCAGTGTGGTGAGAGGGTAATACACCATCGGTTTGTCGTAGACCGGCATCAATTGCTTGCTCACCGCCTGCGTGACCGGATAGAGACGGGTGCCAGATCCTCCGGCGAGGATGATGCCTTTGCGCATGGGTATGACTCAAAAACTCAAAGTGGTGCAGAAGAACCGAAACGGCGGTCGCGACCAGCAAACCACTTCAAGGCTTCGTGCAAGCGCTCAGGTTTGAAGTCAGGCCAAAGATCGTCGGTGAAAAACATTTCGGCATACGCCGCCTGCCACAGCAAAAAGTTGCTGATACGCGATTCACCGCCTGTCCGGATCAGCAAATCGACCTCCGGAGCCTCACCTGTGCTCAGGTGAGTTGACAGACCATCCTCGGTCATGTCTTTCAGACTTTGCCCGGGGTGTGCATCCTGCCAGGCGCGTGCAGCGTTCAGCAAGTCCCAGCGTCCCCCGTAATTGGCACACACCAGCAAGGTGATGCGCGTGTTGTTCGACGTTTGGGCTTCAGCCTGCCGGATCAATGCCTGCAACGGCTGGGAAAAGCGTTCAATGTCGCCAAGCACACGCAAACGCACCCCGTTGTCGTTCATGCTGTTGACCTCTTTTTCAAGGTAGCTCATGAACAAGCCCATCAGGCCACTGACTTCTTCTTCGGGTCGTTTCCAGTTCTCGGTGCTGAATGCAAACAAACTCAGATACGGCACCCCCACCTCGGCACATGCTTTGATGATTTCACGGACACGCTTGGCACCGGCCGCATGGCCCAGCGCAGTGGGCATGAAGCGTTTTTTCGCCCAACGACGGTTGCCGTCCATGATGATGGCCACATGGCGAGGGATCGCAGGAGCTGATTTGGACTGGGACAAGGGCGTGGAACTTTCCGTATTAATGCCAAAGGATTCTATAGGCCACAAGCCTCAGTGAAACACGGCAGGTTTGCAAACGCCGACCTGCCGCGTTCGATTCAAGCGGCCACCGCCTTGACAGCTTCGCACGCCATCAAGATGCGCTCAGGCGTCGCCGGTGCATCCATGTGCACCACAGCTTTGTGGTCCGCGCTGGCAGCCACCGCATCGCGCAAGGCGAAGAAGACCGACAAGCCGAGCATCAAAGGCGGCTCGCCCGTGGCTTTGCTGTTGAAAGGCGTGGGCTTGATGTTCTGGTTCTCGAACAAGGACACGTTGAAGTGCTCTGGGATGTCACCCGCCACCGGGATTTTGTAGGTACTGGGGCCGTGCGTGAGCAGCTTGCCCTTCTTGTCCCAAATGCACTCTTCCATGGTGAGCCAACCCATGCCTTGCACATAAGCGCCTTCGATCTGGCCTTTGTCGAGTGCTGGATTGATGCTGCGGCCCACGTCGTGCACGATGTCCACGGCCTTGAGCCACCACTCGCCGGTGCGGGTGTCGATCTCCACTTCGCTCACGGCAGCGCCGTAGCAGTAGTAGTAGAAGGCGCGGCCATTCAGTGTGGTGAAGTCGTATTTGATTTCGGGCGTCATGTAAAAGCCCGTGACCGACAAGCCCACGCGGTCGAGCCACGCTTGCTTGGTCACGTCGGCCCACTTGACCGACTTGCCGCCGCCGTGCAGTTCGTTGTTCGCAAAGGTCACATCGCCTTCGGCGCAACCCAACATGCGGGCAGCCACGGGCTTCAAACGCTCACGCATTTGCGCAGTGGCGTTCATGATGGCCGCGCCGTTGATGTCGGCACCGCTCGATGCCGAGGTGGCCGAGGCATTGGGCACTTTTTGCGAGTCGGTGGCAGTGATGCGCACATGGTCCACGCTGATGCCCAAACCATCGGCACACACCTGCGCCATCTTGGTGTTCAGACCTTGGCCCATTTCGGTGCCGCCGTGGTTGCAGCTCACCGAGCCGTCCATATAGACCACCAGCAGCGCGCCGCCTTGGTTGAGGTGCGTGGCCGTGAAGCTGATGCCGAACTTCAAAGGCACGAGCGCAATGCCGCGCTTGCGGGTTTTGCTCTTGGCGTTGAAGGCTTGCACCGCAGCGCGGCGCTCGGCGTATTTGGATTCTTGTTCGACCTGCGCGATCACTTTGTCACCCACCCAGTCTTCGATGAGCT
>Ga0228701_1000223_pt1 | contig 53932 bp, 57 predicted proteins | sample McNCre117_Aug_MG_2_FD_178017 | JGI IMG/M metagenome (GOLD analysis project Ga0228701, IMG submission 178017) | Freshwater microbial communities from McNutts Creek, Athens, Georgia, United States - 11-17_Aug_MG | ecosystem: Environmental > Aquatic > Freshwater > Creek | place: USA: Georgia... | reverse complement strand
TTTTCATAGCGGACGTGGTCGAGGTAGCGGGCGACCCAATCCATGACAGGGCTTAGCGCAGGTGCGACAAGGCCGCGCTGGCCAAATCACCCAAGCGCTCCAAGAACGCCGTGCCCATGCCTTCGTGGTAACGCTGAGGATCGGGCGAGGCCAAGACCAACAAACCAATGACGGGTTGTTCCGCCGCGGTTTGCGGCGTGTCTTGCGCACGAGTGGCGCGCAGCGCAATGAACGCCACCGACTGCGCCGCATCGGGCTCGGGCAACCACTGCACCGCGTCAAACGCGTTGTTCACGCCGACATACGGCGTTTTCAAGCTGTCCGCGAATTCTTTGATGGCGTCGATCACGCCCACGGCAAAGGGCTCGATTTTGAAGGTCTCGTTGACGTCCCACACCTTGATGGCCACCTGCGGCACCATGAAGTCGTGCTGGATGTGGTCGGCGATGGTATGGGGCAAATCGCGTGCGTTGGTGGTCATCAGCAGGGTTTTGACCCAGCGTTGCATGCGCTCGATCAGCACCTCGTTTTCGGTGCCATGACGCATCATGTCCATGCTGCGCATCTCCAAGGCCCTGATTTTTTCGCGCAGCATTTCGGCTTGGCGCTCTTGCAAGCTGACCGCACGCTGGCCGTGGGGGCTGGTCAATTTGACAGCGGCCAACAGCTCGGCATGGCGTTCAAAAAAATCTGGCGTATTGACCAAGAAATTGGCGATGTCGTCTTCGGTGATGGGGTTCATGGCTGCGTTGTTCATAAGGTATCTGGAATAGTGATTTCGCCGTGAAACACGGTGGTGCCGGGGCCTGTCATGCGCACGGGGCTGTCGCCGCCCTGCCATTCAATGGTGAGTTCACCGCCGTGGGTTTGCACGCGCACACGCGCGTCAAGCAAGCCCCAGCGAATGCCCATGACCACCGCCGCGCATGCGCCGGTGCCGCAAGCCAGGGTTTCGCCTGCGCCGCGTTCAAACACGCGCAAGCGCACCGCGCTACGGTCCAACACTTGCATGAAACCGGCATTCACGCGCTTAGGGAAGGCCGCGTGGTGTTCAATGAAAGGACCTTGCACACCCACAGGGGCGGTGTCGACATCGGCCACCACTTGCACTGCATGCGGGTTGCCCATGGACACCACGCCCACCTGGGGTGCGTCGCCGTTGGGGAGGGTCAGTTGCCACGCCACTGCATGGGCAGCATCAACGAGCTGACCATTCGCATCCAATGCTTGGGCGTGTTGCGGATTGAACGGCACCTGGGACAAGTCAAACACAGGCGCGCCCATGTCGACGGTGACTTGGCCATCGGGCATTTCTTGCAGCGTGATCACGCCGCCATGTACTTTGACACGCACCGTGGTTTTATCGGTCAGCCCTTGTTCGCGGACAAAGCGCACAAAGCAGCGTGAGCCATTGCCGCACTGCTCCACCTCGCCGCCATCGGCGTTGTGGATCACGTATTCAAAGTCCACGTCAGGCGCGGGCGCGGGACGCACGGTCAAAATTTGGTCGGCACCGACACCGAAGTGACGGTCCGCCAAATAGCGGTACTGGGCGGTGGACAGGTTCAGGCGCTCGTGGGTCTCGTCCAAGACCACGAAGTCATTGCCGGCACCTTGCATTTTGGTAAAGCGAATTCGCATGGCCTGATTATCGACGACCCATGTCGCTCAGTGGTCAAGCCCATCTGCACAGACGGTTTATGCTGGCGCCCTTCTTTTCATCCACCGCACACGAGAACACCTTATGCGCATTCCTGCCTGGACGCCCGAACAAAAACCCCAACCCCATGACTTGGTCGACGCCATCTTGGCACGACGCGGAGGTGAGCTCATCAACCTCGACCGCGCCTTGCTGTGGAGCGAGCCCGTGGCGCGCGGTTGGAATGTGTATTTGAAAAACGTGCGCACCGGCTTGCCCACCAGCCGCCGCTTGTGCGAACTGGGCATTTGCACCGTGGCCTTGCTCACAGGCGCGCAGTACGAGTACCACCACCATGCGCCCGACTTTTTGACCGCAGGCGGCACGCAGGCCGAACTCGACGCCCTGAACCGCGTGGTGCAAGGCGATGCGCGCCAGCCCGTGACGGATGCGGGCTTGGGCGAGGTGGAACGTTTGGTGGTGCAGTACGCCGCACAAATGACGCGCGATGTGAAGGTACAAGACAGCGTGTTCGCCGCCTTGAAAGCCCGCTTCACCACCACCGAGCTGGTGGAGTTGACCACTGCGATTGCCACCTACAACATGGTGGCGCGCTTCTTGGTCGCTCTGCAAATCACGCCTGACGGCGAACCACCCCGGTAAACACTGACTGATACTGGCACTGGCTAGCGCTGTGTCAATCAGCCTTGATGTCGTTGTCTTTGACCACTTTGGCCCACACGGTCATTTGTTTTTCGATGAACGCGCGGGCTTGCTCGGGGCTGCCGCCGGTCACATCAATGCCTTGGGCGTCGAGCTTTTTGGCCACTTCGGGGTTTTTCAGCACCTTGTTGAGCTCCTCATTCATGCGCTTGACGATCTCAGGTGGCGTTTTCGATGATGCCAACAAAGCCCACCACGCAGGCGCTTCAAAACCGGGATAGCCGTTTTCGGCAATCGTGGGCACGTTGGGCAAATCAGCAGCGCGTTTGCTGGTGGTCACCGCCAAGGGGCGCATGCGACCGCTGTCAATGTGGGGTTTGGTCACAAACACCGAGCCGATGGACAAGGGCACATGGCCTGCCACCGCGTCACTCATCAAAGGGCCACCGCCTTTGTAAGGCACGTGGGTCCAGTCCACATTGGCGTTTTTACCCAACAAGGCCATGGCCAAATGGCCCAGGCTGCCGTTGCCAATGGTGCCAAAGCTCACGTTTTTCTTGGCTTTGGCAGCGGCCACCACCTCGGCAAAGGTTTTGTATTCGGAGTTGACATTCGTCGCCAACACCATGGGCGAAGTGCCCACCAACACCAAGGGGATGAGGTCTTTTTTGCTGTCAAACGGCATGCTGGGGCTGAGGCTAGGGTTGACGCCAAAGGTGTCAAACACCACCGCAAAGGTGTAGCCATCGGCCGGTGCTTGCACCACAGCAGCAGTGCCAATCGTGCCCGAGGCACCGCCCCGGTTTTCCACAATCACCGACTGCCCCAGTTGCTGCGACAAGGGCTGCGCAATGATGCGTGCCACTTGGTCCACCGAGCCACCGGGTGGGAACACGGCCACCAACTTGATCGGTTGCTTGGTCGGCCAAGCTTGTGCCATCGCCAATGACGACACACTGAGTGCAGCCAATGCCAAGGTGCAGCCCAGCGCTGCTTTGAACGTGCGACGTTGCATGGTGTGGGTTCTCCAAGAATGTTTGTCTAGGGCAGAATTGTTGGCCAAACCAGGCTTTGAAAGCTTGCGGCTTTTACGCATCGGGTAAACACGCAGAGGCAAGCTCTTCATAATGTCTGCATGGTCCGTTCTACCCAACTCCCCCATCCCCAGCGCGAACCCGCGCATTTGTTGTCTGCTGCCACTGTCTTGCTGGTGCGCGATGGCCCGCAAGGGCTAGAAGTGTTGATGACCCGCCGTTCCATGACAGCGAGCTTTGCCCCCGGCGCCTATGTGTTTCCTGGCGGCGGCATTGACGCAGCCGACCACGCCGCCCACACCCAAGCACGCCGCCGTGCCACCCAAAGTGATTTGCACCTGACACAAGCCATCGCGGCCATCCGCGAGAGCTTTGAAGAACTTGGCATCTTGCTGGCTCGGCACGCCAATGGCCAAATGGCCAGCACCGCAGACATTGCCGCGCTGGACCGCAAAGCCAGTGCGGATGTGTTTGCCGCCCAATGCCAGGCACGCGGCCTCACGCTGGCTGCCGACGAGGTGTTTGTGTTGGCCCACTGGATCACCGACCGCGATTTGCCACGCCGCTTTGATGTGCCGTTTTTGGTGGCGCGCATGCCCGATGCACAAACGCCCGTGGCCGATGAAAAAGAACAGTTCGAACCCGTGTGGGTGCGCCCGGCGGATGCGCTGAGTCGCCATGCCGAAGGCAACTTCTTCATCATCTACCCCACCATCCGCACCCTCGAACGTTTGCAAAGCTACGCCACCGTCGACAGCGTGCTGGCCGCCTGCGCCAGCGAGCAACCGTGGTTCACCAGCTGCCCACGCGCCGCCTGGCTGGGGGGTGAAGAAGTGCGCTACATGGAGCATGAGCCTCCTTTTGGTGAACTCGCCCTCACCTGCCCGGATGGGCAAATCCTGCATCACCTGGATTGGGTGACGGACCAAGCCGTGTTGCTGTTGAAAAACGTGCAACGCCTCACCGCCCCCAACCCCGGCGTGATGACAGGCCCCGGCACCAACAGCTACCTGGTGGGCGACCCAGACACCGGCTACGCCGCCATCGACCCCGGCCCGGCTGACCCAGAACACCTGGACCGTTTGTGGCGCGCCTCAGGCGGCAATATCCGCTACATCGTGTGCACCCATTCGCACCCCGACCATTCGCCGGGTGCCGCGCCCTTGCAAGCCTTGTGCGCGCAGCATGGTCACCGGCCGCCGGTGCTGGGTCTGCCCTCGCTGCCTACGGCGCGTGCGAACAGCCAGTTCACGCCGGACCGCGCTTTGAGTGATGGTGAGCAGCTGATCTTGCAAGGCCAAGGCACCACCCACACCCTGCGCGTGGTGCACACACCGGGACATGCGGCCAACCATGTGTGTTTGGTGCTGGAAGAAGACGGCTTGCTGTTCAGCGGCGACCATGTGCTCAACGGCAGCACCACGGTGATCGACCCACCCGATGGCAACATGGCCGACTACATGAACGCGCTTGACAAATTACTGGACGCCTGCGAGCAAGACCGCATTGAGTTCATCCTGCCCGCCCATGGCCATGTGCTGGGTAACCTATGGGATGAACCGTTTGACGCACGCGCGTGCATCACGCACCTGAAGAACCACCGCCTCAAACGCGAAGCCAAGATTTTGAGCGTGATGCAAAAACTGCCGCACGGCAGCATGGACGATTGGGTCAAACTCGCCTACGACGATGTGCCACCCCGTTTATGGCCGGTGGCCATGCGCTCGTTGCTGGCGCATGTGGAGCGGATTCGGTCGCTTCAATGACGCTTGCCGTGCAGCAGCGCGATGTTCATTTCGGCCGATAGCGTGCTGGCGTAAAACTTCTCGATCATTTCGACCGAGGTTCTGGCATTACGGGCCAAGGTGAGCAAATCAATGTTGCCGCCGTAAATCAAGCGGAACGTGATGGACGTGTGGCGCAGGCTGTAAAGCGAACGGTTCACGCCATGTGGGCCTTGTTTGAGCCCCAGCTCTTTCAAGATCCAATTGAATTGCCAGCCGATCACATCCAAAATGAGCGAGCGATTTTTTTCTTCTGGAAAAAACACATAGTCATCGGGCTGCCCATAGCCATCAAGCAACTGTTGTTGCAACAAGTGTTCATAGATCGCCACCGCCGCAGGCAAACTGACCACAGGGGCTTTGTGTCGCTTGACCTCGGGCAATGTGAGGCGTAAATAGTGGAACGTGCCTCGAATCACTTCCACATGTTTGTTCTTCAATTGCCGAATATCCCCTGGACGCAAAAACGTATAAATCATGAACCGAATCAGCAAGTTCATGTTGCCCGATATGCCTTGATATTTTTTCCTCACCCAGGCCCGCTTGCCTTCACCCCAGTCGGTGAAGGTTTGTCCGATCAGTGTTTTTGATTTTTTCAGAATTGCACGGTATTCCGTCACCGTGAAAGCGCCTCTGGAATTTGGCGGTGACTTCACCTTCGGAAACAAAGGCATTTGTTGAATGATCTGCTTTCGTACCAGCAACCTCAGCAACTTTCGCATCAAGGCCATGTAACCCACAATCGTTGGCGGCGCCAACTTTTGCTGCGTGAGAAAACTGATAAATTGCTCCATTGTTTCCGTCTTGATCAGGGCCAGTGGCTGGGCTTTGAGAAACTGAAACACCAACCCCTCTAGCCGCCCTTTGGTCATCAAGTAAGAGCCATGCGTGATCTCATCACGGCTCAATCGTTCGAACTCTGAAAGCAAAACTTCTTCAATTAAGTCGTGCAGAAAGTTTTGGTTGTCAATCTCGGCGACGCGAAGGTGATTGCTGTCTTGCGTAGCTGCCTCGTCAACCACCCCCGTATTTTTCAAGCTTGTATAAAAGTGTTGCGCGAACAACGCTGCTTCTTGTTTGTCCGTCGTTTTCAAACTTTTAGCGATGTACTTTCCATGGTTAAAAAACCGAACTTGCCAATATTTGCTGCCAGAGATTCTGAAAATCTTTAACTTATCGGGTAGCCCTTCTACCGTCGAAAAACTCTGCTTAATTGGAGAATTGCGCGCTTTAGGAACAAAGAAGAAATCTTCATTGGCCGAGACAATATTAGTCATATTGATTTCAAATCGTCTGTTAAAAAGAGATCATAGTTCGTAACTCATGAAAGTTATGAACTGTTTGATGTGAAGAAATTTTCTTCACTTTTTCAGGCATTTCAAAGGGTTAACACTGATACAAGGCTAATAACCCTCGTTGCCCTCGCGGCACTGACCGCAATCGCAGCATCTGCACAAACTACAACTGGTAAGCCTGGTGTTGAAATCCAGGGTAACTTTAACGGCGGCTACCAAGCCAACAGCTGGAAAGGCGTGAGCGTTAAGGGCATTGACCAAAACGGTGCTGGCACAACCGCGATCAACATCCGCGGCTTGGAAGACCTGGGCGGCGGCATGGCTGCTTACTTCCGTGTTGAGAACGACCTCAGCATCATGAACAACGCCTTCAACACTGGCGTGTTGCCAACTTACGCCGTCGCAACAACAGTTGCATCCACCTCAGCTAACACAAACGTGCCATACAAAACTACAACTGGCGCTGCTAGCAGCTGGGGCAACGGCGAATTGGCAGTTGGCGCACGTACTTCATTTGGTGACTTCGCATTCGGCGCTTTGAACAACGCTGGCTTGGTCTACACCCAATTGACTGCCGCTCCAACACAAGGCACATCTTTCGGTGGCGGCTACGGCATGGTTTTGGGTGCAGATCCCACCATGACAGCTGTTCGTTGGGCCAACAGTTTCCGTTACATCACACCTACCGTGAACGGTTTTGAAGCATCATTCATCTATGCTGCTAAACAAGACAGCGCTACTGTTCCTGCAAACATCAACAGCGTTGCAGCCACTACTACATCTTTGGGTGTTGGTTTGAACAACCAAGTTGGTGCTAAAGAACTGGGCTTGAAGTATGCTCAAGGTCCTTTGAAATTAGCTGCTGTGTCTACACGCACTAGCTACACTGGTTTCTGTGCTGTTCCATCAACAACTGCTACAACAGGTACTGCTAACGCAACAGGCAACACCGCTGCGTTTAACAACAACCCATGTTTCAAAGTTGGTGCTTTTACAGCCGGTACAGCAACAGTCGGCGCAGCGACACCTGACGCAAACCAAGACAACAAGCAAAATTCGTTCGCTGGTAGCTACGATTTGGGCGGTGGTTGGTTGGTCAGCGGCGCTATGCAAAAGACCACTCTGGGTGCATTGGGTTCAACCAGCACATCCAATGTGTCTGACCGTTCCGCTCAGTTCTTGAACGTGCAATACGTTACAGGCCCACACACTGTGTTTGCAGCTACTGGTAACGTGAAAGAAAATGCTCCCAGCACACTTAATGGTAAAAAGTCTACCTTCACAGGTTTGGGCTACAACTATGCTTTGAGCAAGATGACTTCTTTGGTTGCACGTTACGAGCAATTTGATGACCAAGCAAACGTGTTGGGTCAGACTGCTACAACTGCTTACACTTCTACGCAAGGCACAGACTCTACAAACTACAAACGCGTTCGTAGCATGTTCGGTATCAACCACAACTTCTAATCCCCACGCTGGCTTAGCCAGTTAAGGATTTCAAAGTCTCAAACCCCATCGTGGCAACACGGTGGGGTTTTTCATTTTGTCGTTTGTCATTTTGCAGGCTACCGCCACAACATAGCATGTGCTGTTCGCAGGAAATAGCCCGTCACGCATTACGCTTTTGTGAAATTTATGAGACAAATTTGTGACACACCCCTGCCCGACTCTAGTCACAGTCATATTTGATGTCTCTAAATCTTTAGCTCTAGATTGCTTCAGTTCTTCATGATTCACGGGTAAATACCCATGTATGTACCAAAACGTACATAGACAATGTGTACCAAAACGTACATCGGTCTTTGAGAGGTGTTTGTCTATGTTTCAGATCGTTCTGAGGCGCTTGGTGATGTCAGTCCCACTGGTGTTTGTGGTCACCTTCCTGACTTTTTTGTTGAACAGCCTGGCACCTGGCGATTTGGCGCAAACCATTCTGGGCGCCGATGGCACGCGCGAGCAATACGAAGCTTTACGCGTTGAGATGGGGCTGGACCGTCCCCTGGTCATGCAGTACATCGGCTGGCTGGGCCACACCTTGCAAGGCGATTTGGGTTTGTCGTACTTCACCAAAGAAAGCGTGTCCTCGCTGGTCAACGCCCGTTTGGGGGTGTCGCTGTCCATCATGGCGGGGGTGTTGCTGATTTGTGCCAGCGTGGGCGTGTTGCTGGGCGTGGCCAGTGCCTTGCGCGGCGGTTGGGTGGGGCGTGCGATTGACACCTTGTCCTTACTGGGTTTGATTTTTCCGTCGTTTTGGTTGGCCCTGGTGTTGATTTCGGTGTTTGCGGTTTGGTTGCAATGGCTGCCTGCCACGGGGTATGTGATGTTCAGCGACTCTCCTGCCGAGTGGTTCGCCAGCTTGGTGCTGCCCGTGGTATCGGTGGCTTTGTATTCGATCACCAGCATTGCCAAACAAACACGCGACTCGATGAACGAGGTGATGGGGCGTGACTACATTCGCGCTTTGCGTGCCTGCGGTTTGCCGGAATCGTCGGTGGTGTGGAAGCACGGTTTGCGCAACGCGGCCTTGCCCGTAGTCACCGTACTCGGCTTGGTGATGGTGGCTGCCATCAGCGGCACGGTGTTTGTGGAGCGGGTGTTTGTGTTGCCCGGGTTGGGAAGCCTGGCGGTGAGCGCGGCCTTGAACAAAGACATTTTGCTGCTGCAAGGGGTGACGCTGTATTTCACCCTGATGACGATTGCCATCAACCTGATGGTGGATTTGAGTTACAGCTGGCTCAATCCCAAGGTGCGCGTGTCATGAGTTACGTGTCCCGTTTGTTCAAACGCCCACTGGCTGTGTTGGCCTTGGCTTGGCTGGTGTGCCTGGTGCTTGGGGCTGTGTTGGCGGTGCACATTGCGCCCTATGACCCACTCGATCAAGACTTGTTGGCTATCAAGCAATGGCCTTCTTCGGAGCACTGGTTGGGCACCGATGCGCTGGGGCGTGATGTGTTGAGCCGCGTGCTGTTTGGTTTGGCACCCACTGTGGCGGGCGTGTTGGAGGCGGTGCTGATTGCCTCATGCATGGGCCTGAGCTTGGGGCTGACGGCAGGTTACTTTGGTGGCGCCTGGGACCGTTGGGTGCAGCAATATGTGAGTTTGGTGCAGTCGCTGCCCAACATCTTGATCATGCTGGCGGTGTTGGCCGTGTTTGGCCAAACCATGCTGCCTGCCATGGTGACCTTGGGTGTGCTGGGTTCAGCGGGTATCTCTCGGGTGATTCGCAGCGTGACCCTGGCAGTGCGTGAGGACCTGTACATTGCCGCTGCACGCATTTGCGGCATGAGCGATGCGTACATCATCACCCGTCATGTGGTGCCCCGCGTGGTAGGGCCGGTGATTGTGCAAATGTCGATGTTTGCCGCCGTGTCGGTGATTGTGCAAACCGGCATCAGCTTTTTGGGTTTGGGTGAACCACCCCCTGCACCCACCTGGGGCGGCATGATTTTCGAGGCCTCGGCCAGCTTGAATGATTTTCCGTGGCTGCTGGTGCCTTCTGGTTGTGTGGTGGCCCTGACCATTTTGTCGTTCGGTTTGCTGGGTGACAGTTTGCGCGATGCCTCGACCGAACAATGGTCACGCCCGAGCCAGCGCCGTCGCATCCAGGCTCGCCGAGCTGTGCGTCCCACCGACCTTCCCACTGGTCAGGTGCTGTCTTTGCGCGATGTGGTCATCACCACCGGCGAAGGTGAACACACACGCACCTTGGTGCACAAGGTCAACCTTGATCTGGCGCCTGGCGAAACACTGGGTATCGTGGGCGAATCGGGCAGCGGCAAAACGCTCACCAGCTTGTCGCTGATGGGGTTGTTGCCTGCTGGCACGCAAGTGGCCTCGGGCACCTTGGTGATGGGCGATCAAGTGATTGATCTCACCAATGAAGCCAGCCTGTCGCGCCTGCGCGGCAACACCATTGGCATGATTTTTCAAGAACCCATGGCCGCGCTCGACCCCTGCTTTACCGTGGGCTACCAGCTGGCTGAGGTGGTGCGCTTGCGCGGCAGCTGGAGCGAAGCAGCGTTGCAAGCCAAAGTCATTGAGTTGCTGGAGCAAGTCAAGATTCCAAATGCCAAAGAGGTGGCGGCGCGTTATCCGCATCAAATTTCAGGTGGCATGGCGCAACGCGTGGGCATTGCACGCGCACTGGCCAGCGAACCGCAGGTGTTGTTGGCTGATGAGCCCACCACCGCGTTGGATGTGACGGTGCAAGCAGAAATTTTGGAGCTGTTGCGCAGCCTGAGCCAATCGCGCCACATGGCCGTGATTCTGGTGACGCACGACTGGGGCGTGGTGGCCGACTTGTGTGATCGCGCCATGGTGCTGCGCCACGGCCATGTGCTGGAATCAGCCCAAGTGCTTGATTTGTTTCAACGGCCACAACACCCGTATACCCAGGCCTTGTTGGCGGCCAATCCGCACAGCGCAACGCCGGGTCAGGTGCTGCCCACGGTGGACGATGCCTTGATGAACCTGCAAGGCGTGAATGTGCAAGGAGGCAGTGCATGAGTCAACCCCCTCTGTTGCAAGTTAACGATGTACGGGTCGACTTCACCCAAGGACGCAGCCCCGTGTTTCAAGCCCTCAAGGGCGTGAGCTTGCGCATTGACGCAGGCGAAACCGTGGGTCTGGTCGGTGAGTCAGGCTCGGGCAAAACCACCTTGGGGCGCGTGATTTTGGGTTTGACCGAAGCCACCGCAGGCCAAGTGCTGTTTGATGGCCAGGACATCACCCACTTGTCGCGTGCGGCAAGGCGTGAACTGGCGCGCGATATCCAGGTGGTGTTTCAAGACCCTTATGGATCGCTCAATCCCGCACGCACCATTGGCGACACTTTGGCGGAACCTTTGTTGAACGACGCCACGCTGACACGCCAAGACATACAACGCCGCATTGTCGAGGTGCTTGAACGGGTGGGCATGCCTGTGGACACAGCCAGCCGTTACCCCAATCAGTTTTCGGGCGGACAGCGCCAACGCATTGCAATTGCGCGTGCTGTGATTGGCAAGCCACGCCTCGTGGTGTGTGACGAGCCGGTGAGCGCACTTGACTTGTCGGTGCAAGCGCAGGTGTTGAACTTGCTCAACGAGTTGCAACGCAGCATGGGCTTGGCCATGCTGTTCATCTCGCACGATTTGACGGTGGTGCGTCATGTGTCGCACCGCACCGTGGTGCTCTATCGCGGCGACATTGTGGAGCAAGGCAGCGCCGAGCAAGTACATCACCACCCGCAACACCCCTACACACGAGCCTTGCTGGCTGCAGCACCAGTGCCCGACCCGATTGCACAGCGCGAACGTCGTCAACAATTTGTTTTAGCCCGTCAGGCCATGGCCTGAGTTTTTGAATTTCAACAGGAGATACTTATGTCAGAGCACACGATTTCTCAACCTTTACACAGCGCGCGTCGCAGCGTCTTGCGTCATGCTGTGGCATGCGCTTGCCTGGCCACTGTGACTGGTTTGTCTGGCTTGACGGCGTTCGCACAAGCCAACAAAGTGCTGACCGTGGGCAGCGCGTTTTCGCCGTTGAGCATGGACCCCGCGTTGAGCGGCAATGGCCGCGCCGGCGTGCACCTGTCGCCCGCCTATGAACCCCTGATGCGCACCACAGCCGATGGCAAATTTGCCCCCGCTTTAGCCACCGCCTGGAGCATGTCGGCCGATAGCAAAGAAGCCACCTTCACCTTGCGTCAAAACGCCAAGTTCAGTGATGGCGAGCCCGTGACGGCCGAGGCAGTGAAAAAATCGATCGAGTACTTCATCAGCCGCAAGGGACCTTTCTCGGCCAACTTGGCCACGCTCTCGGGCATTGAAGTGCTGGATAAATACAAACTCAAGGTCAAGGTGTCGACACCACAACCCGCTTTGCTGAATTTGTTTGACGCGTACTTTTTAAGCGGCGACATCATCAGCCCCAAAGCGATTGAAAAACCCGACCAACTCGGCAATGCCACCTTTGGCGCGGGTCCTTACAAGCTCGACCCGGCCGCCACCATCACGGGCAAGAGCTACACCTATGTGCCCAACGAGCACTATTACGACAAGTCGCGCATCACCTGGGACAAGGTGGTGATCACGGTCTATGAAGATCAGAACTCTGGCATTCAGGCCATGAAGTCGGGGCAGCTCAAGCTCCTAGTGAGCGACCCCTTCACCGGCAACGCCAATGCCAACAACCTCGGCCCGAAGATGCGCATCCTCTCCGACCCGGTGCAGTGGACAGGCATTGTGCTGACCGATCGCGATGGTGTGTTCCAGCCCGAGCTCAAAGACGTGCGGGTGCGCCAAGCCATCAACTACGCGCTGGACCGCAAGCTGATTTCGGATGCCTTGTTTGGCAAGTTGGCCAACCCCACCCTGCAATTGCAAAGCCGTGGCTTCTTGGGCAACGACCCTGCCTTAGAAGCCCGTTACCCCTATGACCCAGCCAAAGCCAAAGCTTTGTTGGCAGAGGCAGGCTACAAAGACGGGTTTGAATTGAAGCTGCAATACGTCAACAACACCTTGAGCCGTTTTCTGACGATGGCGATTGCGGGTCAATTGAAGAAAGTGGGCATCAAGGTGGTGACCGAAGAATTCCAAAACTTTGGTGCCATGAACACTGCAGCGCGTAACAAGAAAATTGGCGCTCTGGTGTTCAACAGCAACTCCGGTGTGCCCAACTTGGCACGTTTCCAAACCTTGGACCCCAAGGGCAGCTTGAACTTTCACGGCTCAGAAGACCCCACCTTGACTAAGCTGATGGCTGAAGCTGCACTGCTGCCACTCGACAAAGCCGAAGCGGCCTGGAAAAAGGTGTACGCCCAGGTGGTTGAGCTGGCTTGGTTTGCACCTGTTGTGGCCAGCCACACCGTGTACTTCGCCACCAGCGATGTCAAAACTCCCAAGATTGGTCAATCGGTGGTGATTGATTTGATCGACGTTGTGCCAGCCAAATAAAAGAAAAGATCATCATGTTTGAACCCATCCAAAAACAAGCGCTCGATCCTGTCATTGTCGAAATGGAGCGCCGCTGGCACGCCTCGGGTATTCCTGGTTTGTACGACGGCGACAACGGTCCCGTGAGCCGTGAACGTGCGCGCAATATCCGCGCGCTGCTCTACCCCAAACCCAATTTGCCCCATGGCACCATGGAGCGCTTGCACATTGCGGGACCTGGCGGCGAGTTAGAGCTGCGCATCATTCGCCCTGCTACTGGCGAACCCACAGGCACCTTGGTGTACTACCACGGCGGTGGCTGGGTGGTGGGCGATGTGGATTCCCACGAAGCTCACGCCATTCGGTTGGCCAATCGCGCAGGTGTGGTGGTGGTCAATGTCGAATACCGCCTGGCACCGGAGCACAAGTTTCCTGCCGCGTACGACGATGCCGTCGCTGCCCTGGTGTGGGCCAACGCACATTTGGACCAACTGGGGGGCGCAGGCAAGCCCTTGGCCGTTGGCGGTGACAGTGCCGGTGGCAATCTCGCCGCGGCAGCGGCCTTGCATGCCCGCGATGCTGGCATTGCCTTGGCGGCGCAATTGCTGCTCTACCCGGCCACCAATTTGCAAGGTCGTGATGGTCCTGAAAAAGCGTACTTGGGCGAGCATGCCGAAACGCTGGCACGTGATCCACGTGCTTCACCGCTCATGGCAAGCACACTCTCGGGCGTTGCCCCTGCATTGATTGGTGTGGGTGCGCACGACTTTTTGTACCAAGACAACATGACTTATGCAGCGGCTTTGCACAAGGCAGGCGTCAAAGTGGTGCTGCGCCAGTTTGACAACATCAACCATGGCTTCTTCAGCTACACCGCCATCTCTCAGCACTGCGAAGCAGCGGCCGAGCAGATGTGTGACGATTTGCGTCACATGATGTTGGCTTAAGCCATATGTCTGAGTGCGTGATGGATCCTGTCAAACAAAACATCTTGGAAGAAGCGCTCTCTGAGTTCGCGCAATATGGCTTCAAAGGCACACGCATTGAAGCCATCACCGAGCGCACACACACCAGCAAGCGGATGATTTACTACCACTTTGGTGGCAAAGAAGGTTTGTACAAAGCCGTGCTCGAATACGCCTACCTCATGGTGCGTGACGGCAGTTCCTTGATTGACCGCGTCAAAGACCTTGAACCCTTGGATGCGCTGGCCATGTATGCAGAGCATGCCTTTGATAATTTCTGTAAATTTCCGAAGTTCATCCGTTTGTCCATGCAAGAAAACCTGCAAGGGGCCCAGTTTTTGAAAGACTTGCCGAGTGTGGCCAAGCTCAATCAAGACGGCCTCGATGCGTTGAAACAGATTTTGCGCAAAGGTCAAAAACAAGGCGTGATTCGCAAAGACATCACAGCGATGAATGTGTATGTCAACTTTGTGGGCTTGTGCAATTACCACATCTCGGCGCGCAACAACTACAACGCGATTTTCAATTTTGACTTTGCGGATAAGAAAAATCAGGCGTCACGCAAGGCCTCGATCCGCGACCTCATCATCCGCTACGTGAAGGTGTGAGACATGATTGCTGCGATTCCACCCGCTGCGCATCTGGCCTGGCAAGCATGGGTTGACATTGGGCCGCGTCAAGATTTAGGCCTGTCTGCGGCAGGCGAACGTTTCATGATTCCGATCCTCGGTGGTCGCTTTGAAGGCCAAGTTGAAGGCGTACCGCTGCAAGGACACGTGCTTGCAGGTGGCGCCGACCGTCAGTTGCTACGCCCTGACGGCATCAAAGAGTTGGATGCCTTGTATGAAATGCAAACCCACGATGGGGCTGTTCTGACCATTCACAACCGTGTGCTGATTGACGATGCCGCCCAACCGCAACGCTATGTCATGTCGCATGTGCGCGTGACGGCACCACAAGGCCCTTATGAGGTGTTGAACCGGCGCGTTTTTGTGGGCACCCTGCATCCGCTGCCTGCTGAGCAACACGCCGTGTTGATTCGTGTGTGGCAATTAAAAGTGTGAAGCTCGCCGATACGCCGGATTCTGTGCACAACGGTTGCCCGTTGTGTGACCGTCATTAATCTGGGCCGAGGGTCGCCCACTCGGCTCGGTGCTACCTACCCGCCAACCGTTCCTGCGGATCACAAGATCGAGGCGATGCGGCGAACCGCACCCCTCGGGGCTGGCCTACTTGGTATTGCTGCGCGCAGAGATTGCCCGTTTCACCCGCACTCAAGCGGCTCGTCTCTGTTGCTCTGATCCTCACCTCACGGTGGAGAGGTGTTACCTCTTGCGCTGTCCTATGCAGTCCGGACGTTCCTCCCGTGCCTGGTTTCCCAGATTGCACCGGCGACGGCCTGGCGAGCTTCACACCCTGATTATCGCTAATGCGCCCATCTTTATCTTTGAAAGACAAACTCAGCGTGGTTCGAATCGTGCGCTGGAAAATCCGTGGTGATGAAATCGTATGAGAAAGAAGGTAAAGTTGAACCCTAAGCATCAACAAATATGGTGGACACCCGTTGTGCACTTTGGTGTCCATATTGTGGTGGGTTCTTTGATTTTTGTCCTGATATCGCTGCCTGCTTTTGGCTTAGGTTTGCTGGTTCAGTACTTGGCGATGAAGGGGACCGCACCTTATGTCGTTCAAGTGCTGACGTTGTTGGAATATGCCATCGTGACCATTGATGCCATGGCTTTCTTCGCCTACTTGGTAATCACTGGGATCAACGCTGTGAGGGAGATGACAGAATGAACAGACTGTTGTACGAAATGAAAATCGCTGCAAAGCAAGCACCTCGTCTTTACTTTGCGCCGTTCGTTGGCGCCGTGATGGCCATGAAGAAAGAGATTCGTGCGCTCCGTCGTGCTTCACATCAAGCGTCGGCACAAGAGGCCACAAACAAAGTGCCTGTTTAACCAACGTTGATTCTCCGCCCCACTGCCTTACCAAGCGCTGGCAAGGCTTTTTATCCTCCATGACTTGCCCGATCACCACGGGCCACCGCCATGATTCGACTCTCTGAACTCAAACTCCCGCTGACAGACTTGCCCGTTGAAGCACGCCGCGCCGCCGATGCGCCCGCCGAAACCGACGAAGACCGCAAGCTGCCGCCACACCCCATCGAGGCTTTGCAACGTCTGGCGGCCCAAGCCTTAGGCACTGCACCAGAGGCTATTGCAGAGCTCACTGTTTTCAAACGCAGCTTTGACGCTCGCAAACAAAACCTGCTGGTGGTCTACATCGTCGATGTGACGCTGCAAGACCCGACGCTTGAAACGCAGCTGTTAGCCCAACATGCCAAGAACTCACACATTCAAGCCACGCCTGATATGGGCTGGCAAATGCCTGCACATGCCCCCGGCGATTGGGGCGCACACGCAGGCGAGCGCCCGGTTGTGGTGGGCTTTGGGCCCTGCGGCATTTTTGCGGCCCTGGTGTTGGCGCAAATGGGCTTCAAGCCCATCGTGATCGAGCGTGGCACCACCGTGCGTCAGCGCACCAAAGACACCTGGGGCTTGTGGCGCAAAAAGATTTTGAATGCCGAGAGCAATGTGCAATTTGGCGAAGGCGGTGCAGGCACCTTCTCGGACGGCAAGCTCTACAGCCAAATCAAAGACCCGCGCCACTTGGGCCGCAAGGTCATGCAAGAGTTTGTGAACTTTGGGGCTCCCGAAGAAATCATGTTCGTGGCCCATCCCCACATTGGCACTTTCAAATTGGTGAAGGTCGTCGAAGGGTTGCGCGAAGAAATCATCCGCCTAGGCGGCGAGGTGCGGTTTGAGCAACGCGTGGTGGATGTGCTTTACGAAGACCAAGGTGCGAACAACAAGTCCAGCCGCCAACTGCAAGGCCTGCGCATTCACAACAACGCCACGGGCGAGACCTACACCTTGCCCGCACGTCATGTGGTGATGGCGCTGGGACACAGCTCACGCGACACCTTCACCATGCTGCACCGCCATGCGGTGGCGATGGAAGCCAAACCTTTCTCGGTCGGTGTGCGGATTGAACATCCGCAAAGCGTGATTGACCGCGCACGTTGGGGCCAGCATGCAGGCCACCCCTTATTGGGCGCCGCCGACTACAAGCTGGTGCACCACGCTCACAACGGCCGTGCGGTGTATAGCTTTTGCATGTGCCCTGGCGGCACGGTAGTGGCGGCCACCAGCGAGCCAGGACGCGTGGTGACCAACGGTATGAGCCAGTACTCGCGCAACGAGCGCAACGCCAACTCCGGCTTGGTGGTGGGCATTGACCCCAGCGACTACCCGACCGACCCGGCAGCGTTTGAAGCCGAACTGGGGCAAGAGCTCGGCAACGCCGTGCGCCACACCACGCACGATGCACCCGGCGGCTACCACCCGCTCGCAGGCTTGGTGTTGCAACGTCAACTCGAAGCCCATGCCTACACCTTGGGCGGCAGCAGCTACGAAGCCCCCGCCCAGTTGGTGGGTGACTTCATTGCCAACCGAGCCTCGACCGCATTGGGAAGCGTGGCCCCCTCGTACAAACCTGGGGTGAAGATGGTCAGCTTGAAAAGTGCCTTGCCCACCTATGCGATCGACGCCATGCGTGAAGCCTTGCCTGTGTTTGGACGCAAGATCAAAGGCTACGACATGCACGATGCCGTGCTGACAGGCGTCGAGACACGCACTTCGTCGCCCTTGCGCATTGACCGTGACAGCAGCACACTACAAAGCCCCACCTTGGCGGGGCTGTACCCTGCAGGTGAAGGTGCGGGTTATGCGGGCGGCATTTTGTCGGCCGGCGTGGATGGCATTAAAGTAGGCGAAGCCGTCGCACGACAACTCATTTCTTCAAGGAGCACCCCATGAAAGCCAACAACGTTTTAGACACCATCGGCCACACACCGCATATTCGCATCAACCGTTTGTTTGGCAACAGCCACCAGGTGTGGATCAAGTCAGAGCGCACCAATCCCGGTGGGTCGATCAAAGACCGTATTGCCTTGGCCATGGTGGAGGCGGCTGAAAAGTCTGGTGCACTCAAAGCAGGCGGCACCATCATCGAACCCACCTCGGGCAACACAGGTGTGGGTCTGGCCATGGTGGCTGCGGTCAAAGGCTACAAGCTGATCCTGGTCATGCCCGACAGCATGAGCGTGGAGCGCCGCCGTTTGATGCTGGCCTATGGCGCATCGTTTGATTTGACGCCGCGCGAAAAAGGCATGAAGGGGGCCATCGCACGCGCTGAAGAACTGGCCGCACAAACACCCGGTGCCTGGATTCCACAGCAGTTTGAAAACCCTGCCAACATCGACGTGCACATGCGCACCACGGCACAAGAAATCATCGCGGACTTTCCCAACGGCTTGGATGCACTCATCACGGGCGTGGGAACAGGCGGCCATTTGACTGGCGTGGCCAAGGTACTCAAAGCCAAATGGCCTCAGCTGAAGGTGTACGCGGTGGAGCCCACAGCTTCGCCCGTCATCTCTGGCGGCGCACCGGCACCGCATCCCATTCAAGGCATTGGTGCTGGGTTTATTCCTAAGAACTTAGACACTGCCTTGCTCGATGGCGTGATTCAAGTCGAAGCTGACGCCGCCCGCGAAATGGGTCGTCGCAGCGCAGCGGAAGAAGGTTTGTTGGTCGGTATTTCGTCAGGGGCCACACTGGCCGCGATTGCACAAAAACTGCCAGAGCTGCCAGCAGGCGCTACTGTGCTGGGCTTTAACTACGACACCGGCGAGCGTTACTTGTCGGTAGAGGGTTATTTGCCCGTTTGAATGTTGAGACGCTGAGCGTATTCACCTCTCTGCGCAGGAGCCAAACATGTCCAACCGCAGCGTGCATCTTCATCGCGTGCTCAAAACGTCGCCTGAAAAGGTCTATCGCGCTTTTTTAGAAAGCAGTGCCTTGGCCAAGTGGCTGCCGCCTTACGGCTTCACCTGCACCGTGCACCATCTGGAGCCACAAGTGGGTGGCACGTTCCGCATATCGTTTCACAACTTCACCAGCGGTAACAGCCACTCGTTTGGCGGCACGTATCTGGAATTGGTGCCGAATGAACGCATTCGTTACACCGACCAGTTTGAAGACCCCAATTTGCCCGGTACGCTGGAAGTGACGGTGTCACTCGAAACTGTGATGTGCGGCACGGAGGTGAGCATCACGCAGGCTGGCATTCCAGACGTGATTCCGTTGGAGATGTGTTACCTCGGATGGCAAGAGTCCTTGGAACAACTCGCCAAACTCGTGGAGCCTAATATTGCGGGCTGACAACTGAGCATTTCCAAAAATTTGCAGCGCCTCTCATGGGCGCTGTTTTTTATCGGTACAGCAAGCGATCCAGATCGGTCAGCTCAGCCCGCGCCTCTTTGGCTAGCTGCGCTTGTTCTTTGAGCCAACGTTTCAGCTCTGCGTCGCTTTGAATGCGGCGCAAGTCGCGCTCTAACGTGTGCACCTCATGTTCTTTGTCGCGCAACTGAATCGCCAATGCGCGCGCCAAACTCTCGGCGCTGATGTGGTCGAGTTCGTTCACGCCCAAATAGTGGCGAATTTCAAACTGGGCTTGCGCTTCGTCTTCTTCCAAGGCGTCAATTTGTTCTTTCAGCAACAAGCACATGGCATTGAGTTTGTCGTCAGCGATGCGGCTCAAGGCCGCGCTGTCAATCTGCGCGATCTGCATTTGCAGCTTCAGCAACTCGGACAAGTTTTTGCGGTCATACGCAGCGTTGACCTCACTCATCAACGCGGTCTTACGCAAGCGTTCGGCCTCATCCGGCTCACGATCCGGATGCAAGGCACTGGCCAACTGGCGATACACCGTGCGCAGTGCGGTGTTGGCATCCATTTTTTGCTGGGCGTCTTTGAGTTGCCGCGTCGCTGGTTTTTTCTTGGCCTTCTTGGCTTGGCGTTTGTCTTCCAAGCGTTGTTGTTGCTCACGGTATTGGCGCAGGCCCGCTTCAAACACCGCCTCGGCGGTGTGTAAATCATCCGCGCCGTGCAAGGGCTTGCCGAACAGGTCTTCAAACACCGCTTTGGCGTGTTCGGCACCGGCACGTTCCTCTTCAGCCAGTGCCTGGGCGTCTTCCTCGCTGTGGTGTTGATTGAACACGGCTTGCACTTGCACATCGTTCTTGTGCGCCAATGCTTCACACAGCGCGAGGATGATGCGCGTCGTACTGCGACGGTGTGCAGCGGTGAGTTCTGCTTGGTGCAAACACGCGTCTAAAAACAGCAGCAAATTTTTACGTGCCACATCTTCTTGCTGCTGCAAAGCGGCCATGGCACTCAAATGGCGGCTGCGGTGCTGCGTCGACAAAGCTTCCAGCATGTCGATGGATTCAGACAGTTGCGACACCCGCGCCAACAAGGTGTTGAAACGTTGTTGCGCTGGCGTTAAATCTGCTGAGGGCTGAATGGCAACGGTCGCCACTGCCTGTGCAGGAGCGACCGTCCAAGGAGATTCAGGGCTGGTCAAAAATCAGCGCGCCGCTTGCAGTGCAGCAATGCGCTCTTCAAGCGGTGGGTGGGATGCAAACAGCTTGCCCAAACCACCGGTGATGCCCATCGCAGCGACACTGGCAGGCAGCTCGCCCGCTTGCATGCTGTTCAAACGCGCCAAGGCATTGATCATGGGCTGTTTGTTGCCCAAGAGCTGGGCCGAGCCTTCGTCCGCACGGAACTCGCGGTAGCGGCTGAACCAGGCCACGATCATGCTGGCGACAAAGCCCAACACGATGTCGAGCACAAAGCTGGTGATGTAGTAGCCCATGCCGGGGCCGCTGGATTGGTCATCTTTGCTGCGCAGCATGCCATCGACAAAGTAACCGATGACACGGCTCAAGAACACCACAAAGGTGTTGAGCACGCCTTGAATGAGCGTGAGCGTGACCATGTCACCATTGGCGACGTGGGCAATTTCATGGCCCAACACCGCCTCAATTTCTTCGTGCGTCATGCTTTGCAGCAAACCTGTTGACACGGCGACCAAGGCTGAATTTTTGAAGGCCCCGGTGGCAAACGCATTGGGCTCACCTTCGTAAATCGCGACTTCAGGCATGGCGATGCCAGCGCGCTCCGACAAGCGTTGCACCGTGCTGACGATCCAGGCTTCATCTTGATTGGCGGGTTGGTTGATGACGTGCGCGCCGGTGCTCCACTTGGCCATGGGCTTGCTCATCAAGAGCGAAATGATGGCGCCGCCAAAACCCATGATGAGCGAAAAACCCAGCAAGGCAGACAGGTTCAGGCCATTGGCCGTGAGGTAGCGGTTGACGCCAAGCAAACTGGCGACGACCCCCAGCACCACCATGACGGCGAGGTTGGTGAGGACGAACAGAAGAATGCGTTTCATGGTTTCCTTTTCAGCGGGGAATACGAAAGCCCGCTGTTTGCAATGGTAGGGATGAATTCTTGGAATTCAATGTGCACGTATTGAAAAACCACATGAAAACTAGGCCAAGGTGGAGGTGGTTGAGGCGTCGGTATGGCCCCGCTTGGGTCGAAACACCTGCGGGTCTTGGTAAAACACAGGCTCGGCATTGGCTGGCCACCAACCGGGCACGCCCAGCACCGGCAGCGGTTCGTAGGGTTTGGTGGCGAGTTTGGCGGGCTGCAGATCGTCCACCAACCAGGCGTCGAGTGCAGCATCGTTCCTCACGTCCACATCGCTGGCAATTCGGTACACATGGCCAGTGATCGACTTGTAGGGCGTGACGAGTTTTTCAAGCAATGCATGACCAAACAGCACGAGGTGTACCTGTTGCCATTGGTGGCGCAAGTCAACAAACAGCGTGAGCCAATCGCGGGCTTGCAGCGCATTCCACACGGCATCGGGGGCGTGCATGAGGATTGCGTTTTCATCAAACAGCGTGAGTGCATCACGCACAGGACCGCGCGTCGCGCGCACGCCTTGGGTTGCGATTTCTGCGGCTTGCAGTTGGTTCAAACGACGTTTGGCCAGCGGGAAACGGTGCCAGCACAGACCGTTGAAAAAATCGTGCAGGCCATCGCGCGTGGGAACTTGTGCGGTTTTGAAGATAAAGTCTTCGTAGGCTTGACCTTCGGGTAGGGCTGATTGAGGGACGAACTTCACGTTATTGGCGACGTTAAGTGCAACAGCCACGTTTTGCTGTTGCAGTGCTAGATGCGCAGTCGGTTCGCCGAGTTCGCGCCACGGCGCAAACCACGGTTGGAACCAATCAATGTCGGCTAAAACAGCGCCTGCAAAGCCTTCTGCCTTCGGGCTTAAACCACGCGCCAAGGCAGGGCCTCGCCAGAGCGCAGGGGTTTCAAATCGGCTTCGCCAAATGCAAAGCTCTCCGGTGGCGTCCAGCTCTCTTTGCGCAACGTGAGCGTGCCCGTGTTGCGTGGCAAGCCGTAGAAGTCTGCGCCATGGAAGCTCGCAAAGCCTTCGAGTTTGTCGAGCGCACCCGCGTTGTCAAATGCTTCGGTATACATGGGCATGGCGGCATGCGCGGTGTAGCAACCCGCGCAGCCAGTGGCGTGTTCTTTGAGATGCGCGGGGTGTGGCGCGCTGTCGGTGCCTAAGAAGAATTTGGGCGAACCACTGGTGGCGGCCTTGACCAAAGCTTGGCGGTGTGTCTCACGCTTTAACACGGGCAAGCAGTAGTAGTGCGGGCGAATGCCACCGGTGAAGATGGCGTTGCGGTTGTAAAGCAAATGGTGGGCGGTGATGGTGGCGCCGGTGAACTTGTCGCTCGCCGCCACATACTGCGCGGCTTCGGCGGTGGTGATGTGCTCGAACACAATTTTGAGTTCGGGGAAATCTTTGCGCAGCGGAATGAGCTGGGTGTCGATGAACACAGCTTCACGGTCAAACAAGTCAATGTCGCTGCTGGTGACTTCGCCGTGCACCAACAACAACATGCCAGCCTTTTGCATGGCTTCGAGTGTTTTGTAGGTCTTGCGCATGTCGGTCACACCGGCATCGCTGTTGGTGGTGGCGCCTGCAGGGTAAAGCTTGGCAGCGACCACACCTGCGTCTTTGGCGCGGGCGATTTCATCAGTCGGCAAGTTGTCGGTGAGATACAGCGTCATCAAGGGCTCGAAGCGCATGCCTTGCGGTACGGCGGCCAAGATGCGTTCTTTGTACGCCAAGGCCTGCGCCGCTGTGGTCACGGGAGGCTTCAAATTGGGCATGATGATGGCACGGCCAAACTCAGCGGCGGTGTGGGGCACCACGGTGTTCAGGGCAGCGCCATCGCGCACGTGCAGGTGCCAGTCGTCGGGTTGTGTGATGGTGATTTCTTGCGTCATGTGATGGATTGTCTTCGAAGTTTCGAGCGCTTCTAAGCCACACGATGGGATGCGTGATTGACAATATGTATCCTGTTTTATACAATCATCAATGTACACAATCTGTACCACCGAAGCATTCGATACGTGGTTTGCGTCTTTAACGGATAAACAAACTGCCCGTCGTGTGCAGGCACGTATTGACCGGGTTGAAGATGGCAACTTTGGTGATCACAAAGCTGTGGGCCAAGGCGTGTCAGAGATGCGGATCCATCACGGGCCGGGCTTTCGTGTGTATTTCACACCGCATGGCCTAGAGATCGTTATTCTCTTGGCAGGCGGCGACAAATCGAGCCAAGCTAAAGACATTGCAACAGCGCAAGAACTTGCGCGCAGACTCAGGGGGTGACTAGATGACAACGCTCAAGTTACGCAAATGGAACAGTGCAGAGCACCTCAAAACCAAAGAGGATATGGCGTTTTATCTCGAAGCCTGTTTACAAGAGGCTGGGGATGATGCCGCGTTCATTGCAAAAGCTTTGGGCACTATTGCACGTGCGCAAGGTATGTCGCAACTATCACGCGATACAGGCCTAGGCCGTGAAAGTCTTTACAAGGCACTCTCTGGCGAAGGTAACCCAAGCTTTGCAACCATATTGAAGGTAACGTCTGCTCTTGGCATCAAATTACATGCGCAGCCAATGCAAGCGAACTAACGTGATTTAGTGCGCCAAAATCTTGTTTAAGAACTCTTTGGTGCGCGGTTGGCGGTTTTCGGGGTGGTTGAAGAACTCGTCTTTCGAACAGTCTTCCAAAATCTTGCCCCCCACATCCATGAAGATCACGCGGCTGCCCACCTTGCGGGCAAAACCCATTTCGTGCGTGACGCACATCATGGTCATGCCCTCATTGGCCAAGTCAACCATCACGTCCAACACCTCGCCCACCATTTCGGGGTCGAGTGCGGAAGTGGGTTCGTCAAACAACATCACGATGGGGTCCATGCTCAAGGCGCGTGCAATGGCCACGCGTTGTTGTTGGCCGCCTGAGAGCTGGCCTGGGAATTTGTCTTTGTGCGCCATCAGGCCCACGCGCTCTAGGTATTTCAAGCCATGGGCACGGGCTTCTTCTTCGCTGCGACCCAAGACTTTTTGCTGGGCGATGGTCAAGTTCTCTGTCACCGACAAATGGGGAAACAGCTCGAAGTGCTGAAACACCATGCCCACGCGGCTGCGCAGTTTGGGCAGGTTGGTGTCTTTGCCGTGCACCGCAATGCCGTCAACAAAAATCTCGCCTTGTTGGAAAGGCTCTAACGCGTTGATGGTTTTGATGAGGGTCGATTTGCCCGAGCCGGATGGGCCGCAGACCACTACCACCTCACCTTTTTGGATATTGGTGGAGCAGTTGTTCAGCACCTGCACAAGGCCATACCACTTGGACACATTTTTTAATTCAATCACAGCAAACTCCAATGCTCTCAGCGAATGATGGCAATGCGTGCTTGCAAGCGACGCACCAGGGCCGAGAGGCCAAAACAAATTACGAAATAAACCAAGGCGGCCAAGATGTAGACCTCTTCCACACGGCCATAAATCTTGCCTGCCGTGACGAAGCCTTTGAGCAAGTCGTAGGCGCCAATGGCATAGACCAACGAGGTGTCTTGGAACAAGATGATGGTTTGGGTGAGCAGCACCGGAATCATGTTGCGAAAGGCTTGCGGCAACACAATCAGGCGCATGTTCTGGCCATAGGTCATACCCAAAGCCTGTCCGGCCATGACCTGGCCGCGCGGGATGGACTGAATGCCTGCGCGCATGATTTCGCTGAAATACGCGGCCTCAAACGCCACAAAGGTGATGGTGGCTGACAACTCCGCGCCAATGGAGCGGCCAATCAAAAACGGGATCAACAAGAAGAACCACAAAATGACCATCACCAAGGGGATGGAGCGCATGCCGTTCACATACACGACCGCAGGCAGCGCGAGCACCTTGTTGCCCGACAAACGCATCAGCGCAAGGATGGTGCCAAACACAATGCCGCCCACGGTGGCGACAATGGTCAGCTCAACGCTGAACAACATGCCTTTCAACACAAACTTGTTGAAGATGTCCCATTCGACAAACGAAAAATCGAGTGCACCCATGCTCAGTGCCCTCCGCCGACATTGCCCGCGACCACGAGGCCGGGGATTTGCATACGACGTTCCACAAACGCCATCACACGGTTCACGGCAAAGGCGGACACGGTGTACAGCGCCGTCACAGCCAAATACACCTCAATGCCACGCGAGGTTTCTTCTTGCACTTGCATGGCGTACATGGTGAGTTCGGCAATCGACACCGCAAACGCCACCGAGGAGTTTTTGAGCAAATTCATGGACTCGCTGGTGAGTGGCGGCCAAATGGTGCGAAACGCAATCGGCAGCAACACATAGCGATACGTCTGCCAGGTGGTGAAGCCCATGGCCATGGCCGCATAGCGCTGCCCGCGTGGCATGGCTTGAATACCAGCGCGCAGCATTTCGGCAATACGCGAGGAAGTGAAAAAGCCGAGGCCCAATACTACCAACACAAAGCCAGGCACTTGCTGCATGGCCGGAAAAACCTTGGGCAACACAAAGTACCAGAGAAAAATTTGAACCAACACGGGGATGTTGCGAAACAGCTCCACCCATGCGTTGGCCAATTTGGCAAGCCACACATTCACACGTGTATCGGGTGGCAAGGTGCGCAGCACACCCATCAGGCACCCCGACACCATGGCCACTACCCATGCACTGCCTGCGACGGACAGCGTCCAGCCCCAAGCGTCAAACATCCACTCGAGGTAGGTTCTCCCCCCACCATCGTCTTCGAGAAAAACCTGCCAATCGAGTGTCATGCTGTGCGTGTTTCTGAATTACTTCTTGGCGTAGGCTTCGACGGGCTTGTCGTTAGGCGTGGCCCAAGCGGCCTTGTTGGCATCGCTGGCAGGCATGCCCAGTTTGATGTTTTTGGGGGGAATGGCTTGCACGAACCACTTGTCGTAGAGCTTGGCGAGTTCACCCGATTTGGCCAAACCAGCAATGGTGTCGTCAGCCAATTTCTTGAACGCTGGGTCGTCCTTGCGGAACATGATGGCGATGGGCTCGACGTTCAACACTTCGCCCACGATTTTGAAATCAGCAGGTGCTTTGGAGTTGGCGATGTTGCCAGCCAAAATTTGGCCGTCCATCACGAAGGCATCGGCGCGGCCAGACTCAAGCAACAGGAAACTGTCTGCGTGGTCTTTGCCAAACACTTCTTTGAAGTCCACGCCCGTAGCACGCTCGTTCTTGCGCAACAGTTGCACAGAAGTGGTACCAGTGGTGGTGGCGACGTTCTTGCCATTCAACTGAGCGATCGAGGTGATACCTGAGTTGGCGCGCACCGCAATGCGCACTTCTTCCACATAGGTGGTGAACGCGAAAGCCACTTGCTTTTGACGCGCTTCGTTGTTGGTGGTGGAGCCGCACTCAATGTCCACCGTACCGTTTTCGGTCAAGGGAATGCGGTTTTGTGAGGTCACGGAGATGTACTTGGTCTCCAGCTTTTTGCCCACGGCCTTTTCGAGATTGGCAATGATGCGCTGGCAAATTTCCACGTGGTACCCCACATACTTGCCGTCACCCAGGGTGTAAGACAAGGCACCCGATGAGTCACGCACGCCCATGGTGATGGCGCCTGCGGCTTTGACTTTGGCGATGGTGTCATTGGCTTGCGCGAATGCGGTGCCGGTCAACAAAGTGGCAACAGCCAAGGTGAGGAGATGCTTTTTCATGTGGAGCTCCGGTGTAGATGAGAGACGAATAAAAACTGCATTCTAGAGACAAGCTTGCAAGGGGAATCCCTAGACTGCGTCTGCCCGTGGCGATGACTTAAAACGTTGCCGACAGCGTTGTCACCACACCACCCGATGTGATCTTGCGGACTTTGGCGTACCACTGGTCTGACACATACAAATTGCCCGCGTTGTCCATGGTCAAGCCTGTGGGGGTGTTGAATTTAGCCGCGGTACCCGTGCCATCGGTGCTGCCTGCTGTGCCAACCGTGCCGGCAAAGGTGGTCACCACGCCAGAGCTGATCACCACCTTACGAATCACGTGATTGGATGAATCGGCTACAAACAGATTGGTGCCATCGGTGGCAATACCTGCCGGATTGTTGAATGTCGCGGCCGTTCCTGTGCCATTGGCTGAACCAGCCGTCCCCACCGTGCCTGCCAAGGTGGTCACAGCCCCCGCTGAACTGATGACGCGGATGGTTTGGTTCAAGGTGTCGGTGATGTACAGGTTGTTGCTGGCGTCTACCGCAATGCCAAATGGATAGTTAAAACGGGCAGAAGAACCGCTGGCGTTGTCGGCAGAGCCTATCGTGCCCGCGTAACCCGCAATCGTTGTCACGACCCCAGATGTGATGTCTATTTTGCGAACGGTTTGGTTGTAAGTGTCCAGTACATACAAATAATTACCGGCACCTGTGATGCCTTTGGCCACGCTAAAAAGCGCCGCCGTACCCGTGCCATCTGTGGTACCGGCAGTGCCTGCCGTTCCTGCCAATGTGGTGGTGACACCTACAGTGGTGACTTTTCTGATGGTGTAGTTGTCTGTGTCTGCCACATACAGGTCGCCACCTAAAAAGGTCACCGCAAAAGGTTCGTAAAACCTGGCGGCATTGCCCGTCCCGTTGGTACTCCCCGCATTGCCTGCAAGGCCAGCCAAAGTGGTGACAGCATTTGAGGTGAGATCCACCGCTTGAATGGTTTGATTGTCTGCGTTGGCTACATAGAGCTTGGTGGGTGTTGCGGGGTTGTCTAACGTTAAGCCGATGATGGCGGAAGCAGGCGTCGATGTGCCGCCGCCACCGCCGCCACACGCAACCAAAATTACCGAAAGTGCTAAGAGCGAAAGGGTTTTGATCAGCTTCACGATGGACTCATTTCTTGCAAGTTGCTAGGTCTAGCTGATGGTAATGGGTTTGCGCTTTATTTAGATGCGATGCGCATGTAAAAACCCCACCGTGTTGCCACGGTGGGGTTTCAGACTTTTAAATCCTTAACTGGCTAAGCCAGCGTGGGGATTAGAAGTTGTGGTTGATACCAAACATGCTACGAACGCGCTTGAGATCAGTAGTAGATGCACCTTGAGTTTGGCTGTAAGGGTTGGTGGAAGCTGGCAACACTGTTCCCAAAACGTTAGCTTGGTCATCAAACTGCTCGTAGCGAGCAACCAAGGCTGTGTTCTTGCTCAAAGCATAGTTGTAACCAATACCTGTGAAGGTAGACTTTTGACCATTCTTAGTGTTAGCCGAAGCTTGTTCTTTCACGCTGCCAGTAGCTACAAACACAGTGTGTGGGCCTGTAACGTATTGCACGTTCAAGAACTGAGCCGAACGGTTAGAGTAGTCAGCTGTGCTGCCTGTTGTAGCAGTGCCAATTGCACCCAAAGTAGTCTTTTGCAGAGCACCGCTCACCAAGAAACCATTGCCCAAGTCGTAGCTACCAGCGAACGAGTTTTGCTTGTTGTCTTGGCTTGCATCACCTGAATAAGTAGCAACAGTGTACGCTGTAGTACCGTAGCAAGGGTTGTTAGCTGAAACAGCAGTAGGGGTCGCTGTGTTTGTGGTTCCAGTGGTGGTTACTGCTGCACAGAATGCGCTCAGGCTAGTGCGCGAAGTAACAGCTGCCAGCTTCATAGGACCTTGAGCGTATTTCAAGCCCAGTTCTTTAGCGCCAACTTGGTTGTTCAAGCCAACACCCAAAGATGTTGTGGTTGTTGCAACACCGTTAGCTGTAACTTTAGGTGTGCCGCTGTCTTGCTTGGCAGCGTAGATGAACGAACCTTCAAAACCGTTCATCGTAGGTGTGATGTAGCGGAAGCTGTTGGCCCAACGAACAGAAGACATTGTGGGATCAGCACCTAACACCGTACCGTAACCGCCACCGAAAGATGTGCCTTGCAGGGGAGCTGCAGTCAGTTGCGAGTAGACCAGGCCAGCGTTGTTTAATGCGCCGAATGCGAAGTCACCCATAGGGCTGCGCAAGCCAACTGCCAACTCACCGTTACCCCAAGTGCTTGCAACGCCAGTGGTTGTCTTATAAACAGGGTTTGTGTTAGCGACTGGAGATGCTGTTGTAGAGACAACAGCTGTTGCATTGCCATACGCGGGCAAGATGCCTTGGTTGGCAGCGTTGTTCATGATGCTGAGGTCATTCTCAACACGGAAGTAAGCAGCCATGCCGCCACCCAGGTCTTCCAAGCCACGGATGTTGATCTGTGTTGTGCCAGAACCGTTTTGGTCAATGCCCTTAACGCTCACACCTTTCCAGCTGTTGGCTTGGTAGCCAGCGTTAAAGTTACCCTGGATTTCGACACCAGGCTTACCAGTTGTAGTTTGTGCAGAAGCAGCAATTGCGGTCAATGCTGCGATAGCAACGAGGGTTTTTTTCATTTCAAGGTTCTCCAAGGTTTGAACAAGGTCTCCGGTCGCCCGGGACAACCTCCGTTTTCGGGAAGTTGCCGCTATTGAACCAGAGAGCGCTCGCTCTATCTATGACAAGGCTCAAAAATAAGCGATTTCCGTTGCAACAACGCAACAACACCTGTGAAACTCGCCTGGTTTACAGGGGCAGACCTTGGTTTCAAAGGGTTAACCCGGAACGCACCAACTGGCCAAGTAAACTTGCATCATGGACGCTTTACTCTCCGCCGCTGACCGAGCCTTGCGCACCGTGTTTGCCAAACACCATGCGAGCCGCCCTACGCCAGAAGTGTCTTCGACAGGCACGGAGCTAGCAGTCCCCTTAAGTGACGCTCAAAAACAAGCGTCGGCGGCCTTGATGCGCGTGAACCACGTAGGCGAGGTGTGCGCCCAAGCGCTGTACACCGCACAGGCCTTGGCAACGCGAGACGCCACATTGCGCGCCCACTTGCTCGCGGCAAGCAATGAAGAAACCGACCATTTGGCATGGACTGAAGAACGGCTCCAAGCACTCGGGGGGCGTACCAGCTTGCTCAACCCTCTGTGGTACCTGGGTGCGTTTGGCATTGGCTACGCAGCGGCCAAATTAGGCGGCGATCGGGTGAGCTTGGGGTTTGTGGTGGAAACCGAGCGCCAAGTGGAGGCCCACTTGCAAAGCCATTTAGAGCAGCTCCCAGCGCAGGACACGGCGTCGCGCGCCATCGTGGCGCAAATGAAGGCGGATGAAATCAAGCATGCGCAAGAAGCGTCGGCGGCGGGTGCCAGCGAGCTTCCCGCCCCCGTCAAAAGCCTGATGCGCTTGGCGGCCAAGGTGATGACCACCGTGGCGCACCGAATTTAATCAAAACTCAAGCCTCGACCAGCTCAAAACTGGTAGTGATTTCAGCTGTTTTTCCCAACATGATGCTGGCCGAGCAGTACTTGTCGTGGCTCATGGCAATGGCACGCTCCACCGCGGCCGCTGGCACGCCTTTGCCGGTCACGGTGAAGTGCATATTGATTTTGGTAAAGACTTTGGGGTCTTCTGAAGCGCGTTCGCTCACGATCTTGACGCTGCAACCGCGCACGTCGTGACGGCCACGTTTCAAGATCAACACCACGTCATAGGCGGTGCAGCCACCGGTGCCTGCCAGCAACATTTCCATCGGACGCGGTGCCAAGTTTTGCCCCCCGTTTTCGGGCTTGGCGGCATCGGGCGCGCCATCCATCGCTACCACGTGGCCGCTGCCGGTTTCGGCGACAAAGCCCATGCCTGAGCGGGTGCCACTGTGGCCGGTCCAACTGACGGTGCATTCCATGTTTTTCTCTCCTGTGATCTGATGCCCAATTGTCTGACAAATGTTGCAGTGCAACAGAAAATGTATACACTAGAGGCTTGTCTCCTCCACCCTCAAAAGTGGATTCAGCCCCAAGTTGCAAAACTTGGGGCTTTTTTTTGCAGCTAAACCATGCTGATAACCAAACGCTTACCGCAAGCCTGTGCGTATCGACGCAATGTACTGAGCGATGGCGCATGGTTTCGGTTGCCCAGACTTGATTCAATTCTTGCCAGCACAGGCTGACTGACACCCATGCGTTGCGCCACATCGGCCTGGGTCAGACCTGCATCCTTGCGCGCTTTCAGCAGTTCTGCCAACGCAGCAAACTCATCGTCTAAGGCGTCATATGCACGTTGAAACTCAGGATCAGAAAAGCGCCTTTGTGCAGCCGTTTGTTTTGGATGAAACGCAACAGGTTTGAATTTTTCTCGATTCATGTCACTCATGAAATACCTCTTTCATACGTTGCCTCGCCAAACGAATTTCTTTCATTGGTGTTGCCTGTGATTTTTTAATAAAGCCATGCAAGATGACAATTCGCTGCCCCTTCATGCAACAAAAGAACGCTCGACCAATACCTTCTAGACCGCGCGCTCGAATTTCAAACAGCCCATCACCCATAGACTTTGTGTAAGGCATGCCAAGGTTGGGGCCGCTCAGCACCATTTGTTCAGAAATACGCACAAAGCTGGCATAAATACCAACCGGCCATCTTTCAATCTCAGTCTGCACAGAGACTGCAAAGAACAGAATTTCATAGCTCATATTTTATAGCATGTATGCAATATTTACACATCATCAGTTCCGTTACTTTCTAGCAAATACCAAGACAGAACACATCGCAAAACTCAGAAATTGAGCCCCAGCGGCTTAAGAGACAATCAGTCCATGTCTACCCGCACCCCCAAGCCCCGCGCCCTGCAGCCCGCTGATTACCTGAAAAAAATCTTGACCGCCCGTGTGTATGACGTGGCGACCGAATCTGCGCTGGAGGTGGCCAAAAACCTCAGCCGCCGCATTCACAACACCGTGCTGTTAAAGCGCGAAGACCAGCAGCCCGTCCACAGCTTCAAGCTGCGTGGTGCGTACAACAAGATGGCGCACCTCACGCCTGAGCAGCTCAAAAAAGGCGTCATCTGCGCCTCTGCCGGTAACCATGCCCAAGGCGTGGCCTTGGGCGCGAAGCGCTTGGGTACCAAAGCCGTCATCGTGATGCCCATCACCACCCCCGGTGTGAAGATTGAAGCTGTTAAAGCCCTGGGAGGCGAGGTGGTTCTGGCGGGTGAAAGCTATTCCGACGCCTACCAACACGCGGCCATGCTGGAAAAGAAAAACGGCATGACCTTTGTGCATCCGTTTGACGACCCCGATGTCATCGCCGGTCAAGGCACCATCGCCATGGAAATGCTGCGCCAGCACCAAGGTCCGCTCGATGCCGTGTTTGTGGCCATTGGCGGCGGCGGCTTGATTGCGGGCGTGGCTAATTACATCAAGGCGGTACGCCCCGAAATCAAGGTGATCGGCGTGCAAATGGACGACTCGTCGGCCATGATGCAGTCGGTGCAACAAGGCAAGCGCGTCACCTTGCACGACGTGGGTTTGTTCTCGGACGGCACGGCGGTCAAGCTGGTGGGCGAAGAAACTTTCCGTGTCTCAAAAAACCTGGTCGACAGCTACATCACCGTCGACACCGACGCCGTGTGCGCAGCCATCAAAGACGTGTTTGTGGACACCCGCAGCATCGTCGAACCAGCAGGCGCCCTGGCGGTAGCGGCGATCAAGCAATACGTGGCCGAGCACAAAACCAAGGGCGAAACCTATGCCGCGATTTTGTGCGGCGCCAACATGAACTTTGACCGTTTGCGCTTTGTGGCCGAGCGCGCCGAGGTGGGCGAAGAGCGCGAGGCCTTGTTTGCGGTGACCATTCCCGAGCAACCTGGCAGCTTGCGCCGTTTTTGCGAATTGATCGGCAAACTGCCCAGCTTTGGCGGTGGCAAAACACCACGCAGCGTGACCGAGTTCAATTACCGCATGAGCGACCAAGCCAAGGCCCATGTCTTTCTCGGCTTGACCACCGGCGTGAAGGGCGAAAGCGGCAAGATGGCAGCGCATTTCACCAAGAGCGGGTTTGAGGCGATTGATCTGACGCACGACGAACTGGCCAAAGAACACATCCGCCACATGGTGGGCGGCCACTCGAGTTTGGCGCACGAAGAGCGCATCCTGCGCTTTGAGTTCCCCGAGCGTCCGGGCGCCTTGATGAAGTTTTTGCTCGCCATGCGCCCCGGCTGGAACATCAGCCTGTTCCACTACCGCAACCAGGGCGCGGACTACGGCCGCATCCTGATGGGTTTGCAAGTGCCCAAAGCCGACAACAAGGCCTTTGCCAAGTTCCTGGCTGAATTGGGTTACCCCTATGTGGAAGAAACCCAGAACCCGGCCTACCGCTTGTTCTTACAACGCTAACGAGACAGCACATGGCCGCGAGGCATGCGGTCGCTAACAAAAAGGCGCTCTGGAGAGCGCCTTTTTTTTATTTGTTCACGGGAAGGTCAAGCGTCAAAGTCGGCGCCCCGTCTAGGGCAACCCCAAGGCTCACGCGTCGGCCTTGGGCGGACTGCAAAACCAAGCCATCGCTCACCACCGCGCCCACACGAAACGGTTTGGCGGGTTTGCCATCCACGGCAATAAGTGCAGCCCCTGCATTGGGGCCGCCAGCCAACACACCTAGCAACTGAAAGCGACTGGCCAAGCTAGGTGCGGCCACAACTTGCGCAGGTGCGACACCCAAGCTGCGTGCGACGGCTGTTGCGTCAAGCTCAGGCATAGGTTGCGGCTCAGCACGGGTCACGCTGGACACATCGCTAGGAGCTGTCCAGCGCAACACCCAGGTCACGGCGCTGAACGCGACCAGCGCCCACACCACCAAGCTCAGCCATTTCATCAATGCATCACCAGACACGCCTCGGCCTAAAGACAACGAGGGCACGGCAGCAAATGAAGGGCGTTGACGAAGCATGCGCGGATTATGATTCATGCATGAATACCCTCAAGCCCACCCCCAATCACCCAAAGCACCCCAAGCGTCAACGCGGTTTCACGCTGATTGAGTTGATGGTGGTTCTGGCCATCATCGGCGTTTTGGCCGCGCTGGTGGTGCCCAATGTGCTCAACCGCGCGGATGACGCACGGGTCACCGCCGCCAAAACCGATGTGGGCAACTTGGTGCAAGCCCTCAAGCTCTACCGCTTGGACAACCAAAACTACCCCACCGCAGAGCAAGGCCTGAACGCCTTGGTGGTCAAGCCCACGGTGGGACCTGCGCCGCTCAACTGGAAGCCCTACATTGACAAACTCCCCAACGACCCCTGGGGTCGTCCTTACCAGTACATGAACCCTGGTGTGAAGGGCGAAGTCGACGTACTCTCCCTCGGCGCAGACGGTCAGGCTGGCGGCGAAGGCAAAAACGCCGACATCGGCAGCTGGCAATAAGGCACCACGCGCAAGTCCGTCATGCAGCGCCAACGCGGCCTCACCCTGTTGGAGCTGTTGGTGGTGCTGGCCATCATCGGCTTTGCCATGGCTGGGGTGAGTCTGTCGCTGCGTGACAGCGGCCAAAGCCAACTCGAACGCGAAGCACAGCGCTTGGTCGCCCACCTAGAAGCCGCCCGCGCGCAATCGCGCACCAGCGGCGTGGCACAGGTGTGGCGCATCACGCCTCAGGGCTACGAGATCGTCAGCATGCCAGCCGGAGCAGGCGCGCCCCAACGCCAAGCCACATGGTTGAACGCCAGCACACAGGCGCACATCCAGCCACTGTCCAAAGCTGCGGACAGCGCTCCCAGCGCCGACGTCGTGGTGCTAGGCCCCGAACCCATCATCCCGCCAGCGAGCATCACGCTGAGCGTATCTGCCTCTGCGACGAACACAGCGCGCGCAGCACCCAGCCTGCGCATCGCCACCGACGGGCTGACACATTTTCAGGTTGTGCCATGACACGCGGCGAAAGGGGTTTCACGCTGATTGAGGTATTGGTCGCCCTGGCCATCGTGGCCATGGCTTTGGCCACGGGGCTCAAAGTCAGCGGGGCACTCACACGCAATGCGCAACGCCAAACCGATGTGCTGCTGGCCCAGCTGTGTGCAGACAACGCCATCCAACAACTGCGTTTGTCGCAACAGTTGCCGGGTGTGGGCGATACCCGTGTGTCTTGCGTGCAAGTAGCGCGCACCTTCGAAGTGGCCTTGAGCGTGCGCACCACGCCCAACCCTGCCTTTCGCCGCGTAGATGCCCAGGTGTTCGACGCCGCCACCCCCGTGCTGCGCACCACCACTGTGTTGGGACGTTACTGATGACGCATTCACAGAAACAACAACGCGGCTTCACCCTGATTGAGCTGTTGATTGCCATCACCCTCATGGCTGTTTTGGCAGGACTGAGCTGGCGAGGACTGGACACCTTGGCGCGCACGCGCGAGAACACGCAAACGCGCATTCAGAAAATTGCCGTGGTGCAAACCGTGCTTGCTCAATGGCAAGCCGATTTAGACGCCATGCAAGCCGTGCCCAAGGTGAGTGATGCAGGTGTGTTGTGGGACGGGCGGGTGCTGCGCATCACCCGCCGCGCCAGCACCGCCACTGCAACAGGTGCCGATGCTGGCCTGTGGGTGGTGGGCTGGACACAACGCAACGGCCAATGGCTGCGCTGGCAATCGCCGGCCGTCACCACCAGCGTGCAACTGCAACAGGCTTGGCGTCAGGCCGAACGCTGGGGACAAAACCCAAGCACGGACGACCGCGTGTTTGAAACCGTCCTGCTGCCACTAGACCAATGGCAGCTCAGTTACTTTCGGGGCAACGCGTGGAGCAACCCGCTGTCAAGCGCTGCCACCAGCGACACCAGCAGCCCTGGCGCCTCGACAAGCAACAACACGCCACCCGATGCCATCCGTCTGCTGATCGACGTGCCTGCACACAGCGGCTTGAGCGGGCGTTTGACGCTCGACTGGGTGCGGCCCAATTTCAGCAACACCAAGTCATGAAGCCGGCCTTCCGTCCCCTTTACAAACAGCAAGGTGCGGCACTGCTAGCGGCCATGCTCACCGTGGCCTTGGTGGCCACCTTGGCCGCTGGTGCACTGTGGCAGCAATGGCGCACAACGGAGGTTGAAAGCGCCGAACGCCAACGCACCCAAGCCCGTTGGTTGCTCAACGGTGCGCTCGATTGGGCGCGTGTCATCTTGCGTGAAGACGCGCGTGCAAGCGGCGCCAACGCCAGTACCGACCACTTGGCCGAACCGTGGGCTGTGCCTTTGCAAGAGGCGCGCTTGTCGAGCTTCTTGTCAGCCTTGCCCGATGGCAGTGGGGATTTAGAAGATGCCAACTTAGCGCAACAGGTGTTTTTATCTGGGCAAATCAGTGATTTGCAAGCGCGCCTGAACGTCAACAATTTGCTGCAAGGCGACAAAATAGACAGCACCACCCTCGCGTCATTCGAGCGTTTGTTCGACGCACTGGGTGTACCGGCCCAACAATTGCAGTTGCTCACCCAAGGTCTGCAAGCTGCGCAACGCCAAAGCGAGGGCGCCCCTCTGATGCCGCAACGGGTGTCGCAACTGGCCTGGCTCGGCCTCTCGCCCGCTACGCTGGCTGTGCTGGAGCCGCACATTGCCTTGCTGCCTGGCAACACCCCCGTCAATGTCAACACCGCCACGCTTCAGGTCCTCTATGCCAGCGTGCCGGGCTTGAGCATGTCCAACGCACAGCGTTTGATCGCTCAGCGCGCCAGCACCCATTGGTCGAACCTGGATATGTTTCAAAAGGCCGCTGGACGCACCAACCTAGACAGCACACACAGCGTGAGCACGCGTTATTTTGAAGTCGTGGGCCGCTTGCGCATGCCTCAAACCACACTGCAAGAACGCTCGCTGGTGCAACGCGACAATGTCGATTTGAAAGTACTGTGGCGCGATTCAGGACAATGGGCGCAAACAGCTCTGCCCGTGTCACGCCAAGGCGGTTTGGCGTCTCTACAATGACTGTTTTCATGTTGATCATTGCCCTGCCCCACACCGCTGCACAAGCCACCTCTGGCTATGCCCATGTGCACTCCGATGGGCAATCGGTGCTGCGCAGTGCCACAGGCGCAGCCGCCACGTTGTCGGCGCATGCGGGTGAAGTGGTGGCGGTCGTCCCCCACAGCCGTCTGTCATGGTTCACCGTCCAACTCCCCCCCAGCAGCCAGGGTCCGCGCTTGCGCGAAGTTCTCCACGGGCTGCTGGAAGATCGTTTGCTCGACGAATTGGTGCAACTGCACATCGTGCCCGAACCGCAAGCCACAGCCATCGCACGCAGCGGCGGTCATGCGCGGGTCGCCGTGTGCGACAAACAATGGCTGCGCGAGGTGCTTGCCCCCTTGCAATCAGCAGGCATCACGGTGCAGCGCTTGGTGCCCGAGTTCAGCCCCACCGACACGCCTGTGCTGCATGTCATGGGCACGCCCGATCATTCGCAATCCGTGCTCACGCACAGCGCGGGCGTGACCTTGCTGCCGCCCAACACCGCGCAGTGGCCCGCGTTTTTTGAAGTTCATCAACCCGACTTACAAATTCAAGCCGAACCTGCCATGGTGGCGCGTGTGCAACAGTTGCTGCAACGCCAGCCCATGCTGCAAAGCACCGCCCAGCGTTGGGTGACCGCCAGCCAATCGGCATGGAACTTGGCACAAGGTGAATGGGCCCAAGGACGCCAACAACGCCTGTGGCGTCAACTGCAAGCGGCTTGGCAGACCTTGTGGCACGCGCCCGCTTGGCGCCCTGTGCGTGTGGGTCTGTGGACCTTGTTGGCGGTACAAGTCATCGGGCTCAATGCCCTGGCTTGGCGCGAACAGCGCGACCTGCAGGCCCAACAAGCCGCCCTGCACACCGTGTTGAAAACCACCTTCCCATCAGTGACCTTGGTGATTGACGCACCCTTACAAATGCAACGCGAAGTCGAAGCATTGCAGCAACGCGCAGGCAACGGCACGAACACCGATTTAGAGCCCTTGCTTGCAGCCTTGGGCACGGTGCTCCCAGCTGGGCAAATGCCCGCTCAGTTGCACTTTGTGAACCAGACCTTGCGCATTCAGGGCCTGACGCTCGACACCCCGCAAGCCAGCGCCGCACAAGCGTCGCTGCACAGCCGTGGCTTGAACCTGCGTCAAGAGAACAACGATGTGTGGCTGTTGCAAGCGGAGGCTGCACGATGAACGCCGCAGCACCCAACTTGATCAGAACAGCACTCGCCACACGCTGGGCCAAGTTGTCACCGCGTGAACAACGCGGGCTGTCTTGGCTCGGGGTGTTGCTGGCCGTGTTGCTGTTTTGGCGCATCGCCCTGGCACCCGCCTTGGACACCCTGCACAGCAGCGAAACACAGCGCGCCCAACTCACACAACAGCTGGGCCACATGCAGGCATTGCAAGCGCAAGCACAAGCGCTGCAACAACGCCCCATGCTGTCACGCGATGAAGCGCTGCGCACTTTACAAGGCCTGAGCCAACCCTTGGGCAAACAACTCGAACTCACGGTTCAAGGCGAACGCGTGTCGGTACAGATCAAAACCATGCCGGCATCAGCCTTGGCGCAGTGGCTCAACCAAGCAAGGACCCAGGCACAAGTGCTGCCCCAAGAAGCCCATTGGGTACGCCAGACGGGCCCGCAGTGGGACGGCACGCTGGTGCTTCGCTTGCCCAGCGCCAACGCTCCTAACAAGGGCAGCACACCGTGAGTCGCGGCATGCGCTGGGCAGGATGGGGCGCTGCCGTGGGATGCGTCACGGCCTTGATCACACAAGCGCCAGCCCATTGGCTGGCCAACGCCGTGGCTCAAGCCAGCCACCAACGGGTACTGCTCACCCAAGCCCAAGGCACGGTGTGGCATGGTTCGGCCGTGTGGGTGTTGAGCGATGGACAGCCCGATGCCCCATCGGCCATGGCACTGCCATCGCGCCTTCAATGGCAACTGAGCCCACACATCGACTGGGCTCATCTCAGCCTAGGCCTGCGGACACAGCTGAGCAGCGCCTGTTGCACCCCACAACCTCTGGTGGCAGACCTGACCCCAGGTTGGCAGGGCGTGCGCGTCCACATCCCCGCCCATGCTTCGAACTGGCCCGCCCATTGGCTGGTCGGCTTGGGCGCGCCCTGGAACACGGTGCAACCCGAAGGCCAATTGCAATTCAGCACAGCAGGCTTGACACTCCAGCGGCAAGCGGGCCAGATGCATCTCGAGGGTCAAGCGCAGCTGCAAGTGCAGCAACTCTCCACCCGTTTATCGACCTTGCAACCCTTGGGCAGCTACCGGATACGGGTGCAAGGGGGTGACACAATGGCTGTGAAGCTCGACACCCTCGAAGGCAAGTTGCAGTTGCAGGGCGTTGGGCAGTGGCTCCACGGCCGTTTGCGTTTCAAGGGCGAAGCTTCGGCACAGCCCGAGTTCGAAGCGGCGCTGTCTAATTTATTGAACATCCTCGGCCAACGCCTGGGAACCAAGTCGGTCATGGAACTGGGTTGATACAACGACGTCATCGCGTATATGCCACACCAACACACACCTCTTTCAACACGCGCGCCCTTGGCTTCTTTGGGTGTGCGCTCAGCTTTATGGCTGGCCATCAGCCTGTGGCTCAGCCCTGCGGTAGGCGATTGGGCATCGGCGCATGCTGCCCCGCCTGCTAAAAAAACGGCCTCGGCTGAACCCATCACACTCAACTTTGTGAATGCCGAGATCGAGTCGGTCGCCCGCACCCTGGCCACGCTGTCCAACCGCAACTTGGTGGTCGACCCGCGTGTCAAAGGCACGATCAACCTCAGCACCGAGTTGCCCGTGTCGCCCAACGAAGCGTGGAGCCAGTTTCTGGCAGCACTGCGCTTGCAAGGTTTTGCCATGGTCGAGACCAAGGGCCTGTACAAAATCGTGCCGGAAGCCGATGCCAAACTGCAAGGCGGTGCCGTGCAAGAGATTGAGCGCGGCAGCAGCAACGGCGGCAGCGGACAAATCGTCACCCACATCTTCAAGCTCAACTTTGAGCAAGCCAACAACTTGGTACCCGTGTTGCGCCCGCTGATCAGCCCCAACAACACGCTCAATGCCAACCCGAGCAACAACACCCTCGTCATCACCGACTACGCCGACAACTTGCAACGCATTGCCCGCATCATCGCGGCGCTTGATGTATCCAATGCCAGCGATGTGGAGGTGATTGCCCTCAAGCACGCGATCGCGGTGGACTTGGCGCCCTTGGTCACACGCCTGATCGAGCCTGGCAACAATCCTGCTGCACCCGCTGCAACGCCTGGCCAAACGGGGACCGAGTACAAAACCACGCTGCTGGCAGAACCCCGCAGCAACACCTTGATCTTGCGCGCTGCCAACCCTGCACGTGCAGCCTTGGTGCGCTCCTTGGTCGACAAGCTGGACCAACCCGGCAGCAACAGCCCCAGCGGCAACATCCATGTGGTGTATTTGAAGAACGCCGACGCCACCAAGCTGGCCACCACCTTGCGGGCGGCGATTGGCGGCGAAGCTCGGGGCAACCTCGCCTTGGCCACCGCGAACCTTGCCCCTCCCCCGCCTGCCAACACACCCAACAGCGCTTCTGGCGGCATCAGTGCCGTACAAGGCGCTGCCACAGGCGGCCAAATTCAGGCCGACACGGCCACCAACTCGCTGATCATCACCGCCCCCGAACCGCAGTACCGTCAATTGCGCGCCGTGATTGACATGCTCGACCAACGCCGCGCCCAAGTGATGGTGGAGAGTTTGATTGCCGAGGTCAACGCAGACAAAGCCTTGCAAATGGGGATTCAATGGCAAGGTGCCTTGGGCTCTAATGGAATTGCAGGCACCAATTTTGGATCGACCGGCAACATTGTGGGCCTATCCCAGGGAGGCACGACAGCAGCCACAACGGGCATTGGCGCCGGCATGAACATTGGCACGATCCGCAACGTCAACGGCAACACCGTGCTCAGCAGCTTGGCGAATTTCTTAGAGACCAGCGGCGACGCCAACATTCTCTCCACCCCGAATTTGCTCACCCTTGACAACGAGGAGGCCAAGATCGTGGTGGGCCAAAACGTGCCTTTCATCACCGGCTCGTACAGCAACCCCACCACAGCGGGCACCAACCCGTTTCAAACCGTGGAGCGCAAAGACGTGGGTTTGACCTTGAAAGTCAAACCTCAAATCAGTGAAACCGGCACCGTCAAGATGACCGTGTTTCAAGAAGTCTCCAGCGTGGACTACTCCAAGGCCAGCACGATTGGCTTGATCACCAACAAACGCAGCATTGAGTCCAATGTCTTGGTTGATGACGGCTCCATCATCGTCTTGGGTGGCTTGCTGTCGGACGAATACGCTGGCAATGCCAGCAAAGTACCCGGCCTGGGCGACATTCCTGGCTTTGGCTGGTTGTTCAAGAGCGAAAGCCGCACCCGCAGCAAGAAAAACCTGATGGTGTTCTTGCGTCCCGTGGTGGTGCGCGATGCCGCGGCCTCCGACTCATTGAGCACCAACCGTTACCAACAAATGATGGGGCTGCAACGCACGGCAGTGCCCTCGTTCAACCCCTTGCTCGAAACAGGTCCCGGTCCCACACTGCCAGCCTTGCCACCCAAAGCAGCCCCTGCACCTGCTGCTGCACCCGCCGCCTCAGCCCCATAAGCCATGCGCCGTCCGCTGCCCTACGCTTTTGCCCGCACCCACCAGCTGTTGCTGGAGGACGATGGCCACACGCTCACGCTGTGGCACAGCGATGCGCCGGACCTGAGTGCATGGAGCGAGGTGACGCGTCGTCACAGCGTGCAGTCGTTTGAATACACCGACAAGGTCAGCCTCGCCCAACGCATCAGCGAAGCCTACGCCCAAGCGGACAGCAACGCCGCTGCCGTGGTCAGCGAGGTAGAGAGCGACGCCGATCTCACGCGCATGATGCAAGAGCTGCCCGCCGTGGAAGACTTGCTCGAAGCCGCCGACGACGCGCCCATCATCCGCATGTTGAACGCTTTGCTGACGCAGGCGGCACGCGATGGCGCGAGTGACATTCACATCGAACCGTATGAGCGCCACAGCAGCGTGCGTTTCCGTGTGGACGGCACGCTGCGCGAAGTGGTGCAACCCAACCGCGCCTTGCACGCGGCGCTGATTTCGCGCCTGAAGATCATGGCGGAGTTGGACATTGCCGAAAAGCGTTTGCCACAAGACGGTCGCATTTCTTTGCGCCTGGGCCAACGCGCAATTGACGTGCGCGTTTCCACCTTGCCCAGCGCGCACGGCGAACGCGCCGTGCTGCGTTTGCTCGACAAAACAGAGAGCAAACTCACGCTGCAAGCGGTCGGGATGGAAGGCGACACCTTGCGCCGCTTTGAGGCGCTGGTGCACCAGCCCCACGGCATCATCTTGGTCACCGGCCCCACGGGTTCGGGCAAAACCACCACGCTGTACGCCGCACTGCAAGGGCTGGATGCGCAGCGCAACAACATCATGACGGTGGAAGACCCGATTGAATATGAACTGGCTGGCGTGGGCCAAACCCAGGTGAATCCCAAAATTGATTTGGACTTTGCCAAAGCCCTGCGCGCCATCCTGCGCCAAGACCCCGACATCATCATGATTGGCGAGATCCGCGACTACGAGACGGCGCAAATCGCCATACAAGCCTCGCTCACCGGCCACTTGGTGTTGGCCACGCTGCACACGAATGACGCCGCCAGCGCTGTGACCCGTTTGACCGATATGGGCGTGGAGCCCTTCTTACTCAGCTCCTCGTTGCTGGGTGTGTTGGCCCAACGTCTGCTGCGCAAGACCTGCACCCATTGCGCAGGCAAAGGCTGCGAGGTCTGCGGCCACAGCGGCTACCAAGGCCGCACCGGTATTTTTGAATTGCTCACCACCAACGACGACATTCGCGCCCTCATCCACAACCAAGCCAGCGAAGCGCAGCTGCGCGATGCGGCTTTGCGCAACGGCATGACGCTGATGCGTGAAGACGGCGAACGTTTGGTGCGTCAAGGCATCTCCACCCCCGAAGAGCTGGTGCGTGTGACGCGCGACTGAGCGCAGCAGCCCCACGCCACGCACCATGCCCGCCTACGCTTTCGAAGCCCTCGACCCCCAAGGCCAAACCCGACGTGGCGTGTTAGAGGCCGAGACCGCACGCGCAGCGCGCAGCCAATTGCGCGCCCAGGATTGGGTGCCGCTCAAGGTCGACCCGGTGCAACGCCAAAGCAGCGGCTTGAACACCGTGATTTGGGAAAGCAAGGTGTTCAGCCACACGGCACTGGCCGTGTGGACGCGTCAACTCGCGGGCTTGGTCAGCGCGGGCTTACCGCTGGAGCGGGCCTTGAGCGCTTTGGCCGAAGAAGCCGACACACCGCGCCAACGCGACCTAGTGTCGGCATTGCGCACCGAGGTGAATGCAGGGGCACCGTTTGCCAAAGCTCTGGGGCAGCATCCGCGCGAGTTCTCGGCCATCTTCATCGCCGTGATTGGCGCGGGCGAACAAAGCGGCCATTTGGGTCTGGTGCTCGAACGCCTGGCCGACGATTTGCAAGAACAACAAAACCTGCGCGGCAAGCTCTTGGCCGCAGGTTTGTACCCGGCCATTGTGAGTTTGGTGGCCTTGGTCATTGTGTTGTTTTTGCTGGCCTATGTGGTGCCCCAAGTGGCCCAGGTGTTCAGCAGCAACCAGCAAGCCTTGCCGTTTTTAACCACCGCCATGCTGGCCCTCAGCGAAGCCGTGCAACAGTTTTGGCTCTGGGGCTTGCTGCTGGTCGCAGCAGCGGGCGTGGGCACGCACATGGCTTTGCGCCAGGCAGAGCTGCGACGCCGCTTTGACGCCGCCTGGCTGCAACTGCCTCTGGTGGGGCGCTTGGCCCGCGGCTACAACGCGGCCCGTTTTGCCAGCACCTTGGCCATGCTGGCAACAGCTGGGGTGCCGATTTTGAAAGCCCTGCAAGCGGCCGCCGACACTTTGTCGAACACCGCGCTGCGCCAAGACGCGCAAGACGCTTTGGTGCTGGTGCGCGAGGGCGCGCCTCTGGCCTCCGCCTTGGCGCAGCATCCCCGCTTTCCACGGCTTCTGGTCATGTTCTCGCGCCTGGGTGAACAAACCGGCACCTTGCCCACCATGCTGCAACGTGCCGCCACCCAATTGAGCGAAGAAGTTCAGCGCCGCGCCTTGCAATTGGCCACCATCTTGGAGCCCCTGCTGATCGTGGCCATGGGTGGCATGGTCATGCTGATTGTGCTGGCCGTGATGTTGCCCATCATTCAACTCAACCAATGGGTGAGATGAGCCTGTATTTGGAGAAAACACATGAGCGTTTCACTCGACGGTAAGTTGGTGGTGGCGATTTCATCGCGCGCCTTGTTTGACTTTGAAGAAGAAAACCAAATCTTCGAACAAGGCGATGATCACGCGTACATGAAGCTTCAACTCGATCGCCTGGAAACACCGGCCAAACCCGGCGTGGCGTTCTCGCTGGTTCAAAAGCTGCTCGCTTTCAACACGGCAGATAAACAGCGGGTCGAGGTGGTCATCCTCTCGCGCAACGACCCGGTCAGCGGCATGCGCGTGTTCCGCTCGGCCCAACATTACGGTCTGCCGATTCAGCGCGGCAGCTTCACGCGCGGCCAATCGCCGTGGCGTTATTTGCGACCGCTCAATGCCAACTTGTTTTTGTCGGCGCATTTGTCCGATGTGCGCGCGGCTCTGGATGCCGGCGTGCCTGCCGCCCAGGTGTATCCTCATTCAGCACATGCGTCCGATGCCAACCCACACGAAGTGCGCATCGCGTTTGACGGTGACGCCGTGCTGTTCAGCGACGAGGCCGAACGCGTCTACCAAGCCGAAGGTTTGAACGCGTTTCAGCAGCACGAAAAAGACAAAGCGGCCCAACCGCTGTCAGCCGGCCCCTTCAAACCTTTGTTGGCCGCACTGCAAGTGCTGCAACAAGCCGGCACGCCACACATGCGCATTCGCACCGCGCTGGTCACCGCACGCAGCGCACCCGCCCACGAGCGCGCCATTCGCACCCTGATGAACTGGAATGTGGAAGTGGACGAAGCCATGTTCTTGGGCGGCTTGGAAAAAGGCGAGTTCTTGCGCGAGTTCGAACCCGATTTCTTTTTTGACGACCAAACCGGCCACATCGAATCCGCCGCCCGTCACGTCCCTGCCGGCCATGTGGCCAGTGGCGTGCGCAACACCGAAGTCTGAACCCCATGAACGCATTGCGCACCGTCGCCGCCAACGTGGCGACCAATTGGCAAAAAAGCCGCCTCCAGCTCAGCCGTGTGTGGGCCTTGTCGCTGCCCTACTTTCAATCCGAAGAAAAGTGGCGGGCCCGTTTGCTGCTGGCAGCCTGTGTCGGTTTGAACCTGGGCATGGTCTACATGATGGTGTTGCTCAACGACTGGAACCGTGTGTTCTACGACGCGCTGCAAAACCGCAATGCCGAGGTGTTTTGGAAACAGCTGGGTGTGTTTGGCATCTTGGCCACCTGCTTCATCATCGTGGCCGTGTATCGCTTTTACCTGACCCAGTTGCTGGAACTGCGCTGGCGTGCCTGGATGACACGCGACTACCTGCAACGCTGGCTGTCACACCACACCTTCTACCAACTGGAGCTGCAGTCACAAGGCGGCACCGACAACCCCGACCAACGCATTCAAGAAGACGTGCAGCAGTTCACCGCCGACACCGTGGGCTTGTCGCTGGGTTTGTTGGATGCCAGCGTGACGCTGCTGAGCTTCATCGGCATTTTGTGGCACCTCTCGGGCGGCTTTAGCTTCACACTGGATGGCGCAACGTATGAGATTCCGGGCTTCATGGTCTGGATGGCCTTGGCCTACGCCCTGAGTGGCAGCCTGATCGGCCACTGGATTGGCCGCTCCATGGCGTCGTTGAACTTTGCCCAACAGCGCTACGAAGCCGACTTTCGTCACCACCTGATGCGCGTGCGCGAATACAGCGAAGCCATTGCCTTGGACCGGGGTGCCAAAGTCGAACGCGAATCCTTGCAGGTGCGGTTTGGTCATGTACTCGACAACTTCATGCGTTTGTTGCGGGTGCAAAAGCGCTACACCTGGTTCAACTCTGCGTACGGTCAAGCGGCGGTGGTGTTTCCGATGTTGGTGGCCTCACCGCGTTATTTCAGCGGTGCCATTCAACTCGGTGAGTTGATGCAAATCAGCTCGGCCTTTGGTCAAGTGCAAGAGTCCTTGAGCTGGTTCATCAGCAACTACAGCCGCTTGGCTTCTTGGCAAGCCACCACACTGCGTTTGACCAGTTTCCAGGATCAGATGCAAGCCATTGCCACGCCTGCCCTCGTTCACGCAGAAGCCACCTTAGCGAGAAAATCCACAGACGGTGTGGCATCCCCAGGCCTGAGCACCGCACCACTGACCGTCAGCTTGCCCAACGGCGAGGTGTTGCTGGCCCACACCACGCTGCATGTGGCAGCCGGCGACAGCGTGTTGATTCGTGGCCCATCGGGCTGCGGCAAATCGACCTTGCTGCGTGTGCTGGCTGGCATTTGGCCTTATGTGTCCTCGGCTGAAGCAGGCTCACCCAACGCACCGCTGGTCGATCTGCCCGAAGACAGCGTGTTCATGCCGCAACGCCCTTACTTTCCGCAAGGCAGTTTGCGCCAGGCTTTGGCGTATCCAGACTCAAGCGCGCACTACAGCGACGCGGCTTTGCAGCACGCCTTGCACGAGGCCTTGCTGCCGCACTGGGCAGACCAGCTCGACACCGAAGGCCATTGGACGCAACAGCTCTCGGGCGGCGAACAACAACGCTTGGCCTTGGCGCGTGTGTTGCTTAAGCGGCCACGCTGGGTGTTTGCCGATGAGATCACCAGCGCGCTGGACGAAGCTGGCGAGCAGAATTTGTATGAAAAACTGGGGGCGATGGTGCAATCACAGCATGGCGCCTTGGTGTCCATCGCGCACCGCCCCAGCGTGGCGGCGTACCACCATCAGCAATGGGTGTTCACCCCCGCACCTGAGGGCAGTGACGCCAAGTTTGTGCTGACCGCGCTTTAAGCGCGCCAGCGCTGCCAGCCTTGGGCGCGCAAATCGCACGCGGGGCAGGTGCCGCAGCCATAGCCCCAATCGTGGCGGTGCTCGCGGTCGCCCAGATAGCAGGTGTGGGTGTGCTCGACGATCAGGTCGACCAAGGCATCCCCGCCACCGCCATGAGCTTTTTGGCCGAGGTCGTAGGCCAGTTGCCAGGTCTGTGCTTTGTCGATCCACATCAAGGGGGTTTCGATCAGCAAGCGGCGGTCCATGCCCAACGACAAGGCAATTTGCATGGCCTTCATGGTGTCATCGCGGCAGTCAGGATAGCCCGAGAAATCGGTTTCGCACACGCCTGTCACGATCACATCTAAGTCGCGCCGGTACGCAAGCGCCGCAGCCAGCGTCAAAAACAACAAATTGCGCCCCGGCACAAAGGTGTTGGGCAAGCCCGAGGCTTCCATCTTGAAACTCATGTCACGGGTGAGCGAGGTCTCGCTTACTTGGCCCAACACGGCCAAGTCGAGCAGATGGTCTTCACCCAATTTAGAGGCCCATTGAGGGAACTGGGCGCGCACCTGGGCCAGCACCTGAATGCGGGCTTCTAACTCCACATGGTGACGTTGGCGGTAATCAAACGCCAAGGTTTCCACCCGCTCATACTGCGACAGCGCATGGGCCAAACAGGTGGTGGAGTCTTGACCACCCGAAAACAAGACGAGCGCGTTGCGATGGATGACGTTTTTCATTTCAGTTGCTTGGACTTTTCAGGCCATTGAAAAAACATGGGAAAGCGGCGCTCGACCAGGGGTGTGTCAAAACCCCAAGACAAGCAGCGTCCCAAATGTGGCGGTGGTTTGCTGGCATCGCCTGCGAACGAGGCCGAGACGGTTTGAAACGCTGCCGTGGCCATGTTGAACAGCAACTCGCGCAAATGCGTACAGCCTTTGACGTTGCCCAGGTGCTCGTCAATGGCACGGCGCCAGCCTGCCCCCAAGGTGTAGCCGACCAACTTTTGCATGGGGGCTTGGGTTTGTGGGCAATCATCATGGGGCACATGGTTCATGGCCACCGCAATTTCACGAATCACCAACTGCTGATCGACCGTGAGGCGAATCTCCATGTCGTGAATCGGTTCATGGGGCGCCCACGAAATTTCGCCGGGCACTTCAAACGGCACGTGCTTGGTGTCACGCAAATGGGCTTCGATGTCCCACAAGCCGTCTTCACGGCGGTAACCGTTGTAGACGACTTGGCGGAGGTGCTCAGGCGAGCGAGGTTGTGCAGGAGGGAGAGACAAAAGATCGCCTTTTCAATGACCGTCTTTGAGGGGGTAATGCGTCAACCGGTCGGCCAATGCAATGGCCAAGGCGCTGAACAAGAACGCAATATGAATGATGGTTTGCCACATCAACACTTTTTCGTCGTAGTTGGCGGCGTTGATGAAGGTCTTGAGCAAATGGATGGACGAAATGCCAATGATGGCCGTGCCCAGTTTGACCTTGAGCACTGCCGCATTGACATGGCTGAGCCACTCGGGTTGGTCGGGGTGGTCTTCCAAGTACATGCGCGAGACAAAGGTTTCGTAGCCGCCCACGATGACCATGATCAGCAGGTTGGAAATCATCACCACATCGATCAACCCCAACACCACCAGCATGATGAGCGATTCATTCAGACGCGTGACGGTCACATCGGAGTTGTAGCCAATGCTGACAACCAAGGCATCGAGGGCGGTACGGTTGCCCATGGCCGCTTCCAGCAAATGCACCAGCTCAACCCAGAAATGAAACACATACACCGCTTGCGCAGCGATCAGCCCCACATACAAAGGCAGCTGCAACCAGCGGCTGGCAAAGATGTAACGCGGCAAAGACGGCATTTCTTTCATACAAACCATTTCTAGCAAGTGAGGCTAAATTTTGCCTGAGCCCACATAAACTCCCAGACATGCTGTTTCATATTTTCTCTCTGCTGGTGCATGCCCTCGCCGGCCTCGTTGCGGGCACCTGTTTGCTACGTCTGTACATGCAGTGGCAACGCATCAACCTGTCGCTGCGCTCGGGCAACCCTTTGGCGCCTTTTATTTTTGCGCTGACCAATTGGTTGGTGATGCCTTTACGACGCGTGGTGCCCGCCTTAGGGCGTTTGGACACCGCCAGTCTGCTGGCCGCAGGCTTGGTGGTCGCAGCGAAGTTGGCATTGCTCAGCTTGGCGGCAGGGGCGGTGCCCAACGGGGTGGTCCTGCTTGGCGCCTGCGTGTTGGACCTGCTGAACCTGAGCGTTTCAGGTTTGGTCTGGCTGGTATTGGCCTATGCCGTGCTGTCGTGGGTGCGGGCGGGAAGCGATGTGGCCTACTTTTTGGCCCAATTGGTCGAGCCCTTGTTGCACCCCATTCGACGTGTGTTGCCGTTGATCGGCGGTATCGATCTATCGCCTTTGGCGCTGCTGCTGATCTTGCAAGTGTTGGAAATTGTCTTGCATGGCCTGCAAATGCCACTGATTTAGAGCGGTAAGCGCCATAATGTGGAGATATTTAACAAGCCAAATGGCCTAAGGACGAGTATGGCAGACGATGTGGTGGTTTCAAACAACTTGGTCATCGGCACGGGTGTGACCTTCAAAGGTTCTATCGCGGCGCCTGGCAAAGCCATCGTGAACGGCAACGTCACCGGCGAGCTGACGGCTGACGATTTGCTGATTGGCAAAGACGGTCAAGTCACTGGCGTGGTGAATGCGCGTGAGATTGATGTACACGGTGAGTTGAACCAAGACATTGTGTGCCGCGAACACATCTTGATCCACAACACAGGTCGCGTGTCGGGCACGATGGAATATTCAGAGCTTGAGATTCAACGCGGCGGTCAGTTCCGCGGCAACATGAAGCAGCGCTAAGCGCAGCAGGGGGATCACTCAATCCCCCAAGTCAATCAGGCCCGCCAGTTGGGCCTCACTCAGCGAAGACGGCAACGTGTAATCGGCCAACAACCAAGCGCAGGTGTGTTGTACCGCGGCTTCGCTCAGCACCTCGGACACCACCGCGCAGGCCGCCGAATCCAAGGCGGCAAAAGGTGTCTCCAGCATGACCACTTCCGCTTGGCTGGCCACAGCCGCCACCAAGCCCACTTTGCGACGCATGCCCGCCGACATCATGTGAAATGATTTGTGCAGATGCTCATCCAAGCGCAGGGCCTGCACCAAGTCATCTGCCAACGCCGTATTCCAGCGTGAAAATTTGTGCGCTTGCGTCGTCAGCCAATCGTGTGCCACCACCTCATCGAGCGTGGCCTCACGCATGTCGGCATAAAACACAAGCTTGGCGTCAACAAACCGCACCGCACCTGAGGTCGGTGTCAACTCACCCGCGATCAAACGCAACAGGGTGGTTTTGCCACGGCCATCGCCACCGCGTATCCAGGTCAGGCCTGGCGTGATGCGGGCATTCAAGCCCTCCAGGATGACACGCTCGGCATAGGCAAAACCGAGTTGCTCGATCGTCAGCACAGCGGGCGCAGACATGGTCATCAGGTCACCGGTGCGGGGTTGAACAGCACAAGAGCGTTGTGCAATTTCCAGTGCTCGGCCCAGGTTTTCTTGCGACCACTGGCCACATCGAGCATCAGCTCAAACAGGGCGGTGCCCACTTCTTCAATGGTTTGGGTACCGTCGGCAATGGTGCCCGCGTTGACGTCCATCAGGTCGTGCCAGCGACGCGCCAAGTCAGAGCGTGTGGCCACTTTGATCACCGGCACTTCGGCCAAGCCATAAGGCGTGCCGCGCCCAGTGGTGAACACATGCAAGTTCATGCCGGCGGCCAATTGCAAAGTGCCACAAATGAAGTCGCTGGCGGGTGTCGCCGCGTAAATCAAACCCTTTTGCTTGAGTTTCTCACCGGGTGACAACACCCCGGAAATCGGCGCCGAGCCCGACTTGACGATGGAGCCCATGGCTTTTTCCACAATGTTGGACAAGCCGCCCTTTTTGTTGCCGGGTGTGGTGTTGGCGCTGCGGTCAGCGCGGCCGCGCGCAAGGTAAGCGTCGTACCAGGCCATTTCACGGATCATGGCCTGCGCCACCTCGGGGCTGGTGGCGCGTGAGGTGAGTTGGTCAATGCCATCGCGCACTTCGGTCACTTCCGAAAACATCACACTCGCCCCGGCACGCACCAGCAAATCGGTGCAATACCCCACGGCCGGGTTGGCGGTCACGCCCGAGAACGCATCGCTGCCACCGCACTGCACGCCCACCACCAGTTCGCTGGCAGGCACAGTTTCGCGGCGACGCTGGTTCAAGCGTGCGAGGTGACGCTTGGCCGTCTGCAGGATGTCGTCCACCATCGACATGAAGCCCACATGGGCATCGTCTTGCAAGCACACCACATCCAAGGCCTCGCCGCGTTGGTCGTTGATGGGAATGGCACCAGGCGGCATCAGGCGTTCGGGTTGCAGTTTTTCGCAGCCCAGGCTCACCACCATCACCTCGCCACCAAAGTTGGGGTTGAGGCTGATGTTGCGCAAGGTGCGAATCGGAATGTCGGCGCCCTCGGCGTCAATCGCCACACCGCAGCCATAGGTGTGCTCCAGGCCCACCACATCGTCTACATGGGGGTATTGGGGCAGCAACTCGTTTTTGATGCGCTGAACCGCAAACTCGACCACGCCTGACACACACTGCACGGTAGTGGTGATGGCCAAGATGTTGCGCGTGCCCACCGAGCCATCGGCATTGCGATAACCCTCGAAGGTGTAGCCCTCCAGCGGCGGCAGCGGCTCAGGTTTGACCGTGGCAATCGGCAGGTTGTCCAGCTCACGGGCCGAGGGCATGTCTAGCAAACGCTCATGCACCCAGCTGCCGGCAGGAATGTCCTTCAAGGCATAGCCAATCGGAATGCCGTAGCGCAACACCGCGCTCTTGGCCGGCAAATCGACCAAGGCCACTTTGTGACCTTGCGGCACTTGATCGCGCAACACCAAGCCGTCTGGCAACACAGTGGCCGCAGGCAGGCCACCGTTGTTAGCCACGATGGCCACGTTGTCGCGGGCTTGCATGCGGATGATGAGCGGGGTCATGGTTTGTCTCCAGTATTTGCCCATAATGATAGCGGTACCATTGCGCCGTGTGCAAGTCACGCATGCCAAAGACATCCATGACAGAACCTGCCCCATCCAAACGTTCACGCCGCAGCAGCGGCGCCATCACCTTGCGCGATGTGGCCATGCTCGCGGGCGTGGCACCCATCACGGCCTCGCGCGCGCTCAACACGCCCGACCAAGTCTCGCCCGAGGTGTTGAACAAGGTGCTGGACGCGGTACAGCGCACCGGCTATGTGCCCAACCGCATGGCGGGTGGCTTGGCATCGGCGCGCAGCCGCTTGATTGCCGCTGTGGTGCCCAGCACCGTGGCCTCGGTGTTCATGGAAACCATCGAGACCCTGAACGACACCTTGTTTGATGCCGGCTACCAGCTCATGCTGGGCCAATCGGGCTATTCGGCAGTGCGCGAAGAGGCACTGCTTGAAGCCATCATTGGGCGTCGCCCTGATGGGATTTTTTTGACCGGCATTTTGCCCCCCGGCAAAGGCCGCACCCGCTTGCTGGCGTCGAGTATTCCGGTGGTAGAAACCTGGGACCTGACGCCCACCCCGATTGACATGCTGATTGGCTTTTCTCACTCGGAAATCGGGCGCGAAGTGGCACGCTATTTACTCAACAAAGGGCACCAAAAACTCGCCCTGGTGCGCGCCGAAGACGAGCGCGCCGATCGGCGCGCCAGCGCCTTCAAAGAAACCGCCGCGCAGCACGGCTGTCGAACCGTGATCGAGGCCAATGTGGGCTCCTCGCGCACCCTCAAAAGCGGCCGCGAAGCCCTGAGCCGTATCTTGGCGCAAGCGCCAGATACTGACGCTGTGTTTTGCAGCTCCGATTTGTTGGCGCTTGGCGTCATGACCGAGGCCAAAGCGCGCGGCCTGGCCATTCCCGAACAACTGGCCGTGGTGGGCTTTGGTGATGTGCCGTTTGTGGCCGATATGTCGCCCGCACTGACCTCGGTGCGCATCAACAGCGCCGACATCGGCCAGCAAGCAGCCCAGTTCTTGATTGCCCGCGCCGAAGGCCGCGAAGTGACGCCCCGCATCGTCGATGTGGGCTTCTCCATCGTGGCGCGCGACAGCGCCTGATCCGTAAAAACCCCCATCGACAAATATGACCTACCCAGTTATGGTAGCGCTACCATTTCTGGTGGAGCCATCCACTTTCAGGAGCCTTGTATGAAAAAACTGCTGTGCGCGCTTGCCGCCACCCTCACGCTGACCAGTGCCTTGGCCTGGCCCGACAAGCCGGTCACGCTGGTCGTGCCCTTTCCTCCCGGCGGCTCCACCGATTTGATTGCCCGCACCTTGGCGCCCAAGCTGCAAGAAAAATTGGGCGGCACCTTCATCACCGACAACAAAGCCGGTGCCACCGGCACGATTGGCGCTGGGTTTG
>Ga0228701_1000221_pt1 | contig 54660 bp, 48 predicted proteins | sample McNCre117_Aug_MG_2_FD_178017 | JGI IMG/M metagenome (GOLD analysis project Ga0228701, IMG submission 178017) | Freshwater microbial communities from McNutts Creek, Athens, Georgia, United States - 11-17_Aug_MG | ecosystem: Environmental > Aquatic > Freshwater > Creek | place: USA: Georgia... | reverse complement strand
TTCCTAAAGAACTTGGCAATCACCATCAAACGCCCACGCTTATCGGCTGTATGTTTTTAATGAACCACTCAACTACTTGAGCAACTACGCTGCGATCAGCGAAGCCTTGCAGTATACATCGGATTTTCAAACATTTCGGAAAATTTTTAAAAATCTTTTCAACCACCTCCGCCAACATTATTTCGGGTAAACCCTTAACAGTTCTCATCAGCGGAGCCCGTCAGTATAGCATCACTTTTTGGCCTTGCGCAACTATTTTCAAAAAATTTCGAAATGTCAGCCTTCAGCGTGGTGTGCGCAAGTCCTGCTTGCTGATAGGACCCTCTGTATATAGCGCCCTTGATAATGAACGTATGTCTTTAATTACCCTACAGAACGCCCAACTCGCTTTTGGGCACGTCGCTCTCCTTGATCACGCAGAGTTTTCCCTTGAAACCGCTGAGCGCGTTGGCCTGATCGGCCGTAACGGCGCAGGCAAATCATCTTTATTGCGAATCTTGGGCGGCCTAGAGAAACCAGACGATGGTGACCTACGCGTTCAACAAGGCTTGCGCGTGACCTATGTGGCACAAGAGCCGCAGCTCGACAGTAATGCATCTGTCTTTGAATCCGTCAGCGCAGGCCTTGCACGCGTGATTCATTTGATTGAACAGTACTCTGCGGGCGAGGGCGACCTCACGGCCATGCAAAACGAGATTGAACTCTTTGACGGCTGGAACTGGGAGCAGCGCGTGCAAGAAACATTGCACCGCCTGCACCTTGACCCTGACGCGCGTATCAATGCGCTCTCTGGCGGCACACTCAAACGCGTGGCACTGGCGCAAGCGCTGGTGACATCCCCTGATGTACTTTTGCTTGACGAGCCCACCAACCACTTGGATCTCGACAGCATTGAATGGCTGGAGCAACTCTTGATTGACTTCAAGGGCAGCATCATCACCATCACCCATGACCGCTCGTTCCTCGACAAAGTGGCCACACGCATTGTGGAATTGGATCGCGGTCATTTGATGACCTACCCCGGCAACTTCTCGCAATACCAATTACAGAAAGAAGAACAAGCCGCGCAAGAAGCCGTCATCAACGCCAAAGCCGACAAGTTGTTGGCAGGCGAAGAGGTGTGGATTCGCAAAGGCGTGGAAGCACGTCGCACACGCAGCCAAAGCCGTATTGGTCGCCTAGAAGCCTTACGTGCGCAACGCGAAGCGCGTCGTGATGCTGTGGGCCGCGTCAAACTGGATGTTGCCAGCGGCGCACCCACAGGCAAGATCGTGGCTGAACTCACGGACGTGGACAAAGCCTTTGGCGGCAAAGTCATTACCAAAAACTTCTCAGCCACCTTTTTGCGTGGTGACAAGATTGGTTTGATTGGTCCCAACGGCGTGGGCAAATCCACCTTGTTGAAAATGATTCTGGGCGAGTTGGAAGCCGACAGCGGCAAGATTCGCCAAGGCGCCAACTTGCAAGTGGCGTACTTTGACCAAATGCGCAACGCACTGGACATGGATGCCTCGCTGGAAGACTTCATCAGCCCCGGCAGCGAGTGGATTGAAATTGGCACCCAACGCAAACACGTCAAGAGCTACTTGGACGACTTCTTGTTCTCGCCGGCACGCGCCACATCGCCCGTGCGCTCACTGTCTGGCGGTGAGCGCAACCGCTTGTTGCTAGCCCGCTTGTTTGCACGCCCAGCCAACGTGTTGGTGCTGGACGAACCCACCAACGACTTGGACATCGACACGCTTGAGTTGTTGGAAGAACTGCTGCAAAACTACGACGGCACAGTCTTCATCGTCAGCCATGACCGCACCTTCCTCGACAACGTGGCCACCAGCACCTTGGTGTTTGAAGGGACAGACGACAAGCCCGGTTTCTGGCGCGAATACGAAGGTGGCGTACAAGACTGGCTCATCCAGTCGGAACGCGCACGCAGCCTTGCACCACAAACAAAGGCCCCAGCACCCGCAGCGAAAAGCGCAGCAACAGAATCACCTAAAGCAGCGCAACCCGCACTCAAGGCTCGCAAACTCAGCTACAAAGAGCAACGCGAACTCGAAACCCTGCCCGAGCTGATTGCCTCCCTTGAAGCGGAGCAAAAAGAAACGCAAGCAGCCCTGAACGACAGTGGCCTGTACGCCAGCGACCCCGCCAAAATTGCGCAACTACACAAACGTGACACCGAAATCGAAGACGCGCTGATGACAGCCCTTGAACGCTGGGAGCAACTATCCTCGCCTGCATGAGCAGCGAAGAACTATTTGCACTGATTGCCCTCACCACCGTGGGCACATTCACTCCGGGCCCAAACACCGCCTTATCGGCAACGCTTGCGGCCAACCACGGCTTGCGTCGTGCGCTGCCTTTTGTATGCGCTGTACCCGCAGGTTGGGGTCTGCTGCTCGTCCTCAATGCAGCAGGTTTAGGCGTGATGGTCTTGGGCTATCCGCCACTGCGCTGGGGTTTGTTGGCCGCAGGCGTGTTGTATTTGCTGTGGTTAGCTTGGAAACTGGCGAGCACACAGCGCTTGAGCGAAGCCGCACTCGGGCCGGTTGTGGGCTTCAAACAAGGTGTGATGCTGCAGTTCATCAACATCAAAGCGTGGTTCTTGGCTTTGTCTGTGGCGAGTGGTTGGGTCATTGGCCACGACAACACCGTGGCGCGACTGCTGGAAACCTTGCCCATCTTCATGTTCTTTGGCCTCACCAGCAACCTGACCTATGCGTGGATAGGCGCCAGCTTGCGCCACTGGCTGCGCGGCCCCAACGATACCGCCCAACGGCTGCAGTGGTTTAACAGGTTCATGGCCTTGGCGCTTTTGGGCACCGTGGTATGGATGGTTCGCTCTGCCGCACTGCAAGCGACTTAAGCCGTGCCGCGCAAGTGACTGAAGGTCTCTGCCGCGACTACAACTCTGGCGCCTCATCCTCAGAATGAGCACAAACAACACACCTCACAGCCATGGGACACCTTTACTTAGTGCGACACGGGCAAGCCTCTCTAGGCGCCGCCGACTACGACCAGCTCAGCCCCTTGGGACAACAGCAAAGCCAACGCCTGGGCGAACACTGGCACGCACAAGGCATCACCTTTGAAGCGGTCATCACAGGCGCCCTCAAGCGCCATGCCCAAACTTTGGCGGGCATCCAAACGGGGATGGGTACGCAGCATGAAGCCGCGGTGTGGCCAGGCCTGAATGAATACGACGCTGACGCCATCATTCGCGCCATTCAGCCGGGCGAGTTGGTCAAGCCCACGACGCCTGAAGGCTACAAACAACATTTCCGCTTGCTGCGCGATGGCCTCACGCAATGGATGGCTGGCGTGGTCAGCCCGCATGGCATGCCCAGCTACGCGGAATTTGCCAAAGGGGTCACATCAGCCTTGGACCACATTCGTCAACAGCACGCAGGGAATGTATTGCTGGTGTCCAGCGGCGGGCCGATCGCCACGGTCGTGGCACATGTGCTGCGCACCAGCCCAGAGACGAGCATTGAGCTCAACATGCGGCTGCGCAACACAGCTGTGACAGAGTTGAGCTTTAGCCCAAAGCGACACAGCCTGTTGAGTTTCAACAGCTTGCCGCACTTGGAAACACCAAGCCACAAAGACTGGGTGACGTTCGCTTAAGGTTCATCTGCGTTGACACTTGCCTTGGCTATCGCCACAGCAAGCCTCACACGCGAACGGTGCTCAGCGGCAGGGCCACCAACTCTTTGAGCAACAGTGCCAGTTGCTCGCCCGCACTGTGCACCAGCGCCTCGCCCTTGGCGGCTGTCGCTGCAGCCGCATTGCCTGCCGCTCCCTGTGGGTTGTAGTCCTGCATGTGCCAGCCGAGTTTGGCGCTTTTGCCGTTGCCCAACACTGCGTAGTGCTTGGCGCGGTCTTGTGAGGTGGATGCAAAGTTTTGTGCCTCGGCCATGTTCACGCTAGTAGGCGACAGCGCCAGCATCATCGAGGTTTCTATGTCGCCCGCATGGATGCCAAAGCGGTGCTCATCCGCTGAGAACTGCCCCATCACGCCCGCATCCAGCGGCAGGTTGTACCAACTGCTGCTGTAAACAATCAAGCCGTGTTGCGCGCGCAGCTCGCGTGCCACAACATCCATCAGCCCCACATTGCCGCCGTGGGCATTGAACATCAACAACTTCTTCACACCCGCACGCGCCACCGATCCGCCAATGTCGCACCAGAGCTGAATCAGCGTTTGGGGTGACAAATGCAAGGTGCCTGCAAACGCCGTGTGCTCCGTGCTCAAACCCACGGTTTGCGTGGGCAGCACCAACACAGGGTCGGTCGCAGCCAAGTGCCCCAACGCGGCATTGACCACGCCATCCACCAGCACCGTGTCCACTGACAAAGGCAGGTGTGGCCCGTGCTGTTCGGTCGCCCCAAGAGGCAACACGGCCACGGTGCGTGCGGGGTCAAGCGCGGCGAAGTCGCGCGTGTTGAGCTCGGCCCAACGGTGCGAGGCCAAAGCTTGGGCGGTGTGTGTGCTGGTGTTCGCAGTCATAAACGCCATCTTACTTTCCCTCCCCTTGACCTGCTGCACGCGCGCGGCTGCGGCTAGGTAACATCTGGCGCATGTTCAAACTCATCTCATGTGTTTTATGGGCCGTTGGCCTGCTCGGCTCGGCATGGGCGCAAGGCTTGCCCACCGCCGTGGTCAGCACACCGCAATTGCGTGCTGAATTGGTCGCGCACGCACCACAAGGAGTGCAAGCGGGTCAACCTGTATGGGTGGGCTTGCAGCTCACACACCAACCCGAGTGGCACACCTACTGGCGCAACCCTGGCGACTCGGGCCTGCCCACGCAAATTGAACTCAATCTGCCGGCAGGCATCACCGCGGGTGAGGTGCAATGGCCACTGCCACACAAGCTCAAGGCAGGCAACCTCACCAACTACGGCTTTGAGAAAACCGTGTTGCTGGCCGTGCCCCTGACCATCACCCAAGCATTCAAGCCCAACGCTTCACAAACGCTAGACCTGCAAGTGCACGCCAACTGGCTGGTCTGCCGACTCGAATGCATTCCACAAGAGGGCGACTTTGCGCTGCGCATTCCCGTCAACAGCAGCTTCGCCCCCCATGCTTCGGCGTTCGACGCGTTGCAGGCCCAGCAACCTCAATCTCTACCCAACGCCAAAGTCACCACAAGTTTTGAGGCTCAACGTTTGGTACTGCAAGTCAGCGGCCTGCCTGCCTCGCTGCGCGGTCAAACACTGCAGGCGTTTCCAAACACCGCCGAACTGGTGGAGTCCGCCACCGAGCAACACCCACGCGCCAGCCAGTCTTGGCAAGGCGATGTGTGGACCGTGCAACTCCCCCTCAGCAATTTGCGTTTGAACGACCCAAAGCAAGTGGGCTTTTTACTCACGGCGGGCGTGGGGGCTGCGCGACAAGGCTTCGAGATTTCGGCCTCCGTCACGCAAGCGTGGCCTGCTGTGTCTGAATTACCAGCGGTCACCACGCCGGCTGTTGCACTTGCCGTGAACGACGAAGGTGCTCTGGGTTTTGTCTTGGCTTTGCTAGGCGCATTTATTGGCGGCCTCATCCTCAACCTGATGCCTTGCGTGCTGCCTGTGCTTGCTATCAAACTGCTGGGCTTTGCGCAACACAGCCGCGCGCACAGAGCGCACCGCGTGGCAGGCATGGCCTACACCACAGGCGTGGTGCTGAGCTTCTTGGCGCTGGGTGCTGGCGTGCTGGCCTTACGCACAGCGGGTGAGCAATTGGGCTGGGGCTTTCAACTGCAGTCCCCCATCGTCGTGAGTGGGCTGGCAGCTCTGTTCACACTCATTGCACTCAATTTATTGGGTTTGTTTGAATTCGGGCAAATCTTGCCTTCGCGCATGGCCAGCTTTCAATACAAGCACCCCGTCATGGATGCCGCCTTTTCAGGCGTGCTGGCTGTGGCCGTGGCGTCACCCTGCACGGCCCCTTTCATGGGCGCATCGTTGGGGCTGGCGATGACGTTGCCAACTTGGCAAGCACTCAGCATTTTTGTAGCCATGGGCTTGGGGCTTTCTGCACCTTATTTGTTGGCCAGCTTCATGCCGGCAGTCGCGCGCTTGTTGCCACACCCAGGCCAGTGGATGGTCACCTTGCGCCAGCTCTTGGCCTTTCCCATGCTGGCCACCGTCATTTGGTTGTTGTGGGTGTTGGGTCAACAAACCAGCTTAGATGCCACCATGTTTGCGCTGGGCGGCTTGCTGTTGCTAGCGGCGTTCATTTGGTCACTCAAACAGCACACGCCCGCCGCGCGTGGCTTGGCTTGGTTGATTGCAGCGGTCTTGGCTTGGGGCGCGTTGAGCTTTGCTGAAGAGTTGAAAGCGCCAGCCAACACCCCTGCGGCAAACAGCGCAACGACGAACGCAAGTAGCACGCCAAACATCTGGCAACCATGGTCCGAATCTGCTGTGGCACAAAGCTTGGCTCAAGGCCGCCCCGTGTTTGTGGACTTCACGGCGGCATGGTGTGTGACTTGCCAAATCAACAAAAAATCCACGCTCTCCAACAGCGAGGTGCTGGCAGACTTTGCAGCGCGCCAAGTCACCCTCATGCGAGCTGATTGGACGCGCCGCGACCCAGCCATCAGCGCAGCGCTCACGGCCTTGGGCCGCAGCGGTGTGCCTGTGTATGTGCTGTACGCGCCGGGCAAAGCACCGTTGGTGTTATCGGAGTTGCTCAGCGTGAGCAAGATAAAAGAAGCGCTCGCCACCTTGCCCGCGGCCGACCCAGCAACACCCGCCACAGGTTTTGCACTGCCCGTCAAACCCAAGACAGCGGCCACCATCACCCGCAACTAAGCCCACACAGCGATGTCATCAACCGCCACAACACAAGCCGCGATTCGCCAAAGCCTCGCCGATTGCAAAACCATCGCCGTGGTGGGCCTCTCGCCCAAGCCACACCGCGACAGCTTTCGTGTGGCCAAGTACATGCAAGACCACGGGTACCGCATCGTGCCCATCAACCCCAACGCGCACGAAGTGTTGGGCGAAAAAGCCTACGCCTCACTCACCGAAGCGGCACTGCACGAACGCATTGACATGGTCAACTGTTTTCGCAACTCCGAAGACATCCCACCCATCGCCGCAGAAGCCATCGCGATTGGCGCTAAATCGCTGTGGCTGCAAATCGGTGTGGTGAACGACGCTGCCGCCCAACTCGCCACCGACGCAGGCTTGGTCGTGGTGCAAAACCTTTGCTTGATGGTTGAGCACCGTCAACTGGGCTAAAGCAGTCCTCGGCGACAATGTCGCCATGTTTGCACCACTCCAAAACGACACCTTTTTGCGCGCTTGCATGCGCCAAGCCACTGACCACACCCCCGTTTGGCTGATGCGCCAAGCAGGCCGCTACTTGCCAGAGTACTGCGCCACGCGCGCCAAGGCGGGCAGCTTCATGGGCTTGGCCACCAACACCGACTTCGCCACCGAAGTCACCTTGCAGCCGTTGGAGCGCTACCCGCTCGATGCCGCTATTTTGTTCAGCGACATCTTGACCGTACCCGACGCCATGGGCTTGGGCCTGTCTTTCGCCCAAGGTGAAGGCCCCAAGTTCGCCAAGAATGTGCGTGACGAAGCCGCCGTGAACGAGCTGGCCGTGCCCGACATGGCCAAGCTGCGCTATGTGTTTGACGCCGTTACTTCCATTCGCAAAGCACTCAACGGCCGCGTGCCTTTGATTGGCTTCTCGGGCAGCCCTTGGACTTTGGCCTGCTACATGGTGGAAGGTGCAGGCTCAGACGACTACCGTCAAGTCAAAAGCCTGATGTACAGCCGCCCCGACCTGATGCACCGCATTTTGGAAATCAACGCCGACGCGGTGGCCCTGTACCTCAACACCCAAATCGAAGCCGGCGCAGAAGCCGTGATGATTTTTGACAGCTGGGGCGGCGTGCTGGCCGACGGCATGTTCCAACAATTCAGCATGGCCTACACCAAGCGCGTGTTGGCGCAACTCAAGCGCTCGCACGATGGCGCCGTGATTCCCCGCTTGGTGTTCACCAAAGGCGGTGGTTTGTGGCTACCCGAAATGGCCGACCTCGACTGCGAGGTGCTGGGTGTGGACTGGACCGTCAACCTCGCCAAAGCGCGCGCTCAAGTAGGCGGCGCTGTAGGCGGCCCTGGCAAAGCCTTGCAAGGCAACCTCGACCCCAACGCCTTATTTGCCCCTGCCGACGCCTTGGCCGCGGAAGCACGCCGTGTGTTGGATGCCTTTGGCAAACCCCACACCGACAAGACCACCACCGGCCCTACCCAAATTTTCAACTTGGGCCACGGCATCAGCCAATTCACCCCGCCTGAGAGCGTGGGCGTGTTGGTCGAAACGGTGCACAGCCACTCCCGCTTGTTGCGGAAACCCTGAACAAAGCGCTGAAATAGCACGCCAGGTCATCAAAAGTTTTACTTCGACTTCACACTTATGCACAAAAAAGTTGATCCAACGCACCAAGTTGGTTTTTTCTTTTACCGCATTTGGGAAAACTTTAATCTCCCGTAAGTTGTTGATTCATATAAGATTCTTGGCCTGCATTTTTTTGAGGCAGTTTGTTCAAACCCTTGATTCATGGGCCTTCGGAGCCACTCAAGGGTAGATATCAACAAAGTTATCCACAGAAACTCTGAGTTTGCCACGAAGTCTTTTTAAATCAACGACTTAAAGCCTTTTCTCCCAAAACACCTGAGCAAAACACCCCAACTCACCGCTTGACATGTCGCACCAAATTTCAGTGATGGTTCACACCCCCGCGCACAGCGGCATTGGTGGCGCACTCACGTACGAAAGCGACTCCGCACACGCGCCCGGTACTTTGGTGCGCGTGCCATTAGGCAGCAGAGAGTTGTTAGGCGTGGTGTGGGACGAAGCTGTGCCACTCGCAGACAGCGGCGACACAGCCCCTATGCAGCTGCGCGCCATTGCCAACGTGCTCGAAGGCCTCACGCCTCTCAGCGCGCACTGGCGCCAACTGGTGCAGTTTGCCGCCCACTACTACCAGCGCAGCGCAGGCGAAGTGGCCTTGGCAGCCCTGCCCAGCCAACTGCGAGATCTCAGCACCGAACAATGGGCGCGCCGCTTAAAGCGCAAGTCCAAAGTGGTGGCAGCATTTGAGGGCGCGACGCAAACCATTCCAGAGCCCACCGAAGAACAAGCCCACGTGCTAGCGGACATCGCCGCCAACAAAGGTCCGTTCTTGTTGTTTGGCAACACGGGCAGCGGTAAAACCGAGGTGTATTTGCGTGCCGCGCAAACGGTGTTGGAACACAACCCACACGCGCAAATTTTGGTGATGGTGCCCGAGATCAACCTCACGCCACAGTTGGAAGAACGCTTTCGCGCCCGCTTTTGTCCGCAGTGGGGCGCCGGCTGTTTGGTGTCCATGCACAGCAGCCTCACGCCCGCGCAGCGCCTGAAGAACTGGCTGGCCGCACACAGCGGCGAGGCCCGCATTGTGTTGGGCACGCGCATGGCCGTGTTTGCCTCGATGCCGCATTTGCAGCTCATCGTGGTGGATGAAGAACACGACCCCAGCTACAAACAGCAAGAAGGCGCGCGCTACTCGGCGCGCGACTTGGCCATTTACCGTGGTCAACTCGAAGGCGCAAAAGTGATTTTGGGCTCGGCCACGCCATCATTGGAAAGCTGGCACCACAGCCGCCCAGCCACCGACGCAGAACCTGCAGGCCGCTACCTGCGCTTGGCCATGCCCTCACGCGTGGGCCAAGGAGCTTTGCCTTTGGTGCGTCGCGTGGACATGAACCGCCAACCGTACAAAACGGTGTTCTCCAATCACCTGCTCGACGCGATGCGCGAGCGCGTGACGCGCGGCGAACAAATCTTGGTGCTGCTCAACCGCCGTGGCTACGCGCCCGTGCTCAACTGCAACGACTGCGGCTGGAAAAGCGAATGCCCACATTGCAGCGCCTACCGCGTGTTCCACAAACTCGACCGCACGCTGCGCTGCCACCATTGCGGCTTCACGCAGCCCGTGCCGCGCGCGTGTCCAAGCTGCGGCAACTTAGACATCAGCCCCTTGGGTCGCGGCACAGAGCAACTCGAAGAACATTTGGCCGAGCTGTTGGCCGATGTGCGCCGACCCGACGGCGAGCCCATTCGCATTGCCCGCATCGACGCCGACAGCACCCGCCTCAAAGGCGAGCTGGAGCGCCAGCTGGCCGAAGTACACGCCGGCGCGGTAGACGTGCTGGTAGGCACACAGATGATTGCCAAGGGGCACGACTTCAGGCGCGTCACCTTAGTGGCCGCGCTCAACCCAGACGGCGCTTTGTTCTCCAGCGATTTCCGCGCGCCCGAGCGTTTGTTCAGCTTGCTCATGCAAGCCGCTGGACGCGCAGGACGTGATGCCAGCATGAGCTTGGTCAGCCCCTGCGAGATGTGGGTGCAAAGTTTTCACCCCCTGCATCCGCTGTTTGAAGCACTCAAGCAGCACGACTACCCTGCCTTTGCCGAGCAGCAACTCAAAGAACGTGAGCAAGCCACCTTGCCGCCCTTCAGCTTCCAAGCCCTGGTACGCGCAGAAGCACGCAGCCAAGAGGCCGCACAAAACTTTTTAAACGCTGCACGCGAAGCAGGTGCCGCACTGGCCGATGAGCTGTTGGTCGATTTGTATCCCGCCGTGCCCATGACGATTCAGCGCGTGGCCAACATCGAACGTGCGCAGATGTTGATTGAGTGCACCTCGCGCAAAGCGCTGCAACATTTCTTGGCACATTGGCAGGCCGATTTGCATGCGATGCGCAGCGCGCATCGGCAGGTGATTCGTTGGGCCGTCGACGTAGACCCGCTGGCGATTTAACGCCTTAGCCCATCAGCAGCGCGACCGCACCAGAAAAGGTAAAAAACGCCGCTGCTGTGGTGACCAAAATAATCATGGCAATGCGTCCTGTGTCTGCACCAAAACGCTCGGACAACAACGCCACATTGCTTGCACTGGGCAAAGCCGCCACCAACACCACCACCATCATGGTGTAGCGCTCAATCTGAAACCCCAGTTGCACCGCCGCCGCCAACACCAGCGACACCAGCACGGGGTGCAACACCAATTTGAAACACGCCACAGGCAAAAAGTCACGCCACAAAATGGGGGGATGGCCACTTTCTTTCACTTGAATTTGTGAACGCGCCAACACCGCGCCAATGGTGAACAACGCCACCGGAGAAGCGGCATCCGCCAACAAATCCACGGTCTTGGCAAACGGGCCAATTAACTCATACCCCATCGCCGACGACAACGCGCCCAAGCTGATGGCCCATGGCATGGGATTGGTCAGCACGCCTTTGAGGGCGCTTTTAGCGGCACGGCTGGCACCGTGCTCGTCTGCGCCGTCTAGCCGCGACAAGGCAATGCACAAGGACGTGGTGATGACCATGTCCACCACGATGGTCACGATGGCAGGGCCTGCGGCCGAGGCGCCCAACAAGGCCACCAACAATGGCACGCCCATGAACCCCGTGTTGGGGAAGGCGCCCACCAAGGCACCAAATGCCGCATCGTTCCAACCAATGCGTTTGTTCATGCTGACCGCCACGACAAAGCCCACCATCAACAAGGCGCACAGCAGATACGACAAAAACAAAGTGACATCGAGCAGCTGCACGATGGGTGTGCTGGCGCCAAACCGGTACAACATGCACGGCAGCGCAAAAAACAGCACAAACCCATTGAGGCCGGGAATCGCATCGAGCGGAAGCATGCGTCGATGTGCGGCTACAAATCCAGCCAAGACAAGCGCAAAGAAAGGGAAGGTTACAAGAAGAATATTCAGCACATCGGCTATTTTGCCTTCGAAGTGGGTCGGTATCATTGCCCGCTTCGCATCACGCTCAATAAACTTCCTCTCGCATGTCTGCTGGTTTGAATCTCGCGCAACAAGAAGCCGTCAATTTCTTGCACGGTCCTTGTCTGGTGTTGGCGGGGGCGGGCTCTGGCAAAACGCGCGTCATCACGCACAAGATTGGTCGCCTCATCCAAACAGGGTTAGAGCCCAAGCGCATCGCGGCGATCACCTTTACCAACAAGGCCGCCGCCGAAATGCGCGAGCGCGCCAAGGGCTTGATTGGCAAACCCGCCAACGATGTGCTGATTTGCACCTTCCACGCGCTGGGCGTGCGCATGCTGCGCCAAGACGGCGGTGTGATGGGCCTCAAACCGCAGTTCAGCATCATGGACAGTGCCGACGTGACCGGCATTCTGAAAGACGCGGGCGGCACGACCGATGCCGCCACCGCACGCCAATGGCAATGGACCATCAGCCTGTGGAAGAACATGGGGCTCAATTCGGCCCAAGCTTTGGCCGTTGCCAAAGACGACAACGAACGCACCATCGCCAAAATCATGGCGCGTTACGAGGAGCGCCTGACGGCTTACCAAAGCGTGGACTTTGACGACCTGATTGGCATGCCCTTGAAACTGCTGCAAGAGCACGACGAGGTGCGCGCCAAGTGGCAAGCCCAACTCGGCCATGTTTTGGTGGACGAATACCAAGACACCAACGCCACCCAATACGAAGTGCTCAAGTGCTTGGTGGGCCCTGACCACTCAAGCGCCCGCTTCACCGCGGTGGGCGACGACGACCAATCTATTTACGGTTGGCGTGGTGCCACGCTGGATAACTTGCGCAAATTGCCGCAAGACTTTCCCACCTTGAAAGTCATCAAGCTGGAGCAAAACTACCGCTCCACCAGTGCGATCTTGCGCGCGGCCAACAACGTCATTCAACTCAACCCCAAACTGTTTCCTAAAACCTTGTTCTCTGAACTTGGTGAAGGCGAACCCGTGCGCGTGGTCGATGCCGACAACGAGGAGCATGAAGCCGAACGCGTGGTGGCGCGCATCCAATCCCTGCGTGCGGGAACCGACGCCAGTGGCAGCGGCCACCGCGAGCTGCAAGACTTTGCCATCCTCTACCGCGCCAACCACCAAGCGCGCGTGATTGAAATCGCCATGCGCAAGGCGCAAATTCCGTACAAGGTGTCGGGCGGCCAAAGCTTTTTTGACCGCGCAGAAATTCGCGACCTTTGTTCTTGGCTGCGGCTGTGGGTCAACAACGACGATGACCCTGCGTTTTTGCGCGCCGTCACCACACCCAAGCGTGGCATTGGTCACCAAACGCTGGCCTCTCTCGGTGAGTTCGCCAGCAAATACAAACTCAGCATGTTCGAGGCACTGTTCAGCAACAGCCTGCCCTCCGTCTTGAGTGCGCGCGCCCTAGGCAGCCTGCATGAATTTGGCCGTTATGTGAACGACCTCGAGTTTCGTGCCCGCCTCACCACAGGCGCTGAAGACGCACGTGCGTTTTTGACCGATTGGCTCAAAGACATCGGCTACGAGAAGCATCTCTACGACGCCGAAGAAAGCGAAAAAGCAGCCGCGTCGAAGTGGAACAACGTGATGGAGTTTTGCGACTGGATGGCGCAACGTTGTGGTGGTCAGATTGACGACACGGCGGGCGTGACCACCGGCAACGAAGTGAAGAACTTGTTGGAAGTAGCGCAAACCATCGCCTTGCTCTCGACCCTCACCGAGCGCGAAAAAGACCAAAACGTGGTGACGCTCTCCACCCTGCACGCCTCCAAAGGTTTGGAGTGGCCACACGTCATGCTGATCGGCGTGACCGAAGGCATGTTGCCGTTTCGCTTAGACGATGAACCCGGCAACGAGCACACCAATGAAAACATCGCGGTGCGCCTGCAAGAAGAACGCCGCCTGATGTACGTGGGCATCACCCGCGCTCAGCGAACCCTCGCAGTGAGCTGGACGCGCAAACGCAAAAAAGGCCGCGAGATGATTGCCGCCATGCCCAGCCGTTTCATTGGAGAAATGGCCTTGGACAAAGACACGGTCAAAGAAGACCCGCGCGAAAAACTCAAAGCTTTGCGGGCGGAGTTTGCTCAGCGCGCCAGCGCGGCCTCCGCCGAGAGCGCGGCTAACAAGTAGCAAAGCCTCGCGACTCCGCCAAGCTGCCACCGGCATGAATGGCCACAGCGCAGTATTTGAATTCGGGAATTTTTCCAAAGGGGTCTAACGCAGCATTGGTCATCAAATTGGCCGCTGCTTCGTAATACGCAAACGGCACAAACACCGCACCTTGCGGTGTACCGTCATCGCGACGCACGCGCAAGGTCACTTGGCCACGGCGCGAGGCGATGGTGATCACGTCCCCTGCGTCTACCGCCAAGCGCTGCATATCGGCGCTGCACATCGAGGCGGTCGCCATGGGTTCGATGGCATCGAGCACGGTGGCGCGTCGCGTCATGCTGCCGGTGTGCCAGTGCTCCAATTGGCGACCTGTAATCAACACAAATGGGTAATCGCTGTCGGGCCGCTCATTGGCCGGAATGATGTCGGCGGGCACCAAATGCACGCGGCCATCGTCGGTGGCGAAGTGCTCTTTGAACACGGTGGGCTCGCCTGGGTCTTGCGCCGTCAAGCACGGGTAGGTCACGCTCGATTCGCGCTGCAAGCGCTCCCACGTGATGCCGCTGATGGCGGCATGCATGGCTTGGCGCATTTCCTCATACACCTCGGCCACGCCGCTGTGCTCGCCTGCGTAGTTCCAACTCAAGCCGACGCCTTTAGCGATTTGTTGAATGATCCACAAATCAGGCTTGGCTTGTCCGGGTGGATCAATCGCTTGTTGGCCCAACTGCACCATGCGGTCGGTATTGCTGACGGTGCCTGTTTTCTCAGGCCACGCGGTGGCTGGCAACACCACATCGGCGAGCCACGCAGTTTCGGTCATGAAAATGTCTTGCACCACCAAATGCTCTAGCGAGGCCAAAGCGTGGCGTGCATGGTTCAAATCAGGGTCACTCATGGCGGGGTTCTCACCCATGATGTACATGCCGCGAATCTTGTGCGGGTCGCTGTCATCGGCCAAGATCTTGCCCATGATTTCCACCACGGTGTAGCCCGGCTTGTCATCCAACGGCATGTCCCAAAACTTTTCAAACCAATCGTGTGCCACGGGGTTGGTGACGCGTTGGTAGTTGGGAAACATCATTGGAATCAAACCCGCGTCACTCGCCCCCTGCACATTGTTTTGACCTCGCAGTGGGTGCAAGCCTGAGCCGGGTTTGCCAATTTGCCCCGTGACAGACACCAAGGCAATCAAGCAACGCGCGTTGTCTGTTCCGTGCACGTGTTGGCTCACGCCCATGCCCCACAACACCATGGCACCCTTGGCAGTGGCAAACGCGCGCGCCACTTCACGCAATGTTTCAGCGGGGATGCCGCAAATCGGTGCCATCGCTTCGGGGCTGTAGCCTTGGACGTTGGCTTTCAAAGCCTCGTAATTGTTGACGCGTTGACGAATGAAATCTTCATCTACCAAGCCTTCTTCAATGACGGTATGAATCAGGGCATTGAGCATCGCCACATCGGTGTCAGGTTTGAACTGCAAGGTGCGCCACGCGTGTTTGCCCATGTCGGTGATGCGCGGATCGGCCAGCACAATTTTGGCGCCACGCTTGGCGGCATTCTTCATCCATGTGGCGGCGACCGGATGGTTTGACGTGGGGTTGGAGCCGATGACAAAAATCAACTCGGCGTGTTCCACATCATTGACTTGGTTGCTCACGGCAGCGGAGCCCACACCCTCTAACAACGCGGCCACACTAGAGGCGTGGCACAAACGCGTGCAATGGTCGACGTTGTTCGAGCCAAAACCGGTGCGCACCAATTTTTGGAACAAATACGCTTCTTCGTTACTGCCCTTGGCGGAACCAAAACCCGCCAAGGCTTTTTTGCCATGTGTGTCGCGCAGGTGTTTGAGTTGGCCTGCGCCCAAAGCCAAGGCTTCTTCCCATGTTGCCTCGCGAAACACCTGCGACCAATCAGCCGCATCGTGGTTGAGCTGACCGATGCGTGCGGGGTCTTTGGGCACGCCCGCTTTACGAATCAACGGCACCGTCAATCGCTGCGGGCTGTGGATGTAGTCAAAACCAAAACGACCTTTGACACACAAACGGTTGTGATTGGCAGGGCCATCACGGCCATCGACGCTGACAATCTTGTTGTCCTTCACGTTGTAGGTCAGCAAGCAACCCACGCCACAGAACGGGCACACCGAGTCCACTTGTTTGTCCACCGCTTGCGAACCTATTTGCGTCTTCGGCATCAACGCGCCCGTGGGGCAAGCCTGCACACATTCACCACACGCCACGCACGAGCTGTTGCCCATCGCATCGTTCAAATCAAACACGATTTGACTGTGTGCGCCACGGTGGGCGTAGCCAATGACATCGTTGACTTGTTCTTCACGACAAGCGCGCGCACAACGGTTGCACTGAATGCATGCGTCCAAATTCACTGCCATCGCGGGGTGCGATACATCGCATGCAGGTTGTTCGCGGCGCAGCGCGTGCAACGCTGGACGCACCTGCACATCCATGCGAGAAGCCCAGTCACTCAGCTCACCATGCTGGCCCTTGTCGCTCCATTTGTAGCCTGCATCGGGCATATCAGAGAGCAACATCTCCAACACCATCTTCTGGCTCTTAACGGCACGGTCGCTCACCAACACTTCTAGGCCAGCTGTGGCTGCACGACAGCAGCTCGGCGCCAAGGTGCGTTCGCCTTTGATCTCGACCACGCATGCACGGCAATTGCCGTCGGCACGCAAACCGTCTGTGTAGCAAAGGTGCGGGATGTCAACGCCGTGGCGTTGCGCGGCTTTGAGAATGCTCTCACCCTCTTGCGCTTGAACAGTTTGGTTGTTCAGTTTGAACTCAATCATTCAAGCCACCTCATGCGGGAAATAGGTTTGCACACAACGCACAGGGTTGGGGGCCGCTTGACCGAGGCCACAAATCGACGCATCGACCATCACTTGGCTCAAGTCTTCCAATGTGGCGTTGTCCCACTGAGGCGCTTGCATGAGTTGCACAGCTTTTGCCGTGCCCACACGACAAGGTGTGCACTGGCCGCAGCTTTCGTGCGCAAAAAACTGCATGGCATTCAAGGCCGCATCGCGTGCGGTGTCGTACTGGCTCAGCACCACCACAGCCGCTGAGCCAATGAAACAGCCATGCGCTTGCAGGGTGTCAAAGTCCAAGGGAATGTCGTTCATACGCGCAGGCAAGATGCCGCCCGATGCACCACCCGGCAAATAAGCATAAAGCTGATGACCATCGAGCATGCCACCGCAGTACTCGTCAATCAGTTCTTGAACCGTGATGCCCGCCGGCGCCAGCTTGACGCCAGGCTGTTTGACGCGTCCGCTCACACTGAAGCTGCGCAGACCTTTGCGGCCCTGTCGCCCAAAACCACTGAACCACTCAGCACCTTTTTGCACAATGTCGCGCACCCAATACAGGGTTTCAAAATTGTGTTCGAGGGTGGGCCTGCCAAACAAGCCCACTTGCGCAATGTAGGGCGGTCGCATGCGCGGCTCGCCGCGTTTGCCCTCAATGCTTTCGATCATGGCGGACTCTTCACCGCACACATAGGCCCCCGCGCCTCGGCGCAATTCGATGTGCGGCAACGGGTAGGGTGGATTGGCTTGCAAGGCCGTCAATTCTTTTTGTAACAAGGCACGGCAGCCGTGGTATTCGTCACGCAGGTAGATGTAAATGGCTTCGATACCGACGACTTGCGCAGCCACCAACATGCCTTCTAAAAAGCGATGTGGGTCGCGCTCTAAGTACGTGCGGTCTTTGAAGGTGCCAGGCTCACCCTCGTCTAGGTTGACGGCCATCACGCGCGGGGCGGTTTGCTCGCGCACGATGCGCCACTTGCGCCCCGCCGGAAAACCCGCACCACCCAAGCCACGTAGCCCCGAAGCCTCCATGGCTTGCAACACCTCCTCAGCGTTGGCGGCGCCGTTCGACAGCGCCGCTGCCAAGGCATAGCCGCCCTCGGCCACATAAGCAGCCAAGTCCACGTGGTCGGGCAAGTCTTGTTGGGTATGGTCTGCGGTCACCGTGGCCAACACGCGCTCAGGCGTGGCGTGTGGCACTGGGTTTTGGTGCACCACAGCCACCGGCGCTTGCTCGCAACGCCCCACACAGGGCGCACGGATGACGCGAACCTCTGCGCCTAAGAGGCTGGGTAATTTAGCCAGTAGTTGTTGGGCACCACCCATCTCACAGCTCAAGCCATCGCACACGCGCACGGTCAGCGCAGCAGGCGTGGCGTCATCGGGCAAGACCTCGAAGTGATGATAGAAACTGGCCACCTCAAACACCTCCGCCATGGGCAGCTTCATCTCATGCGCCAAGGCGACCAAGTGGCGCTCGAACAAACCACGGTAGGCATCATTCAAAGCATGCAAATGCTCAATCAGCAAATCACGTCGCTCAAACGTACCCACCAAAGCGCGGACCTCTTGCAACGACTGTGCATCGGGCTGTCGCCCTTTGAGTTGGCCTTTGCGGCGAATCGCCTCTCGCATTTGATCCACCGTGGCGACTGCCACAGGAGATGCCGAGTTTTTTGAAGCTGAATGATGCATGGTGAAAAAGCTAGGCCCGCGTGCGACACAGCAAGCACGCGGATGAGGTTAACTTGGAAGATGAATTAAAACACCGAACAGTGCACGCTGACACGCCAAGCGTGGACTTCAAATTTGGCTTGCAGCAGACGGGTCTTTTTTCTTTCTTGCCATGTCCAGCCACTCTGGAATCACAAAGTCTTCGGGCAAAAAAGTGATCAACTTCGCACAATAGTCTAGATTTCTATCGTCACTGACCAAGACCTTGATCTGACTTTTGCGAAGGCCGATATGTTCTTTGAATTCGACCTGTAAATGCTGGGCCAACGCATGCTCTTGATGGTTTTCAATCCAAAGCAAGGCATTCAAATCTGACCATTGAAACAGGCGTTCTTTTTGATGACGCTCCCCGAACAGTTGGGGAACGTGGCTCCAAACCAAATGCATGCCATGCCTGCCGAAACTGAGCCGATGCACGTAGAGCAAGTCATTCAGCACGGACTTAGCCATATAGAAAGCACCCACGAGCAAAAAGACGAGGCCGGCAATATGTGCATCACCTAGGTGCATGGCATGCCAATGTGCGGCCACTTGCTCACCCCACAACAGCGCAATGCCCAGCGGCACACACAGCATGCCAAATAACAAACGCCACAGACGAGGGCGACTTACCAAATAAACAGGGACGTCTACAGTCAGGTGAAACGTGTCAGCAAGGTGTCCCATGTCGCCATTTCTGTATCAGGCCTCCATGCGCTCAGGCTCTGATTCAGACTGCTGAAGGTTGCTGACCAATGTCTCTCTCGCCACATGGGCGTGTTGTTCAGACAAAGCGGCTGCAAGCTCTCCGTTACCGTCGTGAATCGCCTTGAGGATGGCGGCGTGTTCTTCCCAAATTCCGTCGCGACCCACGCTTCGTTGCAACACGGCCCCCATCACTCTGCGTAAATGGATCCAATGCAACATGGCGTTATCGACGATGAACGGATTTCCCGATGCTTCGTAAATGGCTTTATGAAATGCTGTGTCCGCCTCAATCATGGCTTTCACATCAGAGCCCGCAGCCGCTTCACGGCCTGCGTCAATCAATGACAAAGGAATCTTTGCCTGCCGTGAAGACGCCAACCTAGCCGCCAACGCATCTAGTGCGCCGCGTACTTGATAGAGGTGACCAATTTGAACGGGGTTCAACTTCGCGACCACCAAACCCCGGCCTGGTGCCTCTTCCAGGAGACCGTCTTTTTTGAGTAGTCGCAAAGCTTGCAGCACCGGCGAGCGAGACACATTGAGTTGCTCTGCCAAGTCCTCTTGGGTGATGCGCTCGCCCGGCGCTAACTTGCCTGCACTGATCGCATCTAGCAATGTTTTATAGACTTCATCAACATAGTCTGTACGGCTGGGAATCTTGGCCAAACTCATTTAAAACTCCATGTGTTTTCTTGATGTTTAGGCTAACAGATTCCCAGCGGTGCCAACTTACTCGAACATGTCTGGCTGGGTGATGGCCAAGTGCTCGTAAATGGGCTGGAAGTGCAACCAACCGATGTACTCAGAGCCCACATGTTCACGGCTGTAACGCGAGCGCTCAGGCGTGACCAGCACAGGCTTGTGGCCTGTCGCCTCGACCATCAATTGCTGGCGGCAGCAACGCTCCAGTGCGATAAACCAAAAGGCTGCGGCCTCAATGCTGTGGCGACTCGCGGTCAGCAGTCCGTGGTTTTGATGGATGGCGGCTTTCACCCCCTTGAACCAATCGCACACCGCCAAACCCGCACGCTCTTCCACTGCAACTTGACCCGCTTCGTCTTTGATCACCACATGGTCTTCAAAGAAGGCAGCCGCATCTTGAGAAATTGGTTCAAGTGGACGACCCAAGGCCGCAAAGGCAGTGCCGTAGACCGTGTGTGCATGACACATGGAAATGATCTCTGGGTGTGCTTCATGCACAGCCGCATGCAACACGAAGCCCGCACGGTTGATGGCGTGCTTGCCCTCCACCACATGCCCTTTGTGATCGGCCAAGATCAGGTTGGACACTTTCACTTGTGAAAAATGCACACACATGGGGTTGGTCCAGTACAGGTCTGGATGCTCGGGATCACGGATCGTCAGATGCCCTGCAAAACCGTAATCAAACCCCTCCAACGCAAATGCACGGCACGCGGCGACCAAACGTTGTTTGCGATGCAGTCGTTCGGCTTCAAAGTTTTCAAACGTGGGAATCTCTGGGTAGATCAAGCCACTTTGTGTGGGTTCGTAAATTGATTTTTTAACTCTGTCCAACATGTTTTATCTCCTGATGTTTGTTTAAAGATCTAATGACAATGTTTTGCCTTTGGCGCGCGACACACACACGGTGAGGCAACGCGTTTTTTCTTCGTCATTCAAGATGTAGTCACGATGATCGACCTCTCCTTCGACGTAATCCACTTTGCAGGCGCCGCACAAACCCGATAGGCATGAGGTGGCTACCCGTCGTCCCGTCAATTCGATGGCACGCACAATGGTTTGATCAGCGCCGACCTGAATGGTGGTCCCGCTGCGAACCAAGCGAAGCTCAAAGGCGCCGTCTGGCAGATCGGAGGACACAGGGTTTGGCGCCTTGAAGTGCTCGCTGTGCACCGTGCCCTCGGGCCAGTGCGCACTTGCCTCTGCACATGCCTTCATGAACCCACTTGGGCCGCAGTAATACACATGCGCCTGTGCTGCAGGCTGACGCAGCAAGGCTTGGATGTCCAAGCCCTTGGACGGATCGCCCTCATCGAAATGAAAATGCAATTGACCAGCTGGCACGAGCGCACGCAACTCTTCGACAAACGCGGCATTTTTCGGACTACGCGCACAGTAGTGCAGTTCAAATGACACCCCTGCAGCCGCCAGCGCATGCGCCATGGACTTCAACGGTGTGATGCCAATGCCGCCTCCCAACAAGATGGTGTGCTGCGCGTTGGCTGCCATAGGAAATGCGTTGCGCACGGGCCCCACGGTCAACACATCCCCCACGCGCACGCGCTCGTGCATCGCTTGTGAACCACCGCGGCTGTTTGGCTCACGCAAGACACCCAGAATCCATTGGGTTTGATCTTGCGGATCACCCGCCAATGAATAAGAGCGCACCACGCCACCCGGCAGATGCACATCGACATGCGCGCCCGCATCAAAAGGGGGCAGCATTTGCCCATCAGGGTCAGCGAGCTCGAATGCGCAAATGCCCTGTGCCTGCAAACGAATGGCGCGCACTTGCAGTTGCAGTTGCAGGTGCTCAAGTTGCTGCATCACATTTTTTGGTAAAGACGCATTCATGAATTTCTCTTGGTAAGCACATCTTGTTGCAATGCTTCCATCTTCGTTTTCACAAACTCTGCGCGCGCTGACCCTTTGAGCTTGTCAGCCTCGGTGATGATGACGAGCACTTGCTTGGCCAGGTAGCGGCGCAAGGTCACCTCTTCTTCTGTGGTGCGACCCACAGGCAAATCAAAGACGTTGCCTGAGCAATAGCTGTTGGGCTCACCGCCGCAGTCACGCAACCATTGCGCAAACTGCTCGGGGCCAGCTTGCGGGTTGGTGCCACGCACGGCATCACGCAAGAGTTTGCGGAACATGTACAAACCTGCATCAAACTTGGTGGGGTTCTCTAACGCGTGGATGGCAATGGGGCGTTGGCTGATGATGGCCTCGTAGTCACCTGGTGCGTATTGGCAATCTTTGTAGTTCTCACGTGCGCGGTGATCGGTTGGGATCGGCGGCATGTCTTCCAACTTGTATTGGCCAAATCGCTCGGGACGCCGCATTGCCACTTGCCCTTCAAGAAAGTCGATGGTTTCGTAGCCGACCATGCTTTTGTCACCAATCCCTCGCGTGTCAATGCCTGGGCCCATCACGCGCCAACCAATCATTTTGCTGTTTTGGTCATCCACTGGCACTGTCCAGCGGATCATGTGGAAACGGCTGAACAACTTCTTTTGCTTGCCATCTTCCGAGGTGTAGGCATGCAAGCTCATGTTGGGCAGCACTTGGTGCTGAACCCGAATGAACATGTGACCATCATCTGCACGCCGCGCGCCCGCACAGGCCAAACCACGCCCGCCATGCACGGGCACAAATTGCATATCAGGCGGCACCTCCATCGACGCAGCCCCCACCTCATCAAATGTGGTGCCTTGGTAATGTTCACCCGTCACCTGACGCTTGGCATGCAGGGCCATGGTGTGGTAGTTGTCTGCTGAGTTGTCTTGCACCTGCAACCAATTGCAATGTTGGAAGTTGCTGTACGGCACCAGCTCATCACCATCTGCCACTGTGAAATTGGTCTCCCACTCTGAGAATGGTGGCTCTTGCTCAGGCGGCCCCATGTAGGCAAACACCAAGCCATGACGCTCGAACGCCTTGTACGCACCTTGACGGATGGAGCAGCGATAGCGCTCGCCCTCCTCTTCCTCGCCTTGCGGGAACGGCACACGCAAACACGTGCCGTCAACATCAAACACCATGCCGTGGTAGCAGCATGAAATGCCATGCTCTTCAATCTTGCCGTATTCCAGCGAAGCGCCACGGTGCACACAGTGCGCATGCAGCAAGCCGATACGACCTGAGCCGTCACGGAATGCCACCAACTCTTCGCCCAGGATTTTCAGAAAACGCGGCGTGTCTGTGAGCTCCATGGCCATGCACACCGGATGCCAAAAACGACGCATGTATTCGCCTAACGGAGTGCCAGGGCCGCACTCGGTCAATTCAGGGTCATGGCCCGGCTCACGGTTGGCGTAGTAGCCCCCAAATGGAATGAGCTTTTTCTCAGTAGGTACTTCTGTGGAATTGCTTTTGTCTCTCGTGTTCATTGCTTCACCTAAGTTGTTTGTGATGATCGATATTTTTTGCGCTCTGAATTCTGTATACAGAGAATACCGTCGAAACTTTCTCGGTGAATTAGCAATAACCCTTGATGTGATTTTTTCTGCAAAGAAAAACCCCGTAGCTCCTTGCGAAACTACGGGGTGTATCTGGTGGCCTGGGGCAGAATCGAACTGCCGACACGCGGATTTTCAACAATGAGTGCGACTCAATTGTATATATTTCATAAGGCATTGAGCAGCGTTAATTTAAACGTGTAATAAAACGTGTAATATAAAAGAAAAGGACTGGCGCATTTTTATTCGTGAAATTATTTCTTACTTAATCATTCATCAGTCATCGCAAGTGATTCAAACTGGCATCTTATCTATGGCAAATGAAGGAAAATTATCAATAGAACAACTCCGCGCACAATAGAAAAAAATATGGCTTTCAAGTTAGTTTTTATTAGTAATGTTGCGAACATTGACGCTGAAGAGGTTAGGACGATTGCCAATGCAAAGGCATGCTCAAAGTTTTCCTACAAACATAATTTAGGGGGCTATGAGGTTGACTTGGGTTCTCAAATGCTAGAGCTTGAAAAAATCTCGCTTCAGTCAAAAGAAGAGATAGAACTTTATGTACTAAGTAGCGATGCCGTTGATAGCTTACTTGAGCTCAAATTCGGTGGTCAAAATTATCACTACCGCTCTTTTCAGTTGCCTGAAAAATTAGATGCATTTGCATTGGGAATACATCGACTTATGGAAAACGAATGTTGCTTGCGCGAGATTAGAAACTTGCAACGTGAATGCACTCCTGCAATGCATCAACTTGGCACAAGTGCACTTGGAAACAAAAAAGAAGAAGACCTACACCAAACAATCGGCAATGTTGTTAACGGATTGTTTTACATGTTAGATAGCTATACCAACATCTTAATTGCCGAATTCAAATCTATGACATCTACAAATTGGGACTAGCTACGTTACGTGCTCTCAATTAAGCAATTAAAACGCTAAATGAGGTTGTTTTTTGTTGGTCTAGATAAATATCTGCATGTCTACAACACTTGCAGAAAGTCTAAACACAGCAAACGAAACTCAACGTGCTAAGTACAAAACTCAGCTACTGCGCTGGATGTGCCAATTTAACAGCGAGCTTGACTATGCTGTGACCCTAACCCTACAGCCAGAAAAAGTTAACTACTTAATAAGCAAGGGATTTGCAACTAACAAAGCTGATTTGATTGTCAAACTGAAACAGTCAATGCGCTACTTTACAAATCGCCTTAATCGTATTTTTTACAAAGCCAGTGCAAATCGTCATTGCAAAACGTCACTTGTCATTCCTGTTATTGAGGGAATTTCCGGGGACAAACGTTTGCACTATCACTTAGCAATCAGTACTCCTGTGCGTTTTACTCTATTGGCGATAAGTGAGATTATTGAACGCGAATGGGCAAAGACTTACTTGGGCGGGCATGAGGTAGTTGTGAAGGAGTACACATCTACTGGATGGCTAGGCTACATAACTAAAGAAGCTACCAAGCCTACTGTAGACAACGTTGATTGGGACAACGTAAAAATACCCTACGCACTACTTCAAACGTTGCACTGACGTATCGTCGGCAGCGAGGCACAAATAAAGCACTTGAGGTGGCTTTAATAGCGAAGCTTTGTCCAAAATAATAATCATTAAATCAAAGTCAACTAACGCTGATGAATACGCTGACACCACAGTCACCGATACGCTGAGACTACGCTGGCAACATGAATGGTTGAACTTCAAACTCCAAACGAATGCTCAAGCACGACGATGCGAACGCCAGTTCGCATGTGTGATTGAGCAAGTGAACGCAGTTCACTCAACTAATTAACACCATCACCATCACCAGCAATCACCAACAAAAAAGCCCACATCAGGTGGGCTCATGTACCAATGCAATCAGGCTTAGTTCAAGTGGTCCTTTAAAGCCTTGCCAGGTCGAAACTTGGGCACTTTGGCTGCTTTGATTTTGATTTCTGCGCCAGTGCGTGGATTACGTCCAGTGCGTGCTGCACGCTTGCCCACAGCGAAAGTACCAAAGCCCACCAGTGTCAAGTTACCTCCTCGTTTAAGGGTCTTAGTTACACCACCAATAAATGCATCATATGCACGAGTAGCAGCAGCCTTGCTGATGCCTGAGTGATCAGCAATGTGGGCTATCAAATCAGCTTTATTCACGTAGTTTCCTTTTAAAGTTACTTTTAGTGGGTCTTCAGCATCAGACTTGCTGGCACCTGTTGTTGACTAAGCTGTGCTTGCGCCATCAATGTTTGAGTAAGTTCATTACGGCGAAAGCGTATCCACTGCATGGGACTTGATTTCATGTAAGTGGTGAACTGCCGTTGTAACTCCAAGTGGTCCATGCCGCTTTGCGCAGTCAACTCAGCCCAGCCAATAGGTTTATCAATATTCGCGTCTATCCACTGACACAGCTTTTTGAGCTTGCGCTGATTGCTTGCAGGCTTGGACAGTTTGAGAGTTAGTACATTGCTCATGGCTGGTCACCGATGATTTGTAAACGGGACCAGCATTTTTGGTGATTTGCACTGACTTGAAAATACGCCGTATGGCGTATCTTCGTCTAAGGGTTTTCCTCAGGACTGGTCACATACCAGCAGCCCCAATAAGGCTGCGCTGGGTCATAGTCCACGCTGTTGTTGACCATCCACTTGGCATTGAAGCTGATGGGCACAAGTGACAGCTGTTCATCAGGCGTCTCGATGGCAACGATTAATCGGTCACCAGAGAATATGCGGAAGACGCCTGTGGGCACATCCAAGTCATAGCTGAACGACACCTCAGTAACATTGCGCGGTATCAGTCCCATACGTCCAGCCACATCAAAGCGTTCAGTCACGCCAAAGGCCACTGCTTCCAATTCACTGGTAAACGCCCGTTGGCTCTGTTTTACTCTTACATCCCACATATTTGCTCCTGTCCAGTATTTACACAGGGCATTTTTTGGGCATCACGCCACGAAGTCGATCAATCGCAGGCCTTGAGCACTGGTCTCTAGTTAGTTAGTCAGCAATTAGATTGGCGATGAGTGAACGCTTGAGTGCTGACAGGTTTAACTTGTCCATTGATACAGCTTGGGTTTCGCGTAATGCCCAAACAGTCACCAGCACGAATGTTCTGGTCTTCTCATCCATGTGGCGCAAGATTTCGGTGATGGTCTCAATCACCAAGTCATCTGCAATCAGTGCTGGATTTGTGCCATTGCCTTGTGTGCCCATGAACACGTTGGCATCCATCTCCAGCCAATCGGCCAACACCATCATCTTAGGCAAATCGGGTATGACCATGCCAGTGAGCCACTTACGTGCTGTCTCACGGCTGATGCTTGTGGTGCCATCGGCGCGGAAGTTGAACTGGTTTGCCAAACTGCTGGCACTGGGTAATTTGCCCAGCTTTTGCACCAATGCCATGGTCAGAGCTTTGCTGAAACTGGCTTTCGCCTCTTCTCGTGTGGCAGTGACCTTGGCTTGTTTCCCCATTAGTGTTGCGTGTGGAACGCTGAAATTGCAGTTGCATTAATTCTGCTTTTGAATAAAAACGGCATCGCCAACTGGCGTGTGGCGATTTCATATTAAGCGCAACCATTAGTTGGCGTCGAGTGAGTTTTATCAAATTAGCATGGCTTCAAACGTTGATAAATCACAACCGCTATGACCAACACTTTTAAACCACTTGCAACATGCTTAGCAATTGCTGCGCTATCTGCTTGCGCTCAGCCACAACCGTACGTCCCACTAGTAAATATTCCAGCGAGACAGCAGGAAAGTAACCGTATCACGCTGGGCACAGTACAGATGTACGTGAAGCAAGGAGCTTCAAGCACTGAGATTATTTCGGCGCTTGGCTCACCAAACGTCATAACTACTGACTCGTCGGGCAAGGAAAGCTGGGTCTACGACAAGGTTTCACAAGAAGCTGAACTTGCACGTAACGACTATCAGGCAGTAGCGACAAGAACAAGCAGAACACTCACAGTTGTTATCCGCTTTGATGAAAAGAAACGTGTAGCCAGCTTTGCAACCCATTCGTCCAGCTTTTAAGGAAAACACATGAAACAACTCAAACACATTGCCATTGCTGCGGGATTAACACTCTGTTCACTAACGGCTTCTGCTCAGTGGCTTGATTTATTGGTGAACGTTAGCAATGCAGTTGGTGCAGCAACGCCGCCTACAGAAACAAACACGGTTGCTAAAGACAGTGCAGTTACACCATCAAAGTCACCTGTTGAGTTGCGTCAAATTCAATCGCGTGAATTTAAAACTACTGACGCTAAAAAAGTTATGTCCGTCATTGAAGAAGCGTTTATGGATCTTGGCTGGAAAGGTGCATTTGGCTCAACTAGTGGGCACTTTTCCTTTCAAGTTCCGAAATGTACAAGCATTAAAAGTTTTGGAGCGCCTGAATACTTTATTCCTTGCACAGACACCGCAACAGTACTAGTCAAATCAATCAATGAAAAAAAGGTAACAGTAGTTCGAATTTCAATTGATCACGGTGAATTTAAAAAAAGTACTTATGAAACGACTAATGTTATTGATGAGGAAACATACAACAAGCTCTACCAAGTCATTAGCAAGAGTCTATTTTTAGAAGCACAACAACTTGACGCTAAATCACTTCAGTAACTAACACGCAATTCACCTTGTCAATGTTGCTATTGTTTTAGTTCAGTTGCTGGCTCGGTAACATGACGCCAGTACTCGTACTTGGCCTCTAGCGACATATCAGGCTCAAGTTCAAGTGCATGCATTAACACTGGGTCAGTTACTGACAGCAGTTCCATGTCCCAAAGCTGCTCACCCAATGCAGGCTCTGCCAATTGGCTAAAAAACACATGAGCACCTGAGTGCAGGGTTAGCTGTCGTGCATGTGTGTAGTGATGTGCTGCGTGGGCGTACTGTCGCCTTGCCCAATACACCTGTGCCAGTTGTAGATGCGCCCGTGCTGACAGCCCGTCATCAAACCAAGCGGCCACCAGCTCCAGCTCACTCATGGTGGTCATCAGTGCTAGATCGCCTGAACAACCTGCTCTTCGCAGAAAAGCGCCCATGCGTGCATCTCTTGTGGCGCAAAACTCAGCGCTGCTGCGTTCACTAAACCAACTGCCATAGACCGCTGATAGTTCAGTCTGCATGTCTGCACCTGTGTAGTCGTTAACTCGTACCCACCAGCTTGCATAGCACTGGTCACGCTGTGCTGCCATGAAGTGGGCAAAGGTGGTGTAGCGACACAGCAGCTTCATCACATGCGGCCAGTTGCCTTTGCGCTCGTAATACGTCAGCGTTGCCAGCATCTCAGCTAATTCGTCGCTGTATTGCATTTTTCAACCAAAGAAAAAGCCCACACGCATCAGCACCTGTGGGCTTATCTTTGTTACTTTTTAAAGTTCTTTCGCAACGTGCTACTCACAGCGGCAATCTGTTCGTCGAATTGACCTTCGATGCAGGCCACATGCACAGCCTTGAGTGCGGCAATCAGCTCTTCTGCACTGCCCACTTCGATGCTGCCACCCTTGCCCTTGCCCAGCAAGTCAATGTTGCGTGAACCGTACTTGATGTTGAGGCAAACACGCTTGCCATCACTGAACCACCACGGACGCACTTTGCGATTTACTGTGCGAGTGACACGCTCACCCGTTTCAGCGTCACGTTCTGTGACAACACGCTCAGGCATGTATGCCTCACCTTTAGCAAATGCTTCTGCAAGTGCAATCTGCTCCTGCACTTTGCCAGCCATCTTCATGCGGCGAATGATGGGCAGTGTTTGCTGGCTGGGTTTAACTGTTGCTACCAACTTCAACTTTGCGAGTGCGCTCATTTGTGTTTCTCCTGTTAAGTAATGAACACAATCAATTGAATAGCCATTGCTTGCGCCAGTCGATTAAAGACAGGCCTTCTCAGTTGGTCATTGCTGCTCGTTAGTTGCTCTATGCATGCTGGTCGTATGCCTCGCACAACATGAAGTGCGCAAGCAGCTCAAAAGCAACTAAATAATGAACCAAAGCTAATCACACAAAGTTGTAGTTGAGAGCGGGTTTGCCGATTTCACTGGCTTGCGTGCCAGACTAAATTGGCTCGACTTCTTTAAGCAACGATTGCACACTGACACACGGATTTTTAATTGCAAAGGAATTAAGCACATGCCACAAGCAAAAGCACTCACACCAAAAGACATCGAAAAAGTACTTGCCTACATTGACACCACAAAGTACGCAATGCGCAATCGCGCACTGTTTTTAACTGCGCTCAAATCTGGCATGCGTGTTGGAGAGATTGCCAACTTAAAGATTGGTGATGTGATTGAGAGCGATGGCAGCATCAAAGGCGAAATTCGCTTGAGTGCTGAGCAAACTAAGGGCAAGCATGGACGCACAGTGTTTATCTCAAAAACCTTCAAAACGAGCTTGCGTACTATTTGCGCTTTCGCAGCACCACTTGGCCTGAGCGTCCGCTGTTTTTCACACGCAACAAAGCTGGCTTCACACCCAACACACTTGCCCAACATTTTTGGTGGATGTATCGCTATGCCGGCGTAACTGGCGCAAGCAGCCACAGCACGAGGAGAACATTCTTAACAGTGCTCGCAAACCGCGGAATATCTGTGCATATTTTGGCAAGCCTCGCTGGACACAGAAGCATCGCGGTAACTCAAAAATATCTTTCGGTAAATCCTGACCTCCAGAGGCAGGCCGTGGAAATGTTCAACTAAGGATGCTGAACATGAACACTACACCCAAATGGGCCAACGAATTGAGCAACTTCATTGGCACCACTGCCTACTGGCCCATCTGCAAGTTTTGCATGCTCACTGATGGTGCAAAGTTTTTAGCTGACCACGCTGAAGCCTACTGGCTCATGTACGCCATTGCCAGCTACTTGCCGGACTTACGTGATAAGCACCAGTTTGTTGTGGCAACGCTCACAGTCACTGACAGCAAGGCCTTGCTCAGGCTTGATGATGGCAACGGCCATGTGCTGGCCAAACAACTCATGCCGTTCACGGACTTCCCACTGCCCAGCTTTACCTGCTACGCCAGTTGGGCTGGTGACTTTTGGGTGCTGATGCTGCCCAGCGAGTACTAGCATGCACTGGACTGAGCAACTGCAACAGTTCCGGTGCAGCACCAACTGCTGGCCGCTGGTGCATGGTGTGGAACTTAGTGATGGCGCACGCTTTGTTGCCAAATCAGCATCTGCACGCTGGCTCATGCTGGTGATTGCACGCGAGCTTCATGATGCAGGCGTCAACTACATCTACTTTCAAATCAGCATCAAGTCCGTGGCATGGCACACACGGCTTAAGTTCACGGACATTGCTGGTTCAAGCGTTTTCGCCTGCACTGCTCGCAACAGACGACTGGACGTTGCTGACTTTGAACTGCGGGCTGCTTGGTGCGGTAGCAGCTGGCTCGTCATGCTGCCTGCTGAAGACTTGCGGTAAGTTGGAAATTCCTAGTTACTCTCCAAATTATTTAATAGCGCTTTTTTCAAAGTGGCCAGATTAAGTTTATTCATTTGAACATGCTGTGATTCGCGCAGCGCCCATACGGTGATCAACACCATACTTCGTGTCTTTTCATCCATCAAACCAACCAACTCATTGATCGTTTCAATAACTAGATCGTTTTTCAGGCTTGATGGCATTGTGGGCGCACGCCCACTCATGAATTGATTGGTATCAATCTCAAGCCAATCTACCAGAACAATCAACTTAGCAACTTCTGGAATTGCTTGCCCAGCTAGCCATTTTCTTGCAGTTTCTCTTGTTACACCTGAAATTCCAACAGCTCTGAAATTAAATTGATTCGCAAATGCTTTGGCTGTTGGAACTTTTCCGAGCTTACTTAACAGTGCGTAGTTCAGAACTTTGCTAAATCGAACTTTAGCTTCGTCGAGATTAATTGTTTGAAGTTGCACTTTTTTATTACTCGACATGAGACTGCACGGAAAGATTTTTGTGCCATTTATTTTGTGCATTTGCGCACCCCATTGGCCACGTTAAAAGTGCACTTTTATAGTTTTGTGCAACTTTGTTTTTGATTTTATTAATTTAATCAAATTAGCATTGACATTCAGAAAAAACACGTTAACAACGATTTTTTATTTCCAAACTTTTTTGTTAATGATGAACTTCAACATTTACAAACTTTCAATTCGATAGCGAACCAAAAAAGATGTCAATCTTTTCTAGTTTGTTCGGCTTAGTAAGAACGCTATTTTTAGTGAAAGCTTTTTTAGTTTTCGCCGTCAATGCGCACGCACAGAATTCAGCCACTCCTGCGTTCCTTGATGTTGTGCGCTCTGTGGCCTATGCCTATCCTCAAACTCAAGCTGCAGCCCAAGGCTTAGAAGCGGCAAAACAAGATCAATCTGCAGCTGCATGGCAACGTGCAGCATCTCCCAGTTTTCAGCGCATTTCGCCTCAAGGGAGTGGCACAGCTGGACAAATTAATCGTTTGGCACTTGAACAACCTATCTACGCTGGTGGTCGGATTACAGCTGGCATTGACGCAGCTGAACAACGCTATATCGCAGGGTATTACCAGCATCAGTATGTTGCACAAGAAACAGCCATCAAGTTGATTAACACATGGTATGAATGGCAACGCCAAAAAGACCGTGTCACAACCATGCAAGAGGGCGTAGAAGCTCACCACCGGTTACGTCAACAAATTGAGCGACGAGCACATGAAGGCATCAGTCCTGAAATTGATCAAGCCTTAGCAGCAGCAAGGCTCAGTCAGATGCAAAGTGATCAAGCGCAAGCGCAATCTGCTTCTAGTGCTGCCTTGGCGTTGCTAGTGCAGCTAGCAGCAGATCAATTACCTAGTTTTGATGCAGCAGCATTAGCAATGCCATCCTTGCCTCGTCCAACGCCTGAATGGACTGCATTAAGTGTGGCCCGTGACCCTCAACTTGCAAAGCTTGGCGCAGAGCAATTGGCTGCGGAGGCTGACATTAGAGTCAAACAAGCTCAGTGGCACCCAACCTTGAGCGTGATTGTTGAACGCAATTACGGCTCAGACTTCGCCCCTCCGCACCGCACTTGGTTACAAGTTAGTGCTCAGCCTGGCGCTGGGTTGTCAAGCCTTGCTAGCGTTCGTGCCGCGGTTGCTCGCCAAGAGTCCGCAGCTGAAGCTCGTCGTAGTGCAGAACGTGAACTTCAACAGACGATGGCGACTGATCTTGCTAGCTACATCGCTGCTACTGAGCAAATGGGAGTGGCCAGGTTGCTACGCAAATCAACCCAAGATGTAGCTGATTCATATGCTCGCCAGTTTGTGGCAGGTCGAAAAAGTTGGATCGAAGTACTAAATGCTGTTCGCGAAGCAATTCAAGCGCGACTTTCTGTTCTAGACGCCCGCGCCTTACAAGGTCAATCTGCCTGGAGATTACACCTTCGAACGTTTGGCTTAGATCCAATAGCTGGGAACATGTCATGACGCAATTTTTACCCGCGTTCATGCATTACTGCCGCATCAGTCGACAAGGCGCTAATTACCACAGCGTAGTGTTCGCCTTGGATGATATGGGTGATAAAAATCTGTCGCCTGTTGAGTTGCTTACCCAACTTTGGTTACACCTTGGACATACTGACAAGCCCGAAATTATTAGCCACTTAACGCCTGATTTGCTTCCAGTGATGGTTTTTCACTCCGACCAGGGCTGGGGTGTTGCAGAGGTAGTCGATGCGCATGGTGGTTTAGTAGTCAGCAATGGCCAAGGCCAACAGGTAATGTGGCCCGCAAACGAACAGTCACACATCACAGCGATTTATCTGCCAGAAGCGGAACTCAAGCCAGTCAACTCTACATGGGCTCTGATTGGTGGAGCGTTGGCACGACACCGAAAAACACTTGTGCATGCGGGGATGGCAACCGCTTTGGTGAATGTGATCTCGCTTGTAGTGTCTTTGTACAGCATGCAGATCTATGACCGTGTAATTCCCACATCAGGCACTTCTACTTTGGCAGTGCTCACGTTCGGCGCGGTACTAGCTTCGTTATTTGAGTTCGGCTTGAAGTTACTACGCGGCCACGCAATTGATCAAACCAGCGCTTTGGTCGATACCGAAGTGTCACGCCACTTGGTCAGCCGACTGCTAGGAACACGCCTTGATGCTCGCCCAGCTCAAGTTGGGACACTAGCTGCGCAAATTAAAGGCTTTGATTACGTGCGCAATCTTATGACCTCCGGCACTTTGTTTTTGGCAGTTGATTTGCCATTTGGTTTGCTTTTTTTAGCAGTCATCACCATGCTAGGTGGTTTGACTGTTCTACCCTCATTGGTAGTAGCAACCTTGAGTGTGGTGTTAGGTCTACATGCCGCAAATCGAGTTCAAAAGCTAAGCGAAAAAAGCGTAATTGACAGCAACCGTAAAAATGGCGTTCTAGTCGAAGCCATTGAAAGTGGAGAAACCCTTAAGGCCAGTCGTGGTGAATGGCGTTTACTGCGCCGCTGGAACGACTTGGTTGAAGACGTCGCCATTACTGATCTTGCGCTTCGTAATCACAACGCCACCACAAATTACAGCGTAACCTTGTTGCAAGGACTAGGGTATGTCGCAATGATTGCCACTGGCGCGATTCTTGCCATGCAAGGCGAACTCACTACTGGTGCGCTGATGGCTTGCTCCATCCTCAATGGTCGCGCCATAAGTCCTCTGCTTCAACTACCGACCTTGCTCGTCCAGTGGAACCAAGCACAGGCCTCAGTAAGGATGCTTGATCGCATGCTGGCCCTGCCCAGCGATGTGGCCCCCAATAGTGAGCAAATTACGCCTGAACAGACTCACGGTGAAATACGTGCAGACCAATTGCGGTTTGGCTATACCGATGCTCCGGCGCCAAGCTTCCAACTGAACTCTCCTTTGCATATCCGCCCAAACGACCGAGTAGGCATCGTTGGTGAAATTGGATCTGGCAAGTCAACACTTCTCAAACTTTTGTCTGGACTCTATCAGCCACAAGGGGGCCTAGTGCAACTCGACGGCATAGACCTTAAGCACATCAACCCAGACTATCTACGTCACGCCTTGGGATATCTTGCTCAAGACTACCGCTTAGTCGGAGGCAACCTACGTGACAACCTGACTTTAGGCATAGCTGACCCTGGTGACTCCGCATTGATAGAAGCATGTCAAGCAACTGGTCTTTCAGATTTAATTAATCGTCACCCCAAAGGCCTTGCTTTACCTATCAGCGAAGGCGGTCGTGGTGTATCTGGTGGACAACGCCAACTCATCGGTTTGACACGTCTGCTTTTGGCCAATGCTCCTGTTTGGTTATTAGACGAGCCTACTGCTTCACTTGATACGGCCACAGAAGCCGTGGTACTTAAAACTTTGCAACAGCGTTGCGAAGGTCGCACCTTAGTAGTCGTCACTCATAAGCAAAGTTTGCTTCCCTTATTTGATCGCCTCATCGTGGTTACACAAGGTCGCTTAGTCCTTGATGGTCCACGCGATGCCGTCCTGGCTCGACTTCAAGCCAACAAAAACGACAACTCAACCGCACACATCAAAAAGGTAAGTGGATGAGCGTGCAGCAATCTATTAGAACTGGTACTCGCCTGTCTACACCTTCGCCTTATACAGGCCGACTGGTGGGTGCTGCTACAGCGGCAGTGTTGACCTTTATCGCTTGGGCATTGTGGGCACAGCTTGATCAAATCACACGCGGCAGTGGTCAACTAGTGGCCAGCAGTTACACCCAAGTAGTACAAGCGGTTGACGGTGGAGCATTGCATGAGCTGAACGTGCGTGAAGGTGATGCTGTCGAACGCGGGCAGTTGCTAGCAATGCTTGATGCCATCAAAGCTGAATCTAGCTATCAAGAAACTGCTGCACGAGCCGCAGCCTTGCGTGCAAATATTGCACGCCTTCGTGCCGAAGTGTTTGGTGGTGCCCCACACTTTGGCTCTGAGTTGACGGGCTATGCTGACTTTGTAAACAACCAACGTATTTTGTTTACTAAACGCCAAGCTGCTATTCGGCAAGAAGTAGCGGCCTTGCAAATGGCGCTCGACCTTGCCCGCAAAGAACTAGACATGAACTTACCTTTGCTTAAAGATGGCGATGTCAGCAAAGCTGATGTACTTCGTCTGCAGCGCCAAGTAGCAGACTTGACTGGTCAAATTACCAATCGAACAAACAAATATCAACAAGACAGCCAAGCTGAATTGGCGAAAACGGAAGAAGACTTAGCTGGCATTCTGCAAGTACTAGCCCAGCGTAAAGACGTGTTAGATAACACCCGCTTGATAGCACCTGTCGATGGCATCGTTAAAAACGTACGAGTAACCACTCTAGGAGCAGTCTTGAAAGCAGGTGAAGAGCTGCTATCCATCGTTCCTGGTGGTGATGCTCTAGTAGTCGAAGTCAAGATCAAACCTGCCGATATCGCCTACCTCAAACCAGGGTTGCCCGCGACAGTGAAGTTTGATGCGTGGGACTATGCCATTCACGGCAGTTTTGAAGGACATGTGGACTACATCAGTGCCGACACTTTGCGAGAAGACACCAAGCAAGGCGAGCAAACCTATTACCGAGTCAAAGTTAGTCTAAACAAAGATGTACTGATCAGTCACAAAGGCAACACCATTGCTTTGCAACCTGGTATGACCGCACAGGTTGACATCAAAACGGGCACTCAGTCAGTTTTTGACTATCTCACCAAACCCATTACCAAGACCTTGTCGGAATCAATGGGCGAACGGTAATTTTTGAATTCATCACTTTTACAAACCAAGGAGCTACCTATGAGTAAAAACTCGAACAAAACCGCGCAACAAGCTACACCACAGAGTGCTAACTTAAATGCAACAAATCTTCCAGAAAAGCGTTCCAACGTTAAACAGGAAAAACGCTTGTCGGCAGATGACGATACTACGGTAGCAAACGACTCTTTTTCGATTCCCGATAGCGCTAGCGTAGGTACTTCAGTAGCATCCACATTTAGTGAAAATCCTATTATGCTGGCACAGGCCAGCACCTCAGCTATTGAAACCAGCTCATCGGCTGCTGCAAGCACCGCAACATCTTCCACCATCGCAGCAAGCAGTAGTTGGATCGCTGGTTTGGCGGCATTAGGTGGAGTTGCGATCGTTGCACACAATAGCAGCACAAACACTACCCCTGCGTCCTCGTCAGGCTCAGGCTCATCAAGTAATACCATTTCTGGGACGGCCATCGACGGGTATTTGGTGGGCGCAAAAGTTTACTTGGTTGACGCATCAGGCAATAAAACCGACACGGGCGTTGTAACAGATAGCCTTGGAAAGTTCAGCATTCAAAACCCCCATTCATACGTAATTCAAATTGAAGAAGGGACGAATGCAGATACAGGCTTAGCTAATACAGTAATTCTCAGGGCGCCAGGCATTGCGTCTGGCGACATGGTTGTAACTCCATTAACAACCGTGATTCAGTCTATGTTGGCATCAGACACCACTTTGACTTTAGCTCAAGCGGAAACAAAATTGCAAAGTGTTTTGGGCATCAACGGTGACATTGATCTTTTGAAATTGGACTCCGTAGCATCTGCCAATGTAGAAGTACAAAAGGCTGCAGTTCAGATCGCTACTGCACTTTCCCTCGTGACCAATTCCACAGAGGCAGAAGATGTATTGAACGACTTTGCGGCAACGATTAACCTCACTAGTTCCACATCCACAATTAACTTATCGACATCCTTAATCGCAAGCTTGACGACGAAAGCCACTTCTTTAGACAGTACCGCAATTGCCGATATTGGCAACAAACTTGACACCATCAGTTCAGCCGCGACCCTCGATGATATTTCTGGTGCGCAAAAAACTGCTCTTGAAGACACAACAGCTCCAGTAATTGCCAGTGCAACGGTAGATGGCACAACTTTAGTATTGACCTACACCGAAGCTACAAAATTGGATGCAACTAATGCACCCGCTGCATCAGACTTCACTGTGGCAAGCAACGGTTCATCTGTTGAAATCACATCAGTGACCGTTGACTCAACAGCCAAGACTGTGACTTTGACGTTGGGCACAGCTGTTGTAAATGGCGATGCTGTCACTATCAGCTACGCAGACTCAAGCTCTGGTGTAAACGCAATTCAAGATGCCGCAGGCAATGACGCAGCAGCTCTGAATAATTTCGACGTGACCAATAACACTCAAGCCGTTGTTGTCACAGACACAACAGCTCCCGTAATTGATACAGCAACGATTGACGGTACATCCTTGGTGCTGACTTATAACGAAGCACTCGATGACGTCAACGCACCCGCTGCATCAGACTTCACTGTGGCAAGCAACGGTTCATCTGTTGAAATCACATCAGTGACCGTTGACTCAACAGCCAAGACTGTGACTTTGACGTTGGGCACAGCTGTTGTAAATGGCGATGCTGTCACTATCAGCTACGCAGACTCAAGCTCTGGTGTAAACGCAATTCAAGATGCCGCAGGCAATGACGCAGCAGCTCTGAATAATTTCGACGTGACCAATAACACTATTCCTACACTTGTCACCACCTCCCTTGCTGGAAATGAAACCGAAATCACTGCCCCATACGAAAATCTTATCCAGTGGAATTTGAATGTTACACAAGACCAATCCATCAGTCTTATTTCTGACTACGTTGGATCAAAGTTGATTGACAACCAACAAATAGTAAATATCAATCTAAGCAATGACGCAGTATTAACGCTGCCAGGTGGAAACAACTGGAACACTGACCTTAACGACTATGCGGCATCTACGTTAAATATCACCGGTACCGGTAGTATTAAGGGAATGGTTTTTGATGGCGCGAACATCTCAAGTGGTCAATCTATCCTAAATGCTAATGAGTTGATTGGTTCCGTTGAATTTTTAGTTACAACATCTCAATCTGTTGCTATTACAGGCGCGAGTGGAAATGACACTCTCACTGGCGGCAGCGGTGATGACACTATTAATGGTGGAAATGGCAATGACGTCATTGATGGTGGTGGCGGTACCGACACATTGACGGGAGGAGCAGGCACAGACACTTTTATTGTCAAGTCAGGTTACAGCAGCAAAATCACCGATTTAGAGCTGGGAGACCAAATTAATTTGTCTAACATTTCTAATACATTCAGATTTGGAACCTCTTCAACCGACAGAACCGTTGGGTTTGATGCATGGGGAGAAACGATCAATAACAAAGACTATCTGGTCTTTGAAACAGCTGCTGATGGCTCTACCACTGAGCAGATAGAGCTCCAAGGCGGAGCTCCATTGGATTGGACAAAATGGACCATCAGCAATGGGCTTTTTGCAGAGAATCCTATTTTCAATGTCATGTTTGATTCGTCTAGCAGCTCCTTGACAATAAAAAACGATTTAGGAAAACCGATCACTCTATTAGCTGATGTTAATGGCGGCACACTATCTTTCACATGTGATGGCGTAACAGTTGTTGCCCCAATCGGAAACATATCCTTGACAAATCCGTGGGGAAACAGTGATCTTTTTGACTTGACTGGGATGAGTATTGCCTTGACTAGTACTCAAAAGTTACTTATTGCGGTCAACGATTACAGCCAAATCTATGGATTAGGGATCACAGGTGATGGAGCAGTGGAATTTCAACACATGGATGTCAACCGCTACCATTGGCAATCCATCAATGACGCTGCAGAAATTAGCGTGTCTACATCTGTTACACGAACATACACCTTGTCAGATACCGTAGAACTTTTATCTGGGACAGATGGAATGGCTTTACTCGCTGACGCGAAAAGTTTCGATGTGTTAATGGATGGATCGTATGGGGCAATTCCTATGTCTCAACAAATTGGTAATGAAGTTACTGTTTTTAATGAGCCTAATTTTTCAGGGATGATTCAATTGACAAGTACAACTGATTTCAGCGAAAACTTGGGCTCTACCTGGCCAGCTTTAAACAGTCATATACAAACTCTAGACCTAAACGGCCATCAAGCCAGTCTTTTGGATCTGCAACTTTCACAACTGCAGATAACAGACAGCAGTCAAGGAGGTTTGATCAGCCTTTATGTGGATTCAAACACCAGCAATCTTTCTTTTACAGAGACACTTTTTTCCTATTTGGGCGGAATTCAATCGCTCAACGCGTCGGTAGTGCCTTTCAAAGTTACTTCTAACGATAGCGTCACGGATTTGTTTGAAGTGACTGTCAATGGCAGTGATTACACTCTAAATGTTTTGAACGATAACGTCGACCTCAGCGGCTATGACAGTGTTCTCTACTCCTATTTAGTCGCTAACAATTCTCCAGTTGGCACCGCGACTTTAGAGCTAAATGATCACAGTGTGAAACTGTCACTTAGCGAATACACAGGATTAATTCAGGATGATGGACAAGGCACGTGGAATGGTGACGTGTATTCTCCGCATTGGACACAAAGCATTACTAACTCAGGAACTGGCTCTCCCGCAGTGACCGTGGTCGTGGGAGCTGGCGATTCATTTAACTCACCACTCCCTCCTTCTAGCTACCTCGCTGGGTTAGAAGTGAATGCCCAAGTAACGCACATTGGAGGATTGTCTGAGACTGGCAGCTTAGATGGAAACGATTTAGTGGATCAATCTGGAGAGTGGAGTTGGGATGCTACCGCCCATCAACTGACTTGGTGGAGTGATGCGTGGAATACCCCCAATGCGAACCAAGTGCAACTCGACAACAGCGTGACTAACGTAACACTAAACGTCGACAAGCATGCTTTCGTCATAATCTAATCACACTTGATAAACCCAGCTTCTATTTACTTTAAAAGAATAGAAGTTGGGTTACTCAAAAAGTGACTTTCAGTATGAATTATTTGCGCTTCTTGAACATAGTTCATTCAATAAATTGCCAGCTAAACAATGCTGGAGTTGGGCAAGTTGCAATATGTCTTCTCGAAAACATTGCTCTTGCTGAGTTTAGAGGTTCACACCTTACAGTCTCTAAAGCAATGAACATGAGTGCAATCGCATCACCAGCTACTATTCATCACAAATTAAATCTTTTACTTAGTCATGGTTTTATTAAACATGTCTATAAAAACTCAAATCGCCGCACCAAGTACCTAGCACTCACCGAAATAGCAAATGAGTACCTTGAAAAGCAAGGAAATGCTATGCGCATTGCTTTTCAACAAAATCAACCACATCTTGAGTTCACAACTCAATCGGTTTAACAGAGAAATTGCTTTCATCTATTTGATAGCTCGATATAAGTCAATACATTGCCGAAGTTAAGTTCTAACAGATAAAACCTAACAATGATACAAGCGCCGAAAACTCATCCAGCATTAAGAAGTCAGGCAATGGGGCTAGTGGATTGCGATGAACGCAAGGAGCAAACTACACAATTGCTAGATGAATTTTTGCCACACATGGCGGCAGAAATTGAAAACATAATGCACGATCAGCAAGCTAAGGTAACTTACGAATTGGCTGTTGAAGATTCGATTGCACTTATTCGGACATCGCTAAAGCTCAAAAAGTTAAGTCACAACAGCGTGATCTTGCTCAACTCAAAAAAAGCTACGTTTATTCTTGGAACTGAAATAGGCGGGCAACACGCTGGAACGGCATTGCAAGCAACACAGTTGTTAAAGGTGGCGATGCTGAAGTTCAAAGCCGAGTAGTTTCACAGAATCCCGTTTGATAAAAGCGAGAACACACGATCAGCCTGTCCAGCTACGTGGACATCACTCACGCAGTGAAACGAGCGTCTCGGCTTTTCTCGTGCCGTCGTGACGCATGACCGTTACCTAGGTAACGGTTGGGCGCTTAACGCAGCTTAGCTAATGCTTCGGCTTTGGTGAGTTTGCGTGCAGCTGCGATGGCTGGCAGCTGACTGACACGTGGACGTGATTTGCCAGCTTCCCAGTGGTAAACACTTTGAGCAGATACGCCAATCAACTTGCCCATTTGTTCTGCACTTATGCCAAACTTTTTTCGCAGGGTTGCAAAACCATCGGCACGGAAACGCAGACCTTTGGTGTCTTCCACAGCTTTGAGCACCGGCTTTGGTGCTGCCTTGCTTAACTTTTTCACCTGTGCCTCTAAGCTGGCGATATGGCGTTTCAATGCAGCAATGTCAGCACGATATTGGGCTGATGCCTTCTTGAGTTGCCGAATTTCTGCACGCACCTCTTTCTTGGCGATGCGTGAGATTTCTGCTTTTAGTTGGTCTGCGAAGGTGGTCATGTTTATTCGGGCTAGTTTTAAGTGCTGCTGTTTATACAGTGACCTGATGCAAATGTCAGGTGTGGTGGTAAGTGACTAAGTAGGAATTTTCTAGTTAACCTGACTTGTTGGCTTTATGCTGCCGCTGGCGGATAGCGCACATCAGCCTTAGAACATTTAGCAGCCAAATCAGCCTGCATCAACATCCTTGCATCCTTGTCGTCAGACCAACCTAAAACAACGCCGTGCTCAGCGAAATGAGGGAGATCTGGCGCCGCTATCGTGTGCAACCCGACCTGACTGACTAAGTTGGTTGTTAGTGAGATTGAGGCATATGCAGATTTACCCTCTCTCACGGTTTGACCCAGATGCCACATACGATCTACAGCAACGTTATTCAGTCCGCAGATTGATAGCTCATGCCGCTGTTCAAAAAGCTCTGGCTTAAATGCTTTACGTTTCGGTAAGCCATCCTTATCTATTTCCGTTTTATCAAATACGAATCTAGCTATTGGGCCGTTTTCAACAATAAAAGGCTGTGTCGTTGTTGCAACAACTGCCGCCCGTTTTGCATCAAACAACTTTTTGAATGCAGTCCAGCACCACTTGAGGTACTGTATCAATAAAGAGTTTGGTGCCATGCTGTTTGTCGTTGTCTGAAATGCGACATGCGAAAGATAGTTTGCCAGTGCTACTGAGACTGACGATCATCATTTTCCTTCTAGACCCTACCCAGTCAAAAGTGACTTCTCCATCATCTTCGTAGTCAATTTCTGGGCTTCTTAGATTAACTGGGAGAGCATTTATAAAGTTGTATGCCAACATAAATGGCGTATCGAAAATTGTCTTGCCATTTGCATTAGCCAACGACTGAAGGCGATCATAGGTTTGCGATTGCACTGCAGATGAGCTGACATTTGCCACAGGCAATTTCGCAAGCATGCTTCCAATTCGGATTGCTGCTCCCCCAACAGCTGGAGAGTTCGGCATTTCCCAGTGGTTGTAATTCAATACGTATGCGCTCATTCGTACATCTCCACAGTTTTCTCTTGCAAGTGCTCAAAAAACATACTGTTCTTTTTATCGCGTAATGTATCAAGGCAAGCCCAAATCAAATCGCCAGAAGCAGGGATGCTCCAAGTTCTAAAAACATCAATGTCCAACACCACAACAATGCTGGCTTGATCTGCAACCACTGTTTCAGAGGCTTGTGTGACTATCGCAAGCTCATTAGGGTCGTCACTTGCCGGAATTACCACCCTAGTCATAAATCCGTTAATAGCCTGAGGCAACGCGGTAGGGACCTCCGGAGGACAAGTCAAATAGTCTCTAAAGTCATTGATAGGCAACGGCAATTTGATTTCGTTGATATATCGAACCGCTACTCGCTGAACTGATTCAACATGACTCTGCTCAACAAACTTATCCCAAAGCAATTTCGCTTCTGCTCGCAGGTCACCCCAATCAATGTAGGGTTGCAATCTACTTAAAGTAAAACCGTTTTTACGAACTTGGGCTACAAATGGATGTTTTTCTGAACTTAGTCTTTTGCCCAGTTGATCGATGCTTGAATGACTTTTGTGCTCTACAGCACCAAGGTCAATCCCGACCATCGATTGCCAAATATCTGAATTATCAGGATATCGATCAGCAATTGAAGAGGCAAACTCTTGAATCAGCTCGATAGCAACAGGTTGCTCGAACTGGATATCGATTAAAGCCTCTTTGACTGGAGCAGACTTTAGATGCCTTTGAGTTGCCACAACTTTTCCAAAAAATTAGGTCGGTCAAATGCACTCAGCACTTTTACCTAGCTTAATAGTATAGATGCTCATATTTCCCTAGACTCAACTGGAAAATTACGCCACGTCCCTCATCATCCAGTAGGTGCTGAGCCATTGTTCAGCCTCCGCAATGGCAGCTTCATGGTTACGACGAGCGCCAGCTACGCTGACAGTGACAGTGCTGTTCAAGTGCTTGGTAGCGATGCGCACCGTTAACTTTCCAACGCTGGTTTTGAACACATAACGAACGTCATAGCGCGGTAACAGCTCCAGCTGATCCATGGTGCTGGCGACATGCGTTTCCACATCTGTCTGCATCACGGCTGGCAAATCCCAAGCGTGATCAATCTGCTCTTGGTACTCAGCTATTGCCTCCAAGGCCACCTCACGTGCTAGTTCAGGTCCAGCCTTTTTGAAAACCTTCACGTCAGCCGTGTAGTCATGCCCCGCATCAATGTTGCGAATGACTGTGTTGTAAAAATTAATGGCCTCCAACCCTTTGAGCACTGTGCCCAGTGAACGAGTTGCTATCTCAGAGTATTCCTGTGTGATGTGATTGCTCATATTGACCTCGGGGTTATGCCTGCTGCTTCAGGCGTGCTTTAAGACGCTGTTCAAACTCGTCACGCAACGGCTCGTTGTGCAGGCTTAGGGACAGCGTTAAGCCAGTGGAGACTTCGGCCATTTCCATAAATCCCTGCGCAATGATTTGCTGCTCCATCAGCAATCTGACCTTCATCTCTGTCTCTGGGCTCTCGTCTAATGACGCACCAGAGAACTCACTGCCTAACAACAACGGGTTGATATGTCCGTAGTGCTTGTCAAGCATGGCTGTACTTGTGCCCATTTGATGCGCAAGCCAGTCCTTGTTTTTGCCTGCGTAAAGCATTTGAGTGGCGTAGTAATGGCGCAAGCTGTACAAGCTACGGTCTTCACCACCACCCTTGGGCTTGAGCAGCCCCTCACTCTCCAGCCAGACCCTGAACGGCTTGTTGTAACTGTCTGGGTATGTGCCATCAGGCAAACCAAACACAGGCATGTCGTAGTCACCCGCCAGCACATCTGCCAAAGCCATGTCTTTGAGCTTGGGGTTCAATTCACGCAGCTTGTCCAAGTACAACCAGCACTCCATGCCAGCGACAAGCGCACGGGCACCACGCTTGCCCTTTTTAATGCGAATCTCCAGCTGATCTTTGCCTTTGGCATCCTTGCCACGCTTGATGTTGGCCCACACCATGTGCTCAGTCTCTGTGCCTGCACGCATGCCCGTGCATGCGAGAAAGGGCACGTAGTACTTGACCACACGTCGTATCTGTTTGGTCTTCTCCATGTGAGCAGATTCAATCCACTCATCACTGGACCCGAGCAGCTGCAACAACTCACTCTTGGCAAACTCGGCTCTGCGGCCAGTTGCCGCCCCCGTGTTCTTTAGCGTGGGCCTCTTGTACTCGGTCATGTAGCCACGCTCAATGGCCTCGTTCATCACCATGTTGAATGCGCTGTTGTGATTGTTTTGTGCGCTGGACGACAACTCACGGCCAACTTTTTCAGCACGGTATTCGTGGAAGCCACTGATGTCTGAGGGCGTGATGCAGTCCACATTGATGTTGCCGTAGTAGGGGATCAACCACCTGTTGATGGCACTAAGGTAATCGCGCTCCACGGGCTTAAAAGTGCCAGCAGCAATGCGCATTTCGATGGCCTTGGCAACAGCGCCAGCCACTTGCTTGAACTTCTTGCTGGTGATGGGCCTGCCACTCTCCACCAGCAATTCAGCTTTCATCTGCTCACGGATTGCAAACTGCGTTGCCTTGGCCAAATCACTGGTTTTGGTGCCTTTGCGCACCCAGCCACGGTGGTTTTCCACCTTGTAATGCGCTTGCCAATTTAGACTGTCAGGGCGTCGCACCAGATTGATTAAACCTGGCATCACAACGACCGTGTGGGTTGATTTTTCGACCATGGCAGGCAATATAGCATCGCGTAATGCAGAAGTAAACTGACCAGCCTATAAATGAAACGTGAAATGAACGTGTAATGCACGAAAGCATAAAAAAAGCACCTACGCTTTCACGTAAGTGCTTGATTCCATTGCTAAAAATGGTGGCCTGGGGCAGAATCGAACTGCCGACACGCGGATTTTCAATCCGCTGCTCTACCAACTGAGCTACCGGGCCGAGAAGAAGATTGTAGCACAGCCAAAATGTCAAGCAGCGCGTTTGGCCTTTGACAAATCCACGCCGAGTTGTTTGAGTTTGCGATACAGATGCGTACGCTCTAAGCCCGTTTTGTCAGCCACGCGCGTCATCGAGCCATTCTCTTGCGCCAGGTGGTATTCAAAGTACGCTTGCTCAAAGGCATCACGCGCTTCACGCAAAGGCTGTTCGAGATTGAAGCTTTGATGGGTAGGCGGTAATACCACTGCTTGTGGCTGCGCAAATGCGGTGGATGTTTCTTTGTTAACGCCAGACACCACGCCCTTCGCAGGTGCGGCCACGGGCTTGCGCGCCAAGCCCTGCTCCACGGCCTTGAGCAGCTTTTGCATGGTGATGGGTTTTTCAAGAAAGGCTTGTGCGCCAATGCGTGTAGCCTCGACCGCCGTGTCGATGGTGGCGTGGCCACTCATCATGATGACGGGCATGTTGAGCAAGCCAGCGCCCGCCCATTCTTTGAGCAGTGTCACACCATCGGTATCGGGCATCCAAATGTCGAGCAAGACCAAATCAGGACGCGCCGCCTGACGGGCGAGGCGCGCTTGTGCGGCGTTTTCTGCCACCTCAACGGCATGACCTTCGTCATTGAGGATCTCAAACAAGAGGTCCCGAATGCCCAATTCGTCATCCACTACCAAAATGTTTGCCATGTCTTCACTTGTCTCGCTGGATTAAAGGAGTTTGTTTTGTTGCGATTCTGCAACTTGGAATGATAACGACACTTGCGCCCCGATCACCCGTCCTTCTAACTCACGATTTTTCAGATCAATTCGAGCCGCGTGTTCATCGGCAATTTTTTTCACCACGGCCAAGCCAAGGCCCGTGCCACGCGTCTTAGTGGTCACGTAGGGCTCAAATGCGCGGTTCAAAATTTTGGGCGGAAACCCTGGCCCGCTGTCGCGCACCACCAGACGCACACGGCCTGATGTCGGCACCCATTGCGTAGCGATCGACACCGTGGGGTTGGCTTGACCCTCGGTTGCATCTTGCGCGTTCTGCAACAGGTTGTGCACCACTTGGCGCAGTTGCTGTGCATCGCCCAAGATGATGGGGCACACCACGTCGAGTTGGGCATACACAGGGACTGCCGCGTTTTCAGCGCCATAGAGTTGCATCACATCTTGGATCAAGGCGTTGAGGTCCAACGGCTTGAGTTCAGCCACCGGGAGTCGTGCGTAATCACGAAACTCATTGACCAATCGCTTCATGGCATCCACTTGGTCCACGATGGTCTTCACGGATTTATTCAAAATGAGTTGCTCTGGCTCTTGCAGCTTGCCTGTGAGTTTCATCTCCAAGCGCTCCGCAGACAACTGAATGGGCGTGAGCGGATTTTTAATTTCATGCGCCAAACGACGCGCCACTTCGCCCCACGCTTGCGCACGCTGGGCGGAGACGATTTCAGAAATGTCGTCAAACACCAGCAAGCGGCCGTTGTTAGGCAACACCGCACCACGGGCTAACAAGGTGATGTGTTGTTGTTTGTCATCGCTCAACTGCACCGCAGGGCTGATGGCCGTGGCATGCAATTCGAACGATTGCTGCCAGTGGTCTAAGCCATGCTGGCTGCGCTCACCCAGGAAACCATCAAACTCGTGACGCACATGATCGGCAAACTCCACCAAGCCCTCAATGTCACTCAAGGCGCGGCCTTCCCATGCAGCCAGCGGCACGCGCAAGATGCGTGTGGCGCCTGGGTTAGATGATTTGATGCGTCCATCCTCGGTCAACACAATCACGCCCGCGGTGAGGTTGTCGAGAATGGTTTGCAAGTTGGCACGCGAGGTGTGCACTTGCAACATGCTGCGATCCACAGCTGAACGCGCATCGGCCAGTTGCTGCGTCATCTCGGCAAATGAACGGGTAAGGCCACCCAGTTCATCACGGCCTTGCAGGGCCGGCTTGGGGCTCAAGTCACCGGCCGCCACATCACGCACACCTTCGGCCAGCATGAGCAACGGACGCGCCAATTGGTTACCCAACAGCACCGCCAACAACACCGCACCGAACACGGCCAAAAACAAACTGAGCGTCAACGTACCGATGTACATGCTGCGTAAACCATCACGCCCCAGCGCTCGCTCTTGGTATTCGCGATAAGCCACCTCGACCGCCAAGGCATTGCTCACCAAGGTCGGTGGAATCGCTTTGGTCACCTGCAACACACGCGGCTCGATCAACAACCCCAAGCCAGAGGGGGCGACCAGCACCAACGCGCGGATGCGCGCTTTGGCAGTGCCTTGCGACTCCGCCTCATCCAAACCGTCAATGGACGTGACCACACTTTGTGTTTTGACCAAACGCAGCTGAGCGGGGGTTGGGCGGTCTGGGTTGATTTTGTAACGCGATTCGCCAGCACTTGAAATGGCTTGGCCTGTCGTGCTCCACAAAATCACATCGTCAGCACCCAGTTGGTCTTTCATGCGCTCCAGCGCAATACCCACCGAAGCATCGGGCAGGTCATTGATCTGCGAACTGGCCGAGCGCGTTTTTTGTCCTAGGTCGTTAGCCAATGTATCGAGCGTGGTGCGCCCCAAACTCAGGCCGGCATCCAAAGCGCCTTCGACTTTCACATCAAACCAGCTTTCAATGGAGCGGGACACGAATTGATACGACACGCTGTAAATCAGCAAGCCTGGAACAAAACCCACCAGTGCAAATGTGGCCGCGATCTTGAGCAGCAGGCGACTGCCAAACTTGCCTTGGCGCAAGCGCATGAGCAAGCGCACAGACATCCAAACAATCACGCCCATCAGCAAGGTGGCAACCACCACATTCAAGCCAAACAGCTGTCGGTAGTTCTGTTCGTAAAGCTCGCGGTTGTCAGCGGCTTGGGTGAGCAAGAAAAGCAACACCAAGCCCAGCCCCAGCACCACGGCGGCACTGATGACCAGCAACCACCTCAACTGAAAGCTAGAAAGGCGCGTGCGCTTTTCAGCAAGCTCAATCATGGCGTCAGCTCCAAGCGCTGCGTTTTGCTAAATCCAATGTTCCAGTCGCTTTGCCCCGCTGCACCAATTTGTAGTGGCCTGGGTAACTGCTTCAGATCAAGTTTGAAATTGATGCTGATGGTTTGCTTGGCATCTGGGTTGTAGTCGTTCGCATGGGCGATGCGCCACTGCACAATGCGGCGCACTGCCCCCATGGCCTCTTCGGCTGTGTCATAGCTTTGACCAAGGCTCATGCCCAAGCCGCTGACGTTGAAAGGCTGGGGTGAAATGTTGACGCGCCAACGCCGAGTGAGCGGCTGATAAAACAAGCGCACATGGCGCTCTGCTTGCGCCACACGTTGGTTGTAGACATACCAACGCTCTTGGTGAATTTCGACTTCAGTCACAAAGTACAAGGTGATGCCTTTGAGCAAGGCGTCTTCGAGTGCTGTCGGCAAATCAAAGCGCCAATTCGCGCTCAAGGACAACGCAGCGTCTTGACGCTCCAGCTTCAAGGCTTGCAGCTCTACGGGCGTGTCTGCATACGCCAGACCAGACATGGCCAAACAAAAAACCGCCACGCACAACGCGCACAGCTGACGTGCGCGTTGAAGACCGCTCAACAGCAGCGGTTCAAGGTGCAGGAAGTTTTTCCAGCAATGCGTAATAAAAGCCATCGTGATCACCTCGTAGATTGTCGGTGAGCACAGCGGTTGTTGCGCCACTTTGGGGTCTTAAATGCCCCAGAGAGGGTAGTAAACGGGCATTGGTGTTGTGTTCAACAAACGTTTTGGCTTGGTTCTCGCCCTCAGCCCTGAAAACCGAGCAAGTGCAGTACAGCAATCGTCCCCCGGGTTTGACCAAAGGCCACAACTGCTTGAGCAAGTTCTTTTGAATCGCTGCCAGCTTGTCGATGTCGGCCTCACGGCGCAGCCAGCGCACATCGGGATGGCGACGCACGATGCCCGAGGCCGTACAAGGGGCATCTAACAAGACGGCATCAAACAGCTGTCCATCCCACCAGGTTTTGGTCAGCGCGGCATCGGCAGCCACGACTTTAGCCTTGCGACCAATGCGTTGCAAATTCTGGGCAATGCGCTCACAACGCTGTGAATCAATGTCAAGCGCGGTGACCTCTGACTTATCGTTGAGCAGCTCTAGCAAGTGAGCGGTCTTTCCACCGGGGGCAGCACATGCATCGAGGATGCGCAACGCATGATCCGCAGGAGCTAAGTCTTTCAGCAAGATTTGTGCGGCGCATTGCGCAGCAGCATCTTGCACAGAGCACAGACCTTCGGCAAAGCCGGGGATGTCACGCACGCTGTGTGCCTGCGTGAGCACCAACCCCTGCTCACCGACAGGCTGCGATTGCAAACCGTGGTTGCTCCAATCAGCTTGCAAGGCCTCACGGCTGATGCGCGAGGTGTTGACGCGCCACGTCATGGGCGCCGCTTGGTTGTTGGCACGCAAGATGTCTTGCCAATGGTCTGGGTGGTCTTTTTGCAAACGCTTGACCCACCACTCGGGATGATTCCATTGCGCTTGTACGTCGTGGTCTGTGGCCTTCACCAAGGCATCACGCTCGCGTAAAAAACGACGCAAGCATGCATTCAGAAAATTGGCTTGCATTTGCAAGCTACGCGTATTCTTAGCGGCCTCTACCGCTTGGTTCACCAAAGTGTGCGGCTCGTACGGTGCGTTGTCAGGGTCCCACGCCAACGCAAGGGCTGTGCACAACAGCGCATCGGGCAAAGGCGCTGGCGCTCGCGATGCCAGTTGCGCACGCAAGGCTTGCGCACGGCCCAATTGACGCAAAGCTTGAAACAACAAGGCTTGCACGCCTGGACGCAAAGTCGATGGCACAGCCTCTAGCGCCGCCGTGCCTGAGACGCCGCGCCGCACTTGGGCCAACGCTTGTGCAACAGCTTGGAGTTGCTGCCACAAAGGAACAGATGCAGGTTTGTGTTCACTCATTCCAAAATACGTCCAGGTTTGAACTTGAACAAACTCGCCATCCCAGTAGCAGGAAACATAGAAATCGCGTCGTTGTAGTTCGTCACAGCTTGGTTGAAGCGTTGTAAATCAGGTTGAATAGAAATGCCTAGTTCGGTCCAACGTTGGGTCAGCTCTGCAGGCACCGACACGTAATACACATCGGGATGCGTGAGGGCGTCCCACGCATCTTGCAAATCACGACTGGTCGCCACCAAAGCGACCGAAGATGAAGGGTCCAAAGGGTGCTCTTGCATGCGGGCCAAGGCCATGGCCGACAAATTGGCAGCCACTTGTAAGCGTGTCCAGTGGCTCGCGCCTAACTCGGGCGACACCGCAGTGAGCCAGCCGGAAGGCGCTGTGACCGCGGCTGTGGTGGCTTCTTGCACCAAGGCTTGGTAGCGCAGCATGAGTTCTTCGAGCACAGCGAACTGTTTGTTCACGGCCGTGCGCAAGCCGACCAAACGGCGGTACGCGCCCACACTCCAAAACACCATCACAGCGACGAATATCCAAAACCACCACGCATCAAGCATGTTGAACTCCTTGTCTCTTCCAACCTCTTGCCCCATAACAACAAAGGCCCTTTCGGGCCTTTGTTGAGGGGGTCGCTTTACGCTTCTTCGCCAGCACCGTGGTCGACTTGAGCCTCTTCCTCAGAAGAGCCTCCAGCCAACTCAGCAGCTTCGGCTTCAGCAATGGCACGGCGCTCGGCGTCGTCCATGGCGTCTTTGACCTTGCGGGCTTTGTGATAAGCCAAGCCAGTACCTGCAGGAATCAGGCGACCAACAATGACGTTTTCTTTCAAGCCGCGCAATTCGTCGCGCTTGCCCATGATGGCCGCTTCGGTCAACACACGTGTGGTTTCTTGGAAAGAAGCCGCAGAGATGAACGAGTCGGTCGACAAGGACGCTTTGGTGATACCCAACAACAAGTTGGTGAAAGTCGCTGGGACTTTGCCATCACGTTGCAGTGCTTCGTTGGTGTTGAGGATCTCAGAACGCTCAACTTGTTCGCCAGCGATGTAGTTGGAATCACCCACGCTTTCGACCACAACGCGACGCAACATTTGACGCACGATCACTTCAATGTGCTTGTCGTTGATCTTCACGCCTTGCAAGCGGTAAACGTCTTGCACTTCGTCGACGATGTAGCGAGCCAGCTCTTCCATGCCGAGCAAACGCAAGATGTCTTGTGGGTCAGCTGGGCCGTCCACCACACTCTCGCCTTTGTTGACCACTTGGCCTTCGTGGACCAAGATGTTCTTCTCTTTCGGAATGAGTTCGTCCCACACTTTGCCTTCTGGGTCAGTGATCTGCAAACGAACCTTGCCTTTGGTTTCTTTACCAAACGACACGGTACCGGTCATCTCAGCCAACATGCCCTTGTCTTTGGGCGAGCGTGCTTCGAACAGTTCGGCCACACGTGGCAAACCGCCGGTAATGTCGCGGGTCTTTTGACCTTCAACAGGGATACGGGCCAAGACTTCGCCTGGGCCCACATCTTGACCGTCGCGCACTTGGATCAACGCGCCGATTTGGAAGCCAATCGTCACCGCATGGTCTGTGCCAGGAATCTTCACTTCTTTGCCAGAGGCATCGATCAGCTTGACCTGTGGGCGAACCACTTTGGTTGAGCCGCGACGTTTCGGGTCAATCACCACCAAGGTAGACAAGCCTGTGACTTCGTCCACTTGCTTGGCCACGGTGAGGCCTTCTTCGACGTTTTCGAACTGCACCTTACCGGCGAATTCAGTGATGATCGGACGTGTCAATGGATCCCAGTTCGCCAAGTTGGTACCAGCCTTGATGGTCTGGTCGGCCTTGACGGTCAGGGTCGCACCGTATGGCACTTTGTGGCGCTCGCGCTCACGGCCATGCTCGTCGTGAATGATGATTTCGCCTGAGCGAGAAATCACCACCAACTCACCCTTGGTGTTGGACACATAGCGCATGGTGGCGTTGAAGCCAATCACACCATTCGACTTAGCTTCCACGCTGGAAGCCACGGCTGCACGTGACGCCGCACCACCAATGTGGAACGTACGCATGGTCAGCTGTGTACCGGGTTCACCGATGGACTGCGCAGCGATCACACCGACAGCTTCACCGTTGTTGACCAAGCCGCCGCGACCCAAGTCACGGCCGTAACACATGGCGCACAAACCAAAGCGTGTTTCGCAGTTGAGCGAGGTGCGCACTTTGACTTCGTCGACGCCAGCGGCTTCGATTTCGTCAATCGTGTCTTCGTCCAACATGACGCCAGCTTTGACCAACACAGCACGAGACTCTGGGTTGATCACGTCTTCTGCCGCGACACGGCCCAAGATACGCTCGCGCAAGGACTCAATCACTTCACCGCCTTCAACGATGGCGCGCATGAGTTGACCGTTGGTCGTGCCGCAATCGTTTTCGGTGACCACCAAGTCTTGGGTCACGTCAACCAAACGACGTGTCAAGTAACCGGAGTTCGCTGTCTTCAACGCCGTGTCGGCCAGACCTTTACGTGCACCGTGGGTGGAAATAAAGTACTGCAACACGTTCAGACCTTCACGGAAGTTCGCCGTGATGGGGGTCTCAATGATGGAGCCGTCAGGCTTGGCCATCAGACCACGCATACCGGCCAACTGACGGATCTGAGCGGCAGAACCGCGAGCGCCTGAGTCGGCCATCATGTAAATGGCGTTGAACGATTCTTGCTCGACTTCTTTGCCGTGGCGGTCGATGGTCTTCTCTTTGCGGAGTTGGTCCATCATCACCTTCGACACAGCGTCGCCAGCCTTACCCCAGATGTCAACCACCTTGTTGTAACGCTCGCCAGACGTCACCAAACCGGAGACGTATTGCTGTTCGATGTCTTTGACTTCTTTTTCAGAGGCCGTGATGATCGCGTGCTTCTCTGGTGGCACCAACATGTCGTCGATGGCAATCGAGATACCGGCGCGTGTGGCCAAACGGAAACCGTTTTGCAACAACTTGTCGGCAAACACCACGGTGTCTTTCAAACCGCACTTGCGGAACGCGACGTTGATGAGCTTAGAAATTTCTTTCTTCTTCAACGCTTTGTTGATGACTTCGAAAGGCAAGCCCTTGGGCAAGATTTCAGACAACAAGGCACGACCCACGGTGGTGTCGACCAATTTGGTCGTCTCGTGGAATTCGCCTGTATGACGGTCTTTCGCCCACTCGGTGATACGCACGCTGACCTTGGCAGTCAACTCAACCACACCGGCGTCCAACGCACGTTGCACTTCGGCCACGTTGGCAAACACCAAGCCTTCGCCCTTGCCGTTGATACGGTCACGGGTGGCGTAGTACAAGCCCAACACCACGTCTTGTGAAGGAACGATAGAAGGTTCGCCAGACGCAGGGAACAACACGTTGTTCGAAGCGAGCATCAAGGTACGGGCTTCCATCTGTGCTTCCACAGACAAAGGCACGTGAACGGCCATTTGGTCACCGTCGAAGTCGGCGTTGAACGCTGAACAGACGAGTGGGTGCAACTGAATGGCTTTGCCTTCGATCAAGATCGGCTCGAACGCTTGAATACCCAAGCGGTGCAGCGTAGGCGCACGGTTCAACATGACGGGGTGCTCTTTGATCACCTCTTCCAAGATGTCCCACACCACGGCGGAGCCGGATTCGACTTCTTTCTTCGCAGCCTTGATCGTGGTCGCGATGCCCATGGCTTCGAGACGCGAGAAGATGAAAGGCTTGAACAACTCGAGTGCCATCAACTTGGGCAAACCGCACTGGTGCAGTTTCAAAGTTGGGCCCACGGTAATCACAGAACGACCTGAATAGTCGACGCGCTTACCCAACAAGTTTTGACGGAAACGACCGCTCTTACCTTTGATCATGTCAGCCAATGACTTCAAGGCACGCTTGTTGGCGCCTGTCATGGCCTTGCCGCGACGACCGTTGTCCAGCAAGCTGTCCACGGACTCTTGCAACATACGCTTTTCGTTGCGGGCAATGATTTCTGGCGCCTTCAATTCGAGCAAGCGACGCAGACGGCTGTTACGGTTGATCACGCGACGGTACAAGTCGTTGAGGTCAGAGGTCGCGAAACGACCGCCGTCCAACGGCACCAAAGGACGCAAATCAGGTGGCAACACGGGCAAGACAGACAACACCATCCACTCGGGCTTGATGCCAGACTTCTTGAACGCTTCCATCAATTTCAAACGCTTGGCGTTTTTCTTGATCTTGAGTTCAGAGCC
>Ga0228701_1000219_pt1 | contig 54746 bp, 43 predicted proteins | sample McNCre117_Aug_MG_2_FD_178017 | JGI IMG/M metagenome (GOLD analysis project Ga0228701, IMG submission 178017) | Freshwater microbial communities from McNutts Creek, Athens, Georgia, United States - 11-17_Aug_MG | ecosystem: Environmental > Aquatic > Freshwater > Creek | place: USA: Georgia... | reverse complement strand
TCGGGGGCCGGTGCTGCTGCTGCTTCTGCCATGTTGATTTCTCCTAAGTGTTCAGATTGTCATGCGTGATTCATGCATAAAGGTCAAGCAAGGACGCATTGGCCTTGTTGCGCGCTGCGACAGGGGTTGTGTCGTTGCTGGCGTTGACTTGCAAGGGTGAATTGTCCCCAACTTGCGGCTGTTTTGCAGAGCCGTGCGATGGGTTTTGTTGTTGCTGACGTGCTTGGTTGCCGATGTGAACTTGGCCCGCTTGAATGCCAAAGTTTTCAAGTGCATCGCGCAAGCGCTGGCTGCTGTTTTGTAGCAAGTCGCGGGTGAGCGGGTTGTCGGCGCGGAAAACCGCATCGAGTTTGCCGTCTTTCATTTCAAGCTGGATCTCTACGCCGCCCAAATTGGCAGGACGCAGACCAAATTTCATTTTCCATTCACCGTCGCTGAGCTGCTTGTGCATGCGGGCAGCCATTTCGGTGGCCAGCTTGTCGCTCAGTTGGTCATACACCTCACTCATGTGGGTGGCTGAGGTGGCTTGCGTGCTGGCGCTGGGGGAGGCCGCATTGGCGGTGTTTTGGCGTGTCAGGGCTTGGGCAAAACCACTGGCGTTGCCGTTGTCGCTGGACTGGCCTTGTGATGGATTGCCGTTTTCACCGGCTTCACCTTGGGCGAAGGCCGAAGCCAAAGCGCTGATCTCTGGCTCTTGTGCCGTGCCGCCTAACAAGGACAGCATGTCCAAGGTGCTGGGCGTCGTGCCGGTGGCCAAGCTGGGCGTGCCCACAGGCAAGACGGCAGCCGGTAAAACGGTGATTTGAATTTGTTGAATGGACGCCATCTCTGCCGTCGTCATGGGCTGTAGTGGGGCGTTCATCGGTGTGCCAATGGGCGCATTCAGTGCTGCTGTATCCACCGTCGTGAGCGCAGAAGCCAGCAGGCCTGTCCCCTCTGTCTGCGCCAGTGAGGCCGTCACAGCCGATGCACTGTTCGGCAGCGTGGCTTGAAGGCCAAACGGGCTGCGTCCTTCTGTAGTGGTTTGCAAGGCGGTCAGCAGTGCGTTGGGTGCACCGGAGGCATTGGGGGCTGTCCCAGTCTGTGATGCCAATCCGTTGGCATCCACCGTGACTGTGGCCGTTGCGGTGTTTGGCGCTGGGGTGTTGGCATCCGTGGGGCCCATCAGCTTTTGAATCGCCGCTTCGTCCAAGCCCATGGCTTTGGCAAACGCAGTCAGGCTTTCAGGGCTTGGCGCTTTGCCTGGGTCGGTGATGATGCGCACTTGGGGGCTGAGCTCAATGGTGCGCAAGGTGTCTGCGGCAGCGCGCGACGTGGGCGTGGGCACGGCGTCTTCGGATGGCGTTGCAGGACGCGGGGTTGTGTTTTGCATCGCCCATGCAGCTTGCGCGTCTTCTGTGACAGGTTTGGCGTTGGCGAACCGTGAGCGAGGACGTGCGGATGCAGTGTTGCCGCTGACATCGCTGCGTGCATCGCGGGCCTGTTCTTGGGCATCACGACGATCGGCTGCTGCTGGGTCAGCTGCATGTGTATTTCTATCAGTGCTCTGTGGCTTGTCTTGGGCCCGTTGTGGATCGCGCTGTTGCGCCGATGCGCTGGCAGATGTGTCCTGTGCGGGCAGGTGGCTGGCTGCTTCTGCTTGACGCGCCACAGCGGCAAGGTCTTGCCGCTGGGTGGCAGAAAGGCTCTGGAACTGTTTAGCCATCAATTGTGCAAAGTCCAGCCCCATACCTGGGCTGCTGGCCGTGCTCGCCCCCGCCGCGGGCCCTTGTACAGGGCTGGACGTGAGGCTTTTCGACACGCTGGGTGCCGGTGGCATTTGAAGGTAGCGAGACAGGTTCATGTGTGTTTCAAAACGAGTTGGCCCAGGAGTTAAGCAAGAACCGTGACAGGTCAGTTCTTGCCGTTGCAACAGGGTTGGCTCTTTCAGTGTCAGATCAGGTTGGCACATCGATTGCTTGATGTAACTGCCGACAACTCCAAATTGCGGCAAAAAGAAACCTAAACGTTCCACTTTCAACTGGATTTCACTGATGAGCACACTCACTCTGTCAACGATTCGACACAACTTGTCGAAGTTTGACCTCTCCGGACTAAGTATTCCGGTGGTGGTGCTCGTCATCATGGCGATGTTGGTGTTGCCGCTGCCACCGCTGTTGTTGGACTTTTTGTTTACTTTCAATATTCTTTGTAGCCTGGTGGTGATCATGATCGCCATCGGCACCCGTAAACCCTTGGACTTCTCGTCCTTTCCCTCTGTCTTGTTGTTTGCCACCATGTTGCGCTTGGCGCTGAACGTGGCCTCGACCCGCGTGGTGCTGGTTCACGGCCACGAAGGCGCACACGCTGCCGGCAAGGTGGTGCAGGCCTTTGGCGAGTTTGTGATCGCCGGTAACTATGTGGTGGGCTTCATCATCTTCGGTATCTTGATGATCATCAACTTTGTGGTGGTGACCAAAGGTGCGGGCCGTGTGTCTGAAGTGAACGCGCGTTTCACCTTGGACGCCATGCCTGGTAAACAAATGTCGATTGACGCGGACTTGAACGCCGGCGTGATCGACCAAGACACTGCCAAAAAGCGTCGCGCCGAGTTGGCCCAAGAATCCGACTTTTTCGGCTCCATGGACGGTGCGTCCAAATTCGTCAGCGGTGACGCCATGGCCGGTTTGTTGATTTTGATCATCAACATGGTGGGTGGTTTGATCATCGGTGTGGCCCAGCATGACCTGCCCGTGGCCGAAGCTGGAAAAATTTACACCTTGCTCACCATTGGTGACGGCTTGGTGGCCCAGATTCCTTCTTTGCTCTTGTCACTGGCCACCGCCATCATCGTGACCCGCGTGACCACCTCCGAGTCGATTTCTGAACAAGCCTCTATTCAGTTGGCCAACCCCACCGCCTTGTTCATCTCGTCGGTGATTTTGTTGATCTTGGGCATGGTGCCTGGCATGCCGCACCTGATGTTCATCACCTTGGCGATGGCCGCTGCCGGCTTGGGTTTGATGATCGTCACGCGTGAGGTGCAAGAAGAACAAGCCGAGCAAGCCGTCAAAGACGCAACGCCGACTGATGCCCCCAAAGAATTGGATTGGGACGATGTGGACCAAGTGGATCTGATTGGTTTGGAAATCGGTTACGGCCTGATTCCGCTGGTCAACACCGAAACCGGTGGCGAGCTGATGACGCGCGTCAAAGGCGTGCGCAAGAAGTTGTCGGCCGAGTTGGGCTTTTTGGTTCAGCCCGTGCGGATTCGTGATGATCTGAACATCGACCCTGATGCCTACAACATCGTGCTCAAAGGCGTGGTGCGCGGCAAAGGCGAAGTCAAAGTGGGTCGCGAATTGGCGATCAACCCCGGTCATGTGTATGGCCAACTCGAAGGTATTGCCACCCGTGAGCCTGCGTTTGGTTTGGAAGCCGTGTGGATCGAGCCTTCGCAACGCGACCAAGCGCGCACCTTGGGCTATACCGTGGTCGATGCGGCTACCGCCATTTCAACCCACCTGAACAAAGTGCTGCGCGAAAACGCCGCCGATTTGCTCAGCCACGACGAAACCCAACAGCTGTTGGACAAACTCGCTGCCAAGTCACCCAAGATTGTGGAAGACCTGGTGCCTGGCAAGTTGTCGTTGGGTGTGTTGACCCGTACCTTGCAGAACCTGTTGAGCGAATCGGTCTCGATTCGCGACATGCGCACCATCGCTGAAGCGCTGACCGAGGCCAGCACGCGCACCCAAGACCCCGAACAATTGACTGCCATGGTGCGCCCCAAGCTCGGCCGCATGATCATGCAAAGCTTGGTCGATGCCGATAGCGGTTTGCAAGTCATGACGCTCGAACCCTCCTTGGAGCAGTTGCTGCACAACGTGTTGCAACAAAGCCAACCTGGCCAGCCCGTGGTGATGGAGCCTGGGCTTTCAGAGAACTTATTTGCCGGCCTGCGCGAAGGCGCACGCACGGTAGAAGACATGGGCCACCCTGCTGTGTTGGTGGTGTCCCCCGTGATTCGTGGCTGGTTGTCCAAAGCCGCACGATTCCGCGTCAACGATTTGACTGTGCTGTCTTACAGCGAAATTCCGGACGATCAGGCCGTCAAAGTGATCCACACCGTGGATGCCAAAGCCCGATGAACCGAAACCTTAACGATTACCAAGACAGAGTGAGCTGACCCATGGAACTCAAACGAATCCTCGCCCGTGACGCCCGTGCTGCGAATGAAAAAGCCGTCGCCCAATTTGGCCCCGATGTGCTGATCATCTCCAGCAGCCAGGTCAATGGCCTGACCGAGTTGATCGTGGCGGTCGACCTCGCCCCTCTGACACCGGAAGAAGCCGAGCCGTTCATCAAAACCGATTTCGCGCGTGCCCCCAGCACAGCGCCTGCTGGTAAGTTTGATGTGTTGCTGGGCCAAACCATTGATCAAAACAAACGCGCTGCGCGTGAGCGCCAAGCCACCCAAGTGGCCAAACCCATCGTGGAAGTGGCCGCCGCCAAAACCGCAGCGCCTCAAAAACTCAAATCCAGCGTCAAAGCCGCACCCAAAGCCGCCGTGGATGAGGGCGCACAACGTGATGCCCAAGAGCACGACAGCTTACGTGGCCGTGAAATCGTGGCCCTGGTGCGTGAAGAACTCGCCTCTTTGCGTCGTGAATTCAAGCTCGGTCAACAAATGGCTGCATGGCAAGGCGGCATGCCCTTGCCCGCTGCCTTGTCGCCTTTGCGTGACGCCTTGAACGATGCGCCGATTCCTGTCGCCTTGCGCGCCTTGCTGATTGACAGCATCAAAGACCACGACAACTTGCCTGACGCCATGGGCGCCTTGCAACGTCAGTTGGCACATTCGGTAGAACAAGAAAAAGCCGCCACCCCACTGTCGGGTGTGCATGTGTTGGCCGGCCCTTCGGGCGCAGGCAAGTCCTTGATGGTGGCGCGCTTGGCACAAGCCGCTGCGCAGGTGCATGGCAGCGAACAAGTCATGGTCATCAGCTTTCAAGACCAACGCGCTGGCGCTTGGAACCAAACGCAATTACTCAGCGCCCAATCGGGCGTGGACAGCTTCCGTGCCACCAGCGCTGCGACCTTGAAGTTGCTGCTGGAAGAGCACGAAGCCCGTACCCTGATCTTGGTTGACACCGCAGGTGTGCAAATGAACGAACGCTTGGCCGAGATTCGCGCCATGAATGTCAACGCACAATGCCATGCGGTGATTCCCGCCGATGCATCGGCAGCGACCTTGCGCCGCGTGTTTGAAAACACCGATAACGCCTGGGCGTCGCTCATGCTCAGCAAGCTCGACGAATCCAGTCAGCCTTGGGCCTTGTTGCAGTTCTTGACTGAGAAAACATTGAACGTTTCAGTGGCCAGCACCGGTGAACGCACCGCTGATTTGGTGCAAGAAGTGGCCATGGCCGATTTGGTCCAACGTGCGTTGGATAATTTGGACTTGCCCAACGCTGAAGAGGCTCCCCAAGCCGCACGTGATGCTGCGCTCAATGCACTGGCAACTTCCAAACTGTCGCAAATTGCGGCCCGATTCAACCCCGAAACCACACAGGCTTGACCATGAGTGAACCACGTAAAACAGAAGTCATCGGCATCGCCAGTGGGAAGGGCGGGGTGGGTAAAACCACTACCTCCATCAACCTCGCGGTGGCCCTGCGCCAGATGGGGCACAGCGTCATGTTGTTTGACGCCGACCTTGGCTTGGCCAATGCGCAAATCGCGTTGGGTGCCCGGGCGGAATACAACTTGGGGCACTTTTTGGCGGGTCAAAAAACGCTGCCAGAAATCATGCTGACCACGCGTCAAGGTGTCAAACTCATTCCTGGTGCCTCGGGCATGCAAGAGCTGGCCGCGCTCAGCGAAGTGCAGGCCGCCAGCATCGTGCAGTCGTTTGGCGCATTGACCGAGGATGTGGATTTTCTGATCGTCGATGTGGCGGCGGGCATTTCGCCCTCGGTCCTGTCTTTCTTGGCCGCTTGCCAACGCCGCTTCATCGTGGTCAAAGACGATCCGTCGTCGATTGCCGATGCCTACGGCACGATCAAAATTTTGAGCAAAGAAATGGGCCTGGACGAGATTTACCTCTTGCCCAATATGGTCGCCAGCCAATCTGAAGGCTGGAAACTCTACAAAAAACTCAACGATGTGTGCGTGCGTTTCTTGGGCGAGTCGGTGCATTACCTGACCTCCATCGAACAAGACGAAATGGTGCTGCGTGCCTTGAAAAAATACCAATCCGTGTTAGAGCTGGCACCAGGTACGGCTGCCGCACGCGACTACATGCGTTTGGCAGAGGCGTGTACCCATTTGCGTCCCATCGACCATCCTTCGGGTGGCCTTCAATTCTTCATGGAACGGCTGATTCAAAACAGTCCGTCTGATGAATCATGAAACAACTCTCTCCCGTTCAAATGTACGAATCCTGCAAGCCCAAGGGCGAGGATTTGGTCATGGCCCATTTGGGGCTGGTCAAGCGCGTGGCGCTCCACCTCAAGGCCCGTATTCCGGCCTTCATGGAACTCGACGAGTTGATTCAAGTCGGCATGATTGGTCTACTCGAAGCTTCGCGCGCGTTTGACCCGGTCAAAGGCATTGAGTTTGAAAACTTCGCCCACAGCCGTGTGCGCGGTGCCATGCTCGATGAAGTGCGTCGTTTGTCGTTCTTGCCTCGCTCTGCGGTGGCGTTCAACAAAGAGCACAACACCACGGTGCATACCTTGGCGGCCGAGTTAGGTCGTGCGCCCACCCAGTCTGAAATTGCAGACTTCATGGGCAAAGACCTGGAAGACTTTCACCGCGAACGTGGCAAAGCCAAACGGTTTGAGACCTATTCCATGGAAGTGGTGACCGAAGAGGTGATGAGCATCGCTGACGATGCATCGCAGCAGCCCGATGTGATTGTCGAAGAAGCCGAGTTCATGGACGCGGTGACCGATGCGATTGCCCAGTTGCCCGAACGCGAGCAACTGGTGATGCAGCTGTACTACGTCGAAGAGTTCAACCTCAAAGAAATTGGCGAAACCTTGGGCGTGAGTGAATCCCGTGTGAGCCAAATCTTGTCGTCGGTGGTGAAAAAACTGCGCGGCACCTTAAAGGTTGATGGTCCAGAGACGGAGCCAGCCCCTGCTAGGAGACGCGCATGAGTAACTTCATGATGAACATGATTTCATGGATCCTGCTGTTGCTGGTGATCCTGACCTTGTACCTGATTGACAAGGTGAATCATCTGGCCCAAATGTATGAGCCGCCAGCTCCACCCGCACCGCCGGCACCTGAACCCGATCCCAATGCGGATGTTTTGTTCGCAGGCCTGGAAGGCAAGAAATTGTGGGATGCGATGAACGGCAAAAAGGTGGATGGTTTTGATTCCAGCTTGGTCGATGCTTTGCGCCCTCACTACGAACCGATTTTGCGTCACCACATCGTGGCCACCTTCAAAGATGGCTTAGAAGATGTGGGCGGCAACGAAAGCCGGGTGCCGAGTTCGCAACGCCAAATTCCCACCTTGCGTGGTCATATCCAGTCGTGGTTGCCACCCCAACATTTGGGCAGCGTGTACCGCGCGGCGTTGGAATTTGCAGGCAGCTACATGCACAACCCAGACCCTGAAGTCTTATCGCGCTTGAAGCAAACCGTCGACAGCGTCGCTGACATGCTCTACCAACGCGTGAGCATTACCAACGAAGCCCCGTTGTCCGAAATTTTGTTTGAACGCCCCGTGCCGGAAGAAACGCCAGCAGCGGCTAAAGAAAGTGGCGACGCCATGCTCGCTTTGACCGATGCGTCAGGCAAAGCTGAAGTGCTGCAAGGTGACGAAGCCGCTCAGTTAGAGCGTTTGGCACAAGGCATGGAGCATGCGCAGGAATATGAAGCGCAACAGCGGCAAGATGTTGCCGCTGAAACAGCCGCCGAAGTGGTGTCTGAGCACGAAGCCGTGCTTGAAGCCAAACCCGTGTGACAAAACCTATGACGATGCATCGCCCGTGCCTCAAGTTTGGCAACGCGCAACCGATACTGCTTGTGTCAGCAAGATAAACACAGGAGTTAGATCACATGCGTGCCAATATGCGAGCCATTCAGAGTTACGGCGATGTCAAAGTCACCAGCGGCGTAGCCTCGGCCAACAATGTGCAACTGATTCAAATGCTGTTTGATGGTCTGCTGGAGAGTATTTCCACAGCCCGCGGACATATTCAACACAACAACATTTCCGAAAAATCCAAGGCCATTGCACGTGCCAGCCGCATTGTGTTGGGTCTGCAAGGCGCTTTGGATTTTGAAAAAGGGGGTGACCTGGCCAACAACCTCAATGAGTTGTACAGCTATGTAACCCGCCGTTTGTTTCATGTGAATGCCCACAACGACCTCGTTGTGTTGGATGAGATTCACGGTTTGATGCGTGAAATTCGCGATGCTTGGGAGGGTGTTCCTTCCCTGGTGCCGCCCACCACGCGACCTGCTGGCTTGATGAATTAAGACGCGTGCTTTTCTGTCACGAGACAGAATTGCCTTCTTTTTAAGTTAATCTTGCAGGTTGACGGGTATTTTTTCGGCGCATATCAGAGTTCGCTCTGAATGCGCCAACCTGCTTGGGAGTGTTAGATGTCAGCAATTATTGGTTTGGTCGTTCTGTTCATTTGCGTGTTCGGCGGTTTTGTGATCGCCGGTGGTAGCTTGGCGCCCATTATCAAAGCCACTCCCTTTGAGATGTTCATTATTGGTGGTGCTGGCGTGGGCGGCATGATCACTGGCAACTCTGGTGCGATTTTCAAAGGCGCTTGGGCCGGCATGGGCCGTGTGCTCAAAGGTCCGAGGTACCACAAAGAAGACTACATCGGCATCATCGCCGTGATCTCCAAGCTGATGAAAACACTCAAGGCCGAGGGTGCCGTGGCGATGGAATCGCACGTGGAGAACCCGGAGGCCAGTGCGATTTTTGGTGAATGTCCCAAAATGCTGGCCGACCACGGCTTGGTCGGTTTGGTGTGTGACACCATCCGTTTGATGGTGGTGTCTTCAGGCACCTTGAGTCCTTATGCGGTGGAAGATGTGATGACCGCTTCCATCAAACACCACCACCACAGTGAAATGCAAAATGCCGATGCGCTCTCCACCTTGGCGGGCGCTTTGCCTGCGTTGGGTATTGTGGCGTGCGTGTTGGGTGTGGTGAAGACCATGGGTGCGATTGACCAACCCCCACCTGTACTGGGTGCCCTGATTGGTGGCGCGCTGGTGGGTACGTTCTTGGGGGTGTTCTTGGCCTACGGTATTTTTGAACCGTTTGGCAAGCGCTTGGTGCAGATCATTGACGAAGACAGCGAATCGTTGAAAGTGGCCCAGCAAGTCATCATTGGCAATATGCATGGCTACCCTGTGCCGCTGATCATTGAGGCAGCCCGTGTGTGTATCAACCACCACGCACAACCCACCTTTGGCGAACTCTTTGACGCGCTGAGGAAATAATGGCTGACGAAAAAGACGCGGCAGCACCTGCTGAAGCCGAACCTACCGAACAAGACGCGGCGGCTGCAGCCGCTGCGGCTGCGAAAGCGGCTGAAGAAGCTGCCAAAGCTGAAGAGGATGCTGCGCCAGCGCCTGTCATCATCATTAAAAAAATCATCGATGATGGCCATGGCGGTGCCCACGGTGGTGCTTGGAAGATTGCGCTCGCCGACATGATGACGGCGATGATGGCGTTCTTCTTGTTGATGTGGCTGTTGGGCGCGTCCAACGAAGACCAGCGCAAAAGCATTGCCGACTACTTCAAACCCACCTCACAAAGCTTAGTGGCGATTGGTCAGCTGGCGGGCTCCAACGGCGTGTTGGGTGGTCGTTCCATCATTGACCCCGATGGTTTTCCGTTTGCTGCCAAACAAACGGCATTGCTCGAACGCTTGACGCCGCGCTCTGAAGGCGGTCCCAACCCGAGCACCGATCCGGGACAAGAAAACAACAACCCCTACTCAGACCCCGACAAGCTGACGCCTGAGCAGAAGAAAGAAATTGCCGCTGCGCAAGAAAAAGCCGACTTTGACAAGCTCGAAAAAGAGATTGAGCAAAAACTGTCAGAAAACAAAAAACTCGGTGGTCTGAAAGATCAGGTCTCGGTGACCCGTGACAAACAAGGTTTGCGCATTGAAATCATCGACAAAGCCGACTTTGCCATGTTCCCCAGCGGTGGCACGGGTATGCAAGGTAAAGCCTCGAGTTTGATCAGCGAAATTGCAGCGTCGTTGGCAGAAATGCCCAACAAAATTGCGATTCGCGGCCATACCGACAGTGTGCCCTTCAACAACAAAGAAGGTCGCAACAACTGGTCACTGTCGGCTGAACGCGCTGAAGCCACCCGTGCCTTGTTGGAAAAGAGTGGGATCAAAGAAAGCCGCTTTGCCCGCATTGAAGGGGTGGCAGACACCGATCCTTTCAATCCCAAAGATCCACGTGATCCGCGCAACCGGCGCATGAGCATCACAGTGCTCTACAACGACCAAGACTGATCTTTAAGCGGAGCGCAGCTCGTACTTGTTGATCTTCTCGATCAAGGTGGTGCGCTGCAAATTCAGCAACTTGGCGGTGCGCGACACATTGCCGGAATTGCGGGTCAGGGCTTGTTCAATGATGCTGCGCTCGATTTGCGCCATGCGTTCCTTGAGCGACAGGCCTTCCGGCGGAAGTTGCGGCATGCCTTGTGCCAGCATGATGATGCCTTCGATGTCGTTTTCTTCGGGCTCTGCGGCTTCAGGCATTTCAGCCAACACTTCGGGTGGTGGCGTCATCTCTAACTTGGCCAACAACGGGGCTTTGGCTTGCAATTCGGCTTGTGCCGAGACCAGGCCTTTGGGCAGCAGGGTCGGGGGGATGGCCCGCAAGTCCAACTCTTGACCGGCGTAGAGCGTGCTGAAGCGATCGACCAAATTTGACAGCTCACGCACATTGCCTGGCCAAGGGTACTTTTGCAATGCGTCTAAAAAGTCGGCTTTGAAGCGAATCGGCAGTTGGCCGTAGTTGGCGCATTTCTTGGCAAAGAAAGCCAGCAACTCGGGCACATCGTCTGGGCGATCACGCAAAGGCGGTGTTACCACAGGCAACACATTCAAACGATAGTACAAGTCTTCTCGAAAACGACCGGCTGCAATTTCTGTCTCTAAATCACGATGTGTTGCGGCGACGACACGCACATCGACCTGCACCTGTCGACTTCCACCAATCGGGTCGACCGTGCGTTCTTGCAACACGCGTAACAATTTGACCTGCATGTCCAGCGACATGTCGCCAATTTCATCCAGAAAAATCGTGCCGCCATGGGCCAATTCGAAGCGACCAATGCGGTCTGCCACCGCACCCGTGAAGGCGCCTTTGCGGTGACCAAACAATTCACTTTCTAATAAATCTTTCGGAATTGCAGCGCAGTTAATAGGTACAAAGTTAGCGCCACAACGGTCGGATTGATCATGCAGCAAGCGCGCCAACAGCTCTTTGCCGGAGCCGCTTTCACCGGTGATCATGACAGTCGCATTGGAGTTTGCCATGGTCGTCACCAGGTTCCGAAGTGCTTGGGCGGAGGCGCTGGTGCCGATGTAATGTGTGGTGGGTTTCATGTCAAAAATTCCTACACACGATTGTCCAGTTGTTCTCAAAATTAACAAGACGCAAAAAGTATTCGTCTGCGCAAACGTTAAAGATGCGGGCCTTGGTGTCGAATCGTGTGGGAGACCTATTCAAGGACAACGACATGACACGCACGATTTACGTGGCACTTGCCAGCGCACTGCTGTTCAGCGGATGCGCGATCACACCCCCCCCACCAGCGCAAGCCAAGTTGGATGACGCATCGTCCACGTCGGCGAACATGATCACGCCCATGACCGAAAAGCGTGAAACGCTGGTGGCCACAGGCTATGCCGTCATCAGCATTCAAAACCACCGCAACCCTTCGCAGCAACGCTTGCTTGCGATTCGTGCCTCCAAACTCGATGCCTACCGCGCCTTGACCGAACAGGTCTATGGCCAACAGCTCGATGCCAACACCACCGTGGCTGACATGACCGTGATGAGTGACACTTTTCGCGCACGTGTGGAGGGTGTGATTTACGGCGCCGTGTTGGTCAGCATCACCCCGGTGGGCGATGACACCTATGAAACCACCTTATCGCTCGACCGCTATGTGGTGAATGATTTGCGCGCCTTGTATATCGCGCAGTTGAACAGCAAACGTCGTTGATGGTTGGTTGAGATGTCATTGATGCGCTGTTTCGCGGGTTTTTGTGCTGCATGGTTATTGTCCTTGGGGGGCTTGAACGCGTCTGCCCAAACGGTCAATCTCAATCCAGAAGAGCGCCTCAAAGCCATTCGTGCGGCTTTGGTGGAAGCGGCCATGAAATCCAACACCCGTGTCAGTGCCACCAGTTGGATGGACACCAATGGCGCATTGCGAGAGCTCAATCGTTTTTCTTCAGAAATCAAATTGCGTGAGTTGCAAGTGCGCCAGTACTCGCGTGATGGCAACCTAGAACCGCAGGCCGATATCGCCGCGACCAATATGGAAGTGGCAGAGCCTGCGCGTTGCGATGCACCGCTGGCCAAAGCGCCATTGATGCACGTCATGTCGGTAGGCATGGACTTGTCACCCAGCTTGGTGCCCACCCAACGTTACATGGCCCAACAGGTGGGACGTGCAGCCCGCGCGCGTTTGCTCGACGCCTCGGCCCAGGCTCAGCACTGGCGGTTGATGACGGATCCTGTACACACTCGCGCCTATGACCGTCAGATGTTCAGCCATGGTGAGGAGCATGTGCAGTGGCATTTGCAACTGACTGTGGGCACTGCACCTGCGGGTTCAAACACAGATGATGTGTCGAGCTTGACGCTTTTGTGGCAAGTACGCAGTCATGGCAAATCCAAAGTTTGGTACAGCGCACAAGATGTGCTGTGGATGGCCCCCAATCAGGCCAAAGTCAGCACACCCAAAATCGATCTTGAAACCCAAGATGCGATTGCACAAGCTGTGGACCGCTTGGCTCAGCTGATGGACAAACAACTAGGTTGTGAGCCTCAGAGCTTTGGGGTTGCAAAAAATGAAGCCGGTCAGCTCACGTTGAACGCGGGTGGCAAGGCAGGGTTGCGCGTCGGTGATAAATTGATGCTTGCAGATCCACGTGTATTGCCCACCCATGCCTTAGAAGCCGGGGCACTTGACGCCGCCGTCTTGGCAGAAGTTAAATCGGTCACGGCCTATCAAGCCCAGATCAAACAGGTAGCAGGTCGACCGCAAAAATTCCAAGGTCAGTGGGTCGCGTGGCCCTATACCTATTGAAACGTATGAACCGGAGAAAAAGCATGAACGCGCTGTTCACCTTACGACGCATGACCTTGTGCACGGCGCTGTCCATCGCGCCTGCGGTGGTTTTAGCCGTGGCGCCTGCAGGTTCCACCTACAAAGTGCAGTCGGGCGATACGCTCGACAAAGTGGTGCGTCAAACCATGGGCGACAGCCCTTTGAAGCCTGAGTTGCTGCGCCAGGCTTTCATGCAACAAAATCCCCAAGCGTTCACCAAAAGCTCGCCTCGTGCGCTGATGGTTGGTGCCGTGTTGACCGTGCCCAACCACGACGACGTGTTGCGCATGCACATGAGTCAAGTCAAGCAAGGTGTGTCGGCCACCGCAGGTCGAACCCTGACAACAGGCTATGCCACCACCGATATGAACATGAACGAGCGCAAAAACTGGGTGCGCTTTCCGTAAAGCAAACCATGGCTTTGCTCGGTCCTGAGGGTGTGAGCCATATTCCGCGCGTGGCGCCCGTGCATCTTGACATGCGTGTGGCTTATGTAGAAGCCCCCGTGGCACGACAACTCGGCTTGCACGATGGCCAAATCGTCCAGGCCACTGTGGCCGTTCGGCAAGATCAGCTCAAACTGGTACTCAATGAGCAGGTGTTCAACTTGCCGTTGTTTCCCTACATCAAAGATGGTGACATTGCGCAGCTGCGCGCCCAACTCTTGCCCAGTGGTCAGTGGGCTTTGCAGCTGCTGCACACGGGCAGTTTTGCAGGCCCTGATCCTCATGCAGGTCTGCAAACGCCTACGCCATCACGACTCAATACCCTGTTGTTCCAGCCCAGCGGGTTTGTGAGTTGGTTGAATCTGTTGCAGCCCGGCGTGTTGGAGTCGTTGGTCCCTGCGGGCAACACCGATTTGAAAAACCGCATCAATGCCCAGCGTTTGAGCATGGCCAGTTTGCAGCCCCAGGTTTTGCGCCGTTGGATTTTGGGACACGCCAAATCAGGCGAAGCCAGTTTGGTCGATGGCGTTTCTGTGCAAGACGACACCAAAGCCTTGTTGCGTTTGCTGATTCAAGATCGACAACGCGCGGGGCTAGAAGAGGGCGCAACCAAAGAGGCTTTGCACCATGCCTTGGATGAGGCGGAAGGTGCGCAAGTGCAAGCGGCTCAAGACTGGCACAAAGGCGATTTGAATTTGGCGTTTGTGATCCCATTCAAAGACGCTGATCCGTTGGAAATGCAGTTTGAGCGCCAAGGCCACAAGCCTGGGCAGCCCAAAAACCCCTTGGTGGTCAACATGCACACCAAGAGCCGTGTGCTGGGTGAGGTCTGGCTCAAAACCAGCATCACCGACAGTGCCCAGGTGGAACTCACCATGTGGGCGCTCAAACCAGACATTGCCGAACAGGCCCGTTTCAATGCCAGTGAACTGACCTATGAGCTTGAAAACGCAGGCTTGGTACTGACACGTTTTCAGGTCTTCAATGCAGCGCGTCCCAGCGCCCAAGAAACTCGCCAACCGCCGCCACATGGCGCCTTGGTGGACACACAGGCTTGACCCTGATGACGCACAAACCGCCTTACTCGCAAGCTGTGGCACTGGAATATGGCCGCAACAAAGTACCCGTGATCACCGCCAAAGGGGACGATGAATTGGCGCGTCGCATCGTGGCGGAAGCCAAGCGCCAAGGCGTCTACGTGGCCGAAGACCCGCGCTTGTTGGCCATGCTCAGCCGTCTCGATGTGGGGCAGGAAATTCCGGAAGATATGTTCACCGCAGTCGCCGTGATTTTGGCGTGGGTGTATTGGCTCAAGGGCATGCAGCCCGGCGATGAGCGCAGCGCTTGATGGCTGGCTTAGGCCTCGCTGTAACCGCGGCCGCGACGCATGCGTGAAACGCGTCCCAAGCGATCGTAAATTTCAACTGAGCTGGTCGGGTCATCGACCTGCAAGCTTTGCAGGGCACCGCGAATCGCATCGATTTTGCGGCCAATCAACACTTCATTGCGACGGTGCAGGTCACGGCAATGCGCCATGTGTTCTTTGAAACCATCCCACTCTGGACCCAAAGCGTCAGCAGACTCGGGGCCTTGAATGCCTGCGAGTCGTGCGAGTTCTTGCAGCAAATCGTTTTTGCTGGCTTGTGTGGCCTCGAAGGCATCGAGGTTTTGCGCTTTCAAGTGCTCGAACTCTTGTTCGAGCATGTCTTGCAGCGTATTCGCCAACGCCAAAGCCTGCTCCAACGCAGTGGGCAGGCTGTCAGCTCCAGCAGTGGTTGTCATCTCGGTCTATGACCGATCAGTTGGTCATCATTTTTTCCAACGCGACAAAGCTCTCAGCAATGCGTCGTGGATTGATGGGGTAGTTACCGTCCTTGATGGCCTGCTTGATGGCTTCCACTTTGGAGCGGTCGAAGTCTGGCTGGGCCATGACTTTTTGCGCAACGTTGCTCAGGCTCACTTGGTCTGCTCCCGCCGAAGCTTTCTCCGGCGCTTGTGGTTTGGCTTCTTCTGAAGCTTGCGCTGCAGAGGAGCCTTTTTTGTCAACTTTTTCGATGCTGCTGCGCACAGCAGCGTTCGATTGGGTCATACGACCATAGTTCGAAATAGCGTCACTCATGATGTTTTCACTTTCTCTAACCCGTCAAAGCAGGTCAAAACTTTTTCACAACACTTCAATCGACCCCAGATTTTAAAACTTGAGGCCTTTCTTCAATTATTTTTTACAAGTTCTTAGCGACTTGTTTTTGAACTCTTTAGGGTTCATTTTTACTTCAATCGTGCCGTGTTAGGTCCTGTGATCGTTGCAGTTAAAGATCGACCCGACTCGGTATTTTTTAAGCGAATTTGTTCACCCAAACCACCATCTTGCTGCGCTTCGGCCCGCATGGTGATGGAAAACCCCTGGCCTTCGCCAGCGGTGACTTGCACTTCTTGGCCTCGTTTGACCAAAACAGCTGTTTTGAGGTCAAAAGTTCTCAAAGGCGTGTTCGGTGCCAAGTCGCGTATCAATTCCATGTTGACCAACGACTTGGGGTCTGAAATCAATTGACTCTCCGCCCCTGGTGTTTGCATTTCGGTTGCTTTGAACATAGATGCGGTGAGCAAGGTGCCACGCTTGAGCAATTCTTGAGAGATCAAGACCTTTTGCACGCTGGGTCCCAAAGATGCTCTGCCATTCACAGCCGAGGCTTCACTGCCATTGTTCAAAGTGATGAACAGTTGCCACTGTGGCTGCGCGCAGCGCACGCGCACCGACGGTTGTCCAGGAAAGGGTTGATCAAATTGCAGTGTTTGTTGACAGTTTTGTACTGTCAGCCTGCTGTCCAAAGGGGCGACATGGACGCTGCGTCCTTTGAAAGACGGTTGATGGGCGGCCCACTGAATGGCCTGTTGTGTCAGGGCTTCCAGCGCTGGCGCTGGTGCCGCGGAATCGGGCGCCGCGCCAACACTGGCGTGCCATACCAGGGCAATAGCTGCCCACCAGCACCGGGCACTCAAGGCACGGTGACTGTCGGTTTTTCTTAGGCACGGCATTTGCAACATGGTGTAGGTCAGGTGTTGAAGTTTTGACATTCAGTTCAGATGACTACCCCTGATGCAAGAAAGAGACCAACTTTCTGAACCTCAGATTTTTAACGGACTTCACGGAGCCAGCATGCGACTCGACCCGCCTTTCACGCCTACGGTAAGCGGCACCGATGCCTCGGGCATGCCTGTGCTCGCGCGAGGTCCGTTGGCCTATACCCGTCCTGCGCCTGCATTCACGCGTGCGATGGCGGCTGTGGCCCAGCAGCCCAACAACGGCACGTCTAACCTGTCGGGCTCGTTGGCGCCTGAAGGCCAAGCGACCCCATGGAATGTGGCTGTGCAGTCAGGTCAAACCTTGACGGGCATCGTGCGTGAGCAAATGGCAGCACGTGGTGTCGCGGTCAACAACAGCGAAGCCTTGCGCTTGGCGCAAATGGTGGCGCAGTCCAACAAAATTCAAAACGCCAACCTCATTCACCCGGGCCAGCGTTTGAATTTAGACAGCTTGGGCACAGCCGTGGCACAAGCGCAGGCGATTCAAAATGCGGTCACACAAAGTGTGGTGTCGTCCAATTCGACAACTGCGAGCAATTTTGCCAACGCTGCGCAACCTGGTGCGGCCTCGGCTTTGGCGAGTACGGCCCAAGTTCAGCTGCTGTCGCGTGTTGATCGCAGCAACAACCCCGTTTTAGAAAAAACCATTGACCGTGCGGTAGAAAAAGGATTCATTCCCGCGCAAGACAAACAAGCGGTGATGAACAAGATCTTGCAGCTCTCGCAACAGCATCGGTTTTCGCCAGACGACTTTGCACGGTTGAGCTTGATGGAAAGCGATGGTCTCAACCCCAAAGCCACCAACAACCGCTGTCACGGCATCATCCAATTTTGTGATGGCCCTGACCGCGGCGCTGCCAGTGCTGGTTTTGGCGCCAATCCCAAAGCGATTTTGGGACACAGTGTGTTGCAGCAACTCGATATGGTCGGCAAATACTTTGAAGACACGGGCCTGAAGAACTATGGCCCTGTCGGTTTAGATGATTTGTATTTGACCGTGCTCACCCCCGCGGCGCGCAATGAAACGCGTCCCAATGTGGCGCTGAATATTCCAGGCCAACAAGCGGCGTATTTGCATGTCAACCGCGACACCCGTGCGCCGATCACGCGCAATTCGATCTTGGCTGGCCTGCATCAAAACGCGAATGAGCGTTTGGGGGTGGATGTCGCACAGCGTCAACAAACCCTGCAAGCCGCACGCTTGAGCGCTTACGCGGCCCAAGCCACTGTCACCCGCGTCGAATAAAGACCGAGTCTGAGGTGGCAACCGAGCGGCAACTTTTTGCCGCTTCCAGCGTCAAAACTACGATGGCACGTCTTTTGCAACTCTCGTCACGAGATCTCATAACTTGAGGTTGGGTGTCAATTAATTGGAGTCAAGCGATGGACGTTTTTTCAAATGCATTCGGAATTCATGAGCGTGCGCTCGCCGTGCGAGGTCAACGCATGGAAGTGCTCGCGCGCAACATTGCCAACGCCGACACGCCGAACTACAAAGCGCAAGACGTTGACTTCAAGGCCATGCTCAAAGAAGCCAAGACAGAGTATTTGACCGCCACCAACGAGAAGCACTATGCCGGCCTGACCGAAGCGCCAGACAACGGCATGCGTTTTCGCACACCCTTTAACAGCTCATTCGATGGCAACACCGTCGAGATGAACGTCGAACAAGCGCAATACGGTAAGGCTGCCAATGAGTACCAAGCCACCTTGCAATTTTTAGAAAACCGCATCGGCGGACTGCGCAAAGCCATGCGCGGGGAGTAATGAATCATGCAACTCGATAACGTCTTTGGTATTGCCGGCACCGCGCTCAATGCGCAATCTGTCCGCATGAACACCACAGCTTCTAACTTGGCCAACGCCAACTCGGTGGCGGGCTCTGAAGAAGAGGCTTACCGCGGCAAGCGTCCGCTGTTCAAAGCCTTGATGAAAGAAGAAATGACCCATGCAGGCGCGCAATTTGTGGGCGGTGTCAAGGTTGACCGCATCGTCAACGATCCCGCACCGGTGCGCAAAACCTGGGAGCCAGGCAATCCCTTGGCCGACAAAGAAGGTTATGTCTTTCATTCCAACGTGAATGAAATGTCCGAAATGGTCGACATGATGGCCGCCTCGCGGTCTTACCAAAACAACGTCGAAGTGGTGAACACCGCACGTCAGCTGATGTCGCGCACCCTTGACATGATCAAGAGCTAATTAGGAGTCCTCTATGGCGATCGATACCACATCTTCTATTAGCGGCATCATGACCACGGCGCAGTACAACGCGCAAAAAGCAGCCACACCCCAAAAAACAAGCATGGGGCAGACCGAGTTTTTGACGCTGTTCACGACTCAGCTTAAAAACCAAGATCCCACCGATCCGGTGAAGAACGAAGCCTTTGTGGCTCAGTTGGCGCAGTTCTCTCAACTCGAAGCCACAACAGCCATGAAGACCAGCATGGAAGGCTTGGTCAGCAGCATGTCCAACGACCGCATTCTGGGCGCTGCCTCTTTGATGGGCAAACAGGTTCCTGTGCCAGATGGTCCCGTGGAGGTCACCAGCAACACAGTGTCACAAGGCACGATCAACGTGCCAGCCGGTGCAGATGGCATTCAGCTTCAGGTGTTTGACAGCAAAGGCATCTTGGTTCGTTCACAAATCATGGGTGCACAGCCTCCAGGCGATGTCACGTTGTCTTGGGATGGCATGACCGATGGCGGCACTGCAGCCGCCAATGGCATCTACCGCTATGTGGCGACCGTCAACAGCAAAGGTGTGATGAGCAAACCAACGGTCAACACCTATGCCACCGTCACGGGTGTCAAGAGTGCAGGTACTGCAGACGGGGCTATGTTGCTAGAAGTGAGCGGCGGCAAGACCGTCAACTTGGCAGACATCAAGCGCATCGTCAATTAATTTCAGATTTAAGAATTTCTCTCAGGAGCTAAAGCACCATGTCCTTCTATACCGCTCTCACAGGTTTGAACGCCGCGACCGCCCAAATGGGCGTCACCTCAAACAACATTGCCAACGTGTCAACCACGGGTTTCAAGCGTAGCCGTACCGACTTTGGCGATATTTTTGCGACCTCACCGTTGCAAAAAGCTTCGGCCACGATTGGTCAAGGTGTGGCGCTCAAGAAGGTGACGCAAGAATTTGGTCAAGGTAACTTGGTGTTTTCATCCAACACCTTGGACTTGGCGATCAGTGGTGACGGTTTCTTCCCCTTGAAATCACAAGACGGATTCCAGGACATCTTCACCCGCAACGGTGTGTTCATGATGAACGACCAATACAACGTGGTGAATACGGCAGGTCAGAAATTGATGGCGGCGTCAGTCGACTCATCCGGCAAAGCGAACTTGGATGACATGAACGTGTTGACCATTCCGCAAAAAACCACCGGCATGGCCGTGCAAACCAGCAAGGTGCAATTGGGCTTGAACTTTCCTGCAGACGCATTGGTGATCAGCAAAGAGTTCAACCGCAATGATCCTACGACGTACAACAAAAGTACGGCACTGACCGTATATGACGCGGGTGGTAACTCTTACCTGGCCCAGGTCTATTACGTTAAAACTCAAAACGCCAGTCAAGCAACGCCCAACAACAAATGGCAAACCTATGTTTATGTAGGCGATAAATTGGTGAGTGCGTCGCTTCAACAAGCGACAAACAAAACCGGTGAGTTAATGTATGTGAATAAATACGGACAGCTCAAAGCAAAAAGCGACTTCAAGACACCTACAGAAATTGCTGAATTGAACAGCAGCTTCTCAAAGAAAACAGTGAAGTTCTCACTCGATGACCTGACGGATGTCCGCACCTCAGTACCTGCTGCCATCACAGGTGGCAAGGCGTCAAACTTGGGGACGGGTTCTAACGATGGCATCGATATTGGTAACTATCGAGACATCAATAAGACAGATTTGTTAACGTTGCAGGGCAGCAGCTCCGTGAGCTACGGCATCAAAACCAGTGGCGTCACGGCAGCAGATCAGGTCAGTATTGCTTTTAACCATGCAGGTGTCGCGACAACAGTCACCGTACCTGCAGTAGATGGCACGGTACCAAGCGCAGTAGAAATGGCTGCCGCATTGAACAGTAATGCGAACTTTGCTTCGTCATTTGTGGCACAGGCACCAACCACATCTACTTTTACGGGGCTCAATTACAACGATCCTGCAGCTTCTTCTGACTTCAAAAATTTCTCTATCAGCATTGGCGGTAAAGATTTTTCTATCAATACATTCACCGCAAATAGCGCAACAGCTTTGGCTGCAGAGATTCAATCAGGCCTTCGTAAGCAAGACGGTGGCAGCAGTGACATTACAGTCGTTGCGACTTACGATGCAACAAACTCAAATTACAAATTGACGGTAACAGACACCACCGGTCGTTCAGTCAAAAACATGGCGATGACCGCTGATACGGCTCACGGGGCCACATTGGTCACTCCGTCTATCCCTACAAGTGGTGAATTAAAAATCACAGCGATTAATCCTAATATCAGTGCAGCAAAAATTGCATCAGAATTCACTGTGACCCAGGGTACTTTTAGCAGCGCTGTCAGCGTACCGGGTGGTACGCCAGATATTTCTGTACAAAAGAATGAAACCGAATTTCAGCGCTTCATGGCCAATTACGAGGTTGGTGCTGGCAACAATACATTCAAAGCGCAGATTGGTTCTGGGGCCAATGCTGTGACTATTTCAGGCGATCCAAATCAAACGGTCACCGATTTCGTGAATCTGTTGAATTCAAAAGATGCTTTTAATAGCCTCTACAGTGCTTCAGTATCGACGACAGCACCTGAAGGCATCATCATCACAGCGTTAGATCCATCAACAGCCAACGTCGATTCCATCACTAAAAACCTAACAATCACTACATCCACTGCCGTTAACGGTCTTACCAGTTTTGGCGGTGGCACAGGTGCAGCAACATTCGGAACGGTTGCCGTTATTCCTACGTCTCTTGATCCAACAGTAGGTCCATCAAAGGCAGCGTCCGCTGATTACGCTGGCAAGAGCAGCATTGATGACTTGAAAAACCTGTTCAGCGTCAATATCGACAGTTCATTGAAAACTGTGAACGTGAGCTTGGATTACTTGGTTCGCAACATGGCATCGTTGCCTACTACGGCCAACAAAAAATTGTCAGGGACTCAAATTGCCGCTGAATTGACGAATGTGATCAGTCGTTCTTATGGTGATGAGCAGCCTCTGAATTTTTCGACCATTCCTAACCCAACGTTTTCAGTCAACTTGACGCCATCTGGTAAAGCAGCCATTGGGAAAATCCCAATTAATTTGGCGGGAACTGGTGATATGCACCCAGAAGACTTGGTACGTGAAGTTCAAAACCAAATCGATGCGCAATCTACTTATGCGGGTCGTGTGACAGTGAGTTACGACCCACAATTGCAAAAGCTGGTCTTCAAACCAACGGACTCCACTGCAAAAATCACAGTATCAAGCACTCAATCCGCCATGAATTTGGCAGATGATTTGGTGCAAGGCGTGAACGATGATTCGGTTGGTTTGCCGGTCACGCCCTCGGTGACAGCATCGCCCTTCACGCCGAATAATGAACAGCGCTATGGCATGAAGGTCGAATATGACGGTGTGACGCAATCGTTTGTGTTCAAGTCAGGCACAACAGGCGACACATCCAGTATTGCCATCAACAATATCCGCCCCGGCAGCTTGGCCACCCAGTCCACCAAAGGTTTGGGTATGACGGGCGATGCCACAAGTTATGTCGTATCGGCCTCTACGGTTGATTCGTTGCGTGGTATTTCTTCCACTCCAGCCCAGCTGACCGGTAATGCCATGGCGGTCAACGTGGACAACAACTTTTCTGTGGACTCCACGAACAACCAGTTTGTAGTTTCGGTCAACGGAATCACGGGCACTGTGACGATTCCGCCTAAAGATACCTATACCTTAGGCACCTTCACAGAGGCCTTGCAGCAAGGTATCAATAACCTTCAAGGCCCCAGCAAGAATGGTTTAACGCCTGAGTCAGTGAACGGTGTCAAAGTGAGCTACGACTCTACGAAGAACGCATTGGTGTTCACCACAGGCACTGCATCGACAGACTCTTACATCAAAGTCACAGGTGATGCACGATGGGGCTTGGACGGTTTGGATGCGAAGTTCGGTACCACAACCACATGGATCAAGCCTAAGCCCTTCACCGATGCCAAAGGTGCAACGGTCTACATCGATGGCTTTGGCAATGAAACGTCCAGTGCCGCTGGTTTTGACACTTTGCCGTCTTGGTCTCCTGTCTACTTCGACAAAGGTGAGCTGACGTTCGACACCGCTGGTAACTTGGTGTCACCTAAACAAGGCGCGCAGTTGGACACGGTGTACTTGCCAAACGGTAAGGGCGCTTTGACCATCAACATTGATTACTCCAAGTCCACCCAGTTTGCGTCACCGTTTTCGGTGCTGTCGCAGTCGCAAGACGGCGCACCTGAAGGTGACTTGGTGGGCTTGGCCATCAAAGACGATGGTTTGGTCCAGGCCAGTTATTCGAACGGTTCCCAAAAATCGTTGGCCAAAGTCGTGTTGGTGAACTTCTCCAACCCAGCAGGCTTGCGCCAGATCGGTGACACCAACTACTACAAGTCATCAGATTCGGGCACACCTAAGTACGGTGAAGCCGGTTCGGCAGGTTTCGGTACGGTGCGCTCAGGTGCGACCGAACGTGCCAACGTGGACTTGACCCAGGAATTGGTGGACTTGATCACCGAGCAGCGTAACTTCCAAGCCAATGCCAAGGCCATGGAAACCAGTACCTCGATGACCAACACCATCATTCAGATCCGTAACTAATCCGTTGCATTAAGGGCCTGATATGGACCGTCTATCTTTCAACGCGATGGCCGCGATCAACGAAGATCGTGTGATTCGACAGCAGCTGTCGAACGACATCGCCAACGTCAGCACCGTGGGTTTCAAGCAAACCTTCGAAGCCACGATTCAACCGCAACAAGCGGTCGGACAGGGCTTTGACTCCCGCTTGCAACCCCGTGTCTACACCACAGACCGTGTGCGCTTGGATGCCGGTCCTTTGATGGTGACGGGGCGTGATTTGGACGTGTCGATGAACCATAAAACCGTTTTAGGCGTCACTGGCGCTGACGGCACACTGGCATTTACCCGCCGCGGTGACCTGCGCATCAACCCCAACGGCGTGCTTGAAACCGGTTCTGGCCATATTGTCCAGGGCCAAGACGGTGGCCCCATCACCATTCCGGTGGGATCGACGGTCAATATCACGAACAATGGGCAAATCTTTGCCGCTGACCCCACCCAACAAGGCGTGCCGCAAGAACAGCTCATTGCCACCCTCATGCTGCGCGACGCCAGCAGTACCAACCTGATCAAGCGTGAAGACGGCTTGTATCGGGTTGACGAAAAACCACTTGGCACGGACTTTGCAACTGGACCAGAGCCAGTTTCTTTGACACCCAAGGCCCTTGAGGGCAGCAGTGTCAATCCAATGGCATCGATGGTGAAGCTGATTGAACAGAGCCGCTCGTTTGAGCACCAGGTTCGCATGATCAAAGAAAGCAAATCCAACGACGAGTCGGGCGCCTCCATGATGAAGGTGTCCTGAATTTGACAGATTAAAGGGGGCGATAAGCCATGGACGCATCATTGTGGGTAGCCAAAACGGGTCTTGACGCGCAGCAAACGCGCATGAACGTCATCTCGAACAACTTGGCCAACGTGAATACGACTGGCTTCAAGCGCGACCGCGCGGTGTTTGAAGACTTGCTCTATCAAAACATCAAGCAGCCTGGTGGCCAAACCACCAACAACACCTTGTCTCCTACCGGCTTGATGCTCGGTACCGGTGTGAAGATCAATGCCACTGAAAAACTGCACTTGCAGGGCAATTTGGTCAACACCCAAGCGCCCCTGGACTTGGCGATCATGGGCAATGGCATGTTCCAAATTCAAATGCCAGACGGCACCACGTCCTACACCCGCGACGGTAACTTCAAAATCAGCAACACCGGTCAAATCGTGACCGCATCTGGTTTTCCGCTGATTCCCGCCATCACCATTCCAGGCAACACAGCCGCCGTGACTTTTGGTCAAGACGGCACCGTGTCCGCAGAGCTGGATGCGGGGGGCGGTTCGCAAAACATTGGTCAAATTCAAATTGCTCGTTTTGTCAATCCAAGTGGCTTGAAACCCATTGGTAATAACTTGTACGAGGCCTCACAGGCCAGTGGCGTGGCGCAAGTCCTCACGCCCGGCCTCACAGGTGCGGGTGCCTTGAAGCAGGGCTCGTTGGAGGCATCGAACGTGAACGTGGTCGAAGAAATGGTCAACATGATCGAGACCCAACGTGCCTACGAGATCAACTCCAAAGCCATCTCGGCCGTGGACGGCATGCTCAAGTTCTTGAACCAAAACGTTTGAACGAGGTTCATCATGATTGCCCTTCGTTTTCTCGCCCTGTTCGCCATTGTTTATCTGCTGCAAGGCTGCGCCACAGAACCTGTGGACATGGTCTTGCGTCCCTCGCCCGAATTTCAACCGGTTTATCCGCTGGCCTCAGACCGGCCAAAAGTTGCCACCGGTGGCATTTACAGCAACCGTCAAAGCGATGCCTGGTTTGGCCGGGGTCGCAATTACCAAGTGGGCGACATCATCACGGTGCTCTTGAATGAGGCCACACAAGCCGCACGCACACAAAACACCGATGTCAGCCGTGAGTCTAAAAACTCATTGCCCTCTGGCATGAACACCAAAATTGGAAGCATGTCGCCCTTCTTGAATGGCATTGATGTCACGGCCAATAACAACAGCAGCAAAGGTGCAGGCAAGGCGGACCAGCAAGCCTCTTTGTCGGGCTCAGTCGCTGTGACGGTGGTTGAAATTTTGGCCAACGGTAACTTGATGGTGCGTGGCGAGAAAAAACTCGGCCTGTCTGAAGGTACCGAAGTGATTCAAGTCTCAGGCGTGATTCGTCCTGAAGACGTGGGCCCCAACAGCACCGTGCAATCACGTCGTTTGGCCAATGCCCAAATTGCTTACCGTGGCTCGGGTGACTTGGCCAATGCCACACGTGCGGGCTGGGGAACCTCCCTGATGCACAAGTTCTGGCCTTTCTGATCGAACGAGATATTTCATGAACCGCTTTTTTCACTCTGCTCGCTGGATGTTGGTGTGTGCGTTGGTGCTCGCTGCAGGCGGCGCGTATGCAGACCGCGTCAAAGATTTGGCGACGCTGGCTTCCCAACGCCCCAATCAATTGATTGGTTACGGTTTGGTCGTCGGTTTGCAAGGCACGGGTGACGACGCCTCGGTGCCTTTCACCACCCAGAGCATGAAAGCGATGTTGGCTCAAATGGGTGTGCGCATTGATGGCCCATTGACCGACTTTGAACAAGCCGCCACCGCTGCGCGTGTGGACATTAAAAACACAGCCGCTGTGTTGGTGACGGCCGATTTGCCAGGCTTTGCCAAGCCCGGTCAACGCATTGACATCAATGTGTCTGCGATTGGCAAGGCCTCCAACCTGCGCGGCGGCAGCCTGATCATGACCGCCATGCGCGGTGTAGACGGTGAAATTTATGCGTTGGCACAAGGTGCTTTAACGGCCACAGGCATTGATGCCAGTGCCGCTGGTTCTAAGGTGCAAATTGGTGTGCCCACATCGGCGCGTATTCCAGGCGGCGCGATTGTGGAGCGCATTGTCGATACACCGTTTGAGACCTCAGAGAACGTGATCTTCAACATCCGCGAAAACGATTTCTCCACCACCACGGCTATCGTCAACGCGATCAATAAAAAATTTGGCGGTGACGTGGCACAAGCCATTGATGGTGTATCGGTATCGGTACGAGCCCCGCAAAACTTGAATCAACGTGTGGCTTTTATGAGCATGGTCGAAGCGCTCGAAGTCACGCCTGGTGAGCCGCCTGCACGTGTGGTCATCAACTCACGCACAGGCACTGTGGTCATCAACCGCTCGGTCCGTGTGACGGCCGCCGCTGTGTCGCACGGCACCATCTCCGTGGCCATCACTGCGACCAACGAAGTCTCACAACCCAATGCCTTGGCCGGTGGACAAACTGCCGCCGTGCAAAACGCGGACATTCAGGTGGCTGAGCCCAACAAGCCCATGTTCTTGTTCCAGCCGGGTGTGGAGTTGCGTCAAATTGTGGATGCGGTCAACCAAGTGGGCGCTACCCCCTCTGCGCTGATTGCCATCTTGGAAGCCTTGAAAAGCTCCGGCAGCTTGCGCGCCGAGTTGGTCATCATTTAAACGAGTTTGGCTATGAGCAATCCCATCGATACCTCTACCTCGAAGTCCTATATGGACTTTTCGGGCCTGGGCGAATTGCGTGGCAAAGCTCAGCAAAACCAAGACAAGGCGCTGAAAGAATCGGCCCAACAGTTTGAAGGCCTCTTCATCCAAATGATGATGAAGTCCATGCGCGAAGCCAATGCGCCCATGAAGGACGAAGACAACCAATCCCATGCCATGGAAACGTTCGAAGGCATGTTTGACAAAGAAGTCTCTTTGCAAATGGCCCAGCGTGGTGCTTTGGGTGTGGGTGCCTATATGGAGCGTGCGGTCAAGCAGCAGCAATCGCCTGTGCAAAGCACGGATTCTTTACTCAAAGCACGTGGCAAAGGCGTGCCATTGAACACCAAGCAAGACCCCATGGCATTGCCAACCGCTGCCGATTTGGCCAAAGGCATCTTCATGGAAAAACCTGCACGCATGAAGAGTCTGCAAGACTTCAAGATGCCTTTTTCTGGAGGCATTAAATGAGTGACATGCTTGGCATCAGCAGTGGTGCAATTGGCGCTTATCAACGTGCCTTGACCACGGTCAGTAATAACATCGCCAACGTCAATACGGAAGGGTATTCACGTCAAGACGTTGTATTGACAGACTCTGCGCCTAAGAAGTTGGCCAGCATGTACGTGGGTACGGGTGTGATGTTGCAAACGATCAAGCGTCAGTTTGATGAATTTGCAGAATCAAACTTACGCAACAGCAACAGTGACTTGGCCAGTCAAAAGCCCATGGTCGATTACGCCAAGCGCGTGATGGATGTGATGGGCGATAAAAGCATTGGTTTGAGCTCGGCATTCGACGACTTTTTTGCGTCAGCTGGTGCACTTTCAGCAGATCCCGCATCGAGTGTTTTACGCACCAGTTTCTTACGAAGTGCAGATGGCGTTGCCGCCCGTTTTGGTGAACTCAACACACAGCTTGATTTGGTGTCTACAGAAACACGCCAAGGCATTCAAAGTGTGGCGGATCAAATCAATACCTTGAGCAGTCAATTGGCGTTGGTTAACCAGGGTTTGACAAAGTCGCCCAATTTAGAAGGTCAGCCTGCCGAATTGCTGGATCGTCGTGATTTGACGTTGCGCAAACTTTCCGAGTTGACGCGCATCAAAACCACCTTTGCCTCAAACGGTATTGTCAATGTCAGCATGGGAACCACCATGACCGATGGTCTGGTGGTCAATGGCATCAAGTCTCGTCCGATTGGCATCAACACGCAGGTTCATGACAAAGTCGAATTGGTGCTTGATCCCTACGGCAAAACTGAATCGCTGGCCAGTGCCAGTGGTGGCACTTTGGGGGGCTATCAAAGTTTTATTTCGCAAGTGTTAGAACCTTCACAAAAGGGATTAGATGCGCTTGCGCAAACTTTTGCCAAAGAGTCAAACACGATTCAAAAAAATGGCATTGATGGCTATGGACAAATGGGGCAAGACTTGTTTGCCTTTGATCCCAAAGCCACCAGTCCATCAGCAGGCATTACCTTAGCGATCAACGATGGTATGCGTGTGGCCACGGCAGGTCAGTTCCGTGTGAGTGAAGGAAATACCAACACCACGACGACACGTGCAACCGTCAGCTTTAAGGGGTCTACGCCCGCAACACAACTCAGCAACACACAGTTTGTCAACAACCCAAATGCCAGCTCAGGTTTGGCGTTTAAAGTCGATGGTGCGCGTGAATATGCGGCGGTGACAACGCTCGCTGCAGGTGTCAAAGCAGCTTTTTATCTGGATCAAGCTGAACCTGGACAACAACTTCAAGTCTTGACACGAGATGGTCGCCAAGTGTTGGGGCAGTCGCTCACCGAAACACAAAAATACCAGTTGCTGACACCTGGGAATGGTTTTGCAACTAACGCCACTTACTCAGACCAGTATTTGAACAAATCTGGCGTCAATGCATACCGTGGCTTAGATATGTTCTACGGTGCAAAAGCGTCTGTTTTGTACGCTCAAAACTTTGACCAATATGGTGTTCCTGGTCAACCCATACCCATGCCATCGACCATGGAGTCTGCACGTATTTCTTCGAGCGAAAACAAAATCGCAGAAGGAGCCTTTGTATTAAACGGTGTCAAGCTAGACGCCCTCAATCCAAAAACTGATGCGCAGGGCAACGTGACCGCAGGTTGGACGGCAACTGATGTGCGTGATTGGATCAATGCCAAATCAGATCAGACCAATATTCACGCTGAAGTTTTTAGCGAAGTTCACGTTCCAATTTCAAAAATTGATGTCTCGCTTGGACTCACACTGAACGGCATTTCTGTTGGCACACCAAGCGTTGCTGAAAAAAATGCACCTGACTATTCGTCACTCACGTGGTTGGTCAACGCAATCAACACCAAGTGCTCACCAAATCTATCAGCGACAACGAACTCAAGTGGCGAATTGGTGCTCAAAGACGTCAATGCCAATCCAATCACAATCAACGCCAACCTGGGTACTAAGCAGCCAGGATTGAACGCATTCAACATGCCGACCGGAACATACGACCCACAGGTACGTATGGTTCAGGTGGTGCGTGATATGCACGTTCCAGCCACGAATTTGGATTACAACAAACCCTTAGAAATTAATGGGGTCAATTTCAGTGAAGCGGCTTATGACTTGCCCGCAATCGGTGTGTCTTCAGTCGAGTTTGGTGTACCCAGCACAACTGTGCAAGTCAATCCAGGTAACCCAACCCAATTGAAGGATGCGTTAAATGCAAACACTGATTTCGCAAAATCTTATAAAGCCACGATCAGCGCGGCTGGCCGTTTGACCATTTCACCTTTGGGTGCCAACGTGACAGACGCAGACGTTGCCAACGCTATGCGTGTCACTGCGGATGGTGTTGTTCAATCGCCTCAAACCAAAATCAAAGACATGGCAGGGTTGATTGAACGCATCAACTTGAAACAAGCAGAAACAGGTGTTGTTGCCTCTGTAGATGAAAACCTTGATTTGCAATTCAGCACCACAGTGGCTGACGACCCCAATGGAACTAAAACCATTTCGATTGGGCCGGGCAAAGACGCTGCAGGCGCTTATGTTGCCAACGCTTTGGGGCTTGAACCCAAAGACTATGGCGTGCCCGAACGATTGAGCAGTGTGTTGGCCTATGGCCAGACTCAAACAGATATTCGTTTGACCTTCGGTCAGTACACCGAAGGCAACCCTCCGGTCACAAAATTTGGCGACCCCTCTGAGCTGTCAGCTGTTGGCTTTCGAACCGGTGCTTACATTGAAGGCGGTAATACCGATGATTTGCTTTTGTTTGTCACAGGCAAGGGCTCGGCCAATGTATCCGTAGGATTCAATGGGCAACCTGACAATCCGCGTGACAGCTTGCGTCAGCAATCATTGCTGGTGAAATTCACTGCCGCAGATCGTTACAACATTGTTGATTCCAAAACTGGAACTATCCTTGCAGACCGTCAATATGACCCTGCAACATTAGAGCCCGTCATTGAGTTCAATGGTTTACAAATCAAGTTGACACACGCGCCCAGTGTGGGGGACAGCTACAAGATCGACGGCAACCAAGATGGTTTGGGTAACAACACCAATATGTTAGATATGGTGGACCTGAACAAAAAGCCCACCGACAACGGCAAAACCATTGCCAATACATACATCGATCAAATCAACAACGTGGGTAACTTGGCTCAACAAGCCAACATCACCCAGCAAGCGATGACCGTGGTGAATGACCAAGCCATTGCTGCACGTGACAAAGTCTCGGGTGTCAATTTAGACGAAGAGGCGTCGGCTTTGATCAGGTACCAACAAGCCTACCAAGCCTGCGCCAAAGCCTTGCAAATCTCTGGGCAACTGTTTGACACCATCGAGCAAATTCGATGATTTGAGGTAATGCCACATGAAAATATCAACCACGCTTTACTTTGATCGTGCCACGCAGCAATTAGGTACTTCACAAAGTGAATTATCTAAAACGCAAGAGCAACTTTCGACGGGCAAACAAATTGTCAAGCCAAGCGACGCACCAGACAAGGCTGCTTTGGTCACTCGACTCGAGTCTGAATTAGCACGTCAAACGGGCTACCAAAACACATTGAAAGCTGTGAACGTTCGGCTCACGGCCGAAGAGACTGCGTTGAAAAACACCAGCGATGTGATGTATCGCATCAAAGAATTGACGGTGCAAGCGGCCAACGCAACGCTGAGCAGTCAAGATCGTCAAAGCATCGCTTTGGAAATCAACACCTTGAAAGACCAAGTCTTAAGCCTTGCCAACAGCCAAGACAGCAATGGCAATTATTTGTTCTCCGGCAGTAAAACCACGCAGCCAGCGTTCAGCAAAGACGCCAATGGCCATGTGCAATATCAAGGCGATCAAGCGCGTATGAAAGTCAACGTCGGCGATAGTCGTCGCATGAACTTGAACATGCCCGGTTCAGACGCTTATGTGCGCGTGATCCGTGATGACGGCAAAGGCGGTCAAACAGGTATTGATTTCTTTCAATCGCTCGATGATTTAGCGCAAGCCGTACAAAAGGGTGACTTAAGCAATATTCAGCGCGGCATTGGTGAGATTGACAATTTGCAAAACGGCATCAGTCAAGGTCTCGGTCAAGTAGGCGCAGACCTGACGGTGGTTGATATGCAAAATAATGTGTTGGACCAAGTTGTCTTGCAACTCAAATCCACACGATCTGATGTAGAAGACTTGGACTACACATCAGCCGTTACCAAGATGAACAAAGACCAGTTGGCCTTGGAGGCAGCCCAAAGCAGCTTTGCCAAAATATCCCAATTGAGCTTGTTCAAATACATGAATTAATGACCTCAAGTTTTTGCGATTCAAGCCGACACATTAATTAACGAGATCATTCATGGCCACCACGACATCCGCAACTTCTTCGACGGCGTTGAGCGCTTCGACGGCCGCCGCTTTGGCCAGTACACCAGCGGCAACTACGGCTGCTAACAAAGCGAATGCTCAAAAACTCCTGACATCCTTAGGTGCTGGTTCGGGCGTTGACGTGTCTTCCTTAGCTCAGAACTTGGTAGATGCTGAACGGGTTCCCAAAGAAAACGAGATCAACGCCAAGATCACCAAAAATCAAGCCCGTATCTCGGGTTATTCCGCTTTGTCTTACGTGCTGTCGCAGGTCAACACCAACCTCACGGCACTGAAAGATCAAAATAATTTCAATGCTGTCACCGCTGCCAACAGCAACCCCAACGCATTCAGTGTCACCACCAGCGCTGCAGCCACCACGGGTTCGCATGACATTGATGTGCTTCGTTTGGCCAAAGCCCAGCGCACTGTCAGTGGTGGTATGTCCTCGGCCAGTGCCTCTTTGAATGGTGGTGCCGCCATGTCTCTCTCGTTGGCTGTTGGCGATGTGACCAAGCTCACACCGACCGTGACAACCACACAAGGTGCGGCTGGCGTCAGCGAATATTCTGCGGTGAAATTCAAAGACATGGCTGCAGGTCAATCGGTCACAGTCGCGGGCCTGACCTACACCACCACAGCCGCCGCCACGGCTGCGCAAGTGGCAGCCGTGTTTGCCAGTCTTACCGCCAGCGGCACAACACCGGCCAACCCAAGCACTGGCACATTCAGTGGCGCGCTCACAGGTTTTAATGCAGGTGGCAATTTGGGCACCGATACCCTGTATTTCAGCAGCACCACAGCGGGTGCAAACGTGGCTGACATATCTGTAGCAGGTGCCAGCGCCCAAATTAATTTGGTGGCAGGCAAAGACACCCCGCAAGACATCGTCAACGCCATCAATGCCACCAGTACTGGTGTCAAAGCACAACTGGTCAATACGGGTGACGGTTCTGCCAATCCCTATCAAATCATTCTGTCGGGTAATGTGGGAGCTTCTGGCGCCTTTACCGTCTCCACCAACTACGGATCAGGCTCAGGTTCACCCGGTTTATCGTTTCCCAGCAATGCGGCCAACCAAACCGCCACCGACGCCTTAGTCAAAATCGATGGTGTGAGCTACACGCGCTCAAGCAACACCGTTGCAGATGTGGTGCCTGGTTTGACCTTGAACCTCAAGGCCACCACCACGAGCACGGCGTCGGTCGACATGACGCGTGATACCAGCAGCATCAAAGACAAGATCAAAGCCATCGTCACGTCATACAACGACGCGGGTACGATCTTTAATGAAGTCTCTGACCCAAAATCTACCTTACCCACTTATGGCGCTACGCTGGTGGGTGACTCTACGGTGCGTAATGTCAAACAACAATTGCGCGCCATGATCATGGGGCAATCTTCTACGCCAGGTGATAGCGTGGGTGCCTTGTGGCAAATGGGTGTGAGCATTGATCAAACCGGCGTGATGTCTGTGGATGACACCAAGCTCGATGCCGCGTTGACTGACCATTACAGCGATGTGGTGAAAACATTCACTGGCAATCAAAATGGTTTGACCATTTACAGCCCAGCACCTGCTGGTATCGCGGGTGATGCGGTCAAGAAGCTCACCAACATGGTCAGCAAAACGGGCATTTTGATCACTCAAAGTGATTCTGCGACAGCTCAAAACACCAAATACCAAGACAGCCTCACCAAACTGCATACCCGTATGGATGCACTGCTGGTGCGCTACCAAAAACAGTTCTCTTCCATGGACAGCTTAGTGGGCAAAGTCAATAGCCAGAAGACCAGCCTCAAGTCCACCTTTGACGGCATGATGGCCAGCTTGACAGGTAAATCGGGCTAATACTTTTTAATTCTTATCAATCGGTTTGAGCTGCGCACGAAATTATTTTTGTGTCGTGGCTAAAGTTCTTGTCCTTTCAGTCGAATTAGCAGAACACGACAAACCTTTGCACATTTGGCAAGGGTGAAAGGATGGTTCCAGATGCTTTCAGAAATCCCAGGCGGTTTACGCCCCATCAATGCAAACACCCAGCCGCAGGTGCGTGCGACTGTACCTGCGCAAGACCCTGCGCCACTTAAAGATGTGTCAGCTGCATTGCCAGATGCACCCGAGGTCAAGACACCCAAAGTGCAAGCGCCTAAGCCTGTAGAAATCAAAGTTGATTTAGAAAAACTCAAGGCCAGTTTGCAAGAGTCATTGCAAAAACTCAACGAAACCATGCGCGATGGTGGTCGAAATTTGAGTTTTCATATGGATGCGCAACTCGGTGGCTTGGTCGTGCAAGTTAAAAACGCAGATACAGGTGAGATCGTGCGCCAGATTCCCAACGATGTCGTTGTTCGTATGGCTCACAACTTTGAAGCATTCAAAGGCGTTTTGCATAACGAGCTTATTTAAATCAGAAATTTTTCGAATAGTTCTCTAAAGTAATTTCTAGGACTGACGAATCATCAACCATGCTGGAGAACAAATTCGTGTTCTCTAACACTTAACCCTCAGTGATGACTTTTTAGGAGAAACATCATGTCAGTGATTAACACCAACACCAAGGCTCTTGCAGCGCAAGCATCGCTGAGCAGCGTTAACAACAAGCTTGCTACGTCCATGGAACGTCTGTCGACAGGCTTGCGCATCAACAGCGCCAAAGACGACGCTGCTGGCTTGGCCATTGCCAACCGCATGACTTCAGACATCCGCGGTTTCGCGGTGGCCATTCGCAATGCCAACGACGGCATGTCCATGGCGCAAACTGCTGAAGGCGCCATCGGTCAGGTTTCTGACATGCTGCAACGCATGCGTGAACTCGCAGTGCAGTCTTCTAACGGTTCGATGAACGCAGACAACCGCCAAGCTTCTCAGTTGGAAGTGGCTCAGCTCAAAGCACAAATCGACGACGTTGCTAAGCAAACCAACTTCAACGGCATCAAGCTGTTGGACGGCTCGGCTGGCAAGATCGACTTGCAAACCGGCGTGCGCGCTGGTGAATTGATGACCATGTCGATCGACTCTGTGTCGACCAAAGACATCGGTTTGGGTTCACGTGCTTCGTTGACTTCTACGGCTTTCAGCGGTGCTGCAAGCACTTTCGATCAGAGCACTGCGGCTGGTGACTTGATCATCAACGGTCAAACCATTCGCGCTTCTGCTGCAGAGGATGATCTGTTGTCTTCCACAGCCAAGTCCTCGAGCGCTATCGCCAAGGTTGCCGCTATCAATGCCGCTTCTGCACAAACTGGTGTTGTGGCCACTGTGGGCAACACCACTGTCGGCGGTGCCGCGATGACGGCTGCTGGTTTGACAGGTTCTATCACCATCAACGGCGTGGCTACAGCTGACTTCAGCACTTCGACTGATGCAGGCGCTAGCCGTGCGGTGACTGTTGCTGCAATCAATGCCATCAGCCAGCAAACGGGTGTGCGTGCCATTGACACCGGCGACGTTAAAAAAGGTGTGGTGTTGGTGGCTGATGATGGTCGCAATATCGACGTTGGTTTCAGCACTCTGACAGCTGCAGCCACCGGTGTGAGTGGCGGTGCAACAGTGGCGACTTCTAAGGTCTACACAGGTACCTATCAATTGGCCAGTACCACCAGCTCTCCCATCACCATTGGTGTGAGCAGCAACGGCAACTTGACCAAGGCCGGTTTGACAGCTGGCAGCTATACCGCCAATGTGTCGGCAATGGCCACCGTCGACCGCTTAGCGACTTCGGCTGCCGCCGACATCAAGCAACTCAATGCGGGTGACCTGCGCATCAATGGCACAGCCATTGTGGCTTCCTCTACTGCGGATGACACCGCATCTGATACAGCGGCTGCAAGTTCAACCAAAGCAGCCAGCGCGATTGCGATTGCAGCAGCCATCAACAAGGCCTCTAGTCAAACAGGTGTCACAGCCACGGCTGCACCTAATACCATCGTGGGTGACACATTTTCTGTAGGCGCATCCGGTGATTACTCAGGTTCCAGTATGTGGGTCAATGGCACGACGATTGCCTTGGACAGCTTGGACAAGAGCGTCACAGGACGCGATGCCACGCGTAGCGATGTCGCTAGCTTGATTAACCAATACACGGGCCAAACCGGTGTGACCGCTACAGACAACGGTCGTGGCTTAACCTTGGTTGCTGCAGATGGACGCAACGTGTCTTTGGGTACTGATATGACAGCTGCCAAGCTGGGTGTCGCCTCGGGGGCGATCAAAGCTGGTGCAACCGCTGCCGCCGATGGCAAAACAACTTACGCTCGTGTGACCTTGCAATCCGACAAATCCTTCACCTTGGAAGGTGGCTCTGACGGTAACGCAAACTTTGAGTTGCTTGGTTTCAAAACCGGCACTTACGGTGGCGTGGATAACGGCGTGAAAGTGGCTCAAATCGACATCTCGACACAAGCGGGTGCACAAGTGGCTTTGACCGCTCTGGACTCTGCTTTGAAGACGGTCTCTTTGAACCAAGCCAAACTCGGTGCCTTCCAAAACCGTTTGGACGCTGTGGTGGCCAACTTGAACGAAGTCAACCAGAACATGTCTGCATCACGCAGCCGTATTCAAGACACTGACTACGCTTCTGAAACCACCAATTTGGCCAAGTCGCAAATCATCCAACAAGCTGCGACAGCGATGTTGGCACAAGCGAACCAATCGTCACAAAGCGTGTTGAGCTTGCTGAAATAAGCAAACTCTCTGCACAGTGATGTGTAGACCCAAGGCGAGCCCCAGTGCTCGCCTTTTTTATTTTTGCTAAACGCCTCAAGGTTTCAGACGTGAGGTCGATAACAACGATAAGCAAAATAAATCCTTAAGGATCGACCATGTCCACCATCTCAGGTTTCTCTTCTTACAGCAACTACCAACTTCAGTCTCTGACTACCGCTGAGGTGCGCGCCTTGGACGCGGAAGATGTGGCAAGCCTCAGTAGCTCGCAGCTGAATGCCTTTAGCGCTGAACAATTCGGTGCCATTGGCTCAGACCAAGTGCAAGCCATTGCGACAGAGAACGTTCAGGCGCTCTCTACGGAAGAGATCATGGGTTTGATCAATGCGCAAATTCAAGCGCTGAGTACAGATCAAGTGGGTGCCTTGAGCAGCACGCAGGTGCAAGCCTTGTCGACGGGGCAGTTGCGCGCATTTAGCGCGACACAAGTTCAGGCCTTTAATACAGAAGATGTGGCGGCTTTGAGTGTGGACCAAGCGGTTGCTCTGAAAACTGAACAAGTTGCCGCTTTGACCACCTCGCAAATTGGTCAATTGGGGTCGGATCAAGTGGCGGCTTTGAGCACTGCGCAAATTGCAGCCATTGAAGCCGATGATCTGTCGCACATGACGACGGGGCAAGTGAAGGCGATGACGGCACCGCAAGTCACGGCTTTGAGCACTGACCAAGTCAGTCAACTCACGTCTGACCAAGTCGCAGCCATGAGCACGGCACAAATTGTGGCCATGGGTACCGATGTAGCGGCGTTCTCAGAAAATGCGTTGCCTGGGTTGTCAACCGATCAAATCGGGGCGATGACGGGTGTACAAGTGACGGCCATGAGTTCCGACCAGTTCATGAGCTTGAATGTGGACCAAATGCAAGGCTTCACGGCTGCGCAAGCCACGGCCATTGACACCGCCGATTTGGTGCGTTTGTCCACAGCGCAAATTCAAGGCCTGAGCACTGATGTGATTCATGCCTTGTCGACTGAGCAAATCAACAACATGACGGCAGAGCAAGTGGGAGCCTTGACGGTTGATCAAGCGAAGGCGATGACCGCAGGTCAAGTGACTGCTTTGCGTACAGACCAAATCAGTTTGTTGAGTGAAGATGCTGTTGGCGCATTGAATGCAACACAAGTAGCCGCCATCGAAACGGTGGACTTGGTAGAGCTGTCGTCTCAACAAATTCAAGCCTTGAACACAGATGCTGTGGCAGGCATGACCACAGGCCAGGTTGCTAACTTGACCAGCACCCAAATGGCCGCTTTGACAACCTCACAAATGAGCGCGTTCAGCACCGGTTCGGTTGAGGCGATGACGTCTTCCCAAATTGCTGGTTTGGATGTGTCTCAAGTGGGGGCTTTGACAGGGGCACAAGCCGCAGCGATTGAAACAGCAGATCTTGTGCACATGAGCACCGATCAAATCCAAGCCTTCAGTACCGCCGCAATTGCGAATTTGTCGGTGGGACAGATTTCCAATTTGGCTGGTGAACAGGTGGCGGCGTTGACCACGGATCAAGTCAAAGCCATGACGGCTGCACAAGTGACGGCCCTCAGCAGCGACCAGGTGGGGCGCCTGACTTCAGATCAAATTGCTGCCATGTCAACAGAGCAAGTGGTCGCGATTGACTCGGGTGACATTGCCTCTTTGCGCTTGGATTCCGCCGCTGCGTTAACGCCGGATCAAATCAAGGCCATGTCCACAGGACAAATCAGTTCGTTGACCAACTCACAAGTTCGTCAACTGAGCACAAAGCAAATTGATGCGCTCAAGACGGATCAAGTGGCCAAGCTCACCACTGGGCAAGTGAGCTCGTTGACCGCCTCCCAAGTGAGCGTGTTGAGCACAGCGCAAGTCAAGGCTTTAGAGAGCAACCAATTTGCCAGCTTGACAGCCACCCAGCTCGGAGCTTTGAGCGACACCCAATTGGCTGCCGTAGATACAGTGGATCTGGATCAACTCAGCACCAAGCAAATTCAGTCACTCACTGGCAGTGCCATTTCTGGCATGACGACGGGGCAAATCAGCTCGCTCAAAACTGCTAACTTGGCGGCGCTCACCACCACGCAAGTGGGATCGTTCACCACAGACCAGATTGTGGCGTTGACAACGGGTCAGATTGACAAGTTGACGGCCACACAAGTCAAAGCGCTCAGCGCTACCCAAGTGGCTGCTATTGCCACGGATGATTTGGCCAAGATGACCACTGCTCAAGTGGCTGCATTAGATGCCGCAGGTGTGGGCAAGTTCACCACCTCGCAAATCAATAACCTGACCACTGCCCAAATTCAAGCCTTGACGTCTGCGCAAGGTAAAGAGCTGACCTCATCCCAAGTCGTAGCTTTGGGTTCCAGCAACATTGACAAATTGAATACAGATGCAGTCAAAGCCTTGAGTGCATCTGTGATCGCCAACTTGGACACTGATCAGGTGGCTGCATTGGCATCAAACCAAATTGCAGCCCTCACCACATCGCAGGTCAAAGCTTTGACCACTGGACAAGTGGTGGCGTTCACTGCGGCTCAAATTGACAAGCTGACCGCCGCACAAGTGGGTGCAATGAGCACAGCGCAAGTCGCAGCCATCGAGTCAGACGACTTGGCCTTGATGACGGATGCTGAAGTAGCCGCGTTCAGCACAGCGGCTGTAGCGAATATGACCACTGACCAAGTCGCGGCCTTGGCATCTAACCAAATTGCAGCGTTAACAACGGCACAAGTCAAAGCCTTGACCACAGATGCTGTGGTTGCGTTGACTTCAGCTCAAATCGATAAACTGACTGCGACACAAGTGGGTGCAATGAGCACAGCGCAAGTGGCTGCAATTGAGTCAGACGACTTGGCTTTGATGACGAATGCCGAAGTGGCTGCATTCAGCACGGCAGCTGTGGCCAATATGACGACCGATCAAGTAGCAGCCTTGGCGTCTAACCAAGTGGCAGCGTTGACAACGGCACAAGTCAAAGCCTTGACCACAGATGCTGTGGTTGCGTTGACTTCAGCTCAAATCGATAAACTGACTGCGACACAAGTGGGTGCAATGAGCACAGCGCAAGTGGCAGCCATCGAATCAGATGATTTGGCTTTGATGACGGATGCGGAAGTGGCTGCGTTCAGCACAGCGGCTGTAGCGAATATGACCACTGACCAAGTCGCCGCCTTGGCATCTAACCAAATTGCAGCGCTGACAACGGCGCAAGTCAAAGCCTTGACCACAGGTGCTGTAGTGGCGTTGACCTCAGCTCAAATTGACAAGCTGAGTGCCACACAAGTCGGTGCTATGACGGCTGCACAAGTTGCTGCAATTGAGTCAGACGACTTGGCCTTGATGACAAATGCCGAAGTGGCTGCATTCAGCACAGCAGCTGTAGCCAATATGAGCACCGACCAAGTGGCGGCCTTGGCGTCTAACCAAGTGGCAGCGCTGACGACAGCGCAAGTGAAGGCGTTGACCACTGGGCAAGTGGTGGCGCTGACTTCCGCTCAAATCGACAAGCTGAGCGCGACACAAGTGGGTGCAATGAGCGCTACGCAAGTGGCGGCAATTGAGTCGGACGACCTGGCTTTGATGACGAATGCCGAAGTGGCTGCATTCAGCACAGCGGCTGTAGCCAATATGAGTACCGACCAAGTGGCGGCTTTGGCGTCTAACCAAGTGGCAGCGCTGACGACGGCGCAAGTGAAGGCGTTAACCACTGGGCAAGTGGTGGCGCTGACGTCAGCTCAAATCGACAAGCTGAGTGCCACGCAAGTGGGTGCAATGAGTGCCACACAAGTGGCGGCAATTGAGTCGGATGACTTAGCCTTGATGACAGACAACCAAGTGGCCGCGTTCACCACAGCGGCTGTGGCCAATATGAGCACCGATCAAGTGGCGGCCTTGGCGTCTAACCAAGTGGCAGCGCTGACGACATCGCAAGTTAAAGCTTTGACCACTGGGCAAGTGGTAGCGTTGACCTCAGCTCAAATTGACAAGCTGAGTGCCACGCAAGTCGGTGCCATGACGGCTGCACAGGTGAAGGCGATTGAGTCAGACGACTTGGCCTTGATGACGGACGCCGAAGTGGCCGCGTTCAGCACAGCGGCTGTGGCCAATATGACGACTGACCAAGTGGCAGCCTTGGCATCTAACCAAGTGGCAGCGCTGACGACAGCGCAAGTCAAGTCTTTGACCACTGGGCAAGTGGCGTCGTTGACGACCGGCCAGATCGACAAGCTCACGACAACACAGTTGTCGGCTTTAGGCACGGCGCAGGTTGCTGCAATCGAAACAGCAGATTTTGAGAAGTTGACGACAGAGCAATTGGCTTCGTTCAGCGCAACTCAATTCAAGGCCTTGAACACCAACCAAATTGTAAGTTTGACCACAGATCAAGCCAAAGCCTTGACGACATCGCAGCTCGCTGCGTTGAGCACAGCACAAATGAAAGCGGTTGAAACGGTTGATTTGGCTGCCATGAGCACCACGCAAATCCGTGCCCTCTCCAGCGCGAATATTGCAGCCATGTCGACCACGCAAATCAGCAACATGACCACAGAGCAAGTGGCTGCTTTGAGCAACAGCCAAATGCAGGCTCTGAGCACTGCGCAAGTGGCTGGATTGGCGTCTAACCAAGTCAAAGCTTTGACCACCGCGCAAGTGGCTGGTTTGAGCATGTCGCAAGTCAAGGCCATCGAAACTGTTGATTTGGCGGCTATGACCACTGACCAAATCACGGCCTTGTCTTCTGCCAATGTGGCAGCGTTGAGCACCAATCAAATTGCCAACATGACGACGGGTCAAATCGCTGCATTGACAGGGGGTCAAGTCAAAGCACTGACCACAGCGCAAGTGGTGGCCATGACAACCGGGCAAATCAGCAACATGACCACAGCACAAGTGGCCGCTTTGAGCGTGTCACAAGTCAAGGCTATGGAGACAGTAGATTTGGCTGCGATGGGCACCGAACAGGTGGCCGCGCTTGCCACAGCCAATGTGGCTGCATTGAGCACTTCACAAGTGACGAATATGACCACCACGCAAGTGGCCAGCATGACAGCAGGGCAAGTGCGCGCCATGTCTAAGGCTCAAGTGGCCGCAATGACGAGCGCTCAAGTGTCAAACCTGACCACATCGCAAGTGTCAAGTTTGTCGGGTGTTCAGTTCTCAGCGATAGAGACAGGTGATTTGCAAGGCATGACATCTGCACAACTGGCCGCTATCACGACCGAGCAAGTCAAAGCCATGACCACAGACCAAGTGGTGGCATTGAAGTCGGATCAAATTACCAAATTGGGTACGGCACAAATTGCAGCATTCAGCGTCTCGCAAGTCAAAGCCATTGAAACCGTTGACTTGAATTCCATGAGCACGGATCAAATCAAGGCGCTGAGCCCAACGTCGATCGCAGGCATGACCACATCGCAAGTGTCCAACTTGACCAACGGGCAGCTGTCTGCGCTCACGACGGCGCAGATCCGTAATCTGACGACGGACCAACTCGCTGCATTGACAAGCGCTAAGTTGGGTCAATTCACGACGGAGCAAATGAGTGCCTTGAGCACGGCCCAGGTGACTTCGTTGACGACAGCCAAAATTGCAGCGTTGACCACCGATAAATTAGCCGCCTTGAACAACTCCAGCATGGCGGCGCTGACCACCAGCCAAGTGAGTAACTTGACCACTGCCCAGGTGGTGGCTCTGAGCGAAAGCCAGATCAAAGCCATGACGGGTAAACAGCTGGCGGCCTTCACCACAGAGCAAGCCAGTAAGTTGACTTCGACGCAGGTGGCGGCGCTGAGTGGTACACAACTCGCCAGTATGGAAACAGCAGATGTGGCCGCGTTGAAAACAGATGCGATTGCTGCACTGAGCGCTTCTCAAGTCAAGGCCTTGACCACGGCTCAGTTGGTGGCTTTGGGTACCAACCAAATTGACAAACTGGGCAGTGCACAAGTGGCTGCGTTGAGCTCAACGCAAGTGGCTGCCATTGAAACGCGTGATTTGGTGAAGTTCACCACAGAACAAGTTCAGTCGTTGAACACATCAGCAGTTGCCGCACTCACCACAGCACAGATCAGCAATATGTCCACGGCTCAGCTGTCGGCATTGAAGACCGATCAATTGCAAGCGTTGACGAGCAAGCAGCTGGCAGCCTTGACCACGGCTCAAGCGTCTAACTTGAGTTCAACCCAAATTGCTGCTTTGGGCACCGCACAAATTCGTGCACTTGAGACAGCAGATGTGGCGGCCATCAGTTCTTCCAACTTCTCGGCGCTAAGCACCGCACAAGTGAGTGCGATGACCAATATCCAAATTGGCGCGTTGAGCACCGGACAAGTGAATCAGCTGGGTACCGCACAAATTGCCAGTTTGAATAGCTTGCAGGTGGCAAAGCTGGGGGCTGATAAGTTCACCGCCATGTCCAATGAGCAAATCAAGGCATTGACCACCGCTCAAGTGGCTGGTTTGACCAGCACGCAAGTGGGTGGCATTACAACCGAGCAGATGGGTGCGATGACTGCATCTCAAGTGGCCGCAATTACCACAGGCGTCCTTGAGAAAATGAGCACAAGCCAAATCCAGTCCATGAGCACGGGTGCGGTTTCTGTTTTGACATCAGATCAAATCAGCAAGTTGACCAATGCACAAGTGGGCTCTTTGTCAGCGGCGCAAATCAAGGCGTTGACGACTTCGCAAGTTTCAGCCTTGACAACGAGCCAAGCTGGTAGTTTGACTGGTGAGCAAATCGCTGCATTCTCAACCCGTCAAGTGGCCGCGATTGAGTCTCAAGACTTTGCACAATTGTCCTTAGAAGCGATTGCTGCTTTGAGTACCGCACAGGCTCGTGCATTGACGAACAGCCAAATTGCAGCTTTCACCACCGACAAGGTAGGCCAGCTCAGCGCTGATGGCGTGGGGGCATTGACCTCTGCTCAAATTGTGGCGTTGAAAACAGATGCGTTGTCTGTGATGGGCGCAGAGCAAATCAAGGCCATCAAACCCACGGTGATGGGCACGATGAGCACCACGCAAATTTCTAAGTTGACTGCGTCGCAAATGGCAGAAGTCACGGTTGATCAAACCAAGTCATTGACCCAAGCACAAGTGGGTGCCTTGACTTCTACCCAGATCACCCAATTGGGCCAGCAGCAAGTTGCAGCCTTGTCGGCAGCGCAAGTTGGATCGATTGGCTTGACGGTGATTAGCAAGTTGGCGCCTGATCAAATTGGTTCTTTGAGCCCAAGTTCTATTACGGGCTTGACCACTTTGCAAATTCCTAAGTTGACGACCGACCAAGTGACGTCGTTGACCAAAGAGCAGGTTGCGAAGTTCTCGACTGGGCAAATTGTGAGCTTCTCTTCAGCGCAACTGAAACAGTTCACGCAAGCACAAGTCGATGCAGTGACGGCGCCGCAGAAGGCGGCTCTGACGGCAGCAGGTAAGTCTTTGCCGACTTACTGAATGCATGGATAAGCCATTGACATAATGCGCATATGGCTAAAAATGTGCTGTCGCATGAAATTGTGAGCAGTAATCTAGCCATATCGCGCAAGCTTAAATTTATCGATAGTTTCTGAAATCAGGAGCCATAGGTAAATGCAGGACACATTCTTGGTGTTCAAGAATGAGAGGATGAAAGATATCCCCTAGGATTTCTGTCCACTTCAATGGATAGGTGGATGGTTTTCCGTTGGGCAATGTGATACCCAATTGATCTTGTGGGAAGCACGCGGGTGAAATTTGGAGGTCTGTTAGTTTTTTATCTAACAATGCGTGCGTTCGTCCTAACCAAGCGCGTGTAATGGGTGTGTGAGGCTTGAAAATGAATGCACACAAGCCGATGAGAGCGGTGTAGTTTTCTCTCAGTCTTTGCTCTAGCTCACCACCGACTTTGGCAACGCTGTTGGGACTGATTTCGGTATAGCCTGCACAAAGTTGATCGCTGTTGGCGAGTGCCTCAAAATGTGAATGCCAGCCTGAAGAGGTGTGCTTGATGTCGGTGTAGCCCCCACCATAATGATGCATCAAGTACACCCTGAGGTAGTCTGCTTTGTGCGTTTCACTCAGGTACTGAAAAGCCGGATGGAAAGGTGCATCAGGCAATTGCCATTGCGATAACGTGACATGATTCAAGTAGGCAACGGGACAACGGACATGGTTGAAGATTGAAAACAAGGCCTGCAGTCGCGGCTCTGACATGACGTTAGTACCCGTCCATATGCAGAACACAACGCGTGCATCGAGGGTGTGCGCAGGACGTTTTTTGATAATATTGAACATGCTGACTGCGCTTTCACTTGTGCCCTGAGGTCAACGTTTGATAACAAACCCTTGAGAGGTTGGTAGAGGGAAAACTTTGTAACCACGCTGACCAAACCAAGTATCTTCAGCAAATTTTTGTTCGCGGTAGAAAAGCATTTCATAGTCATCAAGGATGATCATGCCGCCTGGTACCACACGTTCAAATAAGGCATCGAGCGTTGCAATTTCAGCTGGGGCTTGGTTCAAGTCAATGTGCAGATACGCAATTTTCTCTGGACATCCTTCTTTCAGCACTTCGGGTAAAAAGCCTTTGATGACATGGACACGTGGGTAGTCTTTGAATCGTGCTTTCACTTGTTCGAAAAGCTGTGCGCCATGCTCTGGCATTGAATGATTCACCATGTCTTGACTGTGCTCGAACACGTCATAGAGCCAAAAAGTTTTTGCAAACGCTGGGCCGCCCAGATAGTCAATCACGGTTTTCGCACCAACGCCTTGGTAAGCCCCGCATTCCACAAAATCGCCCTCTAAATGTTGGCAGTGATAAGCCGCCATGGCCAAGATGTAGCGTCGCCAGACAATGCCTTTGTCGCTTTCAGATAAAGCATTGTCATTCCAGCTTTTGACGAAGGGTTCGTCATGGAACATCGAGTTGTTGCGCTGAAAGACAAACATGTTGTCTGCAAAGTGATAGGCCGACGTTTGTTTGGCGGCAATTTGCATCAAGTCCACAAACAAATCAGGATCTTTGGCGCCCCAGAAAACAGGGTTAAAGAAATTGAAAATTTGATCTTTTTTGGGGTTGTCCATCGTGTTGTCCTGCTTTAATGTTGAAAAAGTGCAGCTCTGGCTTGGACCGTGGCTGCACTGGGTGCTGGATAGCGTGCATGCACGCGTTGTGTTGCTTCAAGCGCTAAATGGCTACCGCGATTGCCTCTTCGCTGGTTGCTGTCATTTGTAGGCTTGCATTTGTGAATGTTGACGGTATTGGTGTCGATGTGCTGGAGCTCAAATTTTTCAAGGCATTGCAACAGGTAGTCCCAATCCTCGTAGACCGTCATCGTGTAGTCATGCTGAATGCCTTGGAGGCACCTGAGTGGGTAGATCAGACTGCAATTTGGAATCCGATTGCGAACATAAATGTCTTCCTTTTTTGTGGTCGCAATAGACATGCTTTGAGTTGCGATTCGTTTAGGCCATTCGGTCGGGTGACGCTCTTCATTCACCACCGTGAAATTGGTGAAGTAAATTTTTTCTTCTTTTCCATCGATCCGCTGTGCAATGTTTTGTAGGTGATGAGGTTGATAGCTGTCATCGTCATCAAGAAACATCACGTAATCAGAATAGGCTAGTTTCACCGCTAAATCACGGCTTTCGCCAGGGCCTTGTAGGCTAGGAGTCATCAGGTAAGCGTATCGCCCGTCGAGTTGTTTGAGCTCGGCGTAAGGAGGTAAAAACCCCGCTGCATCATCCACAACGATGACAAAAAAATCTTGAATCGTTTGTGCTGCCAAAGATTGCAACGCTCGTTGCAGGAGCAACGGACGGTTGTGTGTCGCAATGACGATGGTGAATCGGTACTTCCTCATGGCTGTTGTTTTATTGCTTGCGTTTGATTTTCTGAAGCAATGCTTTTTCGAATGAGCGTGTCAGTTTTCCCGTACGTGTGAACTTGCTGTTGAGTTTGATGCTCAGTAGTTTTTTTAGCTTAGCAACAGTTTCAGGTTGATGCGATAGGTCGACCACGAGATCTTCATAGGCTGTCAAGTCGCTCGTGATGAGATCGTTCAAATCCAATGAATTCAAAATACTTCCCGTCATCCGTGACACCATGGTTTTGCCGCTGCACGTCACGATCGGGGTGCCGCAGTTAATGACATCACGCGTGGTAGAGCCACAGTTGTAGGGGAAGCTATCCAAGAACACATCTGCGAGTTTGATGCGTGATTGGTATTCGCTGTGTGTGACGCGCGGCGAGAACACCAACTGATGCTCCCCGATGCCACACAGCTGGGCTTTGTGTTTGAGCTCTCGGGTGGTCACTTCGTTGTCGTCAACGAGCCATAACACGGCGTTGTCCGAACGCTTGAGGATGTTGGTCCAAGCGGTAAACAACGCATCATTGATTTTGTACACATTGCCAAATGCCGCCATGATGAATGCGTGGTCTGAAAAACCAAACTCCTGGCGTGATGCAACACGCAACAGGTTGTCATCGCGGTTAAGTGGAATGAAGCTGCCGTCTAAGTACAGCGGCTTTTCTACAAAGTAGGTGGCGAGCTCTTCGGGCAGGGCGTATCGGTCGGTGATGACGAAGTCAAACCAAGGCATGGCCGTTGTGCCAATGAATCCAAGGTAGGTGCCTTGTAAGGGGGCCGGGTGAAGTGCAAATATGCCTGGCCGTGCACCTGAGCTGAGGCCGTGCAGATCAATCAACACATCTATTTCATCGGCGCAAATTTTTTCTGCAACGGCTTGATCGTTCAGTTGGTGAATGAGGTGGCGGTGATCAAACGTAGCACGCAAGCGCGCTTGGTAGGCCGTGTTGTCATCGGGGCTGAAGTCGTAGCCGTGAATTTCAAATTTCTCACGATCATGTGCTTCCAAGAAATCTGCCAACAGCAGGCCAACAGCATGGGTACACAGATCACCTGAGACATAGCCAATCCGAATTTTGCTGTGCTTGTATGTGCCCGTGCACAGATGTTCTTCTTTGAAGCTGTAAGTGCGGCCAACAAAGGCATGCGCGCACAACAGTTGCAGCGCCGGGTCGTCGTTCAACGAGAGCATGGCCAGCGGGGATGTGCTCATGAGCATTTGATTGGCTGAAATATTGGGCAAATCAGCATAGACAGGCCATTTGCAAGCCTTCTGTCTTATATGTATCCAGTGCTGCAGAACGCCCGCTTGTTTGGGGTTGATGCCCAAGCTTTGAATCAAGGCTTGCTCTGACAAATCGTATTTCTTTTGGTTTTCATACAAGCGTCCCATATGGTTGAGCGCCATGACCTGCATGTCTTTGTCTGTGCCATTGGCTAACAGGCCTTGCGAAACCACTTGTGCCCATTGCTGTAGGGCTTCGTCTGTTCGGCCTTGCTTTTCTAAAACCAGGCCAAGGTTGATCGCAGCTTGTGCCAGTTGTGGGTGGGCGACCAAACATTCGCGATACATCGCTTCAGAATCCACCAGATGTCCCAAGCTTTGCAGTAACGAGCCACAGTTAAACATGGCCACATATTTATTAGGCACATCTGCTGTGCTGAGCCATGTTTCATAAAGCGCCAATGCGTCTTGGAAGCGACCCACTTCTTGAAGTGCATGCGTTTCTTGAATGAGTTCATCCAAGCGCATGGCAGGCGCATGGGCGGCTTGTGGCTGGACAGCGGTTTTTTTCATGGGTGTCGGTTTTTAAACAGATGCCCATCTAAAGCATGTTTTGTGCCGCTGTCAAAAACATACTGGCATTGATCTTGCTGGATACGTCACAGGAGTCATTGCTGCAAGGTGGTGACGGACTTTTATGACACATCCCCAGTAGGAGCTTTCTATGTCTCTCATTCAAGAATTGATGAACCAATCGGCCGTGGGCGGTCTGTTGAATGTTTCAACCATTCAGCGCTTTACGCCTGCTGAGATTCGTGAAGCCATTCAATCGTTGGTCGCTACCGAACAGTTGGAATTGGCGAACGCCTTAGGTGATGCGGGCATGAGCCTGTACCCTCACAGCGAGGACATCTTGGCTATCACCAGCTTGTTGGCCATGATGAACCAAGACTGGCAATTGGCCGTGGAGTTGATTGATGAGCTGGTCCAAATTCAAGGTGCCACAACGCCACCGTTCACTTATGTGATGTTGGTTCGCGCTTTGCGATGCAATTTGGATCCTGCGCGTGCGCTGGAAGTCGCGCGTCAAGGTCTGGCTATGTACCCACAACAACTTGAGCTCTTGGCTGAGAAGCTTTCGCTCGACGATTTCAGTGAATCTATGGTGGTGACACCGGAGCAGCGTCACTGATGACAAGTTTGTTGCCGCAGAGCGGCAAGCGGCAAATGCTTGCCTCTGCAGCGACAAAAATTGCCACTCGGCACGAAATAGAGCTTCTTAATACGAGAAAACCCTCATTCAAAAGTGTCAATGAAAGTTGGCACAAATTGTGCTTAGTCAGTGGCAAGTTTGATTGGCCGCAATAGGTCAGGAGAAAAAAATGGCAGTTATCAATACCAACGTTAAAGCTTTGTTTTCGCAGATGGCTCTGGGTGCATCCGGGCGTGCGCAAACAGTAGCCATGCAGCAGTTGTCCACCGGCAAGCGCATCAACTCGGCACGAGACGATGCAGCAGGCATGGCGATTTCAACGCGTATGACTCAGCAGATTCGCAGCTTGAACCAAGCGGTGCGCAATGCTGGAGATGCCATCTCCATGATTCAAACGGCGGAAGGCGCCACCAACGAAATCACCGACATGCTTCAACGCATGCGTGAATTGTCAGTGCAAGCTGCCAACGACACCAACTCCAACGAACAACGCAGTTACTTGGATTTGGAATTCCAACAGCTGAAAAAGCAAATCGTCCAAATTTCTGACAACACCGAATGGAACGGCTTCTCTATCTTGAACGGCTCTGCGGGTGAGCGCGTGGGTGAGCGTCCGGTTTACAAGACGGTGTCAGTGGGACAGCAATCCGACACATTCATTTCGCCCAGTCGCCTCATCACGCCAAAGAACGGCTTGGATGCTGATTATGTGAAAGGTTTTGCACTTGCTGATGTGACCATCACTGCGGCAGATGACACCAAGTTCATGAGTTTCTCTGACGGCGTGCACACCTACTATGTACCGCACGGCGCGAACGCAACCGCAACGCTGACCGCGATGCGAGACCAAATCAACGGTGTGTCAAATGCCAACGTGGCGACCAACGGTTACACCGCCACGCTCAGTGGCACAGACTTGGTTTTGACCAAAACAAATGAGTCCAAAACATTGCCCAACTTCACGTTGTCGACCGACAACCAAGCTGGGATTACGTATGACCTGAGCGCATTGACCACGCCCCCCGTCGATGGGGATGTGGTGAAGTTTGAGGTGTTGCTGAATAATTCAACACCCATCAGCATCAGCTCAGACCCGATCAACAGCGGGGGTACTCCGGCAACGCTTGGTGCTGCAATTACCCAGGCGATCACTAAATTCAATGCTGATTTGGGCGTAGGTGCTGAATATAAAGCTATTCAAGAGCCAGCCACAGGGACGCCAACAGGCATCACAATTTTGGCTTTGAAGGGTGGTCGCACCGATGGCTTTGTGCAATCTGCGGTGGCCGTCAAAGTCGGGCCCGCAGGTACGGAAACCGCAGCCACTGACGTCAGGTCCTTATTGGGGGCAGCCTCAACACCTGTTCCTGAAGATGTCAGCTCGACAGGTCCAAAAGTGTCTGACAAGGTACATACCTTGGACGTGCAAGAAAGTTTTGCCAACCAAGGTACATTTTTGAAGAGTGGCAAATTGTCCATGACGGTAGATGCCAGTGTCCCGTCGGTCACAGCCACGTTTTTGACTTCAGACGAAAAAAGCTATGACATGGTGGGTGAGGTGGATGTGGCATCAGGCACCGTCACATTCAAATCGTCAGACCCTAATAACCAAGCCTTGATCACGCAGAACCTGACCTACGTGATCAAGAACAATGATTCAGGCACGCCTAACCCTCAGAATTTGGCCACGTACAAAGATCCAACGACACAAATTGACGTGGATGTGGCTGGCGGTGTGCCAGCGCTCAACGATGGCGACATCGTCATCAACGGCGTCACGATTGGTAAAACTTGCTGGGCTGACGACAAGTTGTCGCCGCCTAACAATGCGGCAGGTAGCGCGATTGCCAAAGCTGCCGCCATTAACCGCGTAACCAATTTGACGGGTGTGCATGCAGTCGTCAACGAGAACGTGGCCATCGGTACGGCAATGCAAGGCACAGCGGTGGTGAAGGGACGTGTGATCATCAACGGCGTCGAGTCGCCCATGTTGACCACCTCGTTGAACAACCCACGCAAGTCACGTGAAGATGTGGTGCGCGCCTTGAATTTGATTTCAGACCAAACGGGTGTCACGGCCGTGGATACCGGCGTAGATGCTCAAGGTATCAAGCTCGTCGCCAAAGATGGTCGCAACATTGAAGTGGAGTTCGCGTTGGACTCGATCAATGGTCCTGACGCCACTGACTTTGCGCAACGTACAGGCTTGCGTGCTGGCGTACATGCTGGTACCTATTCACTCGAAGCCAAGGTCGAGCAACACATTGAAATTGGCACCACGCCGACAGGAAATTTGACCCACTCGGGCTTGACAGCTGCAGACAACAAAATCAACGTGTCTGCCGTGAACACCGATGCACGTGCGATTGTTAAAAACGGTGACACACCTGTGGCTTTGAAAACGGGTGACTTGGTGATCAACGGTGTGGCCATCCCAGGTGCCTTGCCCAAAAACGATCGTTTGACACAGCCTGAAAGCTACCAATACAGCACGACCAGCGATTTGGTCAGCAGTGCGATTGCAACGGCGAATGCCATCAACACACAAACTGCGGCGACAGGTGTGACAGCTGTTGCAAATCCTGCGGTGACCAGTGGTACTTTGGCACAAATCGATGCCACAAGGCCTGATGGTTGGCATTCGCTGTACATCAACGGCATTGATGTGCCGATCCAATTCACCGCCACTCAAAAACCCAGTGAACGCATGCGTGACATGGCGATTGCCATCAACGCCAAGTTGGGTGCACATGGTGTGGAAGCGTCAGAAAACATCAATGGTGGTATGACCCTCAAGACCTTGGATGGTCGCAATTTGTCAGTCTGGTTTGACGATGGTTTAAAGGCCAGCGAGTTTGGCTTGGCCGATAACGCCGGTCAGGCCGTGCCAGGTGTCAAGGCCGTTGCCAGTGCTTCTGCACAAAGCACCGATGCCGATACTTTGTACGCCACAGTTTCCTTGCAATCGACCAAACCCATCAAGATTGAGCCGGGTGTGAATGGCTATGGTGCCGAGTCTCATTTTGAAAAATTAGGTTTTCAAACGGGCACTTTTGGTGGCGAGGTCGATGAAGCGGTGACCAAAATGTCGCCACCTCGCACAGGTCGATTGAACTTCCAAGTTGGCTCGAGTGTGAACCAATACATCACGATTGATTTGGCTGACTTTGGCAAAGGTGGCCCCATCACCGGAGATTTGACATGGGACGTTGACATGGCCGCACCTACACCAGGCGCTGCCTTGGGTGCGCCTAACGTCGATGGCCAACAGCGCAGCTTCATCAGCTCCAAAGAGTCTGCGACCAGTGTGCTGGCTCGCTTGGATGTGGTGATGGAAAAAGTCAACGCCACCCGTGCCACGATGGGTGCGGTGATGAACCGACTGGACCACGTGATCAACAACTTGACCAATGTGTCGATGAACATGTCTGCCTCGCGCAGCCAGATCGAAGACGCAGACTACGCCTCGGCTTCCACCGAATTGGCCAAGACGCAAATCATGCAGCAAGCCGCGACCGCGGTGCTGGCGCAAGCCAACACCAGCCAGCAGTCGGTGCTCAAACTCTTGGGCGGTTAATCACGCCACCTGTGAGTTCACGCATGAAAGCAGTTGAGGGCGATGTGCCCAAATCCACGAAAGGCCCCAATTGCTGGGACTGTCGCTATCTGGCGATCACGTGGGATGTGCGCTTGCCTTATGGCTGCAAATACATGGGCTTTCGTTCCAGGGTTATTCCTTCTCTCGAGGTACTTCGCACTGACGGGCGCTTTTGCAGCGCTTTTTCGCCCAAACCTGCCAAACCGCAAGCAGACAAGGCACAGACGGTGCCCAAACCAGCTGTCGGCCAACCGTCGAACCGTCGAGAAACTGACCGTTCGCGCCCTTTCATTTCAATTAATTTAATTACTTAGGTTTCAAAACGCGTTGGCACGCACTTTGCATAACAGTCTTACCTTTATTTCAGGCTGTTCAAAGTGAATGCTTCTTCTGTCAACGTAATTCATGCTGTGTGGTTGGACCCTTTCAGTCCACTCGACGCCGCAGATCGCGCCCAGCTGAGTGCCGCCGGTATCAGTCTGGAAACTGTTTCTACCTTGGGTGACCTCACGCTGGCTCTGCGTCGTGCGCACACCGTGGTAATTCGCTTGGGCGATAGCGCTGAGCTGTTGCAAGAAGTGCAAACCTTGGTGGCCCAACTCGGTCACACCGTGCCTGTGCTGTGCCGCGTTGATCGCCGTCGCATGGAAGTCGCGGTTGACGCCATGCGTTTAGGTGCTTTGCATGTGTTGCCCGCTGACGAATGGTCGCTCGCTGCTTGGCAAGACGCTGTCAAAGGCCTGAACGCCCCCGAACTCACCACCAAGAGCTATGTCTTTGTTGACCCTACCAGCCAACACCTGCTGGCCTTGGCGCAACGCGTGGCACAAACCGACGTGACGGCCTTGTTGGTGGGCCCCACAGGCGCCGGCAAAGAAGTGCTGGCCCGTGTGCTGCATGAATCGTCGCCACGCGCCAAAGGCCCATTTGTCGCGCTCAACTGCGCGGCCATGCCCGAGCATTTGATCGAAGACATGTTGTTCGGTCACGAGAAGGGCGCTTTCACCGGCGCTTTGAAAGAACACAAAGGCTTGTTTGAACAAGCCCACGGCGGCACCATTTTCTTGGACGAAATTGGCGAAATGCCCATGCAGTTGCAAGCCAAGTTGCTGCGCGTGTTGCAAGAGAAAAAACTCAACCGTTTGGGCGGCGAAGGCGTGATTGATTTGGATGTGCGCGTTATCGCCGCCACCAACAAAGATTTGAAGCTGGCCATTGAGCAACGTGAATTTCGCGAAGACTTGTATTTCCGCATCAGCACCTTCCGCTTGCGCATTCAAGCGTTGAAAGACCGCCCGGGCGACATCGTGCCTCTGGTCGCGCAATCGTTGGCGCGTCACGTCAAAGGCGGCGTGCCTTTCACGGTCACGCCTGAAGCCCAGGCCTTGTTGCAAAGCTACCCCTGGCCTGGCAATGTGCGTGAACTCGAAAACGTGGTGCAACGCGCCGTGGTGTTGAGTGGTGGCCGCACCATCAGCCCCGCCCATTTGATGTTTGACGATGCCGCGATGGACGAGCAAGCCTTGCCTGTCGCGCAGCCCGCCGTGACGGCCGAACCCGTGGCATTGCCAGCTGCATCTCCAGCTGCATCGGCGCCGAATCCGACTTACGCCATGCCCAACTACGCGGGGGCCGCTTATTTTTCATCTCATGCACCGATTGAAGTGCGTGAGACCTCAGAGCCTGTGAACTTGGAAGACGCCGTCAAGAGCAGCGAACACCAAGCCATCATGGCCGCGATTCAAAGTACCGACAGCCGCATGGAAGCGGCTGCCAAATTGGGCATCAGCCCACGCACCTTGCGTTACAAGCTGGCGCAGCTGCGCAGCCGCGGTATGTCTGAAGGAGTGTCCGCATGATCGATCGCATTTCAAACAGCAACATCCAGTCGATGCTGGAGACCTTGCGCGCCCATCAGGCGCAGTCCATGGGCAACACCTCGACGGTGAACGAGCCTGCGGCCACCAAGGTGGGGCAACCCTCATTCTTTGACTCGGTCAAAAACGCCATCGACAAAGTCAATGACGCAGACATCAAGGCCGATGCCATGTCTGATGCCTACGACCGTGGCGAAGAAGTGCCTTTGACCGAAGTGGTCCTGAGCATGCAGAAAT
>Ga0228701_1000216_pt1 | contig 55573 bp, 51 predicted proteins | sample McNCre117_Aug_MG_2_FD_178017 | JGI IMG/M metagenome (GOLD analysis project Ga0228701, IMG submission 178017) | Freshwater microbial communities from McNutts Creek, Athens, Georgia, United States - 11-17_Aug_MG | ecosystem: Environmental > Aquatic > Freshwater > Creek | place: USA: Georgia... | reverse complement strand
TGATATTTTTATGTCTCAATTCATGAATGAAAATCATGAAACAAACTTTGATAATACTCCTTATTGGGAAACCAATGAAGTGAAATCAATAGGCTTGAATTACAATCTTTTCGATTTAAAATTTCCGATTATTGGGGAACATTTAGGCATCACAACAGGATTAGGAATGGGTTATCAAGGCTACAGCTTTCGAAACAATTACGTGCTTCAACATACGGCTGATACGATTTACGCCGTGAGCGATAGTGTCTTTCAATTCAAAACAAATAAACTTCAAATTGCAACCATCTCCATCCCCTTGTTACTCGATTTCTCGTCCAATAAAAAATTCGAAAAAAGTTATTTTGTTGCTGCTGGTGTAGTTGGATCATATAATTATGGAACCAAACAACGCCTGATGGGTACTTATGCAAATGGAGATCATTTTGATAATTCCGTAATTTCGGCATTCAATATGAACCGTTGGACATTGGATGCAACGGCACGCATTGGTTATGGGCATTGTGGAATGTTTGTCAGCTATCAATTAAATTCGATGTTCAAGACTGGACACACGGTGGCCATGTATCCTTTCCGCATTGGTTTTAATGTGCTTTTCGGAATCTAGTTTTTGACTAACTCAAAGAAACTTTGATAAATTTTATCGAGTTCATACACTTTTAACACGTAAAAATAAGTGCCCTCCTTGTATTCGTGTCCGTCCCAAGTATTGTCGTAATTTTTCGCGCTGTACAACAATTGTCCCCATCGATTGAAGATGAATAGTTCATTATCTGGATAAAAAGATAAGTACTCGAAGGATAAACGGTCATTTATTCCATCTTCATTTGTCGTGATCACATTGATGTTCGTGATTTCCGCTGGCACAACCGTTATATTCGTACACAAACTATCGATGCATCCATGATTGTTCTGAATCGTTAAACACAAGGGATATTGTCCAGGTACGGCATAAGATCCCGTAAAAGAGGTGCTCTGTGAAAAACTACTGTCTAACAAGACCCAGTTCCAGTTGACAATGGATCCTGCTGGAGATAGGGAAGCATCTTGAACAGTGAACGTGTTTGTAACCACTACCGGATTCGGAACAATGTTGACATGAGCACTTGGATTCGGATAAATCGAGATGTTGATTTGTTGGGTGTCTGAAACACAACCGTTGATTTCTGCATAGGCTGCATAGTGCAAGTGTAGAGCAGAATCGGTTAGATTGGAAATGGTCTGCTGAATAGTTCCATCGCCACTGGCATCTCCAAAATAGTGACTAATTCCACCCGTTAAACAAGAAGTATTTTGAACGTTGATGGACTCACCTTGACACAAGATTGAATCGTACACTAACGCTGGTTCAGTCGCCGGAATAATGGGTTTCGATGCCGGTGTAATGTTTAAAATTTGATTTCCGCAAGCATCGATGATCACCGGTGGAGGAATCACGAGACTCGTAAATAAGCTGTCGCAATAAACGGGACAATTCGGATTTGTTAGTGTGAAAACATGATTCGTAGATCCATTTGCGCATCCAATGTTTTGTCCAACAGTGATGACTTCTGTCGACCATGGATGTGAAAAGGTGTAAGGTGCAACACCATAACGTGCATAAGCTGTTGCATTAAAGGTGCAGGTATTTGAACAGATGGCGGTTTGACTCGTATACCACTCGTTTCCATAGGTTTCTGGTGTCTTACCATAGACAATGACCTCAAACGGATAAAGTGAAGCGAAGGGGTCATAGCGAATGTAGGTTATGTTGCAACCAGAACCTAGTGCATTTCTTCCAATGTGCATTCGTACCCAGAAACTGACATCCGAGCAAGATTCCGCAATACAACAACTGAGTGGATTCATCAAATTAAAACTGTCCAAATATGCGGTTCCTGGCAAAGTTGCAGTGGCTCCGGTAACCGTGAAAATTTGTGAACTTCCACACGAAGAACTGTAATACATAGCGCCTTGACTCATCACTGCAGGCGTAAAAGGATCCGCATAAAAACTGCCAGATACATAAACGCCCGTTGCGGTGATTCCAGCGGGAATTGTCACTTGGATACTGTCTTTATTGTAAGTTGGCATAAAGCAGGATGGCATGTATCCACCGTTCCATGTGCTCAGTGGACCAGCAACCACAGGATCGATGTAAACAGGATATAAACGTTCTTGGTCAAGTAACCAGGATTCGTCCACATGCATCGCAATGTACAATCCATCTGAATTTTCTTGAATGGAATAATGTCCTGGATGTGTTTTTTTCGCTGAATCGAAACATAGGATGGGTTCAAATTGCGCGACGATCGTTCCTTTTTGGTCTTTAATGAATAAGCGTACACATTGATTTGAGGTTTCATTTACCTGTTTTTCGATGTGACATCCATCCGGTAGTTCGATTTTTTCTTTGAATAGTAAGGATTGGCCATTCGAAGAAAGGGGAGCATTCAATCGATAGGTGAATTTTACAGCGTTTTCGAGAAAAACAACTTGTTTATCGACTTGTGGTAATATGTTTTCAAAGAAGGCGATATTCTCTGAAAAACTAAATTCATGTCCAGTAGCATGGGTATTTAGGAACGTTTCCATGCCAATACGTAGCTCAGATTTTTCTCCAGTGGATAAAGAAAAACTTCCATTAGCGTAGAGATGTGTTGGAAATGCTTGTTGTTCTGCCGCCCATCCATCGTTTGATTTTTTCAATCCAAAATCAATGGGGACAAGTTGGTTTTCACGATTCAAATAGTTTATAGGCTTCAAACTGTATCGCGCTCGAACATCCCCTTTTTCATTGCGAAAAACGGACGCATATTCGGTTCTTTTTTCCGTAACCTCTATCCAATTTCCTTGATAAGAAATCCGCTCGCCTTCTTCATTAGGTTTGTTTGTTTCGACGGGTGTTTGAAGGGTCCAAACCTTGGATTTGTTTACTTGTGCTTGATTGCCTTGTGCAAAGGACAAAAAGAACAACAAAAAGTAATAGTGTTTCATAGTAGGTGTTTCACTACCAAGATAACATTTATTTTTTACAAGTGCAATTTAAAAGCTTAAAAATCAAGCATTAAACGCCAGGTCGAAAAGATCATTTCCAGCTAAAAAAGCTTTGTAGTCCATGCGTTTTTTTCCCTCAGCCTGAATTTCTTTGATGCACACAAATCCTTTTCCACTCGGGAAAACTATGCCATTTGGTTGAGAAAACGGTCCGTCGTTTCGGATCGCTATCACATCTGTTATGACGTCAGATCCGAATAGTTTAAAGGTGATCCACGTTGCTTTCTTTTTAGACCAAAGTTTGCACCATGCTGCTGGATAGGGAGAAAGTCCACGAATGCGATTGTGATTCAGCTGTGCCTCTTCTTTCCAATCAATTTCGCAATCGGCCTTGAAGATTTTTGGCGCATGGGGTAAGTTTTGATCGTTGGGATCTTGAAGAATTGTCGGGACCTTCCCTTGCGCAATTTGATCGACGGTTTCAACCGTTAACTGCGCACCGATGTCCTTTAATTCATCGTGTAATTCTCCCGCGGACATTTGCATTCCAATGGGAGTTTTACGTTGCGCAATGATCGCTCCTGTATCAATTTGCTCGTTGATGAAAAAGGTGCTCACACCCGTTTCCTTTTCACCGTTCATAATGGCCCAATTGATGGGTGCTGCGCCTCGGTAATTCGGCAATAAACTTGCGTGTAAATTAATGGTTCCCATCTCGGGCATTTTCCAAACCAAATCAGGAAGCATTCGAAAGGCAACAACCACGAATAAATCAGCTTGAAAAGCAGCTAAATCGCTCAAAAAGTGCTCATCCCTTAGTTTGTCTGGTTGTAAAACAGGGAGGTCATGGTGCAACGCATATTGCTTCACCGCACTTTGTTGCACTTGTTGTCCTCTACCTGCAGGTTTATCCGCAACAGTGACCAATCCAACCACTTCGTGTTTGGATTTCATGAGTGCATCCAAAATGCCAACCGCGAATTCCGGTGTGCCCATAAAAACAATGCGCAATTTCTCTTTCATTATACTATTTTCTTTTTCCAATCGTAAAGACGAAGATACGTAATTGAGGCTAATCCAAGGAGGAAGAAATAAATGTATTCAACCGTCCAAATCCAATACACATCCAAATTCCACACTTTAATGAAAAGGTAACAAAACAGCGCATAAACACTCACTGTACCGAATTCAATGAACATGGAATGCAAGGTGTTTCCGGATCCATGTATGGTCTGGAAATAAACAGAGGCAAATCCAAACATCATGATGGAAATGGAAATTAACCGCAAGATTTCAGCACTTTTATGTACATAGATTTCTGCCGGATTAATAAGCCTAATCAATGCTTCTGGATAAAAAATGGCACCGTGAAAAGTCACACACAAAAAGAGCAATGTCATGAGCTGAATGCGTTTTTGAATCATTGGTATGGACTCGAATTTCTTGGCGCCGATGTACTGTGAAATATAGGTTTTTGTCGTTCCAGCAAAGCCCCAAATTGGAACAAATGCCAAGAAATAAATCGCTCGGATATTTTGTGAAACCGTTAAATCGAATTGTCCCTTTTGTTCTAACCACGTGAAAAAAAGTGTCCAAGTTGCCAAAGCGAAAAATCCCTGTAACATCAATGGACTCCCAACCTTCAACAATTCCTTCATGGAAGCCAATTCAAATTTGAAGTGCGCAAATAATTGGTATTCCCGACGTTCAGAAGAAAATATAAGGTAAATGACCAAGAAAAGCACGCCAAGAGCATCTGCCAATGTATTGGCTAATGCAGCGCCTTCAATGCCCAATTCCGGAAATCCATTTTTTCCAAAAATCAAGGAATTTGCTAAGAAAATATTGCTTGTTGCGGTGATCAATGCGGCGTACAACACAACGATTGATTTCCCTTTCGCCAAAAGAAAGGCTTGAATGGTAATCGTGATCATGGCGAAGAATAGGGCAAAACTTCGCATGCGGATAAACTGTCCCTGCAAAATGGCAATTTCATGGTTTTTTGAATAACCAAGAATCGCTGAAGGAATAAAGGTGTACAGCACGAAAAAGAAGAGGAGGGCCAACAAAAAATTGGTCAAAAAGGAGGTTCCAAATACGCGTCCAATGGCGGATATACGTTCTTCACCTATGCGGCGTGCAATGATGATTTGTGCGCCATCACCCATTCCCAAAAGACACATATAAAGGGTAATGTAAACGAGTCCGCCATTTCCGACAGCGTCGAACGCTTCGGTTGAATAACGGCTGATAAATGAAGCATCTGTTATCAGGACAATGGACTGAATAAAACCAGAAACCATCATCGGAAGAGCCATTCCAAGAATCGACTTGTAACTTAACGAGAGCATCTTAGTCTACCTGAATGATCAGACCTTTCAAATATTCTCCTTCGGGATGAAATGCATGAATGGGATGATCTGCTGGTTGATGAATTTGTTCGAGAATGCGCACACTTCTGCCTGTTTCAATCGCTGCAGCAATGATGGTATTCGTGAATAAGGCTTTGTCGATAACTTGTGAGCAGGAAAAGGTAAAAATGATTCCACCTGGTTTGATTTGACGAATGGCATGTGCATTCAATCGTTTGTATCCTTGAATCGCTTGGTGTCTTTTTTCACGGTGTTTTGCAAATGCCGGTGGATCCAATACGATAATGTCGTAATCTTCTTTCAACTCCTTCATGTAATCCATCGCATCTGCCACAATGGAAGCGTGATTCTCATGGAAATCATTCAATGCAACGTTGTCATCTGTTAACGCAATGGCTTTTTTAGAACTATCTAATGAATGAACTAAGCTTGCGCCATGATTGAGCGCTTGCAAAGTAAATCCTCCTGAATAACAAAACGTGTTGAGTACTTTTTTTCCTTTGGAATATTCTCCGAGAATGCGACGATTCACACGTTGGTCAATGAAAAATCCAGTTTTTTGTCCAGTAATCCAATCGATGTTGTACTTCACGCCATTCTCCACTGCTACATGCGGCGTTTCACATCCTCCGATTAAATAGCCATCCGTTACATCTGTTCGTTTTGGCAAGGTATCCGATGACTTCGAATACACTGCGGTCAAGATGTTTCCAAGCGCATTTTTCAATGCATTGGCGATCAACTCAACGGAAAAATACATGCCTATGGAATGACATTGAATCACGGCAACCCCGTTGTAAAAATCAATGACAAGTCCAGGTAATTCATCCCCTTCACCGTGACAAATGCGAAAAATCGAATTGGTTTCGGATAACAGTCCAATTCCCAATCGGGAATCCACCGCCTGTTTTATTTTTCGGTTAAAAAATTCTTGATTGATTTCCTCAAATTCGAAGCTTAAGATTCGGACGGAAATTGTCGCGTGTTGAAAATGCCCAATGCCAAGAAATTGGTCCTTGCGGGTACATAAACAAACCAAATCACCATCTTTTAGGGATTCAGTATCGGATTCAATGGCACCAGAAAAAACCCATGGATGACGACGCATTAAGGATTGATCTTTGCCTTTACGGATGTGTAAAATAGGGTAGGACATAGCCACAAAGTTACACAATCCCTTGTCACGGATAGCCAACCAAAGTGGTCTAGGCAAGATAAAATAACCGAATTAGTAGTCTAAGTCCTAATTTCGAATTACTTTTGATGTAAATAAAGTTGAAATATGTCAAATAAAAGAATCCTTAAAAGAAACATCAACGAGATGGTTTTTGATGTGGTAGAAGAGTGTTTTCACCACCAAATGTTGGACGAATCTAAAGCGCCAGCAACTGAGAAATTGATCACAGAAGCAGCAAATTTTCAAGATGTGATTCTTGGACGCATGCACAAAGCAAAAGGAAAAGCAGAATTCCGTGCGATTGTTGCAGACGTTGAAGCGAAAGCATTGACCTTCGTTGATGCCTTAAATGCATTGAATAAATAACACATGCTTCAGCTAGATTGGAAACGCATGCTTGCTGCATTTGGCGTTTTTTCATTTCTACTGATACTCTTTTCTACCGGTGCAACAAATTCTTATTGGAATGCTGTTGCACTTGGTGGACTGATGATTTTCTTTTGGATATTTGAGGTGATATCCATTTATGTGACAGCCTTATTCCCTTTTATTTTAGCGATCCCTTTGGGATTATTAGACACAAGCGATTTAGCCGCCAGTTATGGAAACAATAATGTGTATTTGTTTTTCGGTGGATTCGTTTTAGCGCTTGGATTAGAAAAATGGAAGGTTCATGAGCAAATCGCTCGACGCATCATCAACGTTGTTGGTGATTCAAAACCAAGAATTTTATTAGGATTTATCCTGAGTACTGGATTCCTCAGTATGTGGATTTCCAATACAGCAACTGCACTCATGATGCTTCCGATGGCCATGGCGATTATCCATGCCATGCCAGTAGCTCATCAAAAATCGAAATTCTCTTTGTTGCTGATGTTAAGCATTGCTTATGCTTCAAGCATTGGTGGAGTGGGCACCTTAGTTGGTTCTCCACCGAATACACAAATGGCAGCCATTCTGCAAAAGAACTTCCACATAACAGTAAGCTTTTTTGATTGGATGAAAATTGGAATGCCTTTAGCGATGACCATGTTGCTGGTGATGTACGGTGTGTTTTACCTTGCTTTAGGAAAAGAAAGAAAGGAAATTCACGACGTCCGTTTACCGAATGTCTCATGGACAAATGAACAACTCAGGGCATTAGCGATCTTTGGATTAGTAGTCGTTCTATGGTCTTTTAGGGAATTAATCACCTATTTCACTGGCTTGAATTATGGCGATGAAAGTGCGGCCATTTTTGGTGCCATTCTGTTGTTTATCGTACCAGGTAAAAGCGAGAAAAAACCGTTGCTTGATTGGAAGGACACAGAGAAATTGCCATGGGGTATTTTATTGCTGTTTGGTGGTGGACTTGCCTTAGCTCAGATTTTTGAAAAAAATGGCATCGTGGCATCCCTTACGGAAGTATTTCAGAACTATCAACATATGTCGGTTCCTGCCATCGTTCTGATTGTCGTGGTCATATCCGTTTTTGCATCTGAAGTGATGTCGAATCTAGCGCTTGTGACGATTTTTGTCCCGGTCATTGCCGCGTTTGCCAAAGAATCGGGATACGACATTTTCCAATTGTGTTTTACCCTTACCTTAGGTGCTAGCCTCGCCTTTATGATGCCGGTAGGAACTCCTCCAAATGCCATCGTTTTTTCATCTGGATACGTGAAAATCCATCAGATGGTGAAAATGGGCTTTATTTTCAACCTTATTGGTATCCTTCTCATATCGCTGTTTGCCATCTTGTTTTTGTAATTCGAGAATAATACCTATTTTCGATAACCATAAACCAAAACTATGATTACTGTTGATAGACTTTTTGAAGTCCCAGATCATCAATTGAAAAATTACCCAAACTCAACCATGTTTGTAACCAAAACAGCAGGTATTTGGGTGCCGATGGCTACCAGTGATTTTATTGATCGAACCATGACCGTGGCCAGGGGATTAATTTCCATGGGAGTTCAAGCTGGAGACCGTGTTGCGGTTGCGAGTTCAAACCGCTTGGAATGGAATATTTTGGATATTGCCGTACAAAAGGTTGGAGCCATTCTAGTTCCCCTTTACCCAACCATTTCAGAAAGTGATTACCGGTATATCCTGAACGATGCAGCCGCAAAAATATGCATTGTATCGAATCAGGAACTAGCCGATAAAATTTCAAATATCCGAGCAGATGTATCAACCTTGGAACATTTGTTTTCCTTCGATAAATTAGATTCCATCCCACATTGGTCATACATCGAGGATCAGAAAACCCATACAGAGGAGGATGCCGTTCGAGAGCGAATGAAAATGGTAAAACACGAAGATCTCGTAACCATTATTTATACATCAGGAACGACAGGGAATCCAAAAGGAGTGATGTTGTCACATCAAAACTTATTGTCGAATGTGAGTGCTTGTATCGAGCCGATTCCAGCGAATAATCAGTCCAAGGTGTTGACGTTTCTTCCTATTTGTCACGTGTACGAACGCATGTTGCATTACTTGTACATGTATCTTGGATGCTCTATTTATTTTGCAGAATCCATGGATACCATTGGTGAAAATATTAGGGAAGTCCAGCCCGAAGTATTTTCGGCTGTTCCACGATTAATTGAAAAGGTATTTGATCGTATTATGTCCAAAGGTGAGGAGTTAAGCGGCGTGAAACGATGGATGTTTTATTGGGCGCTTGGATTGGCCGAGCATTATGACAATGTGAATGCGACTCCAATCTATAAATTTAAATTGGCCATTGCCAGAAAGTTGATTTTTTCTAAATGGAAAGAAGCACTTGGTGGACACGTCAGAGCAATTGCATCTGGAAGCGCGGCACTTCAACCAAGATTAGCACGAATTTTCTTGGCGGCTGACATTCCCATTTTGGAAGGATATGGTCTAACAGAAACGTCTCCTGTTGTTACCGTGAATAATTTCGTCACGGGCATTCGCATAGGCACCGTCGGAGCTTTGATTGATGGAGTTCAAGTGAAAATTGCAGAAGACGGGGAAATCCTTGTGAAAGGCCCGAACGTCATGATGGGGTACTATAATCAACCCGAGGCAACGAATGAGGTCATTGATTCCGATGGTTGGTTCCATACGGGAGATATTGGTGAATTCCAAGAAGGTGTATTTTTAAAAATCACCGATCGTAAAAAAGAAATCTTTAAAACGTCCGGAGGAAAATACATCGTGCCGCAAGCCATGGAAAATCGCTTTAAAGAGTCGCGTTTTATCGAACAAATTATGATCATCGGGGAAGGGGAAAAATTCCCAGCGGCATTCATCGTTCCTAACTTCGCTTTTGCGAAAGAATGGGCACATCGTCATGGACATCATTTTGAGTCCATGAGCAACGAGGAAATCAATCAACAACAAGTATTTATTGAACGAATCAATCAAGAAATTGCCGAAATCAATCAGGAGTTTGGAAATTGGGAACAGGTAAAGAAAATTGCGTTGTTACCAAAAGAGTTCACGGTAGATGGAGGAGAGTTAACCCCGACTTTGAAACTGAAGAGAAAGAAAATCTTGGAGAAATATCAGGAGGGTTATCAAAAAATATTCAGTTAATAAAAAAGCCATCTCGAAAGATGGCTTTTTTATTTCTCAAACGAATGATCGTTTAGTTTGCTTTTTTCGAACAACAAGATTGTTGTGGAGTAGAACAAGATTTTCCTTGTTGAGAAGAACAACAAGCTCCTTTTTTCTTTTTCTTCTTTCTCTTGTCATCGTCTTTTTTCACTACTTCAGTACCTGTTACTGCTGCATAAGTTGTCGTTGCCATTGATCCTACATAAGTGAACAATGCGAGTGCTAAAAATACTTTTTTCATAATAGATGATTTTATAAGGTAAATATACAAATTAAATGATTTCTCCAATGCGTGTCAATTTTGCTTTTACGACATCGCCGATTGCCACATCAATTTTTGTGCCTAATGGTAAAAACAAATCTATTCTCGACCCAAATTTAATGAAGCCAAATTCTTGTCCAACTGCTACATATTGTCCTTCCGTTGGATAATAACAAATTCTTCGTGCCACGGCTCCAGCCACTTGACGGAACAATACTTCTTTTCCCGAAGAATGTTCAACCACCAATGTACTTCGTTCATTATCCGTGCTGCTTTTCGGATGCCATGCTACTAAAAATAAGCCAGGGTGGTATTTGACATATTTCACGAGTCCTTTGATTGGATGATAGTTCGCATGGACATTCAAGGGAGACATGAAAATGGAAACTTGGATGCGGCGATCCTTAAAATATTCACTTTCTGTCGTTTCTTCGATCACCACTACTTTTCCGTCAGCAGGACACATGATGTCATTTTCACCACCTGTACAAGTTCGATTAGGTACACGGAAGAATTGGACAATGAGTCCAAGTAATACAAGAAATCCAACCTGTAATAGCCAATAGATAATGGGGCAACAGCAACCTAAAAAATAATAGGTCAGGCCACTCAAAATGGCGATAATAATTGTACTCCATAGCATGATACTCGTGCCTTCTCTGTGTAATGTCATAGCTTACCAATATAAATAAATCATCGACCAGCAGTAAAAGAACGGTATTGCGAATAGTGCCGCATCAAACCGATCTAATATCCCACCATGTCCCGGAAGAATAGTGCCTGTATCTTTGATGTTTAAACTGCGTTTAAAAAGTGATTCAAGTAAATCGCCATAAATCGCACATGGGGCGATAATGAGCGCTGAAACCATCCAAAACAAAGTTTCCCCCTCATTGATGTAGGTTCCAATAATATAGCCAAAAAGCAGTGTAAAGAGGATGCCGCCAATGGTTCCTTCCCATGTTTTTTTGGGGGAGATGCGCTCAAATAATTTATGTTTTCCGAATAGTCTTCCACTGAAATAAGCAAATGAATCATTGGTCCAAATTAACACAAACATTCCCACAACATGTGGCAAATATGAGGTGTTTCTAAGACTCAAGTCTATGCTCAAATAGAAGGGGATGACCACATACACAATTCCAAAAACCAATACGGAAATATTGATTAATGGATTTTCCTTTTTAGCCCACAATTCATTTAAAATCAGTGTAAAAAAGAGCGGAAAGATGATGGTGATTACAATCAAAGGAAGTTTCAATAAACTGAGTCCTATCAACAATAGATAAATAAAACAGCCAATGAAAATACCAATTTCGGAACTTACTTGAACGACAGGGTGGTTCTTAAATAAGCGGTAAAATTCCGCTAAGCCAAGTACCATAAAAATGGAGAAAACCAGCATTTGCGCGTAGGGATGCCACAAGATAGAACCTATGACCACCGTGCCAAAGATTGCGCCTGTAATACTCCTCAACCCTAAATTACCTAAAGGCATCTGCTAAACTATTTCTCGCTTGATTTTCGAACTCCGAAGATACGTATAATTCGTAATTACCAAAAGCATTAAACATGGAGTCCATGGTCGTTCGTTCTTGAAATGGAATACCATGATCTTCCAGCACAAGTTTGGCTTGCGCAAAGATGAATGGTTCTTTTGATTTAAAAACGATGATTTTATCCAAAAGCTTAACCCTCTTTTTCTTCTTCAGAACTTGGTGAAGCATCCGTTTTATCTTCGGTAGCTTCCTCAGTTGCATCCGTTGATTCAGTCAAAACAGTACTTGATTCAATCGCAACATCAGTACCTGCTACTTCTTCCTCTTTACTTTCGAGTTCTGGTGTTAAATTCGATTTTTCAACTTCAACAAGCTCTTCAACTTCCCATTGACGTTTTCCGAAAATGCGTTCTAAGTCTTCTTTGAAAATCACCTCTTTTGCTAATAATTGCTCTGCTAATTCAGCTAATTGACTTTGATGGTTAGTAAGAACTTGAATGGCTCTTTGGTATTGACTTTCAATTAATTTAGAAACTTCTTCATCAATGGTTTTGGCTGTATCTTCAGAATACGGTTTTGTAAACGCATCTCTACCTTGAGAGTCATAGAAGGAAATATTTCCAAGTTTGTCATTCAATCCGTATATGGAAACCATGGCATAAGCTTGCTTTGTTACCTTTTCCAAATCACTAAGTGCTCCTGTGCTAATTTTCCCGAATGTCAATTGTTCTGCCGCTCGACCTCCTAAAGTAGTACACATTTGATCTAACAATTGTTCCGTTGTCGTGATGCTTCGCTCCTCAGGTAAATACCATGCCGCTCCTAAAGATTGACCCCTCGGAACTATGGTTACTTTCACTAACGGATGAGCATACTGCAATAACCAAGAGATGGTTGCATGTCCGGCCTCATGGTATGCAATTGATTTTTTCTCCTCTTTCGTGATGATTTTATTTTTCTTTTCAAGTCCACCGATAATACGGTCAACTGCATCCAAGAAATCTTGTTTCTCCACGTGTTTCTTATTGTGACGTGCCGCAATTAACGCTGCTTCATTACATAGATTCGCGATATCGGCACCGGAGAATCCTGGTGTTTGTTTCGCTAAAAAGTCGATGTCTAGTCCTTCCACCAATTTCAACGGTTTCAAGTGGACTTGGAAAATTTCCTTGCGCTCATTCAAATCTGGCATATCAACGTAGATTTGACGGTCAAATCGTCCAGCTCGCATCAACGCTGCATCCAATACATCCGCACGGTTTGTTGCTGCAAGGATAATGACACCAGAATTCGTGCCGAATCCATCCATCTCGGTTAACAACTGATTCAAGGTGTTTTCGCGCTCATCATTCGAATTAAATCCATTGTTTTTTCCGCGTGCACGTCCAATCGCATCAATCTCATCAATGAAAATAATGGATGGTGCTTTTTCTTTTGCTTGACGGAACAAATCACGCACACGAGATGCACCGACTCCAACAAACATTTCAACGAAATCAGAACCGGACAAAGAGAAGAACGGTACTTTGGCTTCTCCCGCTACTGCTTTCGCAAGCAAGGTTTTTCCAGTCCCTGGAGGTCCTACAAGTAATGCGCCTTTTGGAATTTTCGCTCCTAGTTCTGTATATTTTTTTGGATTTTTTAAGAATTCAACAATTTCGACAATCTCTTCTTTTGCCCCTTCTAATCCAGCTACATCTTTAAATGTAATGTTCGTGGATTTTCCTTTTTCGTAGACTTGAGCACGCGATTTTCCAATGTTGAAAATTTGACCGCCGCCACCTCCAGCACCGCCGCCACCTGACATACGGCGCATGACAAACATCCAAATGAGAATGATGATGACAAATGGCAAAAGGTATCCTAAAATATCACCTAGATAGTTCACCTCCGTTTTGTTTTCGTAATCATGGTATCCACGATCATCTAACGCTTTTTCAAAATTGGTTGGACTTCCAATGTTTTCCAATTCAAAAACGATGCTCGTAGGTTTTCCTTTAGCGGCAGAAATCATTTTCTTCATGCTAGGAAAATCCAATTTACTATTGGTCTTCACGTAGGTAATTCCAGAGGGTTTCAATTGAAATTCCGCTTTGGACTGATTGATAATTTTCACGTTTTTCACGCCATGATTGTCCACCAATTCCATCAAAGTTTCTTTGTACTTAATGGTCGCGGCTGGACTTGTATTCATGAAAATGTTAAAGGAAATCAACGCGATTCCAAGTGCCGCATAGATCCAATAAATGGAAAATGGACTTTTCTTTTTTTCTTCTGACATGGTAATGTTCTGTTATAAGTTAGGAATGTCTGTTCGCACAGCATCCGACCACAAGTCCTCGATCTCAAAAAAGGAACGAGCATCCTTGTAGAAAATGTGTCCAACCACATTAATATAATCCAATAAAACCCATTCACTGTTGGTTTTCCCTTCAATGTGCCAAGGCTTTTCTTTTAATTCTTTACGTGTGAAACGGGTAACGGCGTTTGAAATACCATCGACGTGGGTGCTTGATTCACCGCTACAAATGACGAAAAAGTCACAAACGGCACTCGACAAGTGTCTCAAATCCAGGATGGTGATGTCTTTGGCTTTGTTTTCTTGCATCCCCTCAACGATGGCTTGACACAATTGTTCTGATTCTGTAATTCCGGTCTTTTTTCGCATTTCTTTTATTTAATTACAAAACTACGTGATAAATTTTAATTTTACTGCTCCTAAAATGCCGATATGACAACGTTTGGAAAAGAAATGTATCACTTGAATTGTGTGGACTCTACCAACAATTTTGCTGCCAATTTAATTAGCGACCAAATTTGTCAAAGTGGTGCGGTAATATTGGCAGACGTTCAAACCGCTGGAAAGGGACAAATGGGCAACACGTGGGAGTCCGCTGAGTCCAAGAACTTGCTCTGCTCCCTTGTTTGGAAACCCGACAATCTGTCAGTTGATGATCAATTTAAGTTGAGTTGGATGATTTCTCTAGCCTTGCACAAACTCTTGTTGCGATTTGGAATCGACGCACAAGTAAAATGGCCAAATGACATCTACGTGGGTTCGCAAAAGATTGCAGGTATGCTCATCGAAAATCAATTGGAAGGTAGCCGTATTTCGTGGGTCATTGCCGGTATTGGACTCAATGTGAATCAGCAAAAGTTCGAATCAGCAACAGCGGTCAGTATGCAGCACTTTTTAGGCATCGATGTTCAAGTAAAGACAGTGTTATCGGAATTGTTGGACTTGATGAATGGATACGTCAATAATTGGGAAAGCCTGAACACTCAGTTCAAAGCAGAAGTTGAAGAAATTTTATTTCAAAAAGGGATGGAAGCAAATTACCGAGATGAACATTGCGAATTTGTTGGTGTTATTCAAGGCATCACGAACGAAGGGAAACTAGCTGTCAAAGTGATGGATGAACTGCGAACCTACAACTTGAAGGAAATTCAATTTTGTTAAACGTGTGCTTTCATTCGTTCAATCATTCCTTCGAAAAGGGATTTTAGGGGTTTTTCTACCATCATTTTCAAAAAACCATTGATCTCTCCATCAAAAACAACAAATCCAGCAGTTTGATCCCCTTCTTGATTCAGAAAGATTTTTAGTGTAAACGGAAAGGGACTCCCTTCACCAGATCGATAACACACATTTGAATCAGTCGATTCCTCTAAGATTAGGTTGATTTTAATACCGCCTTGTACAACGAAGGAGCAACGCGTATCCGTCGCTTCAAATTGACTGATTTTATCAGCTGGAAGCAATTTGTCCAAATTTCTCGGATTGCGAACAAAAGATTGAATGGCTTCAATGGACGCGGAAACGAGTGATGTTGAACTTTGAATAATCATTTTTTCTTATTGATTCCAAGTACTTGGGTCGGTTCTCCACTGATGAAGTGTGCTCAAATCACCGTCGTTGATATAGTTTGTTTTTACGGCAACATCGATTAATGTCGCGTAATCAGTAATTGTTTCAAAGGGACAAGCAGCTTCTTGAAAGCTCTGATCGGCTTTTGAAAATCCATAAGTAAAGGTGGCTACCAATCCTTTTACGACCAATCCTCCTTGGCGAAGCGCTTCCACCGCTTTTAAACTGCTTCCACCTGTAGAAATCAAATCTTCGATCACCACTACTTTTTGTCCGGACTCATACGCTCCTTCAATCAAGTTCTCCATCCCGTGTCCTTTCGCTGCTGAGCGAACGTAGATGAAGGGCAAGCCTAACTCTTGTGCAACAAGTGCTCCTTGTGCAATCCCACCTGTCGCTACACCAGCAATGACATCTGGTTTACCATACACGTCTAAAATGAGTTGTGCATAGGCTTGACGAATGTGTGTGCGGACTTCTGGAAAACTCAAAGTCACGCGATTATCACAATAAATGGGTGACTTCCATCCGGAAGCCCAAGTAAAGGGTTTGCTAGGTTGTAAACGAACTGCTTTCGTTTTCAATAATAATTCTGCTACCTTTAGCGCTTGTTCTTGATTTGATGCCATGCCGCAAAAATATAAAGTTTTCATGGATAAGCAGGTAATTCATTTTACTTCAGAGGTGATTCCGAATGTGGAAATCGTTGAAAATGCGATGCCCTTGAATGTTTTAGCCCTGTCCGACTTGTTAAAAAACAACGAGATTCAGGCGTTAAATCAACATCCTAAGTCGGAACTAAAATCATTTTTCAAGCATTTTAATAAATTGAAAACGGCTGGTGGATTGGTGTATCATCCAAAGTCACAAACGTATTTATGGATGAAACGCCTCGGATTTTGGGATCTGCCCAAAGGAAAAATTGAAGCGGGAGAATCCTCAAAAGAAGCTGCCATTCGTGAAATCCGAGAGGAGTGTGGATTAACCGGTGAATTGCATTTAAAACACCGAATCTGCTCCACTTATCATGTGTATGAATTTAAAAACAAATCCATTTTAAAGAAAAACAATTGGTATTTCTTGGAATACGATGGAGATCTGAATACTATCCCACAGAAGGAGGAACAAATCACAGAGGTACGCTGGTTGGACCGATTGGCGATGCAAGACTGTTTAAAAAACACATATCCGTCTATCATGGAAGTCATTCAACATGCTTTTGAATCCTAATTTTATGTTAAATTTGAGTTCTGATTGAAAAATCAGCTTACCATTGTAAAAAAATAAACTATGAAATACGCATTACTTACTTTCGCCTTCTTATTCGTTGGATTCGCGCAAGCGCAACAAGATCAAAAAGCAACAAAACCAGCTTCTGGTTTGAAATTCACCAGCACTGAAATTGTCCGTGAAAACATTCCATATGATTCTAAAGACATGTTCGTTTTTGAATTTAAAAACACATCTAAAAAATCCATTACTGTAAGTAACGTGCAAACGAGCTGTGGATGTACCGCTGCTGAAAAGCCTTCTGAGCCGATCAAAAAAGGTAAAAAAGGAGTGATCAAAGTAACTTATGATACGAAAAGAGTAGGTGCGTTCACGAAAACAATCACTGTATTCTCGGATGGTGGTGATCCTGTCGTTTTAACGATTCGTGGAACGGTATTGTCTCCAGCGGATTCTCCAACGACAAACTAGTCACGGATTTTCACGGATTTCGTCTGAGCTGCTGAGATAATTGCTATCTTTGCGGCAAAGATTGTGTCATGGAAATCGGGAAAACGTATGAACCGCAGAAAGCGGAAGAAAGATGGTATAAACATTGGTTGGATAAAGGGTATTTTCACTCTGTCCCTGACCATCGTGAACCATACACAATTGTCATTCCCCCTCCAAATGTAACAGGTGTCCTACACATGGGACACATGTTGAATAACACCATACAAGATGTCCTAGTTCGACGTGCTCGAATGCTTGGAAAAAATGCGTGCTGGGTACCTGGGACAGATCACGCTTCTATTGCAACAGAGGCAAAGGTTGTTCAGAAATTACGTCAGGAAGGAATCAAAAAATCAGATTTAACGCGAGAGGAATTCTTGCAACATGCGTTCGAATGGAAAGATAAGCATGGAGGAATCATTCTAGAGCAATTAAAAAAATTAGGAGCGTCTTGTGACTGGGAACGCACACATTTTACCATGGACAAAGAATATTCTGAGTCCGTTATCAATGTCTTCATGGACTTGTACGCAAAGGGTAAAATTTACCGTGGTGTTCGTATGGTCAATTGGGATCCAGAGGCATTAACGGCTGTTTCGGATGAAGAAGTGAATTACAAAGAAGTGAATTCACGCTTGTTCTATGTTCGTTATAAAATCATGGATACCACAGATGAATGGGTGACCATTGCAACAACTCGTCCAGAAACGATTTTAGGAGATACAGCGATTTGTGTGAATCCTTCGGATGAACGCTACCAAAAGTTAATTGGAAAAAAAGCCTTAGTTCCAATCATCAACCGCGAGATTCCAATCATTGCAGACGATTACGTCGACAAAGAATTTGGTACGGGATGTTTGAAAGTGACCCCAGCACACGATACGAATGACTACGAATTAGGAAGAAAATACAATTTGCCTTCCATTGACTTGTTTAACGATAATGGAACATTAAACGATCACGGAGCACATTATGCTGGAAAAGATCGTTTTGATGTCCGCAAAGAAATTGAAAAGGAACTTGATGAGAAAGGATACTTGGTGAAAACCGAGGACATCATCAATAAAGTAGGGTTTTCAGAGCGAACGAATGCTGTGATTGAACCAAAATTGTCGATGCAGTGGTTTGTTTCAATGAAAGAACTTGCTCAGCCGGCTTTGGATAATGTCATGAACGGTAACATTCAGTTTCATCCGGATAAATTTAAAAATACGTATCGCCATTGGATGGAAAACGTTAAGGACTGGTGTATTTCGCGTCAATTGTGGTGGGGACACCGAATTCCTGCGTGGTACTTTGGTAACCGTCCAGATGATTTTGTTGTCGCGAAAACGAAGGAAGAAGCGTTGCGTTTGGCAAGGGAAAAAACTGGCCGCGAAATGCTAGAAAGCGAATTAAATCAAGATGAGGATGTGTTGGATACATGGTTTTCAAGTTGGTTATGGCCAATCTCTGTATTCAATGGATTAACACAGCCGGAAAACGAAGAAATTAAATACTATTATCCAACGAATGACCTCGTTACAGCACCGGAAATTATGTTTTTCTGGGTGGCGAGAATGGTCATTGCTGGATATGAATATTTGGGCGATCTGCCATTTAAAAACGTTTATTACACGGGGATTGTACGTGATAAACTTGGACGAAAAATGTCCAAATCATTAGGGAATTCGCCAGATCCAATTGAGTTAATCGAAAAGTTTGGTGCGGATGGTGTCCGTGTGGGAATCTTAATTTCTTCACCAGCAGGAAATGATTTGCCATTCGACAGCTCTCAATGTGAGCAAGGTAGAAATTTCACGAATAAAGTGTGGAATGCTTATCGCTTGGTTTCGTCTTGGGAAGTGCGTGATATTGAACAGCCATTATCTTCCATCGTGGCGATTGACTGGTTTGAAAGTCGCTTCCAAAAAGTATTGGTTGAAATCAATGACCAATTTGATAAATTCCGAATTTCAGATGCGTTAATGGCCATCTATAAATTGGTTTGGGATGATTTCTGTTCTTGGTACTTGGAAATGATCAAACCTGGTTACGAGCAGCCAATTGATCGAGTTACGCTAGAGAAAACAAAATACTTCTTCGAACAATTATTGAAAGTGATGCATCCTTTTACTCCATTTGTATCGGAGGAATTGTGGCACGCGTTAAACGAACGCAAGGAAGGAGAGGATATCGTTATCTCTGCATGGCCAACGGTGCAAGGAATGGATCAGTCTGTTTTGACTGGATTTGAAAAAGCAGAGAAAATTATTTCACACATTCGAACCATTCGAAAAAACAACAACATTGCCAATAAAGTGAAATTGGAAATGTATGTTCGCGCGGATGCTTCCATTCAAACAAATTTCGATGCGGTGATTACTAAAATGGGTAATTTGTCTGTTTTTGAATACGTTACTGAAAAAATGCAACAAGCAAATTCCTTTATTGTGGAAGGAATCGAATACTTTATTCCTTTTGGAGATTCAGTGGATGTAGCTGCAGAAATCAAAAAAATGGAAGAGGAGTTGAAGTACACACAAGGATTCTTGAAAAGTGTACAGGGAAAATTGTCAAATGAGCGTTTCGTCGCTGGTGCCCCTGCTCAAGTTCTTGACTTAGAACGTAAAAAGGAGGCTGACGCCCTTGGTAAAATTCATTTGTTGGAAGAGAAATTAGCTACGTTAAAAGCGTAATTAAACAAATCGAAAGTCCACTCTGCGGTTCTTTTGCTTGCCTTCTGGCGTGTCGTTGCGATCTACGGGTTCTTTTTCGCCCTTGAAGTCAATTTCAACCCTCGACTTCGGCAAACCGTGTTGCTCAAAGAAATGCAACAAAGCTGCAGCCCTGCGTTGGGATAGGCCAAAGTTATAGGCGTCCGAACCATCCGAATCGGTATGTCCTGTGATTAATATTCTTAAATCCGAATGACTTTTTACCATGCGAATCATTTCGATGAGGTAAGCTTCGTATTCTTTTTTGACAGAATCTTTTCCGTAATCAAAATAAATGGGATCAAATTTGAAGGCCTTCAGCTCTTCCAAACGTTTTTCAGGGGAAGAAATACCATCCTTCAATTCCTGTCGGAATTTGTCTAATTGATTTTCTGTTAAAATGTTTGGTGTGTTTTCTTGGATATTGAAATTGGCTCGATAAAGGGTTAATTTCGATTTTCCATTTTTAACTGTCCCAATTAAATAACCTTTCTTCGCGTCGAATTGCAAGGAGTATTGCTGCTTTGCTGGGATAACCGCATTTTTGGATTTTTGGGATACGGTCGATTCCGAAATCTCCAATTGACCGTCTGGCAAAACTTTCCCTACAATGTCGTAAATGTAATACTGATGCTCGGAAAAATCTTCGCGACGTATTTTGCCATCAATCATTCCTTTGACGATGGTCATATCAAGGTAAATCCAAGAACGTTGAGCGTCTGCTGAATTGTCCGCATTTTCGCTTGAATACAATCCTTGCCAAGTCCCCGAGAGTTTTTGGGCTTGAATCACGTTTAGCGAAAACAGAAAACAAATCAGCAAGAATAGTTTCATGTCTTTTTATTCGTAATCGGCCAAAAAATGTTCCAAAAATTCGAACTATCTTCGATGTCAAATGTTTAAAAAAGAAAACACACATGAAAACACTATTTTTATTCATTTCAATATTAAGCCTCATGATCACTGCGGAGAAACAAGACATCTACCAATTTAAGGTGAAAGATATTCACGGTAAGACCTTTGATTTTGCTGATTTGAAAGGTAAGAAAATCATGATTGTGAATACCGCTTCAAAATGTGGATTGACCCCTCAATATGAGAAGTTAGAAGCGTTGTACGAAAAATATAAAAACAAGAATTTTATCATCGTGGGATTCCCTGCGAATGATTTTATGTCCCAAGAACCAGGTTCGAATGAGGAGATTGAGAGTTTTTGTAAATTGAATTACGGTGTGACATTCCCCATGATGTCAAAAATATCAGTGAAAGGAAAGGATATGCATCCAGTGTATCAATTCTTGACGGAAAAAAGTAAAAATGGACTGGAGGATAATAAAGTAGAATGGAATTTTCAGAAGTACCTAATTGATGAAAATGGACACTTAGCCATGGTGATTTCTCCTCGCATTCAGCCGGATGACGCATCGATTACCTCTTGGATAGAAAAATAGTTCAAATCGTTGAAATTTTGTTGATAAGTTAAGGCTTTGAAGCCCTTGTCAATCCATGTAAAAGCCTAGCTTTTTCTTATTTTTGTTTGACTTGATAAAAGTGATAAAACGAAATAAAAAGAGATATGGCTGAAGAAGAAAGAAGGGATAATTATTCTGCGGATAACATTCAGGTATTAGAAGGACTTGAGGCGGTTCGTAAACGTCCCGCGATGTACATTGGTGACGTCGGCGTGAAAGGATTACACCACTTAGTTTATGAGGTGGTAGATAACTCCATCGATGAGGCGTTAGCAGGACATTGTGATAAAATTGATGTGTTCATCAATGAGGATAATTCCATTACGGTTGTCGATAATGGACGTGGTATTCCAACAGCGATGCACACCAAAGAAAAGAAATCGGCATTAGAGGTTGTTATGACCGTTCTTCACGCCGGTGGAAAATTTGATAAAGACACATACAAAGTATCCGGTGGACTTCACGGTGTAGGTGTTTCTTGTGTGAACGCCCTTTCCATTGCGTTAAAAGCGACTGTTCGTCGTGAAGGTAAAATATTCCAACAAGAGTATTCCATTGGTAAACCATTGTACGATGTAAAAGTGGTAGGGGAATCAACGGAAACGGGAACAGAAGTTACGTTTAAGCCAGACGGAACGATTTTCGATTCTACCGAATACAACTTTGATACACTTGCTGCGAGAATGCGTGAATTAGCCTTTTTGAATAAAGGAATTACGATTTCTTTGACGGACAATCGCGTGAAAGATGACGATGGTAATCATCCAACCACTACCTATCACTCTGAAGGTGGATTAAAAGAATTTGCACAATATTTAGATCGCAATCGCGAAGCCTTGATTTCAGATGTGATTTACTTTGAAGGAGAGCGTGAGAATATTCCGGTGGAAGTGGCATTGACATACAATACATCCTATACCGAAAACATCCAAGCGTATGTGAATAACATCAATACACATGAGGGTGGAACGCACTTGTCTGGATTTAGACGTGGATTAACGAATACACTGAAAAAATACGCAACGGATTCAGGGATTTTAGCGAAAGAAAAAATTGAAATCGATGGAGATGATTTCCGTGAAGGATTGACAGCTGTGGTTTCGGTGAAAGTGCAGGAGCCTCAATTTGAAGGACAAACCAAAACGAAATTAGGAAACCGTGAGGTGACTGCTCCAGTTAGTCAAGCAGTTTCAGAAATGTTATCTGCCTATTTGGAAGAACATCCTGCAGAGGCAAAATTAATCGTCGAGAAGGTCATTCTTGCAGCACGAGCGCGTCACGCAGCACGCAAAGCGCGTGAGATGGTTCAACGTAAAAATGTCTTAACAGGATCTGGACTTCCAGGTAAGTTGGCTGACTGCTCGGAAAAAGACCCAGCGGCTTGTGAAATTTACTTCGTCGAGGGAGATTCAGCGGGTGGAACAGCGAAACAAGGTCGTGACCGCCATTTCCAAGCGATTATGCCACTTCGTGGTAAAATCTTGAACGTGGAAAAAGCAATGCAACATAAGATCTTCGAAAATGAAGAGATTAAGAACATCTATACGGCCCTTGGAGTACGCATTGGAACAGAGGAAGATTCAAAAGCATTAAACCTTGAAAAATTACGCTATCACAAAATCATCATTATGTGTGATGCCGATGTCGATGGTTCTCACATTGAGACGTTAATTTTGACTTTCTTCTTCCGTTACATGAAAGAGTTGATCGAAAATGGATACATCTATATCGCAACTCCACCATTGTATCAAGTGAAAAAAGGAACGAAATCTGAATACGCTTGGAACGAAGATCAACGCGACCGTTTAATCAGTGATTTAAAAGGTGGTGGTAGCGAATCTTCTGTGAACGTTCAACGTTACAAAGGTCTTGGAGAGATGAACGCGGAGCAACTTTGGGAAACAACCATGAATCCTGAAAGTAGAACGCTTCGTCAAGTGACCATTGAAAACGCAGCGGAGTGTGATCAAATCTTCTCCATGTTGATGGGGGATGATGTTCCACCTCGTCGTGAGTTCATTGAGAAAAATGCGAAATACGCTAAAATCGACGCATAAGATGCCTCGATTCAATATAAAGCCAGTATTGGGAAGTTCATTCTTAGTACTGGCTTTTTTCTTGTCATTTGGTTTTCAAAATAGGACATTCAACACAAGTCATTATCCCCTGGAAACACCGATGTTAGAACAGGGAGATGTTTATGTGAAGCACACCGGTTATGCATTTGTTTACAATGAAGTACATGAACAAGCCAAATGGGTCGCTTATTGTTTGACTAAAAAAGAGGCGCGGGGAACATTGGAGCGCTCAGATCATTTTATTGAGGATCCTAGTGTACAAACAGGCACAGCAACGAACGCAGACTATGCGAAGAGTGGATATGACCGTGGACACTTAGCTCCAGCGGCTGATATGAGGTGGTCGGAATCGGCCATGGATGAATCCTTCTTTTATAGTAATATGAGTCCACAATTGCCTGCTTTCAATCGAGGAATATGGAAAAAACTGGAAGAACAAGTACGGGATTGGGCGCTCGCAATGGATTCAATCCTAATTGTAACAGGGCCAATTTTAACTGAATCCTTGCCAACGATTGGCGTGAACAAAGTCAGCGTTCCCAAATACTATTACAAAGCTATTTTGGATTTTAAAGGAACACATTCGAAAGCAATTGCCTTCGTGATGCCAAATCAAGGTTCAAAAGAACCATTGATGAATTTTGCGATTTCGATTGACGCTTTGGAAAAATTGACAGGAATCAATTTCTTTTATCAACTGGACGATTCTTTGGAACAGGACATCGAAGCAAAAGCCTGTCAAACTTGTTGGCCATAAAAAAAACCGCACGTGGCGGTTTTTTCTTTTTGTTTGATCCTAAATAATTAGTGAATCAATCCTTTATATGCTTCTGCGTCCAATAATCCGTCGTATTGCGATGCATCCGTTAATTTCACTTTGATCATCCATCCTTCTCCATAAGGGTCAGAGTTCACCAATTCTGGATTTCCTTCCAAAGCCTCGTTGAATTCAAGAATTTCTCCGCTCACAGGCATAAACAAATCTGAAACTGTTTTTACTGCTTCTACGCTTCCAAACACTTCTTCTTGATCCAATGTTTCACCGATTGTTTCGATTTCAACATAAACGATATCACCCAATTCACTTTGAGCAAATTCTGTAATCCCTACAATGGCAACATCTCCGTCGATTTTTACCCATTCGTGGTCTTTCGTGTACTTTAATTCTGATGGAATATTCATGACAATTTTGATTTGTACAAATGTAACAATTTTGTTCGGTTGATTCAAGCCTGTGGAAAAGACTTTATAATTACCTTTGCACCATGACTATCGAACAATACAAAGACTTGTTAAAGCGCGTTGAAGGCATTCAAAACTACTTGAAAATCGAGGAGAAACGAATGCGGTTAAAAGAAGAAGAGCTTAAAACACAAGATCCTTCGTTTTGGGATGATCCAAAAAAGGCGGAATCACATATGAAATCCATTCGTGGGCTTAAGTTCTGGGTGGAAACATTTGATCGCGTTAGCACTTCTGTTTCTGATTTAGAAGTGGTCATGGAATTTGTCAAAGAAGGAATGTCCACCGAGGCAGAATTAGAGCAACAATTCCAAGTGATTTTAGCGGAAATTGAAGAGTTAGAATTGAAAAACATGCTTTCAGGGGAAGAGGATGCATTAAGTGCCGTTCTTCAAATCACTGCCGGTGCTGGTGGGACAGAAAGTTGTGATTGGGCGTCTATGTTGATGCGTATGTACCTCATGTGGGGACAGAAAAAAGGATATAAAATTACGGAATTGAACTTTCAAGAAGGTGATGTTGCCGGTGTTAAAACCGTTACGTTGGAACTAGAGGGTGAATTTGCATTTGGTTATTTGAAAGGAGAAAATGGTGTACACCGCTTGGTTCGAATTTCACCATTCGATTCCAATGCGAAACGTCATACATCGTTTGTATCGGTATACGTTTATCCTCTTGTGGATGATAACATCGAAATTCACATCAACCCTGCGGATGTTTCTTTTGAAACGTTTAGATCGGGTGGAGCTGGTGGACAAAACGTGAACAAGGTCGAAACTGCCGTGCGCTTGCGACATGCCCCATCTGGAATCATCATTGAAAACTCGGAGTCAAGGTCACAGCTAGCGAATAAGGAAAAAGCCATGCAATTATTACGCTCACAGTTATACGAATTAGAATTGCGCGAACGCATGGAAAAACGCAGTGAAATTGAAGCGGGTAAAAAGAAAATAGAGTGGGGAAGTCAAATTCGAAATTATGTCATGCAACCCTATAAGCTAGTGAAGGACGTTCGCACCGGAACAGAGACGAGTGATGTTGATGCGGTAATGGATGGTGGATTAGATCCTTTCTTGAAGTCCTTTTTAATGATGTACGGTTCCTAAAGCAAAGGGAGTATTTTCTCTAAAGCAATTCCCCTAGAACCTTTCAGTAATATCAGTTGATTTTGTAGTGCAATTGTTGGCCATTGTTCGATGAGGTCTTGCGTTGTTGTATATCCCTTGTCGTTCAAACCTTTAAAAATTGGACCTACAGTGATAAAGTGAAGTTCATGTTCTCGGCAGTAGTTGAGTATTGCTTCGTGTTCTGAAAGACCGTCACTTCCTAATTCAAGCATGTCTCCGAGAATGACCGTTTTCGTGCCTTCTTCTATATCCACAAAGGATTCCAAAGCGGATTTCATACTCGAAGGATTGGCATTATAACAGTCCACAATGACCGTATTTTTATCTGTTTTGGTCACTTGACTGCGATTGTTCTGCGGAATGTACCCTTCAATTGCCGCATTGATATCCGTTGGATTCACTTGGAAAATATTTCCAAAGGTGATCGCTGCCAGGAAATTATTAAAATTGTATTTTCCGACCAAATGTGTATGAAGAGTAGGAGAGTGGTAATCGTGATTGTGCCATGAAAAATGGACAAAAGGATCTAAGTAAGCCAATTCCCCCACAATCAATGCATCTGGATGACTTCCAAATGTAATAAGTGGAAGTGGATAGTTTTGACAAGCGTTCATTAAAATAGAATCGTCCATACAGGCGAATAATACACCTCCTTTTTGTTGAACGGATGCGTACAATTCTGTTTTCGTTTTTAACACACCTTCAAAATTGATAAAGCCTTCTAAATGTGCTTTCCCAATATTTGTAATGATGCCATGAGTAGGATCCGCTATATTACATAATTCGGCAATGTCTCCTGGTTTATTTGCTCCCATTTCAATTATCGCAAGATCGTGCGAAGCATTTAGTCGAAGTAAAGTTAATGGAACACCAATGTGATTGTTCAAATTACCAATGGTGCAAAGGGCATTGTATTTTTTTGAAAGAACGGCATGAATGAGTTCTTTAGTGCTTGTTTTTCCGTTACTACCGGTGATTCCAATTACAGGAATATCGAAGCGATCACGATGGAATCGCGCGAGTGATTGTAGGAAAAGAAGCGAGTTTGGAACTTGAAATATGGAGTGATTATCTGCAAATCCATCTTCGTCAACAATGGCAAATTTGGCACCTGCTTCTATCGCTTGGGTTGCAAATATGTTACCATTGAACTGATCTCCTTTTAGGGCGATGAAAAGACAATCTTTTTGGATGTTACGGGTATCGGTACAAATACCTGAACTTTGATAAAAGAGTTCGAATAATTTTTCCATGGTGCAAATTTGCAAAAAAAAAGCCCGATTGCTCGGGCTTTATAAATTATTCTTTCGGACTTTTCGGTCGAGAACTTCCGACACGATCCATCGCACAACGGAAACCAATGGTCGCTGTTGCTTTATCTTCATCAAGGAACCTTCTATTACCGGATGATAACCAGTAAACTCGGTCTGCCCATGATCCTCCTTTATAAACTCTCGATTTATCAGAGATTAAAGTTGTTGGCCATCCTGAAGCTCCAGCATTGATCATGTCATTGTTCAAATTGAAGTTTTCATGTTGACTTTGATACATCACTTGTTTCGAATCACGCAATCCGTTATTGATGTCGTCTTTGCGTTTCGCGTTGTTGTAGAAAATAGAAGACTCTAAATCACCATCCATATAGTCAATGTAGTCATCTTTACGGTAGTTCAAACGTCCAGCGTTTTCCTCCACTGTAACATCTCTCCAACGTTGTTTTCCTTTTGTTTCCGTAATGAATTCAGTTAATCCATTTCGTAAAGTCATGATCCAAGTTGTAATGGTAGGGTCAGTACTGTATGAGCGGAATTTACGTTCTAGGTAGTCTTTACTGAACAAAGCGGTATCAATTCCTAAGAATGCATTTGGTTCGCTTCTGTCAAACGCAATTTGCATCAATTCAAGGATGTCTTGTTTTTTTGCTCCATCTTGAATTTCCATTGGAAGATCTTTATTAAATAAAACTCTTTCAATGAATGCAGAAGCCGCAATCGTTCTACCTTGATTGTATAAAGCAATTGCCGTATCCAACATGATATTTAATGTATCTAAGAACTCAAACTGTAAACGCTCTTGAGAGGTGAACTGTGAATTATTAGAAACATAGTAACTAGATGGTGAGTTGAATTGGTATGCACGTGGATCTTGTTTAGAATACACACGTGAATTCATTGGGTTATTGTTTACACCTGCTGGTTTTGGTGCAGCTGCAGCATTTGCAGCGGCAGCTACCGCAGCAGCGCTTGTATCTACGGGAGCACCGTTTGTAAAGTTAGATTGGTAGTTTGAACCAGCTGTTTGTCCGTATTTTTTATTGGCATAAGCCAAGTATTTCACACGAGCAAATTCATTCACGAATTCTTTCATTCCATGAACATCATACACGTTTTCGTTTGCTTTCACAGGACGATCGTACAATCCATTTGGAACCAAGAGTTGAGTTTGGTATTTGTTACCACGGAATGGCATAAATTCTTCAGCTACTTCGCTAGTCATTGGACGGTAAACATCCATTACCCATTCTGATACGTTTCCAGCCATGTTATATAAACCGAAATCATTTGGCCAATAATCATCAACACGAGCTGTGATATCTGAACCATCATTCAAGTTCCCAGAAATACCCATCATATCACCTTTTCCTCGAACGAAGTTTGCTTGAATAGCTCCAGCAAATTGTTCTTCTTCTTGGCGAACATAATGTCCATCCCAAGGATAGATGCGACGATCGTTGATGTTTTCAGAACCTTCATCTAAGTTTCCAATTAATCCTAATGCTGCGAATTCCCATTCTGCCTCTGTAGGTAGACGGTAGTTTGGCAATAGGATACCATCTTCCATACGAACAGGACGCGTACCTAATCGGCCATTGTCCAAGTCAGCATAAATCGGATCAAAATTCTCTAGTTGATAAGGATCGCGTGGTACAGAACGTTTTGTTTTTGCATCCACTTTCGCTTTAGGTTTATTGTCCTTATTCATGACATATCCACCTTCAGATTCAATCGTATAGTTTCCGTTCAAGTAGTTTTCTGTACTAAACATATTTTGAGGAACGGAAGCAAAACGTTTGTCGTAGTTCGCGTCGTTTGCAGCACCAACATCTGTACTTCCTTCGTCAGCGAAATGCCATTTCAAGATACCTTCTCTTACTAAAATTGCTTCGTTCACACGATCTGTTCTCCATTTACAGAAGTCATTTGCTTGTAACCAAGAAACACCAACAACTGGGTAATCTGCATACGATGGGTGACGTAAATAATAATTCACATATTTTTCGCGGTAACCCAATGCTGTTCTCCATGCAAGTGTATCTGGCAAACATTTTTTGTATACATGAGGATACGTTTTGTTATAAACGCGTTTCATCCAATACATGTACTCTAACCAGTGTAGGTTTGTTACCTCTGTACGGTCCATGTAAAAAGACGCAACAGTTACACGTGCAGCACGTGCGTTCCAATCCTGCATGACATCTTGTTCCGTACGTCCCATGGTAAAAGTACCACCTTCAATCATCACCAATCCTGGACCAGTTTCCTGTTCTTGCGCATCGAATTTCTCAAATCCACCGTTTTTATAGTTGTTATATTCCCAACCAGTGGATGATGAACGTTCTGGAGAACAAGAGGAAAGTACCAATAGTCCAACTACTGATACCCCTAAGAATCTATACATCAATCGCTTCATATTCTACTTTGCGTTTTATTAACGATATTAATTCAATTTTTATTATTTGTTACAATTAAAATGAAGGACACGAAATCTTTCTAAAGTTTTTCGGTTTTTTCTTACATTTTAAGTTGATACCCATAGAAACTTCATGTGAACCACCTGAAATCCCATTTCCTAATTTAGATACAGTTAAATCATAACTATATCCAATTCTAAAACGATCTGTGTTAATTCCTAAACTCACGATGAATGCATCGCGGTTTCTATACCAAGCTCCAATAGTGAAACTCTCGTATTTTAAGTAAGCACCAATGTTGAATTCCTGAAATCCATTTTGGTACTGATAAATAATGTTTGGCATCAACATCGTATTGCTTGAATAGCGTCCACGTTGACCAATTTTAATGGTTGCACCCATGTGTCCTGTCACTCTTATCGGCAAACGAGACTCACCTAAAATCATCGATTCATCTGGACGATTTAAATGGTGTCCTGCGATACCGAAATAGAAGTTTTTCGTAAAACCTACCATTCCAGCAGATGCATCAAAGAAACCATGACGACCATTTCCACGAATGACATCTCCTGTTTGATAGATAAATCCACGTCTAGGATCAATCATGTCTCCAAACGTTAACTTATCCCAATCTAAGAATTTTTGATAATAAGCTGCTCTTGCACCAAACATCAACGAAAATTTTCTAGAAACTTTTAAGTTGTAAGAGTAAATCCCACCAATCATCGTTGTTTGAATGGTTCCTTGTCCCTGTTGGTCATGTGTTGCAATCAAACCGATTCCTCCAGAAACGTTTTTTGCGTACGTGTCATAGGCCGCACTATAAGTAACATAATTCCCTGTTAACTGAGGCCACTCGTTTCGGTAATTTAATGCAATTCTTGGACATCCGCTTGATCCCGCTAGGGCAGGATTAAGATACACTGGGTTCGAATAGAACTGTGTGAATGTCGGGTCTTGAGACCGAGCAGTATTTGACATTGAAACAACAAAAAAAGTTGTTGCTGCAATGATGAGAGTTCCGAATGTTTTCACAAACTTTGGTTTTAGCACGAACAATCTTAACGTAGTTTAGGTTTTAAAGGTTACAAATATCGAACATTTATTCAAATAAATTAAATAAATTGACGTTTTTCTTCCAACTAATAATCGAAAATTAATGAATCAGTACCGAATTTATTTTAGTTTACTCCTTATCATTTTGCTTTTTCCTGTGTATGCGCAAGAACAAACCTTGGATTTCAACTGGACCAAAAATCACTCCATTGAACTCGAAGGGAAGAATTATGCTGTTCAATACATCGAAAATCAAGGCATCGATAACGGTATTCCTTATTATTTCCAAAAAATCAAAACAACATCCGTTCATCAAACGGCAGAAATCACCTCCATTTCTTCTGAACCTATTCCTAGTGCTGATTTGTCCTATTTTAAAAAAATAAACTATGTTTTTCCAGCTGAATTTAACGTAGAAGCCATGGTGACAGATGAGTCTGGGAAACCATTTTTTGTCATTCATTCCAATCCTTTTCGATTAAAAAATGGCCAACATGAACGAATCACACAAATTTCCTATCGCCTGAGTCCAAAAACGGCTCCAGTTCAGAAAGATTTTGTGGCTAATTCTGTTATGATGTCAGGATCTGGAACCTGGTATAAAATTTCAGTTGCGAAGGATGGAATCTATAAAATTGATAAATCATTTTTAGAGTCTTGCGGCATCAATACAACGGGATTAAATCCTGCTCATATTCACATTTATGGTAACGGAGACGGACTTTTGCCGGAAAAAAACAATCTACCCCGAACGGATGATTTAGCTGAAAACGCCATCTTCATTCAAGGTGAGTCGGATGGGGTTTTTAATGAGAACGATTACATTTTATTTTATGGTTGGGGACCACATCGATGGACCAAAGACGATGTGAATTTTGATTACATGCAAATTAGACATCTTTACAGTGATGTTTCAACTTATTTTATCAATGTCAATGCTTCTGTTCCTCCTATGCGTATTCAGAATTTGACGCAAAATGACCTTCCTGCTGACACGACGATTCAATCGTACGATTACCGCGATATTTACGAGTCCGATTTAACAAATATTATTGAAGGTGGACAACGATGGTATGGTGAATTGTTCGATGTGGAATTGGAACGTACATTTACCTTTTCTATTCCCAATATTGATACGGCAAAATTGAATATTAAATTGGATGTCGCTTCGAATTGCCCAACAAATAACGCGCTGAATTCCATCAAAGCAAGTGTCAATAATCAACAGTATTTCACGCATGTTTTACCAGTGAACACACAAGAATATTCACGCGGAGAATATTCTTTTTCGGTACAAAATCCACCGAGCAATGTTTCACTGAAATTGACTGTTACAAGGCAATCGCCATCAACCTTGACCTATTTGGATCGAATCGTTTTAACAACCAAACGAAAACTTGTTTTTTACGGCACCCAGCTTGGATTCAGAGTCAAAAACACCAATGCATCGCAACTTGTTGCCTATGAGTTATCAAATTTACCAAGTAATGGATTTGTTTGGGATTTGTCCGATCGTCACGCTCCCAAGAAAGTATTTTTAGCTGTTAATGGTAGTACAAGTATCGTTAAATCGGATGGCACCTTTAAGGAATTTGTTGCGTCCAATGGCTCGTCCTTTTTTACGCCAGATCGCATTGGAGCCGTGACCAATCAAAACTTACATGGACTCCCGCAAGCTGATTACTTAATCGTTTCTCATCCTGATTTCATTGGACAAGCGAATCGTTTGGCAGATTTGCACCGAGCGGAGGGATTAACCGTTCACGTTGTGAATGTCAATCAAGTATACAATGAATTTAGTTCAGGTATGCAAGATGCGGGCGCCATTCGTTTGTTCGCAAAAATGTTCTATGATCGTGCTTTAGCTACGGATCCTAATACGCAACCAAAATACCTGTTATTATTTGGGGATGGCACCTACGATCCTAAAAACAGACTGCCAAACAACAACAATTTCATTCCCACCTACCAAGTGCTGACAAGTGAAGACCATATTAATGCGGTCGTTTCAGATGATTATTATGGATTACTTGGCGACAATGAGTCTTTTGCAAGTACAGATTTGTTGGATATTGGTATTGGACGATTCATTGTTAGTGATAATATTCAAGCAAAACAGCAGGTAGATAAAGTGGAGCATTACCTGAAAAATGGATCCAATTTGTTTGCTAATAACGCATCTTGTTGCATTGGGGAAACGAATTCAACGAGTACGTTTGGAGATTGGCGTTTGAAATTTGTCCAGGTGGCCGACAATGATCCATCCAATCAATTTATTTTGAATAACACGGAGCCGCAGGCAAACTATGTCAAACAGCATCACCGAGAGATGAATGGGGAAAAGCTGTACATGGACGCTTTCCCAATGGTCATTTCAACTGGGGGAGTGCGCTATCCAGCATTAATGGAATCCATAACTGATCGCGTACAGCGTGGAATTTTAATGATCAATTATGTAGGACATGGGGGAGAAGTTGGGCTTGCGGAAGAACGGATTGTGACGATTCCTCAAATTCAATCATGGACCAATATCAATGCGCTCAACTTATTTGTTTCAGCTACTTGTGAATTCACGCGCTATGATGATCCCAAAAGAGTTTCTGCCGGTGAATGGGCTTTTTTAAATCCGACAGGATCTTCCATTGCCTTAATGACAACAACGAGAGCCGTTTATATTACGGTTAATGAAATTACGGGAGATGCTTTCTACGAACAAGTCTTTGAGCGCGATGCGACCGGCAAGCCAAAGTCCTTCGGGGAAATTGCTAAATTGACAAAAAACAACTCTGGTTCGAGCGGAAATAAACGAAGTTTCACGTTAATTGGTGATCCGGCCTTAACGATTGCACTTCCGAGATATAAAGTGGTGACGGATAGTATTAATGGCCACAGTCCAAATACTCAAACAGACACCATTCGAGCATTGAGTAAAATGCGTGTTAAAGGACATTTGGAAGATTGGAATGGCAATGTATTGAGTTCATGGAATGGTGTGTTGACTCCAACGATTTTTGATAAATACAAAACGCAGCAAACGTTGGGTCAAGAACCGCCGTCTGTCATCGGGTTTTCACAACAACGCAATAAAATTTACCGTGGAAAAGCCAGCATTGTTAATGGATATTTTGACTTTGACTTTGTCGTTCCAAAAGATATTTCATTGAATTATGGTTCCGGAAAGATTAGTTATTATGGAAATAACGAAGTGACCGATGCGCAAGGGTTTGACACAACCATTATCATTGGTGGAATTGATCCAAATGGTGTCAACGACGATCAAGGCCCAACGATTCAACTATACATGAACGATGATTCATTTGTTTCAGGAAGTATAACGGATGCCAACCCAGTTTTGTACGCGAAAGTCGCAGACGAAAACGGCATCAATACCGTAGGAAATGGAATTGGTCATGACATCGTCGCAATCCTAGACGGGGAAACAAGTAATCCTTTCATTTTAAATGATTTTTATTCAGCTGGACTGAATGATTATCAACATGGAGAGGTACGGTACCAATTTCAGAATTTAACACCAGGAAAGCACACAGTTGACTTGAAGGTTTGGGACGTTAATAACAATTCTGGAACGGCGAGCATCGAGTTTATGGTCCAAAAGAAAGAAGAACCTAGCTTGGAGCACGTGTACAATTATCCAAATCCATTTACGACAAAAACTTCGTTTATGTTTGAGCACAATCAAGCGTGCAACTCGTTAGAAGTTCAAATTCAAGTATATACAATTTCAGGAAGATTAGTTAAAACCATTCAGAGACAAGTGTCGACGCAAGGATTTCGTTCAGAAGGCATTGAATGGGATGGGAAGGATGAGTTTGGCGATCAATTGGCTAAAGGAGTTTACGTCTATCGATTAATGATAAAAAATCTGGATGGTAAAACGGCAGAAAAAACAGAGAAATTGGTGATTTTAAAGTAAGTCCACAATAAAAAACCTACTTTTTCGTATATTTACGATTCCTTAAGTAAAGTTGAATATGAAGCAAGTCTTATTATTTTTTTCTGTTTGTATTTGTTCAATCCCTGCCCTCGCACAACCAAATGGAGGCGGTTCAGGGGCGACCCAAAATGACTTGCAATTAAATACAATTACCACAGCCTTGCCATTCATGGCCATCACACCCGACTCTAGAGCTGGTGGAATGGGGGATGCAGGTACCGCGCTTAGCGCAAGTTCCACTTCTGTTTATTGGAATACGTCCATGTTGAGTTTTGCGAAAGATAAATCTGAATTGAGTTTGTCTTACACGCCTTGGTTACGTCAATTAACGAATGACATCAGTCTTTCCTACTTATCGGGCTATTATAAAATCAACAAAATTCATAGCATCGGGGGATCTCTTCGCTACTTTAGTTTAGGTGAAATCACGTTTACAGATGTGAGTGGAAATGTTTTGCGCGATGACAAACCAAGTGAATTTGAATTAACGGGTGCATATGCGTTTCGTTTAGCGAAAAGATTGAGTATTGGAATCAATGGTAAGTTTGCGTATTCAAATTTGACGGGTGGACTCACCGTTGGAGGAGTGAATACGAAAGCGGGTGTTGTTGGTGCAGCTGATTTCTCCTTTACTTATCATAATGAAGATGCAAAAATCGGGAATACGGATGGAACTTACACCTTTGCGACAACCATCAATAACCTTGGAAATAAAATTGCTTATTCAGAATTGTCTAAACGCGATTTTATCCCGATGAACTTGAAGATTGGAAACTCTTTCCAAGCGGAATTTGATGATTATAACAAAGTGACATTCGCCCTTGATTTACAAAAATTATTGGTTCCAACTCCGGCTTATTATGCAAATGTCAATGGAGCATATACCATGCTTTCAGGTATGAACGGTGATGTGGGTATTATCAATGGAATCATGCAATCGTTTTACGATGCCCCTGGTGTTGTTGCAAAAGATGCGAATGGTGATTACATTCAAAATAACGATGGTTCTTACCAAGTTGTCAAAGGAACTAAATTAAAAGAGGAATTGTCTGAAATCAACATTGCAACTGGAATTGAGTGGTGGTATAACAATGTGCTTGCCTTCCGTACAGGAATGTTCTATGAGAACAAAAACAAAGGAAATCGTCAGTTTTTGAATTTTGGAGCAAGCTTGAAATACAACATGTTTTCCATTGATTTCTCCTACTTGGCGTCCATCAGTGGACGACAAAGTCCGCTGGCAAACACCTTACGTTTCACCTTGCGATTAAATCTAGGAAGAACGGGTGGTTCTTCTTCAACCGGGCTATAACATGCAGATACGAACTGGATTTGGTATCGATGTCCATCGTTTAGCAAACGAATACGAGTTGTTCGTTGGTGGAATTAAAATTGAATCGACTTTTGGAGCAGTTGGACATTCAGATGCCGATGTATTGTTACATGCCATTTGTGATGCTTTATTAGGTGCCGCTAACTTGCGAGACATTGGTTTTCACTTTTCAGACAAGGACCCCAAGTACAAAGGGATCGACTCCAAAATTTTGCTAACTGAAGTAATGAAGCTATTGAAGGGAAAAGGCTATCATGTGGTGAACATCGATTCAACCGTTGTCCTAGAACAACCGAAATTAAATCCGCATATTCCAGCGATGTGTGAAGTGATTGCCAGCATTTTGGAAGTGGATTTAGATGCCATTTCTATCAAGGCTACCACGCACGAATTAGTTGATTCCTTTGGAGAAGGACGTGCCATTAAGGCTTATGCAAGCTGTTTAATTCAAAAGTAGTCCTCTTTCGTTGCTTTTGTCAATTAATTCCTTTACATTTAAGGTAAGAAGATCATGAGAAATAAAATAAGTTCCAATGTGAAAATCCGCGTGAAAACGTGGTATCGCGCCGATTTATCGAATCCGGAGGAACAACAATATTTCTACAATTACCGCATTTATATTGAAAATAAACGTTCTGAAGCCATTCAATTGTTGCATCGACATTGGAAGGTGGAACATTTGTTGGTTGGCGAACAAATCGTTGAAGGTCCGGGTGTGGTGGGCGAGATGCCTGTCATTCATCCGAATGAACGCTATGAGTATGTCAGTGGTTGTGAATTTTGGATGCCTATTGGACGAATGAGTGGATTTTATACCTTTCAGTGCGTGGAAACACAGCAGATGTTTACGGTTCCGATTCCAGCATTTACAGTGGAATTTCCTCCGAATTTATCTTAACTTGACGTAAACAACTTTTTTCGTCTCGAAAAAGGATTCTTTATAGAAATGACTCAGTAAAAATTCTCGGTGTAAATGTTTGACCGGTTTCATTTCTTCGCTTAAATCTCCTCCTTTTAAGTAGAGGATTCCATTTACGAGTTCATGTTCTGATTTCTTTTTCATTTTACCGGAAACCCAAGTTAAAAATACAGGCATTTGAGTTACTGCTCGACTGATAATAAAATCAAATTCTCCTTTTATATCCTCTGCTCTTGCGTGATGTGCTTCTACGTTGGTTAAACCGAGTGCTTGTGATACTTCCTTAACAACTTTGATTTTTTTACCAATGGAGTCCACCAAAACGAAGTGACATTCTGGAAAGAGGATGGCCAGGGGAATTCCAGGGAAACCACCACCTGTACCGACATCCAATAAGTGAGATCCTGGTTTAAAAGAACAAACTTTAGCGATGCCGAGTGAATGCAAGACATGGTGTGTATAGAAATTCTCGGTATCCTTTCTTGAAATGACGTTGATTTGTGCATTCCAATGGTTATAAAGGGCTTCTAATTGAGCAAATTGCTCAATTTGTTGTGGACTTAAATTCGGGAAATAGGATTGAATCAGCTCCACGATTAAATGCTGTCTTTGGTTTTATCCATCATGGCAGCAAGAAAGTCTCTTGCTCTAAACAATTGTGCTTTTACGGTACCTAACGGCAAGTTCATGTCCTCGGCAATTTCTTCGTAGCTCATTTCTTCAAAGTATCTTTTCTCAACGAGTTCTCTGTACTTTGGTTTGAGTTTACTCACCAGTAAACGCATATGAATAATGCGTTGTCCATGAATGATCGTTTCTTCCGGATTCATGCCTGTTGAACGAGCGTCAATGCGCAAGCGATCACCATCATCTGTCATCATTCCTTTATCGATCGAAGTCACTTCAATGCGTTTTTTTCGAATGAAATCAATGCAGTTATTGGAAGCAATTTTAAAGAGCCAGGTGCTGAAGGCAAAACTTGGTGAATATTGGTCCAAGCGACTGAACGCTTTTCCAAAGGCTTCGATGGTTAAGTCATCCGCATCATCCGAATTTTTCACCATTTTCAGCATCATGAAATAAATGGAGTCACGGTATCGATCCATTAAATCGGCATAGGCAGCTTGATTTCCTTTTCGAGCTGAATCCACCAACACGAGGTCGTGTTTGGCTTTATCCGATAAATGTTCGTTCTCTACCATCTATAATACTTTTGTCGTTCCGATATGTAAAATAAAATGGGCATCAGCAAAGCGTAAAACAAATCCCAAAAAGGAAGATAACGAATAAAACTTTTTTCCTTCAATTGGGATAGGCAACGTCCTTGCAACCACCATTTTAGCAATAAAGTAAAGCCGAATACACTGCTACTTAACAGGATGAAGTCTTTACTAAACAGCAAAGTAATAAAAGAAACCCACATTAAAACGAGGGAGAGTGGATATATTCCTAACAAGAGTTTCTTAATAAAGCGGTATTTCCCAGATGTAGCGTAGTGTCGCGTTTTTTGTGTCATCCATCTAGTCCATGTTGTTGGTGCCGGAGAATGACAGAAGGAGTCTGGATTTAATTGAATGGCATAGTTGGATTTTTTGGCCGCTTCTTGAATAAACAACACATCGTCTCCAGTTGGAACCGAGTAATGGGATTTAAATCCATTGACAGAATGAAAAACGCTTTTGGTATAGGCAAGGTTACGTCCAACGCCCATGTAGGGAAGTTTGGCGAGTGCCATGGAAAAATAATTTACGCCAATCCAAGCTGTATCAAAACGAATGAGACGATTTAAAAATCCTTTACCTTTCAAATAAGGAGCGTAACCAATGACAATTTGTTTGGAACGCGTGTATTGACTTGCCATTTGTTTGATCCACTGATTGTTTGTTGGTTTACAATCGGCATCGGTCAACACGAAATGCTCGTATTTTGCCGCTTTAATCGCCAAGGTAATTGGTAATTTTTTTCCAGGACGCAAGTGTTTGTTTTTGCTCAATTCGACGACGCGAAGATTTGGAAATTGACGTGCAAATGCGGTAAGAATCCAACCGCTATCATCGATGGACTGATTGTTTACGACAATTACTTCGTACACGGGATAATCCTGACTGAGTATAGCAGGTAGGTTTTCGTAGAGATTATCCGATTCATTTCTTGCTGCAATAATCACACTGATGGGCATCCAGTTTTGATGCTCATCGATCGGTTTTACTTTGTGAAAAGCAAGTTTGGCGTAGATGATTAAAACATATAGTACTTGCATCAAAGCAAAGATGGCCAAAACCAAAAAAGCGATGGAAAAAAAATTGATTTCAAATGTGGGTAAAAACTTCATACGATAACTTCAGTACAAAGATGAATTCTCAAATCAAATACACGTATCTTTGTTGCAGTTATTTTTCAACATTTTTATGCACTTTGATCTTCTGACGCAAAATAATGACTCAAAAGCACGTTTGGGTCGACTACATACGGACCATGGAACCATTGAGACGCCGATCTTTATGCCGGTTGGAACAGTTGGTTCTGTGAAAGGAGTTCATCAACAAGAGTTGCGAGATGATATTAACGCGCAAATCATTCTGGGAAATACTTATCATTTGTTTTTGCGTCCAGGTGTGGACGTTTTAGAAGCCGCGGGTGGATTACATCAATTTATTGGTTGGGAACGTCCGATGTTAACGGATAGCGGTGGTTATCAAGTGTATTCGCTATCAGGAAGTCGCAAGATCATTGAAGAAGGTGTGAAGTTTCAGTCGCACATTGATGGAAGTTATCATTTCTTTACACCGGAACGCGCTATTGAGATTCAACGTTCTATTGGGGCAGATATCATCATGGCATTTGATGAATGTACACCGTATCCATGTGAATACAATTATGCGAAGCGTTCCATGGAAATGACGCATCGTTGGTTGAAGCGATGTTTTGAAGCGATGGATGCGACCGAACCGAAATATGGCTATGAACAAGCTTTGTTTCCAATCGTTCAGGGTAGTGTTTACAAGGACTTACGAAAAGAATCCGCAGAAACGATTGCTTCTTGGGATGCAGTTGGAAATGCCATAGGTGGATTATCTGTTGGCGAACCGGATGAGGATTTATATGAAATGACGGAATTAGTTTGCGACATATTACCGAAGGATAAACCTCGTTATTTGATGGGTGTTGGGACACCAACAAACATTTTGGAGTGCATTGCTTTGGGAATCGATATGTTCGATTGTGTGATGCCGAGTCGCAATGCGCGTCATGGCTTATTGTACACATGGGAAGGAACGATCAATATAAAAAATGAAAAATGGGCGAAAGATTTTTCTCCCTTGGATGAGATGAGTGGTGTTTGGGTAGACCAAGTTTATACGAAAGCCTATTTGCGACATTTGGTGAAATCTGGCGAGTATTTGGGAATCCAAATTGCGACGATTCATAACCTTGCATTTTACCTTGAATTAGTTAAACAAGCAAGAGAACACATTGCCGCTGGAGATTTTATGGCTTGGAAAAATGAAGTCAGTCCAAAATTGTCATTGAGAAGATAGAAGTGCATGCTGAAAATCATTGATCGCTATATCATCAAGAAATTCCTTTCGACATTCTTTTTTATGTTGGGGATCATCATGTTGTTGGCGATTGTGTTTGATGTTTCAGAAAAGTTAAGTGAATTCATTTCCAACAAAGCACCGATTTCAGAGATTATTTTTGATTACTATGTCAATTTTATCCTCTTTTACGGCAATACCTTTTCATCGATGATCATTTTCATTTCGGTGATTTGGTTTACAGCAAAGATGGCGCAAGACACGGAGATTATTCCCATTTGGTTTAGTGGTAGGCCAGTCACCCGTTTTCTTCGTCCTTACATGATTGGAGCCACAGTGTTAATGATTTTATCCTTTGCATTGAATCACTTTATCGTTCCCCGTTCTTCAAAAGTTCGATTGGCCTTTGAAGAAAAGTATTACCGGGATGTACTGTCCGTTGAGGATTATCAAGCGGAATATCCAGGGAATGAGCTGGTGTATTTTTCTAATTACACGACTTCCGAAAATCAAATTCACGATTTAACCATTCAGAAATGGAACGACGAAAATGAGCCCATTTATTTCTTTCGAGCGCGAACCGCAACGAATATTCCGGGCACGAATCGTTGGGAGTTAAAGGATTATTATGAAAAAAACTATCATTTCCCGAATGGAAAGATGATTCATGGTGCAAAAAAAGACACCACATTTTCTTTCACAGTGGATGAAATGGCACAACGAGAGAACGTAGCTCAATCGATGACCTACAGTGAATTGACACGATTAATTGAGCGGGAAAAATTAAAAGGTTCTTCTTTGGTTCCAACGTATGAAATTGAATTACATCAACGAACATCCTATCCATTTGCTGCATATATTCTCACCATCATGGGGGTTTCCGTTTCATCGCGTAAAAAGAGAGGTGGAATTGGTGTCAATGTAGCGATTGGGTTGACGATTGTCTTTATCTATATCTTTTCGATGAAAATGCTCACGGTGGCATCATTAAATGTCGGATTGCCAGCGATTGTTGCTGTGTGGATTCCAAATGCTTTGTTTGCGGTAGCGGCTTATGTGTTGTATCGCTTTGCTCAGAAATGAGTTTATTTCTCTAAATCAATCCACATACCATCTTCTGCACAACAGGTTTGATTGAAAATCGATTTCGCTTCTTCTAAATGTTGCTGGCTGTTTTCGTAGCGCGATGAAAAGTGTCCAATGACTAACCGTTGGACGTCCATCTTTTTTGCCATTGTTGCTGCTTGTTTCGCCGTGCTATGATATGTCTGCTTTGCACGATCTGCATGCTGATCCGTGAAAGTTGCTTCATGGTACATTAAGTCTGCCTTTTCAATGGCTGCTTCGTAGCCTGTCCAAGGTTTTGTATCTGAACAGTAAACGTAGGATAAAGAAGGTGACGGGGGGGAAGTAAATTTCTCGAAACGCAAAATCTTTCCATTTTTCTCCAAATTTTTTCCAGCTTTCAATTTTGGGAGGTCCTCCAGTGATAATCCCGCTTCTTGGATGGCTGCGGCATTTAAGTGAAAAGGTTTTGGTTTTTCGGAAATGCGGTATCCCCAAGTAGGAATGCGGTGTTTGAGAGGGAAACTTTGAATTTGAATCAAGCGATCTTCGAAGATGGTTTCGAGGGATTTAGATGCTGTTACTACGAATTTAATGTCGAAGCAAAGTTTGTGTCCCCCAATTTCGATATAGGATAACAGCAAGGACTGTAATTCGGCAGGACCATAAATGGTTAATCCACGGTTTCTGCCCAATAAATGCATGGTGGAAATTAATCCAGGTAAGCCAAAGAAATGATCTCCATGAAGATGAGAGATTAAGATGTGCGAAATGCGTTGAAGTTTAATTCCGAATTTCCGAAGTTGAAGTTGCGTTCCTTCTCCACAATCAATTAGAATGTGGCGGTTATTGCATTCGATGTATTGCGCAGTTGGCGCTCGATGTCCGGTTGGAAGCGCGGCGCCACTACCGAGTATGCAAACTGAAAAACTCATTAGATCAATGCGTCGATTCCTTTAGCGACGGAATCAGCGATGACAAGAACTTTGTCCAATTGTGCGATTTCAATCATCTTTTGCACATTGCTTTGCAATCCGCATAAGGCAAATCCACCATTCGTGTCTTTGCAAAGTCGATTTGCGATGAGTACTGCACTTAATCCAGATGAGTCGCAGTATTTGGTTTTTGAAAGGTCTAAAAGGATGAAATTGCTTCCAACTTTGTTTAATTGAAGGAAGTGGCTTTTCAACTCAGGTGCGTTGCTCGCATCCAATTTTTCGACATTTGTCGAGACAACAACTATTTTTCCTTGAGGGTCTACTGAAAAGTTCATGACAATCGTTTTGTCAAATGTAAAAATTTTCAGCGTTCAATCTTCGAAGCGAGCAAATAAATTACGGCCATGCGAACGGCAACCCCATTTTCTACTTGATCGAGAATAATGCTTTGTTTTGAATCCGCAACATCACTAGAGATTTCGACTCCTCTATTTATTGGGCCTGGGTGCATCACAATGATCTCTTTGGATAGGCCGTCAAGAATTTCTTTGTTTAATCCAAACAACATGGTGTATTCTCGAAGGGAAGGAAAATATTTGATGTCCTGACGTTCTAATTGAATGCGCAGCATATTTGCCACGTCACACCATTCGAGTGCTTCACGTAAGTTGTGAGATACTTTTACACCCAAATCACCGATGTATTTTGGAATTAATGTGGTTGGTCCACAAACCATGACTTCAGCACCCAATTTTTGGAGGCAGTAAATATTGGACAAAGCGACGCGTGAATGTAAGATATCCCCGACAATCACTACTTTTTTCCCTTCCACACTCCCCAATCGCTCACGAATGGAGAAGGCGTCTAATAGTGCTTGTGTTGGATGTTCATGCGTCCCATCACCAGCGTTGATGACTCTTGCTTTCACTTTCTGAGAGAGAAACAGAGCGGCTCCTGGATTTGGGTGTCGCATGACGACCATATCCACCTTCATCGCTAAAATATTATTCACGGTATCAATCAGTGTCTCGCCTTTTTTAACCGAGCTACTTGCTGCACTGAAATTTACGGTGTCTGCGGAAAGACGTTTTTCAGCTAATTCAAACGATAGGCGTGTTCTTGTTGAATTTTCGAAGAAAATATTGGCGATGGTAATGTCTCTAAGTGAAGGAACTTTTTTGATGGGGCGATTGATAACTTCTTTGAAGCTATCGGCCGTTTTAAATATTAACTCGATGTCCGCTCGGGTTAAGTCTTTAATTCCAGTAAGGTGATCAACACTTAAATTATTCATTGCTTTCTTTTGTAAACAATACCACTTTATCTTCTCCTTCTATTTCTTTCCATTCTACAGAGACACGTTCTGAAATGAGTGTATCAACTGTTTTTCCAACGTAATCAGCTTGAATGGGTAAATCACGGCTGTAGCGGCGATCAATGAGTACCAATAATTCTACTTTGGAGGGTCTCCCGAAACTCAATAAAGCGTCTAATCCTGAACGAATGGTTCGACCCGTGTAAAGGACGTCATCCACTAAAATGACACGTTTATTTTCGATGCTAAAATCGATGTTCGTGATGCTTGGAATCATGGGCTTTTCGCGTCGACGAAAATCGTCACGGTAAAAGGTAATATCCAAATTCCCGCATTGAATTTCTTTACCAAGAATCGATTCCAAATAAGACTTAAGTCTAGTCACAACATGGATTCCTCTAGGTTGTAAACCTACGAGAACAGTGTCCGAGAAATCGTTGTGGGATTCAATTAATTCATGGGAAAGACGTTTCAAAGTGAGGTCCAAATGCGTTGGATTCAAAATGATTTGCTTTTCCATTAGGACAAAGATAAGGCTTATTTACTATTGACGGAAGTGCTTTGTGAAATTTATCGCTTAAAAATCCCCAGATTCACATCTGACAAGAGAAAAAAGCTTCCTGTGACTAGAAGAAGGTCCTCTTTTTGCGAGATGGATAAAAGTTGATTTAGGAGGATATTCACATCTGAATGAACGGAATGAATGCGTTTGTCCATGGTTTGATAGGATTCCAACTGAGACTTGCTTGCACTACGTTCATTTGAAAAAGTACAAAGATGAATGTGCGCATTTTCCGGAAATAGGCGCATTATTTCCACTGCATTTTTATCACTTGACGCACCATAAATGATGTGAATGTCTTGGTACGACATTTCTCCGACGGCTTGCATCGTTGCCTTCATTCCTTCGGCATTATGAGAAACATCGAGTAGTACCGTTGGCTCAGCTTTCATTTTTGTTAAGCGTCCAAATAGTCCCGTGTTCCTGGATAAATGTAACAGCGCATTCTGCAACGCTTCTTCTTGAACGGTTATTCCGAGCTGGTTCAATGTTACGATTGCCGTTTGAAGGTTCATTCGTTGCAAATTTGGCAAAACGACATCGTGAGGGACTTTCATGTCAATTTGATCGGAGAAAATCAATTCACTATTCTGTTTTTTTGCTGCTTCCTGGAAAACGGTGAATGTTTCTTCTTGCGTTTGTCCAATAATAACAGGATTACCAGGTTTGATAATTCCTGCCTTTTCCCCCGCTATTTCCTCCAAGGAATTACCTAAAAATTGGGTATGATCTAAACCGATATTTGTAATCACGGATATGTCAGAATTTAGGACATTCGTTGCGTCTAAACGTCCACCCATTCCGGTTTCAATGACCACATACGAACATTTATTTCGTTGAAAATGATCCATCGCCATCGCAAAGCTTATTTCAAAGAAACTAGGTTCAAAATCGAGTTGAAGGGCAAGTACACGTTGACAAAACTGAAGAACGGAGGCTTCATCAATCATGATCCCATTGATGCGAATGCGTTCCCTGAAATCAACAATATGTGGAGAGGTGAAAAGTCCAACCGTTTCACCCAATTCGGTTAAAATCGAACTGATGTAAGAACAAGTTGATCCCTTGCCATTTGTCCCTGCGACATGAATGATTTTGGCTGAATTTTCCTCCAGCTTTAGTTCGGACAGGAGTTGAGAAGTTTGTGATAGTCCGGGTTTGTATGCCCCTGCACCAATATTTTGATAGGATGGAAATTGTTGGAACATCCAATCGATCGCCGCAGAATAGGAGTTTAATTCCATGGAATTACATCATTTGAAGAAAAAAGACACCGATGCCAGCAAAGTAACCAATAAGTGCTAAAAGGGCGATGTTTTTGAGGTACCAGAAAAAAGAAATTTTTTCCATTCCCATGGCAACCACTCCAGCTGCTGAACCAATGATGAGCATGGATCCACCAGTTCCTGCGGCATAGGCGATGAGGTGCCAAATTTCGTGGTTTGGTGTGAATTGAAACATCCCCATAGAAGCTGCCACAAGTGGAACATTATCAATGATTGCTGAAGAAATTCCTAGTAAAATCACAAATAACGATGTGGACATACTTTCGCTAACTTGTTGCCCAAACGCGAAGATCATTCCCATTGATTCCATTGCTGCTATGGTCATTAAAATTCCTAGAAAGAATAGAATACTCGAAAATTCAATTTTAGTCAACGCTTTGATCGTTGGGCTTCCATGGGATTCATGTTCTATTAGTTCCGTCATTGAAAATTGTCGATTGCTGATTAGTTCCGCTAGAATTGCGACGATTCCAACCGCCAACATCATCCCCATGTAGGGCGGGAGGTGTGTGGTCATTTTTAGAATGGGGACAAAAACGATGCATCCTAAACCAGTTAATAAAATGATTATTCCTTGTTTATGTGAGGAATCCTTTGTTTCGCTTGGAACAATATCTCCTTTAAATACGGACATAAAAGATGCCAATAGGAGGGGGATAATCAATGAAATCGAAGCCGGTAAAAAGAGATGAGCGACGAGTGATCCAGCGTGTACTTTGTTGTTCATCCAAAGCATGGTGGTGGTGACATCGCCTATTGGAGACCATGCTCCACCTGCATTTGCAGCGATGATAATAAACCCGGTGTACCATTTTCTAAGTTCGGCATCACTTACAATTTTACGTAGAATACTGATGAGAACGATGGTGGTTGTTAAGTTGTCAATGAGCGCTGAAAGAAAGAAAGCGATGAGGCAGATAATCCAAAGTAAGTTTCTTTTACTGGTTGCTGTAATGCCTTTTTTTACAACTTGAAATCCATCAAAATGATCGATGATTTCAACGACGGTCATGGCACCTATTAAAAAGATGAGAATCTCACATGTTTTTCCAAAATGATGAAGTAACGACCCATCAATAAGCGCGCGTTTCTGAGAGATTGTTCCGGTTAATTCAGGGATATGAACTTGTCCACATTTCGGATCGTGTAATAATCCATTTACAGGATCTAACCAAAGTGCAATGTGGGGTAAACCAATATAAATGATGGCCCAAGAAAGCACCATCATAAGCAAAGCAGGTACCAACTTATCCATTTTCAAGCGATGCTCCATGGTGATGGCGGCATAGCCAAAAAGAAAAACGATAAGTAGGGAAAAAGCCATAAACTACACCAACTGTTTCAAGGCGATTTCAAAGGCTGTCTTAGCAATGTTTGTTTTATCAGCGTTTAATTCGTGTGCTTTTTTCAAAGCATTGAAAATAATCGAACTGGTATCTTCAAAAATCAACTGATCTTCAATGGAATCAAGGTCGTTACTCATCAAATAGGCAAAAACACGCGCCATTCCACAATTCGCAATAAAATCTGGAATCAGGGATAAATTAGCGTCAGCTTTCTCCGCGATTGGACCAAAGAAAATTTCTTGATCGGCGAACGGAACATTTGCACCTGAAGAAATCACTTTGAGTCCGGCTGCTAACAACTCATTCAAATTCGCTTCGGACAACATGCGGCTTCCGGCGCAAGGAATGAACACATCCGCAGGTGTGCTCCAAATGCGCGCGTTAACCTCATCAAAAGAAAGCATGTGTTCGCTTTTCAACTCGTTTCCATTTTTCGAAAGGAACAGATCTTTTACTTCTTCAAAACTCAATCCATCTTCCTTGATGATTCCGCCAACTCGGTCGATAATCCCAACGATTTTTGCGCCGTTTAACGCGAGGTAATATGCTGCGGCTGAACCGACATTACCCCATCCTTGTACGATGACTTTTTTTCCAGCCAAATCGCCTCCCCATAATGAGTAGTAATGACGAATGGATTCAGAAACTCCGTATCCAGTAATCATATCTGCTACAACGTACTTACGGGAAACATCTGGACTTAAGGTTTCGTCTTCAATCACTTTCAAAACACCACGTTGTAATTGTCCAATGCGGTTCATTTTCTGAGCTTCCTTCGGTTGGAAATGTCCGTTAAAAACACCCTCCTGTGGATGCCAAACACCACATGATTCAGTAATAGGAATGACCTCGTGAATTTCATCAACATTTAAATCCCCGCCTGTTCCGTAGTAATTTTTCAATAGGGGAGAAACCGCCGCAAACCAACGTTTTAAAACGCCTTCTTTGCGTGGATCTTTTGGGTCAAAATTAATTCCTGATTTAGCTCCACCGATTGCTGGACCAGCAACGGTAAATTTAACTTCCATTGTTTTTGCTAAGGATTCTACTTCGCGCTTGTCAAGTCCAACACGCATGCGTGTTCCACCGCCAGCAGCTCCACCGCGAAGGGAGTTGATAACCACCCAACCTTCTGCTTCTGTTTCAGCATCTTTCCACTCAAAAACGATTTCTGGTCGTTTGTTCTCAAATTTTTGGAGTAAATCTTTCATTTCTTTTGTTGTATAGGATGCAAAATTAGGAAAATGGTCCTTATGGAGCCGGAATTTCAAATTATTTTCAAACAGTTTATTGACTTATTGAGCGCGATGATAGACTCCTGTGCAAAGTTCTTTGCTAGCACCTGTTACACTTGGAACGTTGGTGTGTTCGCCACGTAAGTGTCGTGCGCCGAGAAAGGCAAAGACGATGGCCTCCTTGAAATCGATGATTTCCTTCTCTGGAATCAGGCATTTCCCAGCGAAATGAACACGAAGTCTTTCTATTAAAAAAGTGTTTTTTGCACCACCTCCAGTGATGAAGACCGAATTTAATCCTTCCTGGTTCAGAATATGCGCCACTTGTATGGCGACATGTTCGGTATGGGTTGACAATAAATCAGGCAAGGATAAATGCAAATCGAAATTTGGCAGGTATTGGTCGTTCAGCCATTCAATGCCCAAGGATTTAGGAGCTGCTTGTTGATAATAATTCAAGGAATTCAAGGTCATGAGTAAATCTTGCTTGACGTTGCCAGAACGCGCAAGTTCGCCATCTTGGTCAAAGGATTTCCCAATGGATTGCATGAGCATGTTCGATGGGAGATTTGCTGGGGAAATATCAAACGCTTGAATGTTACCGTTTTTTTTGAAGCTAATATTTGAGAAGCCACCTAAGTTTAAAAATGCTTCTGCCTTTTCTCCGAATAAATGGAAGTCACCGATTGGAACGAGTGGAGCTCCTTGTCCACCGGCGATCACATCTAAACTCCTAAAGTCATTGATCACGTCGATTCCTGTGTGAAACGCTAAGGTTGCTCCACAGCCAATTTGCGTCGTGAATCCATGCTGTGGTTGATGAAAAACGGTGTGTCCGTGCGAAGCGATTGCCGTAATTTGCGTCGAGGAAAGTGCATGTGCTTGCATGAATTCAGACACCATTTCTGCAAAACATAGACTTAGTTCTTTGTCGAAATGTTGAAGAGCTTCGGCGGACATTTTTGTAACGTGTCCTAGCTTTTCTAGAATGGCATCAGGATAACTAAATGTATGAGAATGAAGCAGGTTAAATTCAATTTTATCCGCTTGAAAATCAAAGCAAACATGAGCAATATCCAATCCGTCGAGGGATGTCCCTGACATCAGACCTAAAATCTCCATTTTATTCCGGTTTATTTCTTTCATGCTTGGCAGAATTCATTTATTTTTGTTCAAAATTAAAAAATCAATCAACATGAATTTTGAATTGACAGAAGAGCAACTTGCGGTAAAGGAAGCAGCTAGGGATTTTGCTCAAAACGTATTGAAGCCAGGAGTAATCGATCGCGATAACAACCAACGTTTTCCTGCAGAGGAAATCAAGCAACTTGCTGAGTTAGGTTTTATGGGAATGATGGTAGATCCTCAATATGGTGGAAGTGGCATGGACACTTTGTCCTACGTGCTAGCCATGGAAGAAATTTCTAAAGTGGATGCTTCTGCGTCCGTTTGTATGTCCGTGAACAATTCATTGGTTTGTTGGGGATTGGAGAAATATGGTTCGGAAGAACAAAAACAAAAATTCTTAGTGCCTTTGGCGACAGGTGAGAAAATCGGCGCCTTCTGTTTATCAGAACCAGAAGCGGGATCGGATGCAACTTCTCAACGCACAACTGCAGTTGACATGGGAGATCACTATTTGTTGAACGGTACGAAAAACTGGATAACTAATGGTTCATCGGCTTCCACTTATTTGGTGATTGCACAAACTAATACGGAATTAGGACACAAAGGAATCAATGCATTGATTGTAGAGCGTGGAATGGAAGGATTTGTTGTTGGTGCTAAAGAAGACAAAATGGGTATTCGCGGAAGTGATACACATACCTTGTTATTCAACGATGTAAAAGTTCCGAAAACGAATCGCATTGGCGAGGATGGATTTGGATTCACGTTTGCCATGAAAGTGTTAAGCGGTGGAAGAATCGGAATTGCAGCACAAGCCTTAGGAATTGCAGCAGGTGCATTTGAATTAGCGACAGCTTATTCAAAAGAGCGCAAGGCGTTTGGAAAGGAGATTTACAAACACCAAGCAATTGCATTTAAATTGGCTGATATGGCTACAGAAATCGAAGCAGCACGTTTGTTGGTTTACAAATCAGCAATGGATAAAGACATGGGTAAAAATTACGACCAGTCTAGTGCGATGGCTAAATTATACGCATCCAAAGTTGCGATGGAACAAACCGTGGAGGCTGTTCAAATTCACGGTGGATATGGATTTGTAAAAGAATACCATGTTGAGCGATTAATGCGCGATGCGAAAATTACACAGATTTACGAAGGAACTTCAGAGGTGCAAAAAATTGTCATTTCTCGAGGTGTTCTTGCGGATTAATTAGAAATATTCGAATTATGTTAGCTCCTTTTAACTTACAAAAGTGGATCGATGAGAACAGAGATCTACTGAAGCCGCCAGTGTCGAACAAGAACTTGTACAAAGAAGCTGGTGATTTTATTGTGATGGTTGTTGCTGGTCCAAATGCCAGAAAGGACTATCATTTCAACGAAAGTGAGGAGCTATTCTATCAAATTGAAGGAGATATTACTGTGCGTGTTCAAGAAAATGGTCAAGCGAAAGATGTGATTATTCAGGAGGGAGAAATGTTCTTACTTCCAGCGAACACGCCACATTCTCCATCACGCGGAGCAAACACAGTTGGACTAGTGATTGAACGCGTTCGAAAAGGAACGGACTTGCAAGATGGTTTAATGTGGTTTTGTGAGAAATGCAATCACCATTTGAAAACATACCGTTTTCCACTTTCGAATATCGAACAGGATTTTATTCCTCGATTCAAAGAGTTTTATGGTTCCGAAGAAATGAGAACATGTTCCGAATGTGGACATGTCATGGAAGTAGATCCTAACTTTGTTTAGCAGAATTTTCTCTTCTTTTTATTGAGGTTGATACGTATAACGGTGAGATTGACCCGTTTGGAAAATGTCCTCTACAAGCACCAATTGTTTATTGCGTAATTCTTTGATGCTAAACTCGTGTGTCGGTGTTGACGTAGTATCGGTATAGAAATAAAGCGTTTCATCCTTTTCAGCAAATTCCCAACGTCCATTTGCATAAGTCCCTTGAATTTGACCTAAAGCATTTGTTGTTGTCGAGTAAGAATACGTACCATCTTTGTCAATACTTAACTTGGTTGTGAAATCACCGTTAAAGGCGTTGTTTCCACTTACTGAATATGCTTTTAACACCCAATCATTGCAAAGTCGAGCTTTTCTAGTCAATGCAGAGAAATTAGGTCCTTCACTGTATTTGTGGCATGAAGAAAAGAACAATGTAGAGATAAAAAGGGCTGCGATTGCGATTCTCATAGTTAAGTTTTTTTTCAAATGTACTAAACAAACTGCAATTTTCAGCACAATCCTTGTAATTTTGTAACATGAAAACGATTCCATACATCTTTGCCTTGTGTTTCTTATTTTCTTGTCAAGGGTCTGACGTGCAAGAGAAAAAGACCGAAACAAAAAAAGTCAAAACAATTCCAGTACATGCGAATGCTCAATTGGATTTCTCTGTCGAGGGAATGGTTTGTCAAATGGGTTGCGGTGGATCTATGCGAAAGGAATTGAAAAACGCAGGTGGTGTGGAGCGTGTGGATGTCAATTTTGTCGAAGACCAAAAAATTCAAAAAGTAACAGTGAGTTATGATTCATTGATGATTTCAGCTGAAAAAATCAGCTCGATTTTGAACACGATCAACGACAAACAATTCACTGCTAAGATCATTGCCAAAAAATCCATTTAATGGAACTATTTTATCGAGAAATGGGAGAGGGGCAACCCTTAGTCATCCTACACGGACTTTTTGGATTTTCCGATAACTGGCAGACCCAAGCGAAGAAATTTTCCGATTATTATCGTGTGATCTTAGTTGATTTGCGCAATCATGGACATTCTCCTTGGTCGGATGCGTTTTCATATGCGCTCATGGTCGAAGATTTGAAATCCTTATTTGATGCGTTGAATTTAACGGATGTCATCTTGCTCGGACATTCAATGGGTGGAAAAGTAGCGATGCATTTTGCTCAGAAATATGAGGACCGTCTCAATAAATTGATTGTTGTGGATATGGGTGTAAAGTCCTATCCTTTGCATCACGAACATATCCTAAAAGCATTTCACGAGATTGACCTCAGTAAGCTTTCTGCACGCAGTGAAGCGGAGGCCATATTGAAACAGTTTATTGATTCCGATGGAGTACGACAATTTCTTTTAAAAAATCTATATTGGATGGAAAAAGGAAAGCTTTCTTGGCGCGTGAATTTTCCTGTTTTAGAGAGAGAAATGTCAGAAATATTAAGTTCATTACCTGAGAAGGAAGTACTAACGTCTACCTTGTTCATTCGAGGAGAATTATCCAATTACATTTTGGATTCGGACATCCCAATTTTGGAGTCTTATTTTCCAGACTCTCAATTAATTTCTGTTGAAAACGCTGGACATTGGGTCCATGCAGAAGCGCCGGAAGCATTCGTGGACGCTGTTCTTGGATTTTGTTTGAGATAAAAAAAAACCGCCCATTTCTGAGCGGTTTTTCAACGATTTATTTTTCTTGTTCTTAGTGTTGAACAATGAATTTACGTGTTTCAACAGTTGTTCCGTTTGTAAGAATAACTGTGTACATTCCGTTTGTCAAAGCAGCTGTGTTGAATGCTGTAGCAGCACCATTTACTGTTTGATTTGCAACTACTTTACCAGTTAAATCAACGATTTGAATAGAACCTTGTGTCATGTTGCTTTCGATTGTTACCACATCAGAAGATGGGTTCGGGTAAACAGAAAGATTTGACGTCGTTTCTTCATTCACTCCTAATACACCCATGTTCATGCGGATTGCAAATGCATTTCCATTGGAATAAGATGCATCACCAATTAAGTGAATCATAGAAGCGTACCAAGGTTGAAGAACTGTTTCATCATTCAAGATGCGAATGATGTTTGTGTTTGATGCATCTACTTCAGTTAATACAGCAGCGAAATACGCTCCATCAGCTAAAGCAACTGGAAGAGGGAAGAATACGGTGATTTTTCCTGCAGAAACATCCGCTGCTGTCACTGTGTAATAATCGCTTTCAGCAACGTTTCCGTTTAAGTCTGTTAACGATTGGTATCCATCAGCAAAGAATGTAGCTGTATCAATCATAGAAACTTGGATTGTTGTTCCAGCTGTTGTTGCACTAGAAATTCCAATCTCCAAAGAAACCACAACGTTGTTTGTGTTTCCACCACGTAAGTGATACATGTTAGCGAATACTGTTCCAGTTGGTGTGTTGAAAGAGTTAGATCCTAACGTTGTAGTTGTTTGTAATTCAGTTGGATTGATTCCGATACCATCCAATGCATATACATTGTTTGTTACTTCGAAATTACGTTTCCCTGTGTTGTTAGCGAATAGTGCACTTCCAGAAACTTCTTCCGTTGAAGATACAGTGTATAACCCGTTGTATACTCCAACTGCTAAGTTTGGTGTTTCTGTAGCACCATAAGCAAGTGTATCTCCAGAGTTAATCGCACCAACACTGTAGTTGTATGTCAAACCAGAACCAAAGTTCACGTTTGCTACGGTATTTGAGTTTGCTGCAGACCCGAAATTAAATACGCTTCCACCGATGTCATAAGATGCATCTAAATGAGCAACTGGTGTTTTTCCGTACTCAATTCCTAAGTTATTTGTTCCTGCAACAAATGGAGACAATGAACGCAAATCGTAAGCTGGTTGCTCAACGATTTTCACGTCATCTACTAACCAAGCGTAATCCCAAGAACCGATATAACGTAAACGGAATTTCACGTTTGCGTGTCCACCTGCTGCTGAAGAGATGTTTACTTGAGAGTTTTCTTGGTACAAAGTACTTAATGATTTGTCAGCATTCACAGGGAATTGAATCCAAGTTGTACCGTTATCATTACTGATTTCAAAGATTGTCTCAGTGGTTTGCCACATACGAACGCGTTGGTTGAACTCAAGAACCACATTTGGGTACATCGAACAATCGATTGTTCCGGTGTAAGTTAATAACGCATCTTGGTTACCGTTATTTGCTCCAACTGCATCTGAATCAAACAATGCGTATCCGTTTTCGTTTGTCACTGTGTTGTTTGGGTCAACCCAAGCACCAGTGCTGTATCCAAGGGATGTCGAAGTACTAGTAGAGATTACCCAATCTTGAGCATCACCTGTTAAGTTCGAAATTGCCCATTGAGAAGCAGTTGAGAAATCGTTAGACCAAATGGTAACTTTTTGTTGAGCACTTGGTTTAACGCTAGATTTTTGAATGACTTCCACATTCATTTCTTTAGCCGCTGTTTTATGTTTCTGCGCAGAAACACCAAAGCTAGCAAGGGCTAAGGCTGTTAATAAGTAGACTTTTTTCATAATTAATTAATTTATAAGTGAGGCGAATTTAACGAAAAAAAGTTATTCATTCAAATGAATGAACTAATATTCACGATGGAATAAATAATTGGCTAGGGTACTCAATTCATCTATTGAATTATTCGCTTGAACCGTTGCCAATGCGTTCATTGCGAAATCATAATGTTTACGCATTTCTTCCTGACATCGTTGTTGAATCTGTAAAGCTTCAAAAATCGTTTTGGTTTCGCTTAATTTCTTATCGGCATTGACTTCTGATTGCAGTAAATCCAAGGCATTCAATTGTTCCGTCGAGGCATATGTTTTAGCGAGAATGGAAAGGAGTGTTTTCTTGTTGGCTAGGACGTCACCACCCACTTGTTTTCCTACTTTGTCAGGATCTCCATACAAGTCAAGTAAATCATCTTGAATTTGAAAGGCAATGCCTAAATGTTCACCGAAAGCATAAAGTGCCTGTCGGTTTTCTGCTGTTGTTTCGCCAATAATTGCACCCATTTCCAAGGCGCAACCCAATAAAACGGATGTCTTAAGTCGAATCATTTCGATGTATTCTTCAGCACTCACATCGTTTCGTGTCTCAAAATCCATGTCCATTTGTTGTCCTTCACATACTTCAATGGCCGTTTTATTAAACAATGCGAGTAGGCTTGGAATCAAATGTGCGGGATGCTTGCAAATTTGCTCATACGCTTTAACAAAAAGTACATCGCCAGATAAAATGGCAATATTGGTGTTCCATTTCTCATGAACAGTAGCTTTTGCTCTTCGCAGAGGTGCTTCGTCCATAATGTCATCATGGATCAATGAGAAATTGTGAAAAAGCTCCACCGCCATGGCGGCGGACATACTTTCTTCTGAGGTTTTACCAAAGAGT
>Ga0228701_1000214_pt1 | contig 55997 bp, 34 predicted proteins | sample McNCre117_Aug_MG_2_FD_178017 | JGI IMG/M metagenome (GOLD analysis project Ga0228701, IMG submission 178017) | Freshwater microbial communities from McNutts Creek, Athens, Georgia, United States - 11-17_Aug_MG | ecosystem: Environmental > Aquatic > Freshwater > Creek | place: USA: Georgia... | reverse complement strand
GTGCAGTTGCTGTTGATTTATTTGCTGTGTTTTCTTTCAGTAAATCAGCATTCGTACGATTCGTAATTTCTGTAGCAATATCATTTGTTAAGGTTGCGTCTGCTGCTGCGCGAATTGCTGCCTCGTTGGTTAAGGCAGTCACATTTGATGATGTACTTGCATCCACATATGTTTTAACGGCATTTTGAGTTGGGAAAAGCACATCACTTGTACCCAATGTTGTTGCTGTTGATTTGTTGACCGTATTTTCTTTTAACAAATCGGCATTTGTACGGTTTGTTACTTCTGTTGCCAAGTTGTTTGTCAAGATAGCGTCTGCTGCAGCTCTAATTGCTGCCTCGTTGGAAACTCCTGCTGATCCTGCTGCGGTACTTGCGTCCACGTAGGATTTAACTGCATTTTGCGTTGGATAAAGTACGTCACTTGTTCCTAAAGCAATTGCTGTGGACTTATTCGCAGTATTTTCCTTTAATAAATCGGCATTTGTGCGATTCGTCACTTCTGTTGCCAAGTTGTTTGTCAAGATAGCGTCTGCTGCAGCTCTGATGGCAGCTTCGCTATTTATCCCAGCGGTTGTGTTTGCATCTACATACGATTTTACAGCATTTTGCGTGGGAAATAGTACATCACTTGTTCCAAGTGTTGTTGCCGTTGATTTATTCGCTGTATTTTCCTTTAATAAATCAGCATTCGTGCGATTCGTCACCTCTGTTGCTAGGTTGGTTGTCAAGGTTGCATCTGCTGCTGCTCTGATGGATGCTTCATTTGATACAGCCGCAGTGGTTGCCGATGCTGTTGCATCTACATATGTTTTTACGGCATTTTGTGTAGGAAATAGAATGTCACTGTTGCCAAGAGACGTAGCTGTTGATTTATTTGCTGTATTTTCTTTTAAAAGATCGGCATTTGTGCGGTTAATTACTTCTGCCGCAAGATTGGTCGTTAAGGTATTATCTGCATTTGTTCTATTCGCAACTTCAGTAGCTAAATTGGTCGTAAGAACAGCATCTGCCGCTGCACGAATAACAGCTTCATTGGTAATAGCGGTTGAATTGGACATTGCATTCGCATCAACATAGGTTTTTACTGCGTTTTGAGTAGGAAAGAGCACATCACTTGTACCTAGTGTTGTTGACGTTGATTTGTTTGCTGCATTTTCTTTGAGTAAGTCGGCATTGATTCTGTTTAATGCTTCAGTATTTAAATTTGTTGTCAAGGTATTATCGCCCGCAATACGAGCAGCAGTTTCATTGGAAAGATTGGTTGCTGCTGTCGAGGCATTTAAGTCCACATAATCTTTAACCGTTTTCGTTGTTGGGTATTTTACGGTAGACGTTCCGTCCACGACGATGTTGTCTGATTTATTTACTAAATCTTCTTTTAATAAGTCGGCATTGGTACGATTCGTCACTTCTGTTGCTAAGTCATTTGTCAAAACGACATCCGCAGCTGCTCTTATAGCCGCTTCATTATTCAATGCACCAGTATTTGTTACAGTCCCTGCATCCACGTAATCTTTCACAGATTTAACGGTGGGATATTTAATGTTAGAACCTCCGTCAAGGATAACATCTGTTGATTTATTTGAAAGATCTTCCTTCAATAAATCCGCATTGGTGCGGTTTGTGACTTCCGTTGCAATATTGGTTGACAAGTTATTGTCACCATTGGTGCGATTCGTCACTTCCGTCGCCAAATTGTTTGTCAAGGTTGCATCAGCTGCCGCACGAATAGCCGCTTCGTTGTTTAGTGCATTCGTCGCATTGACTGCTCCAGCATCCACGTATGTTTTAACAGCATTTTGAGTTGGATACAAAATATCACTATTTCCAAGTGTTGTATTTGTCGATTTGTTCGCTAAATTTTCTTTCAGCAAATCAGCATTTGTGCGGTTTGTTACCTCGGTCGCCAAGTTATTGGTCAGAACAACATCTGCCGCCGCGCGAATCGCAGCTTCGTTTGTTACAGCCGCTGCATTTGTTGTTGCACTTGCATCCACGTAAGATTTTACCGCATTTTGCGTTGGGAAAAGTACGTTGCTCGTACCTAATGAAGTTGCTGTGGATTTATTCGCCGTATTTTCTTTCAATAAATCGGCATTTGTACGGTTTGTTACTTCCGTTGCCAAGTTATTCGTCAGGACAACATCCGCCGCAGCACGAATCGCAGCCTCATTGTTGAGCGCGGTTGTGTTGGTTGTTGACGTCGCATCTACATAAGTTTTTACCGCATTTTGAGTTGGATAAAGAATGTCACTCGTTCCTAAAGTGGTTGCCGTTGATTTATTGACTAAATCCTCCTTGAGCAAATCGGCATTCGTGCGGTTTGTCACCTCAGTCGCTAAATTGGTTGTTAGCACATTGTCCGCATTCGTTCTATTCAAAACTTCAGTTGCTAGGTTATTCGTTAGGGTATTGTCACCATTGATTCGGTTCGTTACCTCCGTCGCTAAGTTTGTTGTTAGGGTATTATCACCGTTGATTCGATTCGTTACCTCCGTCGCTAGGTTATTTGTCAAGGTTGCGTCCGCTGCAGCACGAATTGCCGCTTCATTGGCAATGGCCGCATTGATATTGGTTGCACCGGCATCCACGTAGGTTTTCACCGCATTTTGAGTTGGATAAAGAATGTCACTTGTTCCTAAGGTCGTTGATGTCGATTTATTGATTTGGTCTTCTTTTAAGTCCAGTGCCGCTTGCGTTGCGGTACTGATTGGTTTATTTAAATCGCTTGTATTATCTACGTTCTCCAATCCTAAGTTTGTTTTAGCGCCTAAAACAGTCGATGCATTTGTTCCACCGTTTTCAATTGGAAGAATTCCCGAGATGTGCTCGGCTGTATTTGCAGCGAACGCATAAGGCACCGCTTCGAATTTCTGGTTACTGATGTCTACAAAATCGGTACATTGTCCAACAACATCCAAAGCTACTGTCAAACTTTTCTGATCTGCACTCCAGGAAATTGTTGCAAACGATGTTGCGTAACCGTTGGTTTGATTTCCGTTACCAATGACCAAGTTGACCATTCCGTAATCATCCGTAGTAGTTGAGATCAACTCTTGGTACTCCAACTGAGAACTAGCATCTAGGATTGAAAATTGCAAACACACATTTTTATTTGCCATTGGTGCATTAGGATTGTTCACTCCTGGAAGTGATTCACCGGATGGATTATAAATAACTGCTTGATACGTAATTCCTTTTGTTTGAGCAAAAACTTGAGCCGAGCAAAACAACAAGAAAATGAAACTTAAATTTTTCATAATGCGCACTGTATAATTAATTAATTGATGTTAAAATGAATGCCAAATCGAAGTTGATTGGTGGTAATCGATAATTTTTCTTGGGATGAATTCATCGGGAAGAAACTTTTATTGATTCCGTAGCCTACACTCAAAAATCCAAGATCCTGAATGGGAAGCTGAATGGAAAGATGTGCAAAAGGTGAAATGTTTAATCCGGAAAATTCTTTTTGTTTGATTAAATCAAAATAAGCTCCATTAATGGACTGCTTGCCGTAAACGATGGTGGACAAATTTAAACCACCCTGAAGCATCATCCGGAACTTACCAAATAAACCGATGGAGTAATCAATCGAATTGTTCACGCCCATATATTTCGTATTCCATGTATAGCTATTCGCAAAATCTCCAGCAACGGAATTGTATTCATTCAAATTAAGGCCAATCGTGTAGGAAAGACTCTCTGATTTAAGGACTTTTGACATGCCCATTTCAAATGTCGCACCCGTACCACTTTTTAAGGGAGTAGTCATAGCCATCGGACTATCGAAATTGAACATAGAGAAGTTCGTTCCTGTTGTAAAATATGCGCGTTGGGCATAGCTTGTTGTAATCAGTGGAATCAGTGTTAGAAGTAGGATTAATTTTCTCATTTCATTTTTAATAAATTGGTGGTATAATTGAAATTTTTAGCACTAAACTTCACAATGTATTGTCCATCGGGAAAATTTAGATTGTCTAAGCTGATCATGTTGTTAAGCATTTCTTTTTCCATTGTCATCACGACTCTGCCCATGATGTCATACATGTTGATTTTAATGGTCCCATCAATTGCGGTAGAAAACTGGAAATTTACTTTAGAGGTAAATGGATTTGGAAAGGTCATGATTTGAATGTTCAACGCCGAGGGTCCTTTACTCTTCGAAATACTCCCTTGCTGAAATCCTTGTCCAACAGAAAACGCTGGACCCAGATAATTTCCAGTGACACTTTGTTGTGCGACGGATTGTTGCACGGTGAAATTGTTCGACAAAGCCACACTTGTACCTTGGGAAGAAGTCATTTGATGGTGGATTTTTTGAGCCTGAGAAAAAGCTGATAAGAATCCGCTGATAAAAAAAAGTAAAGCAACTCTCACGTGAGTATTTTTTTGAATTTGAACCTGACAATATTACTCGAGTTCCCATCAGCGTTCAAGTTTGACCTTATTTTTTCTCTGAATTAATAAGTCTTTTTCAGTTTTCAATAAGTACTTGTTGTTGAAAATACAATAAGCAATAGGTACTTTTGATAAAATAATAAGGGTATCCTTTTACCTGTTCAAAATTTTTATCACATGAAGACAATGATTGATTTATCCTACGTACTCAATGGTGCTTTCGGATTTGTCTGCGCATTTTTTGTACTCTTGAGTGTGAAGTCCAATCGCAGCATGAACATGTATCTCGCCATCATGTTATTTGCTATTTCATTTCGCTTAGTTTTTCGCGGATATTTAGAATTATCAGGACAAGAAACACTTCTTATTGAAATATGCAAAAACAATTTCTATGTTCTCATTTTGCCATTGCCCTATTTGTATTTCAAGAATTTGATCTTGAAACGATCAAGAATTCAAAGTCAGGAACTTATTCACTTTATTTTTCCTTTAATCCTCATACAAGAAAATCGATATGGACTGATTCAAAAATGGATTCACCTGGATTTAACAATCTTGATTATGGCGTTCATTATCACTTTAAATATGTATTATTTCAGCTTATCGTTTCTGTTACTAAAACGAAATATTTGGAGAAAATCCGGATTGATAGATCTTGAATCGACTCAAGATAAAATGATAAAAAAATGGACAATCGTTATATTTAGTGCATTTACACTTTTACAAATCAGATTAATTACCGTGTTACTCTTCAAGCATGAAAGCGATTTTATCAATGACAATTATTTTATATGGATCAATTCAATAATCATGTTTGTGGTTTTTCTCATGATTATTACCTCACCGGAAATTCTAAACGGGTACATTTCGCAGATTTCGCGTGAACGAGATCTTAATACACCGTTAATTTCCAACTGGCGTCTGAAATCGATTCAGCAAATTTCAAACGCACAAGATTTTCAATTGAATCAAAAAATCAATGCCGAACTGCCGAATTACTTTCAAGAAATCGACCAGTATATTAAAAATGCACAATTTTTTCGTCAATCAGACCTCACGATCAACGACCTTGCATTGACCATAAAAATTCCAAAAAGTCATTTGAATTTCATCTTTAAATACCATTCCACCCTCTCATTTACGGATTTCAAAAAGCTGAATCGAATTCAAGATGCAATTACATTAATTGATGAGGGCTATTTAAAAACAAACACCTTCGATTCCCTTTCTAAAAAGGTGGGATTCAGTACATATAATACCTTTTACATTGCATTTAAAGAAGTGACAAAGAAGGCACCACAAGAGTATGTAAACGGTTCAACTGAAGATAAACCAAAATCAACTAGCATTAGCCTGACTTGATTTAATCATTATTCAATAACATATTTTAATCTTTTGTTAAACACTCCTTTTGAAAAGAAACATTGACAATACCTAACTTTACAAATGAACCTGAATTCACAATCATTTAAGCCATGAAAACAATCCTAGATTTAACGTTTGTATTAAATGGATCTTTAGGATTTATATGTGCTTTCATAGTGCTATTTTCTATTAATTCGAATAGAACTGTTAATATCTATTTAGCTATTATGATCTTTGGAGCATCCTTCAGGTTTGTGACAAGGGGATATTTGGAACTCACGGATCAAATCGAACATATTGCTAATTTCTCAAAAAGTATTGCCTATGTTTTTGGATTTTCCTTACCCTATTTGTATTTCAAGAAATTGGTTTTTCAAAAAAGGCGCATTCAATTAATAGATCTCTTTCATTTTATCATTCCTACATTTCTAATTCTTGAGAATAAATTTGAAATAATTGAGCATTTCTATCATATAGAGTTAAATGGTGTCATTGCATTTTTAGTTATTTCACAATTTTTATTTTACTATGTCTTAGTTACAATGTTGCTTCGCAAACACATTTGGAAAAAAGTAGGAAATCTTGAAATCGAATCCAAACAATCCATTCTATTGAAAAAATGGACAGCTGTTCTCTACATGGCATTCACTTTTATGGGAATTAGATTGATTTTTGCCCTGGTTTTCTTTCATAATAAAGAATTCATTTCGGATAATTATTTTGTTTGGATTAATTCGTTTTGTTGGTTCATTGTTTTTATTATGATCTTGACTTCTCCTTCCATTTTGAATGGATATGTCGTTCAATTAACAAAAGATAAAGAAGATGAATCCAAAACGAATGTTATCTGGGTTGTAAAACCTTTGAATTCAATAAGCAATGTGCAAGACTTACAGTTAAGTCAAAAGATAAACGGTGAATTATCCAATTATTTTCATCAAATAGAAAAGTACATAGAAGATGTAAAATTCTTTCGTCAATCTGATTTATCCATGAACGATCTTGCCTTAAAATTGAAGATTCCAAAAAGTCATTTGAACTTCCTCTTTAAGTACCATTCCACCATTTCTTTCTCTGATTTCAAAAAGTTAAATCGGATCCAAGACGCAATCAAATTAATTGATGAGGGTTATTTAAAAACAAATACATTTGATTCCCTTTCTAAAAAAGTGGGTTTTAGCACTTACAACACCTTTTTCCTTGCATTTAAAGAAGTTACTGGAAAAGCACCGCAAGAGTTTGTAAACTCCATTTCGTGATTACTTGATAAACTGGAAAGACAAACTTACTTCATCCACTTCAAGTTCCGGGAGTACAGGTAAACCCAGATTCCTCCGTAAAGAACGTTTAGCACAATGACGAATGTAGGTACATCGCTTGGTGCGGTAAAGAAATAACTTTGGATAACGTACAAGAAACAGTAGCCTATGTACAAATGAAATCCTATTTTCTTACCTGTGTACATGAGGAAGACAGCAATCAGCGCAAAAATTGACACAAGTAAAATCAATCCGTTGTACGCAACGAAATTGGCGTACATGTTGTCAGACATAATCTCCAGTTTCGTAAGGACTTCCGACCAATAAGACATGTCAACTTTCTCACTTTGCGCGAGGGCATCCAATTTTTCGTGGGATTCGGCGAATTGAAGTTTAGCTGCTTCCAATTCTTCAGCACTTGGTTTACCACCCAATACGCCAAAGAAGGAAGTGAGAATGGTCACCCCAATGTTCACAAATGACAAAATGGAAATCACCGCAAGAAACTTCGGTCTTTTTGGATTCATTTGGACTTCTTGTCCTTCTAAGACTTGTTCAAATTCTTCCATGATTACCAGTTTTTCAGTCCAAAGTTACGTGCTATTTTCATGTCACGGGACAAATAACGGTCCTCCGATAAGAACGGAACTTCTTTTCTGAATTCCGCATGCAACTGTTCAATGCGCTTCGAACTTTTCAATGGACGACGAAAATCTAATCCTTGAGCCGCGTGCATCAACTCAATGCCTAAAATCGTTTGACAATTTTGAATTACTCGGTAAAGTTTCGTTGCCGCATTCGCACCCATACTCACGTGGTCTTCTTGTCCATTACTGGAATCAATTGTATCGACGGATGCCGGCGTACACAATTGCTTGTTTTGACTGACAATCGACGCACAGGTATATTGCGAAATCATCATTCCGGAGTTCAATCCAGGATTTGCCACTAGGAACGCTGGCAATCCACGTGTTCCAGAAATCAATTTGTAAACTCTTCGCTCGGAAATACTTCCCATTTCTGCCATGGCAATTGCCAAGAAGTCCATGATCAAAGCCAAGGGTTGTCCGTGGAAATTACCGGCGGAAACCACTTCATCCGTATCTGGAAAAACCGTTGGATTATCAGTCACTGCATTCATTTCACGTTCCACAATTCGCGCGCAATGGTCAATCGTGTCTTTGGTCGCACCATGTACCTGTGGGATGCAACGGAAAGAATATGGATCCTGTACATGTTTCTTTTCCTGCGCGATGATTTCACTCGTTTCCATTAAGTTTCGCATCGCTTCAGCCATTTGAATTTGTCCGTGTTGATTGCGAATGGAATTGACATTCGACTGAAATGGATTCAAACGACCGTCGTAGGCATCCAAGGACATTCCTGCAACGAGAATCCACTTTTCCCACAAGGACTGCGCTTGGTTCACCGCGTAACTCGCATAAGCGGACATGAACTGTGTTCCATTTAGCAGGGCTAATCCTTCTTTGGACTGTAATACGATTGGTGCCAATCCGAATTTCGCATTGATTTCTGCTCCTGAATAGCGTTTTCCTTGGTAATCGACTTCTCCTTCACCAAGTAAAGGCAAGCACAAATGAGCCAATGGCGCCAAATCACCCGAAGCACCTAAACTTCCTTGTTGATAGACAACGGGATAAATGCCTTCATTGTAGAAAAACAAAAGTCGTTCTACTGTCGCCAATTGCACACCAGAATTTCCTTTTGATAGTCCGAAAACTTTCAATAACAACATGCGTCTCACCAATTCTTGTGGCACCTCCTCACCTGTTCCACACGCATGTGAAAGCACCAAATTGCGTTGAAGCGCTTCTAAATCATTGGATGAAATAGCGGTATCACACAAAGAACCAAATCCCGTATTAATCCCATAAATCAAGGCGTCGGAACCTTGCATTTTTTGATCCAAATAAGCACGGCATTTCTCCACCGCCGCTTTCGCTTCAGAAGATAAGTTTACCTTTAAGTTAGAAGAGATAATATTCTCGAATTCAGTTAATTCGATGTAATCCAAATGAATGGTGTACTGTGACATATGATTGTTATTTTCGAAGCATTTGCGCGAAGTCTTTCGCGAAATACGTTAAGATTCCATCCGCTCCTGCACGACGAATACTCAAAAGCATTTCGTACACAGCAAGGTCGTAATTCAACCAGCCATTTTGCGCTGCAGCATGTACCATCGCACATTCGCCACTAACGTTATAAGCTGTAATTGGAATCGGGAATTGTTCTTTTAATACATGAATGATGTCCAAGTAGCACAAAGCTGGTTTGACCATCAACATATCTGCTCCTTCTTCGTAGTCCAATTGCGCTTCCAACAAAGCCTCTCTGCGGTTCGCTGGATTCATTTGATACGTTTTTTTATCACCAGATTTCGGTGCGGAGTTCAATGCATCGCGGAATGGTCCATAAAATGCACTCGCATATTTTGCCGTATACGACATGATGCTCACATCTGTAAATCCTGCGCCATCTAAGGCTTCACGAATGACACCAACACGACCGTCCATCATATCCGAAGGACCAATGATATCCACACCTGCTTGCGCCTGAGCAATAGACATTTTTGCTAAAATCGGAAGGGTTTCATCGTTAACGATTTTACCGTCAATGACAAGTCCATCGTGTCCATCGGAAGAATAAGGATCCATGGCCACATCGCTCATCACCACTGATTCGGGGAAACGTGCTTTGATTTGACGAATGGCTTCCAAATAGAAATTATCACTTGCGTAACTATAGCTCGCCACTTGATCCTTCAAGGATTCATCGACTGCTGGGAAAATATCGAAGGTGTGAATTCCAAGATTCATGCACGCCTCTATTTCCGGCAATAGCTTGTCAATGGACCAGCGAAAGTTATTCGGCAAGGAAGAAACCTCTTCTTTGATGTTGTGTCCATCCTTCAAAAAGATGGGATAAATTAGATTTTCGACACCGAGTTTCGTTTCCTCCACCATCTGGCGGATCGCACTACTTTTTCGGTTGCGTCTTGGACGAATATTCATACGATTACATTAACATTCCACCACAAACGTGTAGTGTTTGTCCGGTGATGTAAGCTGACATATCTGAAGCAAGGAAAACAGTAGCATTCGCCACATCGATTGGTTGTCCACCGCGTTTCAACGGAATGCCATTTCTCCAACCTTGAACCACTTCTGGATTTAACGCGTCAGTCATTTCTGTCTCAATAAATCCTGGAGCAATCGCGTTGCAACGGATGTTTCTTGAACCTAATTCAGCGGCAATGGATTTCGTGAATCCAATCAATCCTGCTTTCGAAGCTGCGTAGTTTGCTTGTCCAGCATTCCCTTTCACACCTACCACAGAAGACATATTGATGATTGAACCAGAACGCGCTTTCAACATCGGTTTTTGAACTGCTTTCGTCAAGTTGAAGGCTGATTTCAAATTCGTATTGATTACTTCATCCCATTGTTCTTCCGTCATTCGCATTAACAATGTATCACGAGTGATTCCAGCGTTGTTTACCAAAACATCTACCGTTCCGAATTCAGCAACGACATCATCCACTAATTGTTGTGCTTGGTCAAAATTGGAAGCATCCGAACGGAATCCTTTCGCTTTTCCACCATTTGCAGTTAACTCAGCTTCCAAAGCGCGTGCTTTTTCTTCTGATGACAAATACGTAAATGCCACGGTAGCACCTTGACGCACACATTCTTCCGCGATTGATTTACCAATTCCACGTGAAGCTCCTGTAATTAGGACGATTTTATTTGCTAGTAATCCCATATGTATTATTTTATTCAAAGATATAAATTCATTTCAAACTGAAATCCCGTGTTTAAGAACGAAATTCCTTTGCCGTATACAACTTCCACTTCGCCAAACGGTATTTCATAGATGTCCAAAGCACCCCCAATCCGTAAGTTGTCGAACGTGCAAAGTTAATAGAGGACGCTTCTTCGAAGTATTTCGTCGGACAAGTCACCTCACCGATTTCGAATCCAGCAAAGAAGATTTGTGCCAACATTTGATTATCGAAGATAAAATCATCCGAGTTCGCTTCGATGTTGATTTTTTCAAATATTTCTTTCGAAAACGCGCGATATCCAGAGTGATATTCAGACAATTTTTGGGACATCAAAATGTTTTGGAACAAGGTCAAAAAGCGATTCGCTATGTATTTGTACATCGGCATACCACCTTTCAACGCTCCTTTTCCAAGAATGCGAGAACCCAAGACCACAGGATAAACATCGTATGCAATGATGCCAGAAATTGCATGAATCAATTTCGGTGTGTATTGGTAATCCGGATGCAGCATAATGATGATGTCCGCACCTAAACTCAAAGCTTTTTCGTAGCAGGACTTCTGATTTCCTCCGTATCCGCGATTTTGCTCATGTCGGACGATGTGTTGAATTCCTAAATGTCTTCCAACTTCGCTAGTATTATCCCTACTGGCGTCATCAACCAATACCACTTCATCCACAATATCAAAAGGGATTTCCGCGTAGGTCATTTCCAAGGTTTCCGCTGCGTTATACGCAGGCAAAACGATGCAGATTTTCTTTCCATTTAACATGGGACAAAGTTAAAAGAATTGTTTCACTAATGATCATGTAGAGACTCAGTTTCTTTGCAGAAAAGCACACTAAATAATTAGACAGAAAAGCGTAACTTTGAATCATGATCAACGCTCCACTTGCCGAACGAATGCGTCCCAAAACGCTCGATGAATACATCGGACAAGCACATTTGCTCGCTGAAGGCGCATCGTTGCGTCGCGCATTGGATGCCGGAGTCATTCCCTCGATGATTTTTTGGGGTCCACCGGGAGTTGGAAAAACCACATTGGCGCAATTAATCGCGAAGCACTTAGACCGACAGATTCACACGCTCTCTGCGATTTCATCGGGAGTAAAAGATGTCCGTGAAGTCATTACGCGGGTGGAAAATGGCGGTATGTTTCAAGCGAAAGGAACGATTTTGTTTATTGATGAAATCCACCGATTCAGCAAAGCACAACAGGACTCATTGTTAGGCGCCGTGGAGAAAGGCACAATTACCTTGATTGGCGCTACTACTGAAAATCCATCCTTCGAAGTGATTTCTGCCTTGTTGAGTCGTTGTCAGACTTATGTTTTAAAAGAACATACCAAAGAAGATTTATTACACCTGTTGAATCGTGCCATTCAACAAGATATTGTCTTAAAAGCCAAACAGATAAACCTCCACGAAACGAATAGTTTATTGGCTATTTCAGGAGGTGACGCACGAAAATTATTGAACGTTTTTGAAATCATCATCGGAACATTTCAAGGTCAAACGGAAATTGACATTACCGATGAAGTCGTGTTGCAAAATGCACAGCAAAGTCTTTCTCGTTACGACAAGGACGGAGAACAACATTACGACATCATTTCTGCTTTTATTAAATCCATTCGCGGAAGCGACCCAAATGCCGCCATTTATTGGTTGGCTCGAATGGTGGAAGGTGGCGAAGACCCGAAATTCATTGCGCGCAGGCTGTTGATTTCTGCTACGGAGGACATCGGACTAGCGAATCCAAATGCGCTCTTATTAGCGAACGCCTGTTTTCAAGCAGTTGAAAGTGTTGGCTGGCCGGAATCCCGGATTATTCTGGCGGAATGTACGATTTACTTGGCTTCCTCCCCGAAAGGAAACGGAGCTTATATGGCCATAAATCGCGCACAACAATTGGTGCAGGAAACCGGAAATTTAGGTGTCCCCCTCCCCTTGCGAAATGCCCCTACTGCTTTAATGAAACAATTGGGTTACGGCGAAAACTACTTATATAGCCACGATTTCCCTGGTAATTTCGCAGAACAAGAATTTTTACCGAACGAAATAGCCGGAACGAATTTCTTTCAAGCAGGAAGCAGTTCCAAAGAACAAGAAATCGCGCAAACGATTGCACAGTTGTGGAAAGATAAATACCAGAAATGATGTCCGCTCTACTCTACTACTTCATCGTTTATCCCTTATCCCTACTTCCATTGTGGATCCTTTATCGCATGAGTGATTTGATCTTTCTGTTGTTCATGAGCCTTCTACCCTATCGAAAAATGGTGGTAAAAGCGAATATTGAGCGTTCTTTCCCGGATTTATCATCGAAGGATCAAGCGGTATTGGTTCGTGGATTTTACCGACATTTCTCCGATTTACTCATCGAAAGCATCAAGAATTTGAGTATTTCAAAAGATGAACTTCTTCGTCGGATGACCGTCATCAATCCGGAGGTGCTTCAGGACTTACAGAAAAATGGGAAGTCGACCATATTTGTTTCCGGACATTTCAACAATTGGGAATGGTTCATCACGGCACAGGCTTTATTGGTTCCGAATGCTTCATACGGAATCGGCATGCCTTTAAGTAACGGCTTTTGGGATAAAAAACTCACGGAGCGACGACAGCGCTTTGGCTTAACTGTTGTTCATGCCCAGAACTACAAAACGATGTTCAATCAATCCAAACCGGTTTCTGTTTTGGTTTTAAGCGATCAAGCTCCAGCAGATGCGCGAAAAAGTTATTGGATGGAGTTCCTGCATCAGCAGACTCCGATTTTATTTGGCGTGGAACAAATGGCGAATGAATTTGATTTGAATGTCGTGTATTTTCAGTTGAAAAAAGTCAAGCGAGGATACTACGAAATAGAATTCAAAACCCTGACCACCGAAGCTCGTAGCTTGTCCTACGGACAATTAACCGAACAGCACGTTCAATTACTCGAACAAAGCATCCTTGAGGAACCTTGTCATTGGCTGTGGTCACACAAACGCTGGAAACGAGAAATCCCGTCAGACCTGAAGGACTTAAAGTCCATTCAGAAGTCCAAGTTTGAGGAAAAATTCAGATAAGCGACTATGAAAATTCTATTTACTTTAACCTTGTTATTCCTCTTTGCTGGCCCACCGAAAATAGCGATTTTAACCTATGGAAAATCGTCGATCCATGCGCGCAGCATTCAAAATTTCTCCAAGAACGAAATCCTTCTAGGAACCAACGAAGGCAGCTTTTTATTGGTATCAAAGAACGCCAAGAAACCCGTATCCATGTATCTTCCCAAAACGAAGCACCTCATCAAGGAAATTCGAGATGCCGATAAAAATGAAGCCTATTTGTTTTTCATGCAAAGCAACGATTCTTCGCACCTATTGCGCAAGGATTGGGAAGGAAAGGAAGATATCCTCATTCCATTTACACATCATGGCAAACCTGTTTTCTTGGATGGTCTTGATGTGCAAGACTCCCTTGGATTTCTCCTTGGAGATCCCGTTGACGGTGACTTTGCTTTGTTTCGTACCCTGAACCATGGTGAAACTTGGGAAGCGTGTCCTGGAAAAGTAAAAAGTCAAACGAATGAAGCCGCATACGCTGCGAGCGGAACAACGAATCACATTATTGGTGGCGACTTTGTTTTTGTGAGTGGCGGCGATAAAAGTCGTTTTATTTGGAGCAGTGATCTTGGACAAACATGGAAAAGTTATTCCATTCCTTTTGAGTCGTGTCCAACGTGTGGCGCTTATTCCATGAGCTATAAAAACCGTCAGGAAATAGTGGTGGTTGGGGGTGATTACAAGCGCCCAAATGAAAAGAAGATGACCTGTTTCTATTCCACCGACGGTGGACTCACCTGGAACGAATCGATTATACGACCAAATGGTTATCGTTCTTGCGTGTACTATGCAAAAGGCGTGTATTACGCCTGTGGAACCACGGGAATTGACTACTCTACAAATGCGGGCATCACTTGGAATTCCATTTCTACGGAACATGCCTTGTCCATGACGGCTGATAATCAATACCTATATGTTTCTTGTGTCGGCGGAAAAATTTTAAAATTGAAATTGCTAAAAAATAAGGACATAAAAAAAGGAGAACTTTAGTCCTCCTTTTTATTTCTTTCAGATTACCTGCTTATTTCGCTTGTAACGTATCTTCCATTGCTTGAGAAACCGCTGATTTCTCCAAACGTAATTTTGTTCCTTCTGATTGGATCAATACCGTTGAATCAGAGATCTCTAAAATTTTCCCGTGAATACCACCGATGGAAACAATTTTGTCTCCCGCTTTTAATCCTTCGCGGAATTTTTTCAACTCTTTTTGTTTTTTCATTTGTGGACGAATCATGAAAAAGTAAAATACAAGAACCATAAGTCCAAGCATCAAGATACTTTGTACCCCTTGTCCACCAGCTAAAATTTGTGCGTTTATCATCTTTATTTGTTTTTGTTTATGAATATTAACGGATGCTCCCTCGAATCTCCAAAACAGTCACGTTTGGAACCGTATTGGCCATTACCGTGATCATTTTTTGGATTTTTTTGGCACTCAAGTTATCCGTTTTCACTTGAGCAATAATTTCACTTGATTCTCCCGGTTGGATTGGTTCCTCCGGTTCTTCTGCGACCGTACAAGAGCAAGAAGGTGTAACTTCTCCGATGATTAATGGATAATCGCCTGTGTTTGTTACTTTAAATTTCGCATTGATCACTTCTCCTTTCATGACCGTACCTGCCTCAAACACTTTTTCGACTTCCATCGTTGTTTTTTGGTCGATGTCTACGGACTTATCGTCCCCGCACCCGAAGAACAATCCAACGCTCAATAATAATACTAACTTTTTCATATTGTAGCAATTAAGAAATTAATCCACGTCCAATTTTCACAATCTTTTTATCCTTTGTCAACTGAGCGATGGCTTTATCCAAGACTCCGTTAATGAATAGATTACTTTTTGGCGTACTATAAAATTTAGAAATCTCGATGTATTCGTTCAAAGTCACCTTCGTTGGAATACTGCTGCACGTTTGTAATTCTGTCAAGGCCATTTTCAAGAGAAGGATATCCATTTTCGCAATGCGATCCAGGTCCCAATTCTGAGCAAACTCATCGATTAGTTTTTCATTTTCCTCATTCATTTGAATGGTCTTGCGCAGTAAATTCACGATGAACTCTTTTTCATCGTCGTTTTCTTTGTACAAAGGCAACACTTCGAAGGAATGTTCTGGTGTCCAAGATTTCATGGTTTTCATGGCCATGGAACAACACAGATCTAAATCATCGGCCCAATAGATGCTTTTTTCATCAAAGAAGTATTGCACTAGTTCAGAATTGGCAATCTCCGATTTGAATAAATGCAAAGCAAAAGATTTATCCTCTTCTAGTCCTTCCGCGCCATTGTTCATGTGCTCGAAATACACTTCCGATTCCAAGATGTTCAAATACAATTTGCGAAAAATCTCCTGGCTCTCGGCTCCTAACCAATTTACCTTTCTGATTTCGCTCAATTTGGTTAGTTCATAGGAAGATTCAATGGCTTCGATCAACACATTGTTTACGAATTTCATGTTTGGATTTAAATCCTCCTCAGTTGGACGCATTTTTTTCTTGTGCTCTTCCATGCGATTTAATCCTGCTCGCTTTAATTCTGGCAGCGTTAAAATCATGAAAATGTACATGTCATACATACGTTCCACCGCAGAAAGCAATTCCTTTTCTGCTTTCAGGATACTATCCTCTTCGCTTTGAAAAAAAGCATAAAGAATTTGGAGAACTTTAATTCGTAAGTGTCTTCTATTGAGCATTATCGTTTTTTACAGATTCAAACTTCCTTTGGACTGAACGCGTTCTTCAGCCATTTTATTCGCAATCTGATAGGTTGGCACCCCTTCATCCTGTGAACGCTTCACAATGTTGTAAATGGTACCGTAAATTTCTTCCGCTTTTTGATGTGCCCAATCCAATGACAATCCTTCCACTTCTGAGAAGCAGTTAATCACTCCCCCTGCGTTGATCGCAAAGTCGGGAGCATAAATGATTCCACGTTTCATCACTTCTAATCCGTGGATTTTTTCGTCTTTCAATTGATTGTTCGCAGCACCAGCAATGACCGAGCAACTCATACGAGCAAGTGTGTCATCGTTCACCGTTGCACCCAAGGCACAAGGCGCGTAGATATCCATCTTCACGTCGTAAATCGCATCTGGCTCCACAATGGTTGCACCGTATTTTTCTGAAACACGTTTCAATGCTTCCTGATTGATATCGGTAATAAATACGTTCGCATTTTCTTTTACTAAATGAGAAACAAGGTATTCACCTACGTGTCCAACACCTTGAACAGCGATGGTTTTCCCACTAAGGTCATCTGTTCCAAATTGCATTTTCGCGGCAGCTTTCATTCCCATGTATACGCCAAAAGCCGTCACCGGAGATGGATCACCACTTTTCCCTGGAAGACCAACAACGTAATTCGTTTCTTCACTTACCCACTGCATATCAGATGGAGAAATTCCCACATCTTCTGCTGTGATGTACTTTCCAGCGAGTCCATTGACGAATTGACCGAAACGACGGAAAAGCGCTTCCGATTTTTGGGTTTTGGAGTCCCCAATAATCACTGCTTTACCACCACCAAGATTCAAACCGGAAATAGCATTTTTGTAGGTCATCCCACGCGACAAACGAAGTACATCGTTCAACGCTTCCATTTCATTGTTGTACATCCACATACGGGTTCCACCTAAGGCAGGACCTAAAACGGTATTGTGCACAGCGATGATTGCTTTAAGGCCAGTAGCGTGATCGTTACAAAATAGGATTTGTTCGTGTCCCATATTGGACATCTGTTGGATAACTGGATTTGAATTCAAATCTGTTAAAGGAGTCACTGTCAAATCAGACATGTTTTTGCTTGAGTTCGTTAACTAATCAGATGAATGGTTACTTTTGTAACGCTATTCAACGCTGGCAAAATTAGAAAATAATCTATGAAGTCTCTTCAATACTTAAATAAATATTTCCTAAAATATAAATGGCGCTTTCTTTTGGGGATTGTATTCACCGTGATTAGCAACTATTACGGCGTACAAATGCCGATTTATTTTAAGAATGCGGTTGACTCTTTTCAAGCACATATTGAAAGTTCCACACCAAATGATTTTCTTTGGCTTGCGTTAAAGTTGGGTGGATTCTACATGTTATTCTCGCTAGCAAAAGGATTTTTCTTGTTTTTAATGCGTCAAACGATCATTGTTATGTCGCGAAACATCGAATTCGATTTAAAGAATGAGATTTATGAACAATACCAGCGATTGGATCAAGCCTTTTTCAAGCGCAATGCAACAGGAGATTTAATGAACCGCATTTCTGAGGACGTTGGACTCGTGCGCATGTACTTAGGGCCTGGAATCATGTACATCATTAATTTGATTGTCGCTTTTGCAATGATTGTTACGCAAATGATTGGCATAAGTCCCTCTCTGACATTATTTGTACTCATTCCCTTGCCGATTATGTCCGTCTTAATTTATCGGGTTTCATCTCGTATGAATGCCATGGGCGTACTTGTTCAACAAGAACAGTCGATGCTATCGACCATTGCACAAGAAACATTTTCAGGAATTCGCATCATTAAAGCCTATAATCGCGAAAAGGAAACAGCGGAGAAATTAAATGAGCGAGCGGAGAATTACAAAAAACAGAGCATGCGTTTGGTCAAAGTGAATGCTTTTTTCATTCCGACAATAATGTTTCTTATTGGAATCAGCGTACTTATAGCCGTGTATTATGGTGGACTCCTCTCCTTTTCGACGGATCGAACAAAGCACATTTCGGTTGGAAGTATTGTGGCCTTCATCATGTTCGTCAATAACCTTACTTGGCCCTTTGCTAGTTTGGGATGGGTTTCCAGCATCATTCAACGTGCTTCTGTTTCTCAAAAACGAATCAACGAGTTTCTCCAAACCATTCCAAGTATACAGAACGAGAACAAAGAAGAATTCGATTTTCAAGGAAACATCCGTTTTGAAAATGTCTCTTTCGAATACCCGATTACCGAAATCAAAGCTGTTTCGAATGTATCATTCGAGCTAAAAAAAGGTGAAACATTGGCCATTGTTGGACATACCGGAAGTGGAAAATCAACCATTAGTGCCTTATTGATGCGCCAATACGATATCCAATCTGGAGACATATTAATCGATGGAAAATCCATCAAAGACATCAATTTGGATGCTTTTCGCAATCAATCCGGCATTGTCCCACAGGATGTCTTTTTGTTTTCGGATACCATTGCAGAGAACTTACAGTTTGGTGTGAACGACCATCTTCCGAGTGAAGAAGAATTGATTGACGTCACAAAACGCGCACATGTTTATCACAACATCAAAGAATTCCCAGATCAATTCAACACCTTACTCGGTGAACGTGGTGTGAATTTGAGTGGTGGACAAAAACAGCGCATTAGTATTGCACGGGCGCTCTTGAAAAAACCGAAATTGTTGATTTTGGATGATTGTTTGTCCGCCGTGGATACAGAAACCGAAGAAATTATTCTCGGAAATTTGGAGAAAGACAAAAATGATCGCACCACAATTGTCATTAGTCACCGCATTTCCACCATCCGAAATGCCGATAAAATCATCGTTCTTGGTAACGGTTCCATCATTGAACAAGGCAGTCATGAAGAATTAATTTCCTTAAAAGGAAGTTATTTTGACCTCTACGAACAGCAGCTACGACAAGAGGATAATTGAAAAAGTAGTGCCTTTTTCAAACTTTTCAACACCGATTTGTTTGTCTTTTTTTGAAACAACTAACTGATTTTCAGCGTAAGTTAGTTCAAACTTTAAAACAAACAACTATGAAAAAGTTTATGATTTTTGTTGGTGCATTAACGTTGTCTGGGACAATGTTCGCACAAAAACCTGCGAGTGATGATTCACATTATTCGTTAGAAGGATTAGCTAACTTGAATACCACAGATGGTATGAGTTGGACAGCTCCATCCATTCGTTTGCGTTACTTTGTAAACGATAACATTGCAGCTCGTCTTCAATTTGGTTTTGGTGGAGATGGTTCATCTGCCAATGGTCTTCCAAGTAAAGAAACACATCTTTACTCGAATGCTGCAGGTGATGCAAATGGAACAGTTCAAATCAACCGAAGTGCTTGGGATTTAAAGTTAGGTGGTGAATATCACTTAAAAGGAACAGATAAAATGTCTCCTTACTTTACCGCAAACATTGGCTTCGGAAGCGGTTCGGAGAAACAAACATGGACAGATGTATTCTATTCTAATCCAGTTGATCCAACTTCTTCTTTAACGTACAGTCAAGGATTTTCAGTTACCGCTACAGGTGGATACAAAACAATTGGCTGGGGATTAGGTGCAGGTTTTGATTACTATGTAGCAGATAATCTTTATTTAGGATTAGAGCTTAACTTATCAAGCACAAAAGTGAGTCATGATGATACTGTTACAGATGCTACAACACCTGTTGGATCATCAACATCAACGTCACTTGGTAGTACCATGTCATACACAAACATTGGTGCTGCACATGGATCAGTTCGTATTGGTTGGAGATTCTAACACATACTTCAGAAAAGGAAAGGGGACCTCGGTCCCCTTTTTTGTTTTCCCATATTTCGTACCTTTGCCCCAGTTATGAAAGAAAGAAATCGCATTGAAGTTTGCTTCACCCCAGGAGAATACGAATATTTTAAAGGAGAATATGAAATCGTTGTCGTAATCGATGTATTGCGCGCAACATCAGCTATTTGCGCTGCATTTGATAATGGAATCAAATCAATTATTCCCGTACCAACGGTTGAAGAAGCATGGGAATACAAGCAAAAAGGATTCTTGGCAGGAGCAGAACGCAAGGGACAAATTGTGGAAGGATTTGATTTTGGGAACTCCCCTTTTTCATACATGCGTGAGGATTTTAAAGGACAAGAAGTTGTATTAACAACCACGAATGGAACAAAATCACTGGACGTTGCCAAAGACGCAGAAATCGTCGTGGTTGGTTCGTTTTTAAACTTGAACTATTTAAGTGAATGGCTTGTCAAACAAGAAAAGAACATCCTTTGTCTGTGCTCGGGTTGGCAGGATAAATTCAATTTAGAAGATACGATTTGTGCAGGAGCCATTTCTGATTTCTTGATTTCATCCGGGAAATTTACGTCTGAAGAAGATTCTAGTATTGCAGCAAAATACTTATATTTATCTGCAAAGGACAACTATTTAGGTTACTTAAAATCAAGTTCGCATCGACGCCGTTTGAAAAACTTGAATTTGAATGAGGACATTAAGTATTGTTTAACACCTAATCAAACTGACGTTATTCCGATTCTAAAAGATGGTAAATTGGTTCAATTATAGATTCCTCCTTTCCACTATACTGTTGAGTATACTGTTACAGAGCAGTGCTCGAAAAGCAGAAAAACTGACTTGGGGATTTTTTGGACACCAACGCATCAATCGCATTGCCGTTTTTACTTTACCGGCACCTATGTTCGGATTTTATAAAGAACACATTGAATTTCTGACAGATCATGCCGTCGATCCCGACAAGCGTCGCTATGCAGTAGAAGGAGAAGCGCAATGTCATTACATTGACTTAGATCACTATTACAAACATGGTGAAAATCCATTTGAGCTTATCCCCAGACGTTGGAAAGACGCCGTGGAAAAATATTCCGAAGACACCTTGCAAGCTTATGGGATTGTTCCTTGGCACATCGTTCAAATGAAATACCGTTTGCAAAAAGCATTCGAAGCAAAAAATGTCGACTTGATTTTGAAATACTCAGCAGATATCGGACATTACATTGGAGATGCGCACGTTCCCTTGCACACGACAGAAAATTACAATGGACAATTAACGGGACAACGTGGCATTCATGGACTTTGGGAGAGTCGTTTGGTAGAAATCAACGCCGAGGATTACGATTATTTCGTCTCAAAAATCAAGTACATTTCAAACGTGCAAGATTACGCCTGGGAAGCTGTAAAAGCCTCTCACCTAGCCTTAGACTCCGTTTTACGCATGGAAAAGGAACTTTCCGCTGAATTTCCAGCGGATAAAAAGTATAGCTTTGAACAACGTGGCAACACGACTATTTCCGTATACTCAAAAGAGTTTTGTGCTGCTTATCACCAACGCTTGAATGGAATGGTGGAACGACGACTTCGTCAAGCAATCCTTTCCGTCGGATGTATTTGGTACACCGCGTGGGTGGATGCTGGTCAACCCGACTTAACTAAGCTGCAAGCGGTTCCTCCTTCTCCTGAGCTGTTAAAAGAATTCGCGGATTTGGATGCACATTTTCACAACGACAAGCATTTTGGTAGAATCTGTGATTGAGAAGTAAAATGGAAAATGATTTAATGAATTGAATTAAAATTGTCAAATGAATTGAATTCAAAAGGGTCAAATGTTTTCAATTCAAAATGATTAAATGGAATGAATTCAAAATGGTCAAATGTTTTCAATTCAAAATGATTAAATGGAATGAATTCAAAATGGTCAAAAGTTTTCAATTCAAAATGGTTAAATGGAATGAATTCAAAATGGTTAAACGGAATAGCATTCCAAATAACAAAATGACAAAATTCAGATAGTGGGTTGAATGGGTGTTTAACTCAAACTACGGTAACGAATGCGTTTTGGACCAGCGTCGCCAAGTCGTTTACGTCGATTTTCTTCGTATTCTGAATAACTACCTTCAAACCAATATACTTGAGAATCTCCTTCGAATGCGAGGATATGTGTACAAATTCGATCCAAGAACCAACGGTCGTGGGAAATAACCACCGCACAGCCAGCGAAGTTCTCGATTCCTTCTTCCAGAGCACGAAGCGTATTCACATCGATGTCATTTGTTGGCTCATCGAGTAAAAGAACGTTCGCTTCTGTTTTCAAAGTCATGGCTAAATGCAATCGATTTCTTTCTCCACCAGAAAGTACACCCACCTTTTTATTCTGATCAGCCCCAATGAAATTGAACTTACCCAAATAGGCACGAGAATTGATTTTCTGATTTCCGATTTCAACGTATTCAAGTCCGTTCGATACCACGTCAAACACCGTCTTATCCGGATGAATGTCCTTGTGTGTTTGATCCACGTATCCAATCTGAACCGTTTCTCCAACCGTAAATTCACCATGATCCGGCTGAAGTTCATTCATTATCATTTTGAAAATCGTTGTTTTTCCTGCTCCATTTGGACCGATGACACCAACGATTCCGGCAGGTGGTAATTTGAAGTTCAAATCATCATACAACAATTTATCGCCAAAGGCTTTCCCAACGTGCACCGCATCGATGACATTGTTTCCAAGTCGTGGACCATTTGGAATTGGGATTTCCAATTTTGCTTCTTTTTCACGTGCATCCTCCGACAACATTTTGTCGTAATTCTGCAAACGTGCTTTACTCTTCGCTTGTCGCGCCTTTGGATTCATGCGAACCCATTCCAGCTCGCGTGCTAACATTTTTTGACGCTTCGATTCAGACTTCTCCTCTTCTTTTAAGCGATTTCCTTTTTGCTCCAACCATGAAGAGTAATTTCCTTTCCAAGGAATTCCTTCTCCACGATCGAGTTCAAGAATCCAACCAGCTACATTATCTAAGAAATATCGGTCGTGGGTCACGGCGATAACTGTTCCTTTGTATTGTTGTAAATGCTGTTCTAACCAATCAATTGATTCTGCATCCAAGTGGTTGGTTGGCTCATCGAGTAATAAGATATCTGGATTTTGCAACAACAAACGGCAAAGCGCAACACGGCGTTTCTCTCCACCGGAAAGTGTACTAATTAACTGGTCATCTGGCGGACAACGCAAGGCATCCATCGCGCGATCGAGTTTGGTGTCCAATTCCCAAGCGTCCAAGGCATCAATACGGTCTTGAACTTCACCTTGACGCGCAATCAATTTGTCCATTTTATCCGGATCGTTCAAGATTTCTTCGTCCATGAAAGCAGCATTGATTTCCTCGTATTCTTTCAAGGCATCTACCGTTTCTTGCGCACCTTCCATCACGACTTCTTTCACGGTTTTATTTAGGTCCAAGTCCGGTTCTTGTGCCAAATATCCCACGGTGTATCCTGGAGAAAAAACCACGTCGCCTTGATAGGAAGGATCAAGTCCGGCGATGATTTTCATTACGGTAGACTTTCCAGAACCATTCAAACCGATGATTCCGATTTTTGCTCCGTAGTAGAAGGATAAATAAATGTTTTTGATGATTTGTTTGCCTAGTGGTGTCGTTTTGGACACACCCACCATGGAGAATATGATTTTTTTATCGTCTGACATTGAACTTTATTTTTTTTTGCAAAATTACGTTTTAAACCCTGATCTTTTTATTTATCCAACTTCACTTTGTCGTATTCATTGCTATTTAAAATTTGAATCGCACGTTGAAGAATCTCATTGGACTCATTGTAAATTTGGAACATTTCATTTGTGCCCCACATATCCGAAGCGATGGAAGATTTCAAGCGCAATTTGATTAAATGCTCACTTGTTTTGTAGTCTTTTTCATTGAAAATCAGCGCTGGATCTTCTTTCTTCACATAGTCAAAGAACGCATCCATAAAGGCTTGATCACATTGGAAATTACTTTTAAACACTTCGAAGGTTGGGTATTTTTCCTTCAAACTTGCTCGTTGTTCATTGACATACTTAAATGAAAAATTATTCAAATGTCCACCTTGTACCAATTCACCAAAATACTTTGAGTTTTCTGTCGTATCCAAGGGAACAAAGAAATCTGGCATGATGCCACCACCACCGTACACGGTGCGATGTGTTTTCAACGTTTCGAATTTCAACGAATCCGGCATTTTAATCGAGTCTGCGTGAATGAACTCCCCATTCAAAAAGCGTTGTGTGATGTCCTTGCGGTATGTTTCCGTGTCATCGTATGGTTTTTGAATAAAACGTCCTGTTGGTGTATAATAACGCGCAATGGTTAAACGGATTTCTGATCCATCAGACAGCGGCATTGGACGTTGAACCAAGCCTTTGCCGTAGGTTCTTCTCCCAACGATTAATCCTCGGTCCCAATCTTGAATGGACCCTGATAGAATTTCACTCGCACTTGCACTGTATTCATCGGTCAACAATATCAATTTTCCAGACTCAAAGGAACCTTTTCTTCCTGCACGCAAGTTACTACGTGGCTGTGCGCGTCCTTCCGAGTAAACGACCAATTTATCTCCGGACAAAAATTCATCCGCTAACTTGTGCGCTTGATCCAGAAGTCCACCGCCATTCCCTTGCAAGTCGAACACCAAGTTTTTCATTCCTTGCGCTTTCAATTCCGTCATCGCTTTTAGTACTTCATCCATCGTTGTTCTGGAAAAACTATTGAGTTTAATGTAACCCGTTTCTTTGTTCAACATGTATGATGCATCCACCGAGTAAACAGGAATTTTATCGCGCGTCACGGTGTATTCAATGATTTTATTTCCTTTTCGACGAACGGTGATTTTCACTTTCGTTCCTAGTTCACCCATTAATTTGGTGCGCACATCCTGATTTTTCAATCCGACACCTGCAATTTTCGCTTCATCCACTGCAATGATTTGATCACCAGGAAGAATGCCCAGTTTTTCCGAAGGCCCACCAGGAATCGTCGCTACCACATGTAAAGTATCCTTCATGATTTGAAAACGAATCCCAATACCGACAAAACTTCCATTAATCGTTGACTGCGCCTCGTTCATCTCCTCTGCAGGAATGTAAGTGGAGTGTGGATCCAATTTCTCCAGCATGGCAATAATCGCTTCCTCTGTCAGTTCTTTCCCATTGACTGGATCGACATAAAAACGGAGGATATTGTCCATCACTTCATCGAATTTCTGAGAGGTACTGCGTTCAGATGGATCAAATTGACTGATTCCAAAAAAGGGAATACAAAAGAGGAGAAAAGCGAAAAACTGTTTCATGGGTTCTGTTTTAGTAAGAGAAAAACAAAAATAACAACTCCTTCGGATGATTCCGCAGAAACATTAACTTTGTTTGAAAGAATTTCTCGAAATCCATGAAAAAAATAAAAAACGTCCGAACAAAAATTTTCCTTAGGAAAACTGGACGTTTATTGAGTACGATTTCCAAGTGGTGCTCGATTCTTCTCTTTAGCTACCTCTGCATCTATTTTTTCCTGGCTTTTGTCCTTTCTCGCATCACCGTTGAAGGAAAAAATGACGAACATGCCTCCATTAAAATCTACTTAATGAAGTCAGGCGTACACACTGATTTTGTGGTGCCGATTAAAAACGACATCGTTGATTGGACCACCTATTTCCCTAGAGAGAATACAGGATTCAAGGATACAACGACAAAATTAATTGCCATTGGTTGGGGGGATAAAAATTTCTACATGAATACCCCCGAATGGGCAGATTTAACGGTTAAAACGGCTGTTTCGGCCATGACCGGACTTGGTTCTTCCGCGATTCACGCGACCTATCACTACGACATCCTCAGCGACCGTCCAATTGTTCAACTTTACCTCTCGCGGAAACAATACCAGGAACTAGCTCAATACATTCAACAGCAGTTGGTTCGGACAAAAGATCATCGAACGGTATACCTTCCAGCAAGAAACAAAAAAGTCGTCAGCGGTAACGATGCATTTTATGCTGCACATAATCGATACAGCATGTTATTAACCTGCAATTCATGGATTAACCGTGGATTAAAAGCATGTCACAAGCGAGCATGTTTGTGGACACCATTCGCAGGAGGAATTTTTTATCAATATGGGAAATAGAATCGTTCTCGTTTTTCTTTTTTTCATTTGGACCGTTTATTCATTTGGACAAACCACAGCCATGGATTCAAGCTATCGATTTATCGTTTTCATCAATGGAAACAGAGGTCCAAAAGCCAATCACGAAACGACTGACAATCGTCTACACGAAAAAGATCCAACGGGATATTGGTACAGCATCGACGATAGTATCGCCAAGCGATTTCCCGGCGTGAAGCCCTTGTATTTCGATGGACATCATCCAGCATCCACGTCCCAGCACCGAACGGAATTCAACTTTGCGAGCTCTTATTTCCTTTCCCGCTTTTGTTGGATTTCCAAACGAAGTCGATGGGTATTGAATAAACGACCGAATCCAGAAGGATTTCAACTACGTGTAAACAACGGACAAATTGCAGGAGAAAATCTGTTGACTTACTTGGAAAAGAATCAAATTCCTTTGGAAAAAGTGACCATAGATTTCGTTTGTCACAGCATGGGATACGCCTATGCATTGGGGATGTTCGACGTGTTAAAGTCCAAGGTTCAGTTTGGGAAATTCCTCATTTTATCGCCTGAAAATGCGAGCGCACAAGGACGGGATTGGAATTACTTCGACGAAGTTTGGCAGTATGGTGCCAGTGCGGACGACAAGGAATCCGATGCCATCTGTTACCAAGATGGAATTGCACCACAAGTGGCTGTGCCCGGAATCGAATCCCTTGACCCGAAGAAAGGTGGACGCATCTACATTCCAAAAAATTGGCCCAAATCGAAAAAAGGCTTTATTAAAAGTCACCACCTGTTGTATTACCAATGGTTTTACGAAATCAAACCGGGGGACAGAGGTTATTTTCAATTGTAGTTTCAGTAAAAAGTAAACGTTAAACATTGTTCATAGCCTGTGGAGAAATTCCTAGGTCAATCCAATGGACAGTCCGTCCATGAATTCCCGAAATTACGTAACTTTGAATCCGATGATTCAGACTAATTTCGACCTCCAATCTGTCAACACCTTTGGCATTTCCGTAAAAGCGAAAATTTTCGCCGCGTTTTCTTCCATGGAAGAGCTTTCCGAATTGTTGAAGCAATTCCCGAATGAAGAACGCTTAATCCTTGGTGGTGGAAGCAATCTATTATTGACGAAGGACTTTGATGGACTAGTCCTCAAAAACGAAATCAAGGGATTCCGAGCGATCTCCGAAGATGAACATGAAGTGATCGTGGAAGCTGGAGCAGGAGAAATTTGGCATGCATTTGTTTTGAAATGCATTGAACAGAATTACAGTGGACTCGAAAACTTAAGTTTAATTCCCGGAAGTGTTGGTGCAAGTCCCATGCAAAACATTGGTGCATATGGCGCAGAGATCAAAGATTGTTTTGAATCCTTGCAAGCATATCACATTGCCACTGGAGAAATGCATACGTTTGACAAGGCAGCCTGCGCATTTGGCTACCGAGAAAGCGTCTTTAAAAACAAGGTGAAAGGACAATATGTGATCTGTGCTGTTTCCTTTCGACTGAAAAAAAATGCGCATGTAAACACCTCTTATGGAGCGATTTCATCAGAATTGGAAAAACAAGGAATTGCCAATCCAAGTATTCGCGATGTCAGTAACGCTGTGATTTCCATTAGACAATCAAAACTACCGGACCCAAAAGTCATTGGAAACGCTGGAAGTTTTTTCAAGAATCCAATTGTAGCGAATTCCGTGTATGAATCAATTAAAGCGCAACACCCGGAAGCACCGTTTTATCCTGTGGATGACAAACATGGGAAATTAGCGGCTGGCTGGTTGATTGAACAAGCTGGTTGGAAAGGCAAAACCATTGACACATATGGCGTACACAAACTACAAGCTTTGGTGTTGGTGAATTACGGAGGAAGTACAGGAAATCAAATCTATGACTTATCTTCGCAGATCATTGCGGACATTGAAACGAAGTTTGGTGTCACACTGGAAAGAGAAGTCAACATATTGTAATAAATAGGCATAGAACAACAGGCATGAAAGTATCATACAACTGGTTAAAAAAATACATTCAAACCGATTTAAGTCCGGAAGAACTTGGAAAAGTCTTAACGGATACTGGACTTGAAGTAGAAAGCATCGAAAAAATCGAAGCCATTCAAGGCGGACTTCAAGGTGTGGTTGTTGGACATGTCCTTGCCTGTGAAAAGCATCCGGACGCGGATAAATTAAACGTGACAACCGTTTCCATCGGGACAGAAGAATTGCAAATTGTTTGTGGTGCGCCAAATGTTGCTGCTGGACAAAAAGTAGTTGTAGCGACCGTTGGAACAACGCTTTACCCAAAACCAAATGAAGCTTTTCAAATTAAAAAAGCGAAAATCAGAGGCGTCGAATCCTTCGGAATGTTGTGTGCAGAAGATGAATTAGGAATTGGACATTCACATGCTGGAATTATTGTATTACCAGAAGATACGCCGGTTGGACTAGCTGCAAGTTCTTATTTCGACTTGTCCGATGACTATCAAATTGAAATTGGTTTGACCCCAAACCGCGCAGATGCGATGGGACACATTGGTGTGGCGCGAGACATCAAAGCAGCCTTGAATTATCACCAAAAAGCTGGACTCACACTGACGTTGCCGACGGTTCAAATGCCTGCCGTTACTGGAAACCTTCCCATTTCTGTAGAAATTGACAATCAAACGGATTGTTTGCGTTATTGCGGTGTCAGTATGACGGATGTCAACGTAGCACCTTCACCAGAATGGTTGCAAAAAGCCTTGCGTTCAGTTGGATTAAATCCAATCAACAATCTTGTCGACATTAGCAATTTTGTCATGCGCGAATTGGGAACGCCTTTGCACATTTTTGATGCAAAGTCAGTCAATGGGAAAGTAGTTGTCAGAACAGCCAAAGCGGGAGAAGAATTAGAAACATTGGACAACGTCCAACGCAAATTACAAGGATCCGAATTGTTGATTGCGAATGCAACGGAAGCAATGTGTATCGCTGGTGTATTTGGCGGGGCTCATTCAGGCGTTAACGAACAAACGACTTCCATCTTTATTGAATCAGCGTTATTTGACGCGGTATCCGTGCGCAAGACAGCTCGTATACATGGACTGAACACCGATGCCAGTTTCCGCTTCGAACGCGGAGTGGATCCAACCTTGACGATTTACGCATTAGAACGCTGCGTTCAGTTAATTCAAGAAGTCGCAGGTGGACAAGTGGCGATGCCAACATTCGATTGGAAAGGAGCGATTCCACAAGAAAAAACGATAAGTATTTCTTTAAATAGGGTAAATCAATTAATTGGTTGCCAGATAGATAAATCAGACGTCATTTCCATTTTAAAGGACTTAGACATTCATGTAACGAATGACAATGGAGACACGTTGGACATACAAATTCCGGCATATCGTGTCGATGTCACACGCGAAGCGGATGTCATTGAAGAAGTTTTACGCATCTTTGGATTTAACCTTGTTCCAATTCCAGAAAAATGGAATTTATCCTTGCCGATTGCTCCAAAAATCAACAAAGACCACTGGCAACGTACGATGTCCGAATCTTTGGTCGGAAAAGGATATTCAGAGGTCATGAACAACTCCTTGACGAAAAGTGCCTATGTAGCGAACTTGGGAATGAATCAATTGAAAGAAGAACACCAGGTGCGCATGTTGAATCCCTTGAGTCAAGATTTGGATGTGATGCGTCAATCATTGCTTTATGGACTATTAGAAAACATTGCTCACAATCAAAACCGTCAATCTCCGAACCTACGTTTATTCGAATTCGGAAAAACATACGCGAAATACACAAGCGGCTACGTGGAAACCCAGCAATTGATCATCTGTACAACAGGACAACGTCATTCAGACAACTGGTTGAGTCCAGAAAAAGGCAAGGACACGCTCACGAGCTACTTTGATTTGAAGGGAGTTTTAGTTGGATTACTGGAACGCCTTGGTTTCTCATCTAGTCTTCAGGAAAAAGCGTTATCGAATCAACTTTTCGAGGACGGACAAGCCTTCGAAGTTCACAAGAAAACAATGGCAGAAATCGGTTGGGCGCCAGCGGAACTACTCAACGCATTTGGGATTAAAAATCCAGTTTATTACGCTGTTTTGAACTGGGATTTAGTCATGGACTTGCTGACACGTGTTAAAATTGAATACAGTGAATTACCAAAGGCCTTCGCCACAAGACGCGACTTCTCCTTGTTAATTGATCAACAAGTTAGCTTTGCCAGCTTATGTTCAGTGGCATTGCAAGCAGACCGTAAAATTTTAAAATCTGTTGGATTGTTTGACGTTTACGAAGGAAAGAACCTTGATAAAGGAAAGAAATCCTACGCGCTATCGTTCATTCTTCAGGATGGAGACCGCACCCTAACGGATCAAGAAATTGAGGCGTGCATGACAAAAATCCAAGCCAATTTGGAAAAAGAGTGTGGAGCCATCTTAAGAAATTAAGACTTCCATTACGAGAAAAAAATCGAGAAATATCGGGATTAGCTATTCGAGTAACGCTCTAAGTTGTGATTAGTCACCAACTCTTCTGCGCCTAAAACGAGAATGCGACGACATTTATTGGTTTCAACCCATAAGTCCAAGTTAGAGACGCCTACCATTAATGTTCCGTTAATGTCAATTTTGTGAACGGGCTTTTGCTGTTTGTCATAAGCCGTTTTCATCTCCTGAATCTCAGGCGTCAATTCTTGGTTTTGATTGAAAATCAATAAACTATCTGTACGATCAAAGAAATCTCCCATTTTATCCGATACCTGAACCACTTCACCTGCTCGCGCAGCTGCCCAGGCAGATATGGCATTCGAAAATTTATTTCCCGTTAATAAAAAGATAGTCTCTGCTTTCATTCCCTTTCACAATTGTCCGCAAATATAGCGTTTAAAAGTGTTCGCAGATTTCTAATACCCTAAAATTTTCAAATAATCTTGGGCTGTTTGTTCTTCGCTGAAAACTTCTGTTTGAATGGACCCATTTTCATCTCTTCGAATCAGGATGTGTTTAGGCTCCGGTATTAGACAGTGCTTCAGTCCACCAAATCCACCAATGGTTTCTTGGTATGCTCCGGTATTGAAGAATCCAATGTACAGCACATTGTTTTTATCAAATTTCGGTAGGTAAATCGCGTTGGAATGTTGCTCCGAATTGTAGTAATCATCACTGTCGCAGGTTAGTCCGCCCAACAGTACACGCTCGTAATCTTCGTTCCAACGGTTGATTGGCAACATGATGAATCGTTGATTAATCGCCCAGGTATCCGGCAAATTGGTCATGAAAGAAGAATCGATCATATTCCATTTCTCGCGGTCATTTTGTTGTTTTTGATGCAAGACACTGAAGATTGCTCCACCACTTTCACCAACCGTAAAGGACCCAAATTCTGTAAAAATGTTCGGTTCTGGAATTTCATTATCCGTACAAACGCGTTTTACCTGTGTAAGGATCTCACGCACCATGTAGGCATAATCAAAGTCGAATGCCAGGGATTTTTTAATAGGGAATCCACCACCGATATTCAACGAATCCAACTCTGGACAAAGTTTCTTCAAATCAGAATAAACACGAAGACATTTAGTCAACTCATTCCAGTAATAGGCTGTATCGTTGATTCCCGTATTGATAAAGAAATGCAGCATTTTCACGCGCACCCTAGGATTCTCTTTTAAAATTGCTTTGTAGAAAGGCACGATTTCACGGTAACGAATCCCCAAACGAGAGGTATAAAACTCGAATTTCGGTTCCTCTTCCGATGCGATTCGAATTCCGATGTTCAATTCTTTGGTGGTAATGGCAATCAATCGTTTTAATTCGTCGATGTTGTCCACTACTGGAACCACGCGCAAGAAATCCTCTTCAATGAGTTGTGCGATGTTGTTCAAGTATAATTCCGGCTTGTAGCCATTACAAATGACAAAACGTCCTTTTTCTAATTTCCCAGTCTCCACTAAATTTCGAACGATGTCGATATCGAAGGCCGAGGATGTTTCGATGTGCACATCATTTTTCAATACCTCATCCAACACAAAGGAAAAGTGATTGCTTTTTGTACAATACGAATAATAGTATTTTCCTGCATAACCCAAGTTCATGATGGCTTCACGGAACCAACCTTTCGCACGCTGAATGTTGTTTGAAACTTGAGGTAAGTAATTGAACTTTAAGGGCGTACCATATTCATTGATTAAACGCATTAAATCGATTCCATGAAAAAACAAGCGATCTTCACGCAGGTTGAATTCGTTTTGAGGAAAATCAAAAGTTTGGTCGATTAAATCAATGTATTTCGTTCTCATTTACTTGGTACTATTCATTTATGATTCAAAAAATCGGCTAAGCGTTCGATGGGTCTAACCACCATTGCTTTGCCGTTGGCTTCTACGATTGGACGCTCAATAAGTTTCGGATATTCGACCATTAATTGAAGAATTTCATCTTCACTTAACATTCGCTCCTTTGCGGCCTCCTTAAAAATCACTTCATTTCTGCGCACCAATTGGGAAGGAAGCATGTCCAATTTGACCAAAAGCGCTTGTAATTCCTCCTTGGACAACGGCTGTTTCATATAGGTGCAAACCTCAAAGTTGAATCCTTGCTCCTGCAGGGATTCCACGCACAAGCGACTTTTCGAACACGAGGGATTATGGTAAACTTTCATGGACGGTTTTTGGATGGCAAAATTACGTCATTTTTGATGATTTATTTGATTCGAATTACGCGCTGTTTAAAACTTCAATGAAATCGAATAAAATTGAAGGACGTATGTTGTCGCTAATTTCTAATTTTGAAACACAAAATCATTTCACATGTCCTATCTCGACGAACTGAACGACAGTCAACGCGTAGCAGTTGAACACATCTATGGAGCAACGATGGTCATTGCTGGAGCTGGATCAGGAAAAACAAGGGTCCTCACCTACCGCATTGCCTATATGATGGAACAAGGAATTGATCCATTCAATATCCTTGCACTGACGTTCACCAATAAAGCAGCGCGTGAAATGACCGAACGCATTGGTAAAATTGTTGGTGGTGGTGAAGCGAAAAACATCACCATGGGAACCTTTCACTCCGTATTTTCGAAAATCCTTCGTTTTAATGCCGACCGTATTGGATTCCCAACCAACTTTACGATATACGACACGCAAGATTCCAAAAGCTTAATCAAGGATATCATCAAGGAATTCAACTTGGATGACAAAACGTATAAAGCGAATCAAGTATTTGGACGCATTTCAGCAGCAAAAAACAATTTGGTTTCACCGGAAGCATACCAAGCGAATGAAGAGATTCAATTGGAGGACAAACAGACGCGTCGTCCTGAGATTGGACGCATTTATCAAGCATATGCGAATCGTTGCCAAAAAGCGGGAGCAATGGACTTTGATGACCTACTCTACTTTACGAATGTCCTTTTGCGCGATTTCCCAGATGTCCTTCACTATTATCAGCAAAAATTCAAATACATTTTGGTCGATGAGTACCAAGACACCAATTACGCACAATACTTGATTGTCAAAAAGTTAGCTGCTGCATATCAGAACATTTGTGTGGTTGGTGACGATGCCCAAAGTATTTATTCTTTCCGCGGAGCGAACATTCAAAACATCTTGAATTTCCGCAAAGACTATCCGGACTTCACGCTGTACAAATTGGAACAAAATTACCGCAGCACGAAAACCATCGTGGAAGCGGCGAATAGTGTCATTAAGAAAAACAAGGATCAGATTTTCAAAAATGTCTGGACTGACAACCAAGATGGTGGAAAAATCAAAGTTGTTCGTTCCTTAACTGATAATGAAGAAGGACGCTCGATTGCCAATGCGATTTTCGATTTAAAACAAAGTCAAAGTTCCACATTTAATGATTTTGCCATTTTATACCGAACGAATAAACAATCACGTGCATTCGAGGAAGCATTGCGTAAGTTAAATGTTCCGTACCGTATTTATGGTGGACTTTCTTTCTATCAACGCAAAGAAATCAAAGATCTCCTCGCCTACTTCCGTTTGACTGCGAATCCAAAGGACGAAGAAGCGTTGAAACGCGTCATCAACTATCCTAAACGCGGCATTGGAAAAACGAGTCTAGAAAACATCATCATTTCAGCCAATCGCTACAATGTGTCGATGTGGGATGTGATGAATGATTTTGACGCGTATCCAACCGATGTCAACCAAGGAACGAAAGCAAAGATTTATGAATTCGTTACGATGGTCGGAAGTTTTTCGGCTGAATTGAATAAATTGAATGCCTTTGATCTCGCCGATCGAATCGCGAAGTCATCCGGCATTATGCGTGAATTATTGAGTGAGAAAGAAAAAGGTCCTGAGGAAGTGGAACGTTTACAAAACATCGAAGAATTACTTGCTGGTATTCAAGAATTCACGAAATCAGGAGAGGACGATGATTTCAAATCTCTGTCCGACTTCATGATTGAAGTCGCCTTGTTAACCGACGCCGACGAAGACAAAGGTGAAGAGCGAAATCACGTTTCTTTGATGACCATTCACTCGAGTAAAGGATTGGAATTTCCCCATATTTTCATCGTCGGTTTGGAAGAGAATTTATTCCCTTCACAAATGGCCTTAAATTCTCGATCCGAATTGGAAGAAGAACGTCGTTTGTTTTATGTCGCACTGACGCGCGGCATGGAAACTTGTATGCTTTCTTATGCTAGTTCTCGCTTTACTTGGGGACAAGCTGTTGTTTGTGAACCAAGTCGTTTCATTGATGAAATCGATCCTGGTTATTTACAGTTTGAATCTAGAAATCGTCCAAGTGGTGGACGCTCCCTTATGGGAGGTGGATTCGAGCGACCATTCACCGGTGGACTAAACAAACCATTAGGAGGATCCAATCAACCATTACGTTCCTTGAAAGAAGTCACGCAAACCAATCCAACGAATAAATCAGGAGAATTGGACATCAAAGTAGGTTATAACGTTGAACACGATCGCTTTGGAAAAGGTAAAGTAACGAAGATGGAAGGATCCGGACCGGACAAAAAAGCAACGATTTTCTTTCCACATCATGGAAGCAAAACCGTCTTATTGCGCTTTGCCAATTTGACGATATTGGAGGATTAGGAGACCGGGAAAGTAATGAGCGTTTAATTTTGTTTGAGTAGCAGCTCGACCTCTATTTTTAATAATGGAAGTTGTTTCAAAACAATCCCCCAAATTACCTCATCAGAAATAGAGTCATACCCATGGATTATTCTATTTCGAACATCCACAATTTTTCTTGAATTTGCAATTTCGATATTCGTTGAAAATTTCAATATCCTACTCATCGCTTCACCGATAATTTCTAGGTTACGCTCAATTGCCCGTTTTGTCTTCAAATCATTTTGATAGCTCGCAAATAATTTTGGTTGACCTTCAAAATAACTTTCAATTTCATCTATTGAGTTGAGGATATCAAATAACCAAGTCTTTATTTCAAGATCCATAAATTAATTTTCTATGTTCATAGATATTCTTTTTGAAAAAAGGGTTCTTGATCGCTTTTTCCTCTAATAAATCAATGTGACGATGAAGCAAATCCTCAAGCGAAAATTTTAATTCGAAGTAATTATCTCCATATTCAAAAACATCCAAGGGATGAAAATCAACTAAAAAATCAATATCGCTTTGATCGTTAAATTTTTCGTTCAGCACGGAACCAAAAGCATATAATGCCTTCACCTTGTATTTTGCACAAAGAGAAGCGATGTCCATCATATGATTTTCTAATGCACCCATTACAATGTTTTTATTCAAAGATATAGAATTAAATAGTACACTACAATTTTCTTTGAATTCACCATTTACTCTAGTTTCGCCAATACTTTTCCAACTTAAAACAAAAATCCCTGACATTTCTGCCAGGGATTTTTTATGTTCAATTCATTCTTAATTCTTCACTACTCGTAGTGGTTCGGACAGTTCCGGAATACGTAAGTAGTAAATTCCTCTCGCTACACTTGAAATATTTACCTGCGTTTCGGTTCCGGTTAATTCGCCTTCGAAGACTAATTTACCTTGCGCATCCACTACACTGTACAATCCATATACAGGTACTGTTGTTTTAATGGTAAACGATTCGCTTGTTGGATTCGGATACAAGTTCACATCCGTAAGCGTTCCTTCTTCAATTCCAACGGTTAACGTCAAGTTCAAGGTAATCGTACTGTCACATCCTGCCGCGTTCGTCAAGTTTTGTGTGTACGTTCCTGATTGCGTATACAAGATACCATTCAAGGTGTAACTATCAAACGCTGTCGCATTCATCGAACTTGCACTTGGTTGGTTCACGGTTACTGAAATCGCGTTCGATGAAACAGAACATCCGTTTGGACTTAGAATCGTTACACTATACGTTCCTGCCGATGCAACTGAAATGGACTGTGTTGTTGCATTGTTACTCCACAAGTAGCTATTTCCAGCCTGAGCTGTTAAGTTCACTTGTCCACCTTGACAAAACGTTGTTGCGCCACTTGTCACAATGAATGCAGAAGGAACTTCGTTCACTGTTACGTTGATTGTTTCTGTATCTGTACATCCACCTGCATTCGTAACGGTCACGGTATACGTACCACCAGTTGTTACGGTAATCGATGATGTATTTGGACCATTGCTCCACGCATAGTTTGATCCTCCAGAAGCCACCAAGTTCACACTTGATCCTTCACAGAAAGTTGTCGCACCACTTGGCGTAATGACAGCCGTTGGAGTTGGATTCACCGTTACGTTAATCGCGTTACTTGTTGCCGTACATCCATTCGCCGCTGTGACTGCTACGCTATATGTACCAGATGTTGTCGGTAGAATGCTTTGTGCAGTAGAACCATTGCTCCATGCATAAGTTGCTCCACCGGAAGTGGCAATTGTCACACTTCCACCTTGACAGAATGTCGTTGGTCCATAAGCTGTAGCAACGGCATTTGGAGATTGAAGAACATTGACCATGGTTGCATTGGACATCGCTGAACATCCCGCTGCATTGGTCACCATCACACTGTAGTTTCCAGGCGTGTTCACTGTAATGTTTTGAGTCGTTGCACCATTGTTCCATAAGAACGATGTTCCACCCGCAGCATTCAACACAACACTTCCACCAGAACAGAATGTAGTTGCTCCACCCGCAGCAATGGTTGCCACTGGATTAATGCCATTCACAATCGTTGTACTCGCAGAAGCTGAACATCCATTCGCATCTGTTAATATCAAGGAATAAACACCTGGCGCCGTGATCAAAACGTTTTGCGTTGTTGCCCCATTGCTCCAAGCATATGTCGCTGCATTTGCAGGCGCGTTCAATACCAAGTTAGAACCTTGACAAAGCGCTGTTGATGTACTAGAGATCGATGCCACTGGAGCAGGATTCACTGTGACTGCCACCGTAGATGAAGTTGTTGAACATCCAGCCACGTTGCTTGCCGTAATTCCATAAATTCCAGAAGCATTCACGGTGATACTTTGAGTTGTCGCACCATTTGTCCAGTTATAATTCAATCCAGCCGGAGCAGTTAAAGTAACTGTTCCACCTTGACAGAAGGTCGTCGATCCTGAAGCAGCAATGGACACTGGTTGAATGCCATTTACCGTTACAACTTTGGTCACTTCACTTGTACAACCTGAAGCATTCACGAATTGGTATTTGATGGTAGCAGAACCTGTTGAGATTCCACTCACAATTCCATTCGTTGCATTCACCGCAGCCACTGCTGTATTATCACTTGACCAAGTTCCACCAGAAGTTGAATTCGTATATGTTGTTGAAGATCCCACACAAACGTTGGTTGCTCCAACGATAGGACTCAAGACTTGAACTGGATTCACCGTAATAGAAACTGGTGTGACAACGGATGAACATCCAGCGGCGTTCGTTACCGTTACACCGTAAGATCCAGTTGCATTCACCGTAATACTTGCCGTTGTTTCTGAGTTCGACCATGCGAAGCCTGTTCCACCATTCGCTGTCAAGACCACGGATGTTCCTTGACAAACAGTTGTTGGACCATTCGCTTGAATGGAAGCTACCGGAACAGCGTTCACTGTGACAGGAACCACCGATGAAATAGCAGAACAACCATTTGCATCTGTTACCGTTACGGTGAAGTTTCCAGAATTGTTCACTGAAATACTGGAAGTACTTGCTCCATTGCTCCATGCATACCCAGCAGCTGCATTCGCTGTTAAGTTAATCGATGCACCTTGACAGAAGGTTGTTGCCGCTGATGGCGTGATTGTTGCCGTCGGCGCTGCAAATACAACGATTGACGTTGGTGCCGCAACCGAAGAACATCCAGCTGCATTTGCCACAGTTACTCCGTAGCTACCTGCACTCGAAACCACAATGCTGTTTGTAGTTGCACCGTTTGTCCAAACATACGATGAACCGTTGCTTGCTGTTAATGTCACACTTGAACCTGGACAGAAGCTCGTTGCACCGGAAGCTGTAATGCTTGCAACCGGCAGAGCATTCACGTTCACTGCAATAATTGGTGAAGTCGAAACACATCCACTTGCATAAGTGACCTGAACACTAATATTGCTTGTTGCTGCAACCGTAATGGAAGCTGTTGTTGCCCCTGTACTCCATAAATAAGATGCACCCGTATTCGCTGTTAAGACTACGTTTTGTCCCGTACAGAAAGAGGTTGGACCATTCGCAGAAATACTCGCAACCGTTGGTGTTACCACAGTAATGGTTGTTGCTGCAGAACTTGTACATCCAGCCGCATTCGTCACGATTACCGAATAATTTCCAGTTGCATTCACGGCAATTGTCGCGGTAGTTGCACCGTTACTCCAAGCATAAGCTGTTCCTGTACTTGCCGTTAAATTCACAGAAGAACCTGAACAAATCGTATTTGAACCTGAATTAGAGATTGACGCTACCGGTAAAGCATTCACTGTAACTGTTGTTGCGGTAGAAGTACCTGAACATCCAGCTGCATTGGTCACCTGAACCGTATAGTTTCCAGCTGTACTAGCTACGTAAGAAGCGGCAGTTGCACCCGAGATATTCGTTCCATTGTTTTTCCATTGGTACGTTAATCCGGATCCATTCGCGGTTGTCAACGTGACACTCGCTCCTTGACAAATCGTTGTCGAACCAACACTTGTAATGCTTGGTGTTGGAAGCGCATTGACAACAACCGAACTCACCGCACTTGTGGACGTACATCCAGCAGCGTTGCTTACTTGTACGGTATAGTTTCCTGCATTACTTGCTGCGATTGATGCAGTCGTTGCGCCATTAGACCAAAGATAAGCTGTACCCGTACTCGCCGTTAAATTGACAGAAGAGCCTGCACAAATACTCAAAGAACCACCAGCTGTAATCGTTGCCACTGGCAATGCATTCACCGTAACGGTTGTCGCTGCCGAGTTCGCTGTACATCCACTGTTGTTTGCTATTTGTACCGTGTAATTTCCTGCCGTTGTTACGTTGATGCTTGAACCTGTCGCGCCATTGCTCCATAAGTAGCTTGTCGCTGGACTAGCTGTCAATGTAACTGATCCACCTTGACAAAAGGTTGTTGAACCACCTGCAGTAATTGTCGCTGTAGGCAAGGCGTTCGCTGTAACAGCAATCACTGGTGATGTACTTGTACAACCACTCGCGTTGGTTAATACGACGGAATAGTTTCCAGAAGTATTCACTGAAATTGATTGTGTTGTCGCTCCATTGCTCCATGCATAAGACGCAGCAGTTGTCGCCGTTAAATTCACACTTCCACCTTGACAGAATGTCGTTGGACCGGAAGTAGAAACGTTTGCAACAGATGGATTATTCACTGTTACCGTCGTAGGAGTTGATATAGCTGAACATCCATTTGCGTTGTAAACAGTAACCGAATAGTTACCAGAAGTATTTGCTACAATGCTCGCAGTAGTTGCACCATTGTTCCATACATACGTTGAACCGCCACTTGCTGTTAAGGTCACGTTGGACCCGCTACAAATGCTTGTTGGACCACCTGCTGTAATCGTTGCTGTTGGCATGGTATTCACCACGATGTTGATTGGTGCTGATGTTGTTGAACATCCCGCTGCATTTGTTACCGTTACCGTTCTTGATCCAGCAGTTGTTGCTGTAATCGAAGCAGTCGTTGCACCCGTACTCCATAAGTACGATGTACCTGCACTCGCCGTCAAAGTCACACTTCCTCCCGAACAGAAGGTAGTTGAACCACCTGCCGTGATGTTCGCTACTGGCGCAGCGTTCACCGTAATGGCTGTTCCAGCAGAAGTTGCTGAACAACCACTAGCATTGGTAATGAAGACGGAATAGGTACCTGGCGTAGTAGCTGTAATGGCTGCTGTTGTTGCGCCATTGCTCCATAAATAAGTAGCACCTGCACTCGCCGTCAATACCACGTTTGATCCTTGACAGAACGTTGTCGGTCCACCTGCTGTAATTGTAGCAGCTGGAGAAGCGTTCACAATCACCGGTGTTGCCACAGATGTCGCACTACAACCAAGGGCGTTAGTCACTGTTACGGTGTAGTTTGCTGCAGTATTTACTGTAATCGCCTGTGTCGTTGCTCCATTGCTCCACAAGTAACTCGCACCACTTGAAGCTGTTAATGTGACCGATGCATTGTTACAAAGTGACGTTGTTCCACTTGCTGTAATGTTCGCTGTACTAGCTAGAACTACCGTAACTGGTGTTGCAACCGAGGTTGCGGTACAGCCATAAGCGTTCGTCACAATTACTGCGTAAGATCCTGATGCTGTCGCCGTAATTGCATTGGATGTTGCACCTGAAATCAAGACACCATTTTTCATCCACTGATAGGTGTTCCCTACTACCGAGGCCGCTGTTAAAACGACATTGTTTCCGGAACAAATGGTCGTTGGACCGCTTGCCGTTACGGTTGCACTTGGACTCGCGTTGACTACAACATTTGTTGCCGTAGAAGTGGCTGAACATCCATTTGCATTCGTTACCGTTACTGTATAGGTACCTGCCGTGCTTGTCGTAATGCTCGACGTTGTTGCACCAGTAGTCCATAAGTAACTTGCACTCGGTGTCGCCATTAAGGTTATAGATCCACCTGTACATAAGTTTGTTGAACCATTTGTCGAAATCTGAGCGGTTGGAAGCGCATTCACCGTGATGGTTTGGTTCGTAGAAACACTTGAACATCCATTGGCATTCGTCACTGTTACGTTGTACGTTCCAGCGGTTGTTGCGGTGATGCTCGATGTTGTTGCTCCGTTGCTCCAAGCATACGTTGCACCTGCACTCGCTGTCAATTGAACATTTCCACCTTGACAGAAGGTCGTTGCACCAGATGCGGTTAACGCTGTGGATGGAACCGCATTCACGGTCACCACTTTCGTTGCCGTATTTTGACAACCGTTCGTTGAGTTAATGGTATATGAAATCGTTGTTGATCCAGCACTCACACCCGTGACGATACCAGCAGCTGAAATCGTTGCCACAGCCGGAGTCGAACTTGTCCAAACCCCACCTGAAGTTGCGTTTGTTAATGCTGTTGCACTATTGACACAAACGGAACTTGCACCATTGATGGCACTCACCGGACTTGGTGTCAAGATATTCACTGTCGTTGCCAACGAAGTGGCAGAACAGCCATTTGCACCGGTTACCGTTACAGAATAGCTACCTGCAGTTGTTGCTGTGATCGTTGCCGTTGTAGCTCCTGTATTCCAAAGATATGCCGTTCCAGAAGAAGCCGTTAAACCAACACTTCCACCTTGACAGAATGTTGTTGGTCCATTAGCAGTAATTGTTGCTACTGGTGCAGCATTGATGGTTACTGGATACGTGACTGTATTCGAACAACCATTCGCATTCGTATAGACATAAGAAATGGTCGTTGTTCCTGCTGTTAAACCGGTAATTTGTCCGTTCAATTGTCCGATGCTCGCCACACCAAGATTCGATGAAGCATAAACTCCACCTGTCATGACGTTGGAAACTTGTCCTTGTGTCCCAGCACAGATAGAAGAAGAACCTGTAATTGGTGTCACAACCGGAAGAGGATTTACCAAGACTGAACTTGTCGCCGAGGAAGCAGAACATCCGTAACCATTTGTTACTGTAACGCTGAAGTTTCCAGCAGTTGAGGTACTAACAGATTGTGTCGTTGCACCTGTATTCCATACATATGTATTTCCATTTCCAGCAGGCGCTGAGAAGGTCACACTATTTCCTTGACAGAATGTTGTTGGACCACTCGCTGTTACTGCCGCACTTGGTACCGGATTGTAGGATACAAAGGTACTTGGTGAAGTAGCACTACAACCATTTGATCCTACCGTTACATAGTATGATCCTACCAATGTCGCAGTAATGGATTGTGTCGTTGCACCATTGTTCCATAAGTAAGAAGATGCAGAAGCCGGAGCACTCAATGTCACGGAACTTCCTTGACAAATCGTTGTTGGTCCACTTGAAGTAATCGTTGCAGAAGGAGTTTGTGTCACTACGACTGTTGTGACTGGCGAAGTTGAACTACAACCATTTGACCCCGTTAACACAACTGAATACGTCCCAGCTGTATTTACTTGAATAGTAGCCGAATGAGATCCATTACTCCAAGTATAGCTTGAAGCTGAGTTTGTGCTTAAAGTCACGTTCGAACCTGAACAAATCGTTAGATTCGTCCCTGGATAAATCTGAGCCACTGGACCTTGATTCACTGTTACTGCCGTTGGCGTTGAAGTTGCGGAACAACCATTCGCATCGGTCACCGTAACGGTATAATTTCCGGAAGTAGTGGCATTGATTGTTGAACCCGTTGCTCCCGTACTCCATAAGTATGACATCATTCCGCTTGTTCCACTTAATGAAACAGAACCACCTTGACAGAAGGTTGTTGATCCACTAGAGCTAATGGAAGCAGACGGAAGTGAATTCACGGAAATCGTTGTTGGATTAGAGGTAGCTGAACATCCTGCAGCACTTGTGACGCTCACTGTATAATTTCCAGCATTTGACGCGTTGATCGATTGGGTTGTCGCACCATTGCTCCACAGATACGTCGCACCTGCTGAGGCATTCAATGCTACACTTGTTCCTGAACAGATCGTTGTTGCACCGCCAGCCGTAATCGTTGCTGTTGGAATTGGATTCACCACTACTGCATTCACGACAGACGTAGTTGAACAACCAATTTGGTTCGTTACCGTCACACTGTAATTTCCTGATGTATTTGCCGTGATGCCAGCCGTTGTCGCTCCTGTATTCCACAAATAGCTAAATCCATTTCCAGCATTCGCCGTGAAGCTAACAGATCCACCTTGACAGAAGGATGTTGGTCCACTGGCAGTTACCACAGCTGTTGGCGCTGGATTGACATTCACTGATGTCGCTGCAGATGTTGCACTACATCCAGCAGTTGTAATGGTTACAGTATATGATCCCGCTAAACTTGCCGCAATGGTTTGTGTCGTAGCACCGTTGCTCCATAGGTACGTATTCGCTGTTGGAGCTGATAAGGTAACACTTGTTCCACTACAAATATTGGTTGAACCAGCCGCGGTAATGGTTGCCACTGGAATTGGATTCACCGTTACCGTAGTGATCGCTGATGTAGCCGTACATCCGTTAGAACCTGTTAAGGTTACGGTATGCGTGCCATTCGCTCCAACGGTAATTGTTGGTGTATTTGCACCGTTGCTCCAAGCATAAGAAGCCGCAGTACCTGTACTTAAGGTCACTGTCGATCCCGCGCAAATGTTGACATTCGTACCTGGATAAATGACGGCAGAAGGTGCAGAAAGCACATTCACTACCGTTGGACTAGAAGTAGCTGAACATCCATTTGAGTTTGTTACGGTTACCGAGTAATTTCCGGATGTGGATGCATTCAAAGATGCCGTAGTCGCACCTGTATTCCAAAGGTAAGCAGACAAACCACTTGCTGCGCTCAGTGAAACAGATCCACCTTGACAGAACGTCGTTGAACCACTTGAACTGATGGCTGCGGATGGAAGCGCATTCACGACAATTGTTGTTGGTGTAGATGTCGCCGAACATCCTGCTAATGAGGAAACGGTTACGGTATAAGCCCCAGCAATACTTGCATTGATCGATTGGGATGTTGCACCATTGCTCCACAAGTACGTTCCACCTGCCGGAGCTGATAAACTCACTGGAGATCCACTACAAATTGTCGTTGATCCACCAGCCGTAATCGTTGCTGTTGGAATTGGATTCACTACCACTGCATTGACGACAGATGTGGTTGAACAACCAATTTGGTTCGTTACCGTCACACTGTAATTTCCTGATGAAGTCGCTGTGATACTTGCTGTAGTCGAACCATCGTTCCACAAATAGCTATAACCATTTCCAGCATTCGCCGTGAAGCTAACGGATCCACCTTGACAGAAGGAAGTTGGTCCACTGGCTGTTACCACAGCCGTTGGTGCCGGATTGACATTCACTGATATCGCTGCAGATGTTGCACTACATCCAGCAGTTGTAATGGTTACAGTATATGATCCCGCTAAACTTGCTGCAATGGTTTGTGTCGTAGCACCATTGCTCCACAGGTACGTATCCGCTGTTGGAGCTGATAAGTTAACACTTGTTCCACTACAAATATTGGTTGAACCAGCAGCGGTAATGGTTGCCACTGGAATTGGATTCACCGTTACCGTAGTAATCGCTGATGTAGCCGTACATCCGTTAGAACCTGTTAAGGTTACGGTATGTGTGCCATTCGCACCAACGGTAATTGTTGGTGTATTTGCACCGTTGCTCCATGCATAAGAAGCCGCAGTACCAGTACTTAAGGTCACTGTTGATCCCGCGCAAATGTTGACATTCGTTCCTGGATAAATGACAGCAGAAGGAATCGGCAATACGTTTACGTTGATGGTATTCGAAGTCGCCGTACAACCATTCGCAGCTGTCACCAGTACATTGTATGCTCCAGTTGTTGTTGCAGATATGCTTTGTGTGGTCGCATTGTTCGACCATAAGTAAGCTGACGCTGGAGTTGAACTCATGGAAACAGAGCCACCTTGACAGAAGGTTGTTCCACTCGCTTGGGTAATCACCGCTGTTGGTGAAGGCAGAACTGTCAACGCAAGTGCTGTTGACGTTGCGGTACATCCCGCCGCGCTGATCGCTTGAACAGTATAGTTTCCGGCAATGGATACGTTGATTGACTGAGTTGTAGCACCCGTGCTCCACAAGTAAGCATTTGCACTTGCCGCTGTTAAACTTAAACTGTTACCACTACAGATTGTTGTTGATCCCCCAGCAGTGATGCTTGCTGTTGGCAAGGCATTCACGACAACGTTGATCGGTGTTGATGTAGACGAACAGTTGAAAGAGTTGCTTACCGTTACACCGTAAGAACCTGAACTTGCCACATCAATCGACTGCGTCGTTGCTCCGTTCGTCCATAAATAAGTATATGAGTTTCCAGTTGGTGCAGAAAGCGTCACATTTCCTCCTTGACAGAAGGTAGTTGGTCCACTCGTTGTAATCACCGAACTTGGAACTGGGTTAAAGTTGACATAGATTGGTGTTGACGTTGCCGAACAGATGCCATTTGTTGCCGTCACCGAGTAGTTTCCTGTGGACGTTGCTGAAATGGCTTGTGTCGTTGCACCGTTGCTCCATAAGTAGGATTGTGCTGTAGGAACACTTAGTCCAACTGAACCACCATCACAGATATTGGTTGGACCATTTGCTGTAATCACCGCACTTGGAACTTGCGTTACAGAAACCGTTGATACAGCAGAAGTTGCGGTACATCCATTTGTTCCTGTTAAGGTAACGGAGAATGTTCCTGCTGCATTTACTGAAATCGTTGGTGTATTTGCACCGTTGCTCCATGCGTAAGAAACCGCTGACCCAGTACTCAAGGTAACATTTGTTCCTGAACAGATGTTGATTGCTCCAGTTGGATAAATCGTTGCCGTTGGAATAGGAAGCACATTTACAGTAGTCGGCAAAGACGTTACGGAACATCCACCAGTTGCAGTCACCGTAACGGTGTAGGAACCAGATGTGGTCGCTGTCACTGTTTGTGTTGTTGCTCCGTTGCTCCATAGATAATTGTATCCGGTTCCACTCGGCGCTGAAAGCAAGACGCTTCCTCCTTGACAGAAGGTTGTCGACCCATTCGACGTAATGTAAGCAGATGGCGGTGTACTTACTGTGATCGTTGCTGTTGCTGTGCCCGGATTTGGATTTAAACAACCAGGGATATTTGCCACATAGTAGGAAACGGTTGCTGTTCCGATGGTTAAAGTATTTGCAGATCCAGACAATGGATTCACTGTCAATACATTCGTATTGCTTGAGCTCCAAATTCCGTTTGCTGTCGCATTCGATAAATTCGACGTATTTCCTAAACAGAAGTTCGGGAAGTTTCCAGATCCAGTAATTGCCGCAATGGTTGGAACAGGAATAACCGTGATGGCCAATGGTGCAGAAGTCGCTGTACAACCGTTCGTTCCAGTTACTGTTACCGTGTAATTGCTCGTTCCTATAGCACTTGAGTTGACTGCAATGTTTTGCGTTGTACCACCGTTGCTCCACGCATATGCTACCGCCGCAGAAGACTGTAAGTTCATGGACTCACCTTGACAGATGGAAGTCGCCAATGGTGTTTGGATCAACGCAGATGGCAATCCCTTCACTTGAATCACTTTCGTTGCTGTACTCACACAACCAAAGCTATTCGTTACGGTATAGGTCACAGTGATTGTTCCCGCGGAAACACCCGTTAGGACACCTGTTGAAGAAATACTTCCCATAGCAGGATTGCTGGATGTCCATACTCCCCCACTCGCTAAATTCGTTAAGTTGATGGTTGATCCTACACAGACACCTGAATTTCCACCGTTGATGGTTCCTGCAGGAGGTACTGGGTTGATGGTGACTAAGGCAATTGCAGAAGTTTGCACTCCACAGGTTCCCGTTAATGTTACCGTATACGATCCACTGTTACTTGTTTGTGGATTGGATAAACTCAAAGTTGAACTGGTTGCTCCCGTAATAGGAGTAGATGGATTAGATCCAACACTCCATTGGTATTGTAAGTTTGCTCCTAAACCTGTTACAGATAAGGAGGTTGGATTCAAGGCACATCCAGTATATGATACAGGTTGTGCAGTGATCCAAGTATTTGGACTTATCACTACTGAGGCAGCGGAAGATGTTAAAGTTGAACATCCACCTGTAACAACAACGGTATAGGATCCAGACTCAGAAACAACACCTATTGGATCTGTATATAAAGCAGATGTAGCACCTGAAATCGCAGTAGTACCTCGGAACCATTGGTAACTAATCGGCGCAGTACCCGATGCCATAACTGATAAACTCAATGAGTTACTATCACAAACACTAACACCTGTGGGCTGTGTTGAAATTGTCGTAAGTGGATTAACTGTTAGTTGTGCATTACTTGATGTCACCGAACCACAAGTTGCTGATACTACCACAGAGTATTGTCCCGGATCGCTTAAGCTTAAAGACGGAATGGTAAAGGTTGATGCTGTTGCTCCCGAAATTGGAGAACCATTCTTACGCCATTGGTAAGAAATGGTTCCCGTACCAATAGCAGTAACGCTGAACGTAGCTGCAGTTCCTTCACACGCCACAATCGCTTGTGGTTGCACAGTAATAGTAGTGGCCTGATTGATTGAAATCGTTGCAAACGAAGATGTAGCTGAACCACATGAACTTGTCGCTATCAATAGATAGCTCAATTGTCCACCAACACTCGGAATGTTTAATGTAGAAGATTGTGCACTTGAATTGGAGGCAAAGGAAATATTGCTAAATGGTCCAGCTGATGTCGCAGCAGATTGCCATTGATACGTAAGAGTTCCCGTTCCTATAGCAGAAACACTCAATGACTGAGCTCCACCTAAACAAACAGATGCGTTGGAGGGTTGAGCCGTAATCGCGGTAACCGGAGTTACCGTCATAGTGATACCCGCTGAAGTAGCAACTGCAACACCACCGGTTAAACAGTTACTAGGTAAACTAGAGGTCATCGTTAAGGTAACAATGTCATTATTCGCTAAAGTGGTAGTAGTATAAGTTGCTGCCGTTCCTACCGTTGTTCCATTCACTTTCCAGGCATAAGTTGGTGTAGCCCCCATGTTCAAGGCGTTTGCTACACTGAAGGTAACTGATGAATTGGCACAAATGGTTGTATTTGTATTTTGAATGATACTCACACTTGGAGAAACAGAGGAACTATTCAAGGTGATGGTTGCACTTGTTGCATTTTGAGTAAACAAACAACTTGGCTCATTAGAAATCATCGTTGCGAAAATCGCATCACCATTTGCAGGAGCTACTTGCGTATACGCAGAACCAGTTCCAACTTGCGCTGCATTGACGAACCATGCATATGTTGGCGCTGGACCACCATTCGTTGGAACGGCATTATACGTAATGGATCCACCTGGACAAACCGTTGTTGAACTTGCTGAAATAGCTACCAATGGAGTTAATGATGGATTCACAATCGAAGTCACCACGGCTCTTGGACCCTCACATCCCGAAATCACCTGACTCACATAATAAATTGTTGTTCCCGCAACAGAAGGTGTAGAAGAAGGCACCGAAGAAAGCGCGGTTCCGCCAGTTGGCACGGTATAATACTTCAAGGTCCCTCCAACACTTGCCACTACAGCACTTGAGATTGAAATAGCCGCTGTACCTTGACATTGGGTGATAGTTCCATTGGAATAAGTACTAGCATAAGCAGGTGCACTTGGTGTTGCATTGACAACGATGGATATCGTTGCAGGTGTACTTGAACAGCCATTTAAGGTGGATGTTTGCGTCACTAAATAGTTGGTTGTTCCTGCGACAGAAGTAACTGGAGTTGGAGCAACTGTACTCGGTGTTGCACTTAATGATCCAAGGTACCAGTTTAACGGGTTTGAACCGGTAACACCATTTGTTGTCAATGGCGATGCCGGATCTCCTTGACAATACGGTGCAGGTGTAACTGGTGTTAACGTCGCTGGCAACGGATTTACCGTTACTGTTACAGGCACGGCCGCGCTTGGACAACCAAGGACACTTTCGGTAACGTAATATGTTGTTGTAGCCGAAACAGACTGTGTTAAATTGGAAGTACCTGAAGACTGTTGAATAACAACATTGTCAATACGATGCGCAGCAGAAACACCACCGGTTCGAGCTTTAAAGACATGTTTCCACGTACCTTTTGCTGCACTTAAGTAAGAACCAGGTAACTGGATATTTGAAAACAACACGGATCCATTGACCGTTAAAGTTAAAAGACCAAGTTGATTAATGTTCACTTCCACTGGAATGAATGTCGAAGACCCTGACCAAGGTGTGATGGGTGAAAAAGCAAGAACATTTCCACCTGATTCGAGTGGATCGGAAACAGCACCACCATAAATCACACGAATACCAGGAGATCCAGCCGTACCAGCTGTTCCATATTCATCAAAGGAAATAACGAGTTTCGAACCGGTTCCATGTTCCGCATTCACCGTTGTACTTGAAGCATCTGCATCATCAGCGAAACTGTAACTAATTCCATCCGCACCTCCCGATTGAACGGTTTGAATGTCAAAACTAATTTTATATTGATCCGAATTATATCCATTTGCTGGAATGGTAAATCCACCCAAAAGAGATGGATTATTAGCATTTAATCGAATATTATTATTATTCAAAGCAGCTGCATCTGATAGTATTCCTATTCCAACGTCATTTGAAAAATCATTTGTATAGTAGGTCATCAATGTACCGGTATGACTTGTTCCTGAAATCAAATTCGAAGGCAACGTATTTGAAGAACTGTACCAGTTAAAGAAAGAAGAAGCAGGGTTATTTCCTGTATTTACCATAGCTGTTGGAATCCCAGGTCCACATTGTGTAGATGCAGATACGATCGGAGCAGAAGGTGTTGGATTTACAGTAATCTGCACAGGTTGAGTTGACGCACATCCAGTTGTCGGATTCGTCGCTGCGACGGTATAGTTCTTTTGTCCAGCCGTAGCAGACTGAGCCACCGTTGTTAGGTACGTGCCACTTGTCGCGCCAGAAATTGGTGAATTCGTGTTAGCACCTAAATACCATTGGTAAGAATAGTTTGCTCCTGGGGTAAAGCGCCATGCTTTATTTGTTATATTACCTGCCGTTGATAGGGCAGTAGAACCAACTGAGGCATCAGCATTTTGTAATCCTACCACTTTTGTGTTCGTTGATGTAGAGGATAAAATGTGTGTTTCGACAATCCCCGTTGTTTCAAATAATTTAATTTGTCCTGTGGTTGTACCCGGACCAACTGAATATTGCACAACTTGATAGTAGTATAATACAAATACTCTTGTTGGGGCAATTCCTTCTACCCAATATTTTATGAAAGAAGATGCTCCAGTAGATAAATTATTATCATTTGCAGCAAGAGCAATAATATTTAAAGGTTCCGTGTTATTTGGTAATGTATTTGTAAAAGTGAAATCAGCAAGACCTCCGGCACTCGCACCGTTATACGAGCCAAATTGAATTAAACCATTGGTACCGACGTTTGTAGTTGTATAGTTATTACCAAAGAAATTATATGAAAAACCAATTGGAATAGACCCCCATCCTGAATCGTCTAATTGATAAACTCCCGCTGTACTTGTAGGTGTAACGATAGCCGAGCCTCCAGAGCACAATGTAGTTACTCCAACAGAAGGCACCGAAGAAATATTACATGTAATTGGTGTCACCACAAACCCTGAACTACTTAAGTTCGCTGCTAATGTACTCGTTCCGCCAATACATAATGTACTCGGTGTTGCCGTTGGAATGAAACTATTAGCCGGCAAAACTCCTACCGCAAACATTTGGGAAGTATTCAATGGAGTAGAACAACCGAATGGCGTTAAATTGGTACTTAGCGCATAGTTTGTTGTAACACTCGGATTAGCCGTGTAGATGGAAGACGTAGAAGAACCAGTTGCATTTGATGCCGGTGCTCCAGTAGTTGAAGACAACCATTGGAAACTTTGCGTCGCAAGTGGCGTGATATTCGCTTGAAGCGTAACTGATCCACCCGCTTGACAAATAAGCAAGTTACTTGGCGTGTTGCTGAAAAGTGGATTAGTCGTTATAACAATTGGTGTTCGTGTACTTGGACAAGTTCCGTCAAATTCCTCCACATAATACGTGTATGTTGTACTTGGTGCACAAAAAGCCACATTGGGACTTGGCGTTGGATTAGGAACTGGTGGTGAAACCTGCGCTTGATAGGAATTAAACACCGCGTCATCTAAGCCCGGTGTTGTCACATCGGCATCTAACTGATTTCCAGCCGTAGATGCATTCCACCATCTCAAGCTATTACTTGAATTGATTAAACTTGCGGTAAATGTAGCAGAAGCACCAACATTGACAGTTAATGTTGCTGGAGAAACCGTTGGAGGTACTGGAGAACCAATTACCGTATTTCCACCAGAAACAGCTGAGGTCGTACTTGGACAGGTTACGGAACTAATGATACAGTAATAATACAATGTACCAATCACCGCGTTCGAAGGTGTATAAGAAGCACTTGTTGCTCCAGTAATCAGCGTTCCTCCACTGTTAGATGACGTTGAATTCGAATACCATTGGTATGTTAAATTGGTTCCAGTTGCCGTAACGGTCAATGGAGTAAAGCTTTGAGATAACTGACATTTCGTTTCACCAACGGAAGATGGTTGAAGTGTAATAACCGGTTGTGTATTGACAACGATTGCCGCCGAGCCTGCATTACCCCAACACGTTCCATTGTAGGCTCTAAAGTAATATGTGCCACTTGAGGAAATCACTTGAGATACCGATGGTGTAGCCGTACTTGTGCCATTCGCCGTTGTACCTTGAAAATACATCATTCCAGAAGAACCATTCGTTGCCGAAATGGTGGTGCTATTACAAAATGTTCCCGCTGTTGAAACAACAGGTTGTGTTGGCAAGGGTAAAACGGTTACCAAGACCTCATCACTTGAACTACAGCCGTTTCCAGATGTGGCTGTCAATGTATAATTCGTTGTTGACGTTGCTGAACACGTTGGTGTTAAACTTGTACTTGAAGACAAGGCCGTAGAAGGTGACCAAACTTGATTGAAATAGGAATAATTTAGTGTTACAGTATATGTAATAACAGCTGCATCTGCATAAGCATCATTATCTTGGCATCTCACTGAAATTACCAAACCATTTGCAGAAAGACCATTGAAATTTGAGTAACTAGTAACGCTAGCACAACCAGCGGCACCTTGTTGAACTCCATTTATCCAAGTAGTCGCTGAATACCAACCTGGACAATTTGCACCACCGGCAGAAGTGATGTTAATAGTAACACCAGTAATGACTGAACCAGTAGGCAATCCTGAGAAAGTATAGTTGGCTGTAAAATTAGTATTGTCGTTTCCAGATGCAGTTACAGTTCCTGAATTAGCACTTCCAGAAACCGCGGTTGCATTAGAGGACCCAGAGAAGGTTGTCGTTGATCCATTACAAATCGTCACATCAGCACCTGCATTTACAACTGGTGATGCTAAACCTGTTCCTACGGCGCTGACATTTACATCGGTGGCTCCTGGGCTTGAAATAACAATATTACTTGAATAAGCCTGAGCAACAGTTGGAGCGAATTTCACAAAAACATTGGAACTGACTAACGTTCCGCTGGCGGTTGGAAATATTAAACTACTTGAATAAGATCCACCAGCAGTATAAGCCAAAAGAAAACCTGCGGGAGCTGTAACGGAAACGTTGCCATTTAAGTAAACACCTGAAATGGAAAAGGAACTTGCAGCACTGGTAGAATTCACACATATACTTCCGGAGGAAATAGATCCTACTGCTGTTAAAGTAGGTGAAGGCGCTAAAGTAATAAATGAATTTGAGTTCCCGGTAGCTGTTGCGGTTTGATAATTTCTGTCGGTTAAACAATATTCATAGACTCTAACAAAATAAGTGGTTGAAGGAGCCAATCCGGTAACTGTAACCGGTCCAGAACCCGTGCCATTGAAGATACATTGTTGACCTGTATTCGCCCATGCAGTAGTTGCCGTTGGATTCGATCCATTGGTTGGATTGGTAAATGAATTCGTTGTATTAATGAAAACTGCTCTTCCGCCACCGTTTCCATTTGTCCAATTGACAATGGAGGAAACAGCTGTAACCGAAGTAAAAGTAATATTTGAAGCTTGAGTGGTCGGAGTGGCACAAGAAATGACTTGAACATTTGAATACCAAGGTACATTACCCGCAGTACAAGGTGTACCACCAGGAGTAAAACCAAACCAACAACTCCCCTCATTTACCAAATCAAAGGCTAAATAATAATTTCCACTTGTCAAATCCGTGCCATAAGTTGTTCCTGCAGCAGCAGACCATGCCGATGCATTTTTTGCTTGAATAGGTAAGGTTAAGGTTATTTGAGCACCTGCAGCCACAACACCTGTTGATACACGTGCCAAATAATCTGTCCAAGGCGCAAATGCTGCAGAAAGGTTATCGCTATCCCATCTAACAGCTAAATTCGTAGTAACACCAGAGTTCCATGTTGAAAGACCCGTATTTTGAATGGTCATTGATAAATTTCTTGCTTCGCCATAAGTCCAATTCATACTTCCTAAATTCGAAGAAATATACTTCCATCGGAAATTTGGAATAGTAGTGGCAAGTGTTTGTGCCGGACCATTACAAGATGTCGTTGGAACTACGCTTATAGTTCCATTTGCCGCTCCAACGGTAACCACAACTGAATTCGTACCTTGACCTGAAGTAATCGTCCAACCAGTAGGAAAAGACCATGTATAGGTCGTACCTGGCACATTCGTTACTGAATAAGTTTGAGATGAACTTACATCTGGATTGGTAACACCAGTGATAACAGATGGCTGAGGAGGACCAGCTATGGTAAACGTTTGAGAACTTGTTGCTGTAGCACTCGTTGTAACGGAAACAGTTCCAGATGTACCCGCGCCAACCACAGCTACAATCTGAGTTCCTGAATTTGACGTAATTGAACTTACCGGAGTTCCACCAATCAAAACGTTCGAAACAGTTGCTCCAGTGAAATTTGTTCCCGTTATAGTTATAGAAGATCCTGGGCAAGCGGTAAGAGGCGAAATTGAGGAGATTATTGGTGACGCAGCCGGCCTTAAAGCCAAAACGATTCCTGCCCAGCCAGATGTTCCAGAAAGAGTTGCCGTCGCATTACCACTTGCACCTGCTGTTGTTTTAATACCTCTAGCAACTCCGACAGATGCCCAACCTGAATATTGAGAATCCACGATTTCCGTTAATGCACCAGGAGAGGTTGTAGACCAAGCTGACCATGTCCTACCCCAATAGGATTCAAACCCACATACGACTATTGCTGCATTATTTGAAACTGTAGTAACACCAGGGATTGAAAAAGCAGAACTCGTAGTATTCGCTCCAGTTGTAATAGAACCAGGAGCGACATCAAATGGTGAAACTTGATCAACACCAGTAAAACTTGTGATTTGTCCAACAATATAAGAACCTGCTGTTGTTTGTGTAAATGTGTATGAATTGGGTTCGGAAGCTGTTGCCAATTTATACATTACTATTCCGCGTCGTGCAACAGCTGAACCCAAAGTGTTTGCACTTACAAGAGTCCAACCAGATAGAGTTGGATTGTAGGCCGCTGTATTCGCACCTGAACTTGTATATTCCGAGAAAGTTGCAATCATTAGATTACCTTGCACGGTACCTGCTGGTTTATTAATTGTTATTGAGGTTGAAGATGTAGCTGTCGCAGTGGCTGTTGCAACATTTGTAACCTGCCCCCACCCGCTCTCAACTCTCAACAACGAAAACATAAAACTCAATACGAGCAATGTCGAAGTGAAAAAACGAGGTTTGCGAGACGACGAAGTCGTTGTAGCAAGGTTTGAAATAGAACTTGAGGTTAATGCAGCTTTCGCTGTGCGGAGAATAGTCGTAAGATTCATAGTCTTGGATCTAAAAAATATAGTTTTGGTGATCCAAATTAGAAAATAAATGTCTCAAAATCAAGACCAATGAACAAAGCAGTGTTGAAAAGAAACAAGGAGGGGGTTTCATCGAATATTGAGATGTGTTCGATGATTATTATTGGGGGTTTGTCGAGTATTAAGATGGTGAACGAATGTCAAGTGCCTGGTATTCAGTGCTCAGCGCACGATGAAACAGTGCTCAGTGTTCAGCGCTCAATGCGCGATAAAAAAATCTTGTAAATGACTTTTGTTTACACTTCGAAGAGAATAATTTTAAATTGAATTGGACCGACATAGAATTCGATGGTTTTCAAGGAGCATTGTCACACGCCAATGCTCAGCATAGCTGCAAGCTCATGCGCCAAGCATCGTGTGACAAAATCCGCAGAAAACCCTTTGCTTGAAGTCAGGA